>Ga0210334_10142937_pt1 | contig 12351 bp, 15 predicted proteins | sample S306metaT_FD_164440 | JGI IMG/M metagenome (GOLD analysis project Ga0210334, IMG submission 164440) | Metatranscriptome of estuarine sediment microbial communities from the Columbia River estuary, Oregon, United States - S.306 (Metagenome... | ecosystem: Environmental > Aquatic > Marine >... | reverse complement strand
TCGCCGGGCCTTTCGGAGCGGACGCGCACACCCTACCTGCATCACATGGTCCGGGACTTTTCGACTCAACGGGAGGTCTTCGAACGCATGACGGTTGCTGCAGTGACACTCGACGATCCTCTGACCGCCGAACGGGAAATGGACCGAGCCTTTGCCGCGCTCCTGCGCTATCGGCGCCCCATTTATTTGGAAATCCCGCGCGACATGGTCCACACGCCGCTCACCGGTACTGTGAGACCGATCTGTATCGAAGATGAACCGAGCGATCCGGCCGCGTTGGAAGAAGCGGTCGGGGAGGTCCGCGCCATGCTGGCCTCGGCAAAACGGCCGGCTATGTTGGTCGGAGCAGAGGTCGGACGATTCGGCCTCCAGGACGACCTCGCGCAATTGGTGGAGCGGATGAACATCCCCATTGCCTCGACGCTGCTGGGGAAATCCATCATCCGGGAAGATCATCCGCTCTATGTCGGGGTCTACGGCGGACTCATCGGACGAGAGGAGGTCCAGCAGTTCATCAATGATTCTGACTGCCTGTTGATCCTCGGCTCGATCCTCTCGGATGTGGAAGACTTGGACTCCCGCTCGCCGTTGCTCTCCGAAGGCAGGACGATCCACGCGACCGCCGACCGTGTCGCCATCAAACATCACCGATTCGAATCCATCAAGTTCCAGGATTTCGTCCACGCACTTGTGCAAGCCCCGCTCCCCGCCTTTCCCTTGCGGAAGCCTCCGGCTCGCAGCGTGGCCGCCCCTTCACGGCCTGATCCAGACTCGCCGGTGACCTTGGAAGGGCTGTTTCGGCATCTCGACACGGTCTTGACGGACAAGACCCTGGTGATCGCCGATGTCGGCGAATCGCTGTTCGCCGCCGCTGATCTGCACGTGCGTCATCGCTTTGAATTCTTATCGCCGGCCTACTACACATCGATGGGATTTGCCGTGCCCGCCGCCCTCGGCGCATCATTTGCCGATCCCAGCCTGCGGCCGATCGTCCTGGTTGGGGATGGGGCCTTCCAAATGACCGGAACCGAACTGGCCAGTTGCGTCCGCTATGGGCAAGCCCCCATCATCGTGCTGCTAAACAACCGTGGCTATTCGACGGAGCGGGAGATCCTGGAAGGCCCGTTCAACGACGTGCACGAATGGCAATACGAAAACGTGTTCAAGCTGGTAGGCGGCGGCATTGGATCGCGCGTAAACACGCAACGGGAGTTCGAAGAGCGCCTCGCGGCGGCTTTTGCGGATCAGCGCCGGCCCCACCTCCTCAATGTGCTGCTCAGTCCGGACGACCGTTCACCCGGCATGGTGCGGCTTGCCCGTCGACTCGGCAAGAAATTATCGACGGACAAGCCCTAGCCCGCGTGCCGATAGCGCCTAATCCTCTTCCGGATTGATGATGTGCAGTCCCGCCGTTTTGGATGCGGCCAGCAGATGCGTGTCTGCGCTGACGACGGTCAAACGCAACGGCTTCAATTCCAACGCCATCGCCAAATGCATCACTTGCGGAGACCGCAGAAACGGATATTCCAAGACCAGTTCCTTGGTCGCCAGATAGGTCTCGACCGTCGGCACGATAAAATCAAAGAGCCCCTGCTTCGACTCGATTTCGAACTTGTAGAGGACCGAATAGCAATCGTCCCGGGTCATGAGCCCCCCGTGGGCGCGCGTCGACATGATGGAATAGAACTCCGTGACGGACCACGTCGGCAAAATCGCGACCTTCCCGCGCTTGACCAACAGTTTGTTCACAATGCGCGTCCCCCGCTCCATGCTGTATCGCTTGACGAGCGCGGTCGAGTCGAAATAATAGTACGGCATCCCGTTACATCCTCCCCTTCAGAATGATTTCCGCCAACGGTCCTGGGAGCTTGGAAAGACGATCCTGCAGCTCATCGAGCGGCACTTCTTCATAGCCTTCCTTTCGCAAGGTATCGCCAAGATTGCCCTGATTGAAGCAGGCCGTGTCCTCCTTCAGGCGGTCATTCAGCCGCCGCTTCGCCAGACGGCTCGATATCTTCCGTCCCGACTTCGTCAGCCCGCGTCCGCGGCTGCGTGGAGCGCGTATCGAATTTCCAGCTGTCTTGCTCACAATCGTTATTCCTCCTTCTTAAGGTAAACTGCTCCTTCACTATCCGGATCCGCCTATCTGTCCTCCCGGGGACAACCAGCCGGCATCGCCGTTGGCATCGACAACGCGGCTTCTCCAAAAATATGCGCGGCAATCGCCGTCGCCACCTCCGATGACAATTCGCGCTCCGCAACGCGCAGCGCCTTGGCCGTGGCCTCATGGTCCGTCAGATGGCCCTCCTTGCCGCCGCGCGCGACCGCCCCGACCACACGTCGAGTAGCAGCTTCCACAATCTCAAAGTCACTGCACCACCGCACGTATTTGAAATACGGGTCCTTGATATGGATGGGAATCAGCCTGACCGTGCCTCGAACAAGCAATTCCGGCGACACTCCTTCGCCGCCCGCGGCGCCAGTCTTCACCGTGAGTCCTTCACGGATAAGCCCTTCCGTCAAAGCGCGTTGAATCGGCTCCGCATGATCGCCGGATACCTGCACGACCAGCACAAGATTCGTCGCGAGAAACCGTTCCAGCTCATTGGACAATTCGTTCACTTCGTAGGCAGATGCGGCGCCGCGTCCGCTCGGACGAACCACGCGCAGATCGGCATTATACGCTTCGCGCAACACGAGATTTCTGGCGGCCCGACGAAGATTGCGGATTTTTGCCAGTTTCTCGGTACTCCCCCGCGACTCGGTCACATCCGATTCGATCGCCCGATCCAATGCGGTCATTCGATCCATCAACGCGGCTTCGGCGTGGGAACGATTCATCACAGCCAGCGCATAGTGCAGGCCTTTGCTCCGGTCATACCAGGCATCTGCGATTCTGACGTTCTCGATGACTTTATCGGTCGAGACTCTTGTCACAACATCCAGTGTGAGCCGCCGTTCGGCGTTCGTGGAGCCACGATTTTCGATCAGGAGATACGACTCCCAGTCTTTGGCCTGAGCAGTCACTTCCGCCTTGAAAATCCGCGCGACTGCCGCGTATGCCTGGTCTACCGCGCTGTTCCGATTGTCCGACTGTCCTACTCCGATCAGATAGAGAGCCGGAGGGTAGTCCGAAGCGGCTCCATCCACCCATCCCGGCTTGGCATTTCCACCGAACCAGGCGCAACCCGATGATGCCGTGGCGACAAGGCAGAGACTGCCCAGGGTCAGAATAGCGCGGTGGAAAATGAATCGGCTATTCCGGATCATTGCATCACACGCTGAATGATAAAGACCGTCTGGCCCGACGCCAAGTTGAGGGACTGTTCCGCCCGCCCCACAGCAGTTCCTTGGCCGGATGGTTGAATCGCCACCTCATATCGGCCGGGAGGCACCCAGGCGCGCGCCACATGAATTTCATCCGGCAATGTCCGCCAGCTGCGCTTATCCGCTTCTTCCGACATTACCGCCAATCCCTTGGTCAGCAACCCGACAAGCAGTCCAACCCAGGGACCGGCATCTCTTCCCGCGGCCTGCTGAGCCCCGAAGGCCGCCGCTTCCGCCATCGCAAACTTGGACGCTGCACGCGCCAGGGCTTTCACCGTAATGGCCGGCATGCGGTCTGCGAGGCTCTTCTCAGCCAGCGCCGTCACGTTATGCGCCGGCTCAGATCGAACCGTCAGCGGACGCTCTTGCGCATCAGTCAACGTCATGGTCTCGAACGGCACCTGCGTCTTGTGTGTAACCAAACGCGGAAGCGCAACACGCACCACACGTCCGCTGAGCCCGTACAGCACACTGTCCACCACGGCTCTATCCCTCTGGCGAGGGGATTGAGACAATCCCCGATTGAGCAACACCAGCTGCAATGCATTCAGGCTGATCGGGAGGTCAATGTAGCGATCCTCTTTCTCTGGAGCGCGCCCATTATAGCTGATCATGACAACTTGAGCGAGTTGTTGGCGAGCCGAGGCAGGCGCCCACACGACGTCGGGAAATTTTCCCTGATACTCTTCCAGTTCAGCCGTAAGACCGAGTGCCTCCGCCATACAGAGCACATCAGCCCGCAATGACACAGGAGGCGGGATCCGCGACAATCCACGCATCGCCTCATAAGCCTCGACTGCATTGCGATAGGCAATGAACGCATTATTGAAGTCGCCGGCCGCCTCGTACAAAATGCCGCTCACATAGCGGGCAAATCCGTCGTTTCGATACCCGTCCGACTCTTTGACTCGGTCGCCGAGCACATTCAGACGATGGTCGATGCGCCGCGCCTCCACGAGCGCTTCCGTCACATCTCCCAGCGCTGCATAGTTCAACGCCTTGACCACATTGAGCATGACATGTTCGTAGGCGTCGCCCTGATACGGCAAGGCATTGTCGTTGGTCAGAAATGCGGCAGTTTCTGAGCGAACAGTTCTTGTGTACAGTCGCTCGACGACCTCTTCGGCCTGTTCCAGCACTATGTTGCTCTGCCTATAGTCTCCGGCCAATTGAAGGGTCAAGCCGCGATCCATTCCATACAAGAGGCGGCTCTTCTCTCCATACTCTTGCTCGTTCTGTTCAACGATGGACGCCGCCTTCACAGGATCGCCGGCAAGCAGGCTTTGCTCGATGAGAAGATACCGGTTGGCCGAAGGGCCGCAGCCGGTCAGGAGAACGAGTGCGGTAAGAAAGGATAGACAGGAGATTGGGATGGAACCGCCCCACCGCACAGAACCACCGCGGGCAAAGCGTGAGAGGATAGGGCTCAACTGGATCAGCGGAATCTAAAAGACCGTCCGTTTCTTTTCGATGACTTTTTTGATCTTCTTCTGCCCATACCAGACCTTCGCGTTACTTTCGAGATCAATCATCTGAAGATCGACTTGGTAAAACACCGCCTTGGTCCCGTCGGCTTCATCGAGGATCGTCGCGATGGTGCCCTTCATCATGTAATCGGCCCCCGTCTCTTTCCCCGGAGCCTTCTGCGTGTCCTCACGGGCATGCACTGCCTGCTCTTTTCGTTCGGTCCGGATCTCATCCCGCTCGCCCTTTCCGGCTACGAACGTGACCTTCTGGGAGTTCGTGAGTTCACGCTCCAAATCCGTAATGAAGGTCTGCACGCTGATATGTTCGTGGCTGCTGTTGAGCACTGTTCCGACCACGACCACCGGCTGGCGCCGATTCGCCTGAGTGAAATTGCCGAGCCATGGATACTGCAACGCGTCCTTCACCATCGCCTCGGCCACCATCCGAGAATCGGTATCGTTCCACCGGCCACTCAAGTCTGTCACGACGCCGGCGTCGACACGAGTCACCTTCGTCTCATGCCCACACCCAGCCATTGCAAGCACTGCGCAGAAGGCGATCGAAAAGGGCCGACGATACTTCTGAATCACGTTGACGCTCCGTGAGAGGTTGATGGCCGATGCGCCGCAGGCAGGACGCTATCTGACCGCTCGCTTGTCTTCTTCCTTCTCCAGGCGATCGAACAGCTTATCCGCATTCTTCCGGACGAACTCGCGGACCTGAGCGTTCAACTCTTTGGCCTGTTCCATGTTATTCTTCATATCTTCAAGACTCAGTTTGGTCAGAACGTAATACGTGTTCGTTTTCTCGTCCTTGTACCGATCGACGGGACGAACGCCGCTGAGTGTCGCCGTTGTCACAGTCTTGATGGCGCGTTCAACATTCTGCTCTTCGGTGTTTTTCGTGAAGTCTCCGGCTGTCGTGGAGGCCGCGTAGTCCCTCATCAAATAACCGGTGTAGGTTTCAAAGGTCTTGGCGATCTCTGCCCGCCCGCGATTTTCCGCGGTATCCCAAGCAAGCGGCTCATTGCGCACTCCAACCACCGACCCCACTCCATAGAAGGCCTTGCTATCCTTCTCGTTCATCACTCCAGACCCCTTCTCCACCCACTTCGGAGGACCGCCGCAAGCTACGAGTCCTAGCAGAAGAATGACACCCAGACCGGTACCAGCCAGCCTTATACTCATCGCTTGAGACCTCATCATAAGATCCTCCTTCGTCATAACAAACTGTTCCGCCATTGCTCAGGAAGACGCTGCGGGGAAAATGAGAATCATGCTAACATGCGTTCCTGGTTCCGTCAACGAAACGCGCCCCGGTCGTTGGCGATCCGGAGATGATTCTCATGCTCCACTACTCATTAAGGAAACCTCTCAAGGGACGAGAACGGACACTCCATGGCCGACATTCAGATCGAAGACGGAATCGTCAAAATTGCCAACCTCGACATCCAGGACCCCAAATCAGCCGCCATCTTGGCTGCGTATCCCCAAACACGTTGGGCGGAAATCACGCGCCGGGCGGTCAAGATCGGGCTGGGCTATCTCAAGGGAGGGGAGCAGGGTTAGCTTGCGGTCTCGTGAACACGCTCCTGCTGCCATCGTACGTCTCTGCAAAACGCGCGTCGTTCGTGAAGCGTATCTCGCATCTCGCAAAAAAAGATGGAACACGCCTCTTTCCATCCTGCGCTTCACGCTTCACGCGATACGAACGTTCAGCAGCTAGGGTTTCGGTCTTGCGGCTTGGTCAGCTTCGGTAACAGCCGCTCGCGCGCGGGCATGCGCTCCACCCAATTCGAGATACCGGCGAAACGCCTCAATGGATTTCGGTTGGTCGTTCAAATGATCTGCGTACAGCGTCCCCAATGAGAAGTACACGTCTTGATAACCTGCGTTGACCTTCAACGCCTGACGCAGCGCCGTTTCAGCTTCCACAAACTTTCCCCGCTTCTCCTGGACGAGCCCCAGCATGTAAAACGAATCGGGGTTGGCCGAGGCATGCTGCACAGCAAGCTGTCCTGAGGCGAGCGCTTCATCGAGATTCGGAACCGCTTCCAAATGAACATAACTCTTGAGAACATAGGCATCGCCATAGGTCGGATCCTGCGCGATCGCGAGATTGAGCCGCTCCAACGCCTCCGCCGCCGGCTTTCCTGCCTGCAGCATCGCAAAGGCCTGTTCGTAGTGGCTTCTGGCCGCCCGTTGCCGCGCCATAGAATCTTGAAGTTCGCCGTCCGGCAGAAGCGTAACCATCCGTCCTTCAACCAATACCGTATCCCCGTCTCCATCAATCCTCAAACTGGTGGGATGCTGCGCTCCCTGGGAGTCGGCTTGGACCCGTTGCGCAAGATAGGCTCCCAGTTCGGATGCCATGAGCCACCCATTCTTATCCGCATCGGCCGCGCCCGCGAGTCCGGCCAGCAACGCCTGGACGAAAAGACTCTTTCCATCGGACCGAAATGAGCGTTCCCCCTTGCGGGCTGCGCTGATGACCTGCACCACGCGCCGGTCGATATCGGCCTCCGGGGCAAGCCGGCCTTCGAGCGACAACGGCTGCGGCGCCGTCAGTTCCCATCCGAACACGGGAGCATCCAAAATCAGGAGTGTGTGTTTTGAAGCCGAACGCCTGGTAAATTCCTTCAGATGCTCAACCGTCACGGCCTTCGCAACGTTATTGACCTGCGCATCCGCCGGCACGAGATAACTTCGGTCTTCCCCATCGACATCTTGCGCCGCTCCCGCATGGCCCGCATAGAAGATCACCAGCCGGTCCATACGGCCGACTTTTCTCGGCAACATATCGTTCAAGACCTGCTGTAACCGACGGAAGACAGCATCCTTTTCGTAGATCTCCACCACCTCATCAAACCCCAACTGCTGAAATGCCTGGGCCACTCGCTTCGCGTCATTGACCGCCCCCAGAACGGGCGGCGCCACGACATAGCCTTCAATCCCTATCACGATCGCCCAGGACTTGTAATACAGACCTTCCGGCTTCCCCAGTTGAGCGTAAGCGGTCGAAGAAGTGACATACGGTACCAAGCCTGAAGAATGGCTCAATACAAAAGCGGCGATCCCAAGAATGCGAAGATATCGTGTCATGGGTTCAGGAATGATGTGGATAATAGAATGCGCGTCAGCCTACTGCCAGTCTTCGATGGCTGTCAAGAAATCAGGTTCGAGCTTTCCCTGACTTGCGTAAGAGCCGTAACGGCCCCTCCCATCCCGCACAACTGTATAGTTGCAGGAACCGCCACCTTTCTCCATAATTGCGCAACCTGGGACGAGACTGAGTCGACTGAGGAGGCCTACAGACTATGAGCGAACAGATTGAGACCCTCTTGAAAGAAAGCCGGACGTACCATCCCACCGCCAAAACAATTGCTGACGCCCATATTAAGGACTATGAGGCCGAGTACAAGAAATCCATCGCCGACCCGGAAGGGTTTTGGAGCGCCGCCGCAAAAGAGTTGGAATGGTTCACGCCCTGGAACAAAGTTCTCGAGTGGAATTATCCCTGGGCCAAATGGTTTGTCGGCGCCACCTGCAATATCGCCTACAACTGCCTGGATCGCCACGTCAAAACCTGGCGTAAGAACAAAGTGGCGCTGATTTGGGTGGGGGAACAGGATCAGGAGCGCGTCTTCACCTATGGAGAACTGTACCGGCAAGTGAATCGTTGCGCCAACGCCCTGAAAAAACTGGGCATCACGAAAGGCGATCGGGTCACTATCTATCTCCCGAAAGTTCCGGAGCAGGTCATCGCGATGCTGGCCTGCGCCAGAATCGGCGCCATTCACAGCGTGGTCTATTCAGGCTTCAGCGCTCCGGCCCTCGCCAGCCGTATCAACGATGCCGAAGCCAAGCTGGTGATCACCGCCGATGTCGGGTTCGATCGAGGCAAGATCATCCCCCTGAAACCGGTTGTCGACGCAGCAATGAACACATGCCCCACCGTGGAACATGTGATTGTCGTGCGCCGGCAGAATCCAGGGCCGGCCCTGTCTGCGCCGAAGGAAATCGATTGGAACGACTGGGTGAAAGCCGAGCGCGCGATCTGCGAAGCGGAGCCATTGGATGCGGAAACCCCGCTGTACATCCTCTACACGTCCGGGACGACCGGCAAACCGAAGGGCGTCGTCCATGTTCACGGCGGTTATATGGTCGGCACCTATACGACGACCAAATACGTGTTCGATCTGAAAGACGACGACGTGTACTTCTGCGTAGCCGATCCCGGCTGGGTCACAGGCCATAGCTATATCGTCTATGGCCCGCTCCTCAACGGGGCGACGATCTTGACGGCGGAAGGCAAACCGGACTACCCAACTCCTGGCCGCTGGTGGGACTTGATCGAACGATACGGAGTCTCAATTTTTTACACGACTCCGACCGCGATTCGCTTGCTCATGCGGTACGGCGAAGACTGGCCCAAGAAATCCGACCTCTCGTCGCTCCGCATTCTGGGCAGCGTGGGGGAGCCGATCAATCCTGAAGCCTGGGAGTGGTTTCACCGCGCGACGGGTGGAGACAAACCCATCATGGACACCTGGTGGCAGACAGAGACGGGTTCCATTCTCATCACGCCCCTTCCCACAGTGCCGCTCAAACCAGGCTCCGCCACGAGACCGTTTTTAGGCATCGAAGCCGATGTGGTGGACCGGGAGGGTAACAGTTTGCCTGCCAATGCCGGAGGCTTTGCTGTCATCAAGAAACCATGGCCCTCGATGATGCGCACCATCTATAAGGACCCGGAACGGTACAAAACCTACTGGAACACGATCCCGAATTGTTATGCCGCAGGCGATGTCTGCCATAAAGACGCGGACGGCTATATGTGGTTCATGGGCCGGGCGGACGATGTCATCAAGGTGGCCGGGAATCGGCTGGGCACAGCGGAAGTCGAAAGCGCATTAGTCAGCCATCCGGCCGTCGCAGAAGCCGCCGTCATCGGCAAACCGCACAAGACCGTCGGTGAATCCATCAAAGCCTTCGTCATTCTGAAGCAGGGGGAGCAGGAAAGCCCGGCGCTCATCAAATCGATCAAGGATCAGGTGCTGAAAGAGCTGGGGAAAATCGGCGTCCCGTCCGAGATCGATATCGTCTCGTCCCTTCCGAAGACCAGGTCGGGGAAAATCATGCGGCGAGTCCTAAAGGCGAAAGAACTCGGGCAAGACCCAGGGGATATTTCAACGATTGAGGAGTGACGCGCTTGGCACGAGGCGGGCGAAAACCCGGCGAGCCGATCTATTTGAGGCGGCACATGGTCGCGCTCGCCGGAGCCGTCGTGCTCCCCATTGTTCTGTTGCAGCTATACAAGCTCTTCATCGGCCCGCTGAGTTTTGACATTCAACTCGGTGTGGTGCTTCTCATGTCTATCCTTGCCGGCCTCGGCCTGTATGTGACCCACCGCTCGTCGGCACAAAACGAACCGTAGCCCACCTTATTCCAAGGGCGCAATCTTCCGGAGCTCCTCTCGCGCACAGGCCCTGTCCCAGTCAGCAAGCAGCTCTTGTTGATGCAGCGCCGCCCATTCAATGACAAGGCCAGTGACACGTGGCGACAACTTTCCAGAAAACACAGCGAGCGCGCGAATGTCGATCAACGCCACCTCGCCGCCATACTCCGCATGAAAGTGCGGCGGATTGTGATCGTCAAAGAACATCTTGATGACGATGCCCAGAAACCGGCTGATCTCAGGCATGGGTCGGCTGGTCACGAAGTGATGGGAACATATCTTCTGGCTTTTTGCCCGTCACTTTGAGGTAGAGGGCATCCGGACAGAGATCAACCTGGGCATCCCAATCCAATTCTCCGGATGATCCAATCCGCACCCGCTCAAAGGCCAGGGGATCCCGCCACAGGGCGAACACACCTTTACCGACGGCTTCGGAAACATCCACGGTTCCGGATACACCATCGTCAAACTCCAATTCCAGCCGATACCCTGACAAGGCCTTAACCTTGATAATCCTTCGCATGGCGCTGCTCCTCCGTATGTCGCAATAGTACCAGGAATGGTGCGAACCGGAAAGGACTTCGTCCAGTGCCAGCTGTAGAGAACGCTTGTCGGAAAAAGTCGCCTTCACTCTCGCTGAGGCGATGCTGATGCCAGCGTTGGCATGCATAAGAGCCCATCAATTCATGAGCCGCAAGAGATCGTCGTGTTAGGTCAAGAATGGTGAAGGCACATCATGTTTTGTGGGTCAGGCCCGCAATCGCATACTTTGTGGATGCATAGTACAAGACCCTGTTTCCTTTTTGAGCATCACCGATCAGAACTTGTGCTGTATTATGAGACCTGCCCCCTATTGTTCTCTCTTATTTCTCGAATATTCCGCCAGATTTCTTGAGACGCCCAATGCTCGCGATCATCTGCCGGCAACACGCAGCAAAGCCGGCTGTTGTCGGTCAGGTGCATCGCGTTGTTGGGCCGAGACCCTACATACTATTGCAGATGTGGGATGAGCGTGGTGACGATGCCTTCTACGAGGACTATGAGTTCATTCGTAAGCGCTAGCAATGGCTTTCCCTCGCAGATTCCTGACTCGTTCACAACGACGTCAAATCGAAACTGCTGCTTCGGGTTCAGCTCCTCATCGGGAGCACCGATGTATAGCTCAAAGCCAGGTTGTAACGGAAACCCCTTGTCCGCCGGATTCAAGTAGATGTCCATCGCCTCAAAGGCGTTGACGGCACCTTCTGAAAACGTGCCAAGCAGATGACCCACCATCAGCGGACCCAGATTGATGCCACCGGCTTGAGACCCCACTGTCAGTAGCAACCGGTGCTTTTCGATGTTATTCAGGCGATAGAGGCTCCAGAGAGCATCATTGTCACCCTTGTAGGGCTTGAGCGCGTCAAAGGCAGCAAATGTCGCTCCGGAAGCGCCTTGTATCTTTGCCTTCTTAGATTCGTATTTCTGCAGGTTGTCGGCGATCGGGAAATAGATCCAGTTTGGATTTGGGGGGTTATCGCTCGTGTCTCGACAAACGATCTGGTAGGCCAAGTGATCTAGCGCGCTCATGAGGTTCTGAATGACGTCGCCAGCGATCAATGGCAGGCAATCAGGCGTGGGCTCGACCGCGGTGACGTAGTAGATGAGTTTTCAGGTTGTCGGATCTTGCTTGTATCCCCCCTTATACGGCTTGGCATCCAGGAATGAGCGCAACTGCCGCTGCAGTTCCGCAGCGTGTTCCTTGGCCCTCTTGATCTTTAGCACGACGTGTCTGAGGCTCTCGTCGATCGATGCCATAGCTCTACTCGCTAACTTTTCCTCTTGACCCAACTATGTTTAGGTGGATCCGAATAAAAGCCGGTTCGGCCCATTTCTGTCCGTATAATATGCCGCTACGCTTCGCGAACTATCTGCCACATCCATCGCTGTTTCGCTGCGTACTGACTGCTGAAGGATTACCGACACTATCAGATCAATCCCCGCTTCTGCAGATAGTCTTTATCGATGACCGGCGTGGCTTTGGGCAGTTGGCTGCGTTCTTGGAGGAGGCGTTCAACGTATTTTCCGATGAGATCGGATTCGAGATTGACGGGGTCATTG
>Ga0210334_10440739_pt1 | contig 12357 bp, 9 predicted proteins | sample S306metaT_FD_164440 | JGI IMG/M metagenome (GOLD analysis project Ga0210334, IMG submission 164440) | Metatranscriptome of estuarine sediment microbial communities from the Columbia River estuary, Oregon, United States - S.306 (Metagenome... | ecosystem: Environmental > Aquatic > Marine >... | reverse complement strand
GTCCCGGCCCTGCCGCGCGCTGCCCTACCTCGCCGTGCGCTCGTCTCGGACGACCGTGCCGCCCTTGATCACGACGACCGGTCGCTCAAGCTCGGTGATGTCGGCCAGGGGGTCGCCGGCCACCGCAACGAGGTCGGCGAACCGTCCGGGCACGAGCGAGCCGACCCGGTCTTCCCAGCCCATCAGCTCGGCCGCCCAGAGCGTCGTCGCGCGGATGGCAGCCAGGGGCGAGAGTCCGTAGCGGACGTCATACGCGAGCTGGCGGGCGTTCATCCCGTGCGGGTAGACGCCGCTGTCGGTGCCGAACGCGACGCGAACCCCGGCCGCGACTGCCCGGCGGAAGCCCTCGCGCTGCGCCTCGGTCGTCTCGTCGTTCTTGCGCAGCGTCTCCGCCGGCCAGCCGGCCCGTCGTCCCTCCTCGGCGATCCAGTCGCCGTCGTAGAGGTCCGCGACGAGGTACGTCCCGTAGCGCAGCATCAGCTCGATGCCCTCGTTGTCGACGAGCGAGCCATGCTCGATCGAGCGGACGCCGGCCCGGACGGCGGTCTTGATGCCCTCGGTCCCGTGGGCGTGCGCGGCGACGAACACCCCGAGCTCGGCGGCAGTCTCGACGGCGGTCCGCACCTGTCCCTCGGTCAGCTCGTGGGCGCCCAGGGTCGTGCCGCGAGTGAGCACGGCGCCGGTCACGATGATCTTGATCACGTCGGCCCCGCCGGCCACGAGGCGGCGAACGGCATGGCGCACGTCCGTCTCGTCGCGGACGACACCCAGTCGGAGGTCTTCCGGCAGCCCGATGTCCTGGGCCTGGCCGGTGACCTCGCCGCCGCCGCCGGGCGCGGTGATGTAGGCGCCCGCGCACTGCATCCGGGGGCCCGGCGTCCAGCCGGCGTCGATCGCGTCGCGGAGCGCACAGTCGACGAAGGCCCGGAACGTGCCGACGTCGCGGACGGTCGTGAAGCCGGCCTCGAGCGTCACGCGGGCATTGCGGACGCCGGTCATCGCCTCCTGGGCGGCCGACGTGCCGAGCCCCGGCGTGCCGCCCCACTCCATGTCGCCGATGAGGTGGCTGTGGGCGTCGATGAGGCCAGGCACGACGGTCAGGCCCGAGAGGTCGACGGTGGAGGTGGCGGCCGGATCGAGGCTCATGGCGAACGGGTCGGCAACTGAACCGGGGTCGCCGGCGACCAGGCCGTCCTTCGCGACGAGCGGCTCGTCGGTCGCGGCAGCCGGGTCGTCGGGCCCGACCACAGCGATGACCCGGCCATCCTCGACGACGATTCGGCGGTCGGCCAGGAGATCGCCCGTGCCGGGGTCGAGCAGTCGGCCGGCGCGGATGACGACGCGCGCAGGGGTGGCGGCGGTCGTTGAGGTGACGCCTGCGGGGGCCGCGGTCGGTCGGTCGGTCATCGACCGAGGATAGCCCCCTCCAGCGGCGCCGATGTCCGATTCGGGACCCACGGAACCGCGATGCATCCGAAGGCGTCGGGAATGCGGAACCCCCACCACCGAGGCCCGACCGATGCGCGACGCTCACCCGCTCGGCGTCCCACTCCTCCGGATCCCGTTCGTCCTCCTCCTCGTCACCATCGTCGTCGCGTGCGGCAGCGCGGCGAGCTCTCCCAGCTCGACGAGCTCGCCGGGGCCGCCTGCCCAGCTGGCCATCGATCGGGCAGCGTCCGGCACGACCGTCACCCTCGCTCCGGGGCAGCCGCTGGTGATCGCACTCGACACGAACCCCTCGACGGGCTACGGCTGGGAGGTCGATGTCGCTCCGGACCCCGCGGTGCTGACGCTGGTCGGTGAGCCGGCCTACGTCCCCGCCAGCGGTGGTGACCAGCGGGTCGGGGCCGGCGGCCAGTCGGTGCTGACCTTCAGGGCGGTCGCCCCCGGCGAGACGAGCCTCGCGCTCGTGTACCGGCGCGCCTGGGAGGCGATGGTGGAACCTGAGGACCGCTTCGAGCTGGCGGTCGTCGTCCGATAGGCAGCCGGATCAAGGCTGGGCCGTCGACCCATCGAGCGGCTGGCTCATCGAGCTGGTTCGTCACCGATCGCGCGGCCGGATCACCGAGCCGCCGGATCCGGGCTAGTTCGTCGACCCGTCCGACCAACCGCGTGGGCCGGCGCCGCCTTGACCGCCCCAGCCGGGACCCATCCGGCCGCGACCGTCGTCCTGGCCTCGGGGGGATCGGAACCAGGGTCCGTCGCCGGGTGCCATGTGGCCGGGCATCATGTTCGCGGCCTGATCGTAGGCGGGGGTCGGGGCGGTCGCCCGGCCGAGCACGTAGCCCAGCCCAGCACCGATGAGGACCGCGACGAGCGCGACCATGACCGTCGCTGCGGTGACGCGTCGCAGCGCCCCACTCGCCGAGCCGCGTCGCGAGGACGACGATGAGGCGGCGCCCTCCGGCTCGAACGGCGCCGCGGTCAGCTCGTCGGTGGGCTCGTCGTCCGACGCCGCCAACGGCACGTCAGGGCTCGATTCGGGCGGCGTGGCCCCGGGCTCGGGGCCTTGCGGGACCGGCGGCGTGACCTTCGGCATCCGCGACCTCCTGCGCTGCACCTGGTGGCCGGCCCGCTGGCAGCCGCGACGGACGATGACAGCCGGGCCTGAAGGAACCCTGAACCGGGCCGCATCCCCGTGTCAATGCCCCGATCGGGCTGTGCCGTGTGGTCGACCGGTGGTCCCCTCGCTGCGCGGCGTCAGCGCACGTCAGGAGCCTCGCTCGAATCCCACCACCCGGGGGGACACTCCTGCCCCCGATCGGGCGGTACGCTGCCCCCATGAGCGATCCTCACGACCTCCCCGACCACGTCGCTCGCAACCGTGCTCATTGGGACGCCCTGTCCGTCGAGTACGTCGCCTCGGGCGAACGCAACTGGGCCGCCGAGCCGACCTGGGGCATCTGGGGCATCCCCGAGTCGGAGCTGCACCTGCTCGACGGGGTCGACGGCCTTGATGCCATCGAGCTCGGCTGCGGCACCGGGTACGTGTCGGCCTGGCTCGCCCGGCGAGGCGCGCGACCGGTCGGGATCGACAACTCGCCGAAGCAGCTCGAGACGGCGGTCCGCTTGCAGCGCGAGCACGGCCTCGACTTCCCGCTGCTCCTGGGGAACGCCGAGCGGGTCCCCTACCCCGACGCCTCGTTCGACCTCGCGATCTCCGAGTACGGCGCGTGCCTGTGGGCGGATCCGTACGCCTGGGTGCCCGAGGCGGCGCGGCTGCTGCGGCCGGGTGGGCGTCTCGTCTTCCTCACGAACGGGTACCTCCTCACACTCTGCATCCCGGACGAGGACGAGGCGCCGGCCGTCGACCGGTTGCTGCGGCCGTCCTTCGGGATGCATCGGTTCGAGTGGCCGGACGACGACTCGGTCGAGTTCAACCTCAACCACGGCGACTGGATCCGGCTGCTCCGGACGAATGGCTTCGAGATCCTCGATCTGCTCGAGCTCCGGCCGCCCGAGGGCGCGACGACACGATACCCGTGGGTGACGCCCGAGTGGGCCCGGCGCTGGCCGAGTGAGGAGGTCTGGATCGCCCGCAAGCGCGGTTGAGCCCGCTCGCAGCGAGGGCGGGCGGGCGCGCTCGGCGCGAAGCGCGGGCGAGCGGGGCTCGGGCGGTCAGCGGCGCGCAGCGCGGGAGAGCGACGCGAGCCACACGGCGGCGCGGCGGCGCGAGGGGAGCCCGTTTCTCCGAGATATCGCTCCCACGACTTGACCGGCCCGATGCGCGGACGCCGCCGACGGACGCACGCTCATGGTTGTCCCGGATGAGTCGCCCCAGCGATATCCCGGCCGAAACGAGCCGGTGTACGGCGAGGGGCGGCCGAGGCGCGCGGGCCGAGGGCGAGGGGCGGCCCGAACCCCTACCAGAGCATGTCCGGACGAAGCAGGCGCAGCAGGTCGGAGCGGTCGTCGGTGAGCGGCTCGGCCGCCGGCGGGACCGCGGCCCAGCCGCGCGCCCCGAACCAGGCGACGTCCGCCGGATCGTCGGTGGCGACCAGCCAATCCGAGGTCGTGATCCCACGCGCGCTCTCCGCTTCCGTCGGGTCGTGCAGGCGCTCCAGCACCGTGAGCCCGAACGGCTCGAGCCCGGCGGCGACGGCCGGGCCGAGCGCGTAGTAGCGGCTCGAGATGTTGACAGCCAGGAGCCCCCCTGCGTCGACCACCCGCTCGGCGTCGGCGAGAGCCTCCGCGGTGATGAGGTGGATAGGCAGGGCGTCGGATGAGAAGGCGTCGAGGATGACGAGGTCGGCCGATCCATCGGCCTGGCGCTCGAGCTCGAGCCGTCCGTCGCCGATGATGATCGTCGGTGGGGCGGCGGCATCGGCCACGTATGTGAAGAGCGAGGGATCGGTCGCGACGCGCTCGATCAGGGGGTCGATCTCGACGAAGGTCATCGTGTCGCCGGGTCGCTGGTAGGCGGCGATCGTGCCCGCCCCGAGCCCCGTGACGATCGTCCGGCGGGGCCCGTCCTGGAGCCGCTCGTCAAGGCGCGCGACGACGTCGCCGAGGGGACCGACCCGGCTGAAGTACCCGGCCGGCTCGCTGCGCAGCGCGGGGTCGGTCGCCTGCAGCGAGTGGACCGTCGTGCCGTGGCGAAGCACGTTGAAGTCCGGCGGCACCGGCTGGAGGACCTCGACGACGCCGAAGAAGCTGCGGTCCCGGAAGAGCGCCACAGGCGGGTTCAGCATGGCCAGCCCCAGCACGGCCGCCGTCGCGACGGTGAAGATGCGGACGTCGCCGCCGAGCACGAGCAGCGCCGCGCCGATGAGCAGCCAGGTGCTCGCATCGGCGATCGACACCGAGCGCGACAGGGTCAGGAGGACGCCGACGACCCCGGCCACGGCGAGGTAGACGGTGAGCCGCCGGGTGGCGCCCGCGGTCGCGGGGGTCAGGTCCAGGATCCGCGAGCGGGGTCGCCTGCGCTTCACCGGCGCCGCCGCGGCGGCCGTCAGATCCGGGCAGACCGCCATCGCCACGAGCGCCCCGACGAGCAGGATCGGGTACTCCCAGACGGACGGGAAGACGGCCGGCGCAAGCAGCCCGACGAACGCTCCGCCGATCACGCCGCCGGCGGCGATCGCGAGATAGAACGCGGTCAACCTGGCAGGATCCGGGCGGTCCGCGGCCAGCTGCCCGTGGAGCACCAGCCCGATGATCCCGAGGCCGGCGTACTCGATGGCCAGGAGCGGGACGACCGGCCAGTCGGTCGGGGCGGCGAATGGCACGGTGAGCAGGACGACCACGATCGGCACGAGCCAGGCAAGCCGGCGCGCGACCAGCGGGCCACGACCGCCGAACGCAACGATGAGCGTCGCCAGGTAGATGCCGAGCGGGCCGATCCAGAGGAGCGGCGCGGCGATGAGGTCGGTGCTGACGAAGTTGGTGACCGCCGAGAGTAGCCCCGCCGGCACCGCGGCGAAGAGGAGCCAGCGCCCGACCAGCCGGCGATCAAGCGGCAGAGTCGCCGACCCGGAGGCCGCCGATCCGAGGGTCGCGGATCCGGAGGCGGCGGGTCTCGCGGGCACAGACGCTGCCGCCGGCACCGAGCGCCGGACCGCGGCGGCCGCCCCGACGAACAGGGCGACCAGCACGACGAGCCCGACGGTGAACCCGACCCGCTGGGCCGACAACCCGAGGAGTGGCTCCACGACGAAGGGGTAGGCGACGACGGCGAAGAGCGAGCCGGCGTTGGACACGGCATACAGGCGATACGGGTCGCGGCGTCCGCCGGTGCCGGCATCCGCGACGGTCGGGGGCGCGTCACCCGCGGAGTTCTCGGCTGGCGTGAGCGTGACCTGGGCGACCGCCGTCATCCAGGCCGAGAGCAGCGGCGTCGTGGCGGCCAGCGCCACCGCCGGCAGCCCGATCGTGATGGCCAGCAAGCGGAGCAGGTCGATCGACGGCGGCAGGGCCGCGATGCGCGCCTCGGCGAAACGGGACGGCGCCAGCAGGAACAGGGCGACCGCGAGCGCCAGCACGACGAGGTGGACGATCGATCCGCGGCGTGGCCCGAGCCGTGTCACCGAAACATGCGCGTAGGCGTACCCGATGAGCAACGCGGTCTGGAAGCTCACCAGCACGGTGGCCCAGGCAGCCGGCACCCCGCCGAACGCCGGCAGCACGAGCCGACCGACGAGCGGCTGGACGGAGAAGAGCAGGAAGGCGGAGAGCGCGATGCCGGCGACGAAAGGCGCGATCGCGGGTCTTGACACGCGGCGCATCGTGCCACGAAGGACCGGCGAGCGCGCGACGCAGCCTCCCATGGCGGGGTGCCGACGGGCCGGTGCCTAGGGCGCGCGCCCGATGGGCCGGTGCCGTGCCACCCGGCCGACGCCGATGGGCCGGTGCCGTGCCACTCGACCAACGCCGATGGGGTGCGCCCGTCCGCGATGGCCCGGTGCCGATGGGGTGCGCCGACCGCGATGGCCCGGTCCACCGATGCGCCGCTTTCAGGACCTTCGGACGGTGGCCGCGCGCACCTTCACGCCTGACGCTGCATGATGAACGTCGTCCCGACGGCCGACCGCGGCTGTCGCCACCACGAGGCCGTCATACCGTGACTACCACCCAGCGTATCGGCCGCTTCCACCCGGCGGTCATCCTCATGGCGCTCGACCTGTTCGGGCTCGTCGTCGCCACGTACCTGTCGTACGTCGAGCTCCAGGGCCAGCTCCCCTACTGCGGTCCGCTGAGCGGCTGCGAGACGGTCGCCCTGTCCGAATATTCGAGGGTCGGCGGCGTGCCGGTCGCGGTGTTCGGCGTCTTCCTCTCGATCACCCTGTTCGTGTTCGCCTACATCTGGTGGCGCACCAACGCGGTCTGGGCCCTGGCCGTCCACTACGGCCTCTCCCTCGTCGGCGTGATCTTCGAGGTCTACTTCACGTTCCTCGAGCTGTTCGTCATCCACGCCGTGTGTGTCTGGTGCGCGCTGTACGGCCTCAGCCTGGTGGCGCGCTTCCTCGTCACGCTATGGGTCTGGATGCGGCGCCCGCGCGACGAGGGCGCGACCGCCTAGTCGGGGGGAGGCTCGGGTCGGGATCGGAAGGGCCCTGGTCGGGATCGGAAAGGCCCTGGTCGGGATCGCGGCGGCTCGGGTCGGGATCGGCGGGGGTCGACGGTCGGTCTCGCAGGCCCCGAAGCAGCGAACGACGGATCGGCGTCAGGCGGCGCGCGGCAGTCGTCGGTATCCCGGTCCGGATCCCGGGTCGAGGGCTATCGGCCTCCCGGGCAGCGCGCTGGTGAGCTCCGGGTAGGCCGGGGTCTCGAGCATCCCGAACGTGTCGATCGGCCAGTAGCGCAGCCACGCCCGACCGATCACCGATGAGATCGGTACCGGCCCGAACGTGCGCGAATCGGCCGAGGCGCCGCGATGATCGCCCATGACGAAGACCTCGTCGCTCGGGATGATCCAGCGCGACTGACCGCCGGTCGGCTCGGTGGTTTGCTGCTGACCGTCCGCGTTCACGTAGATGTAGGGCTCCTTGATCATCGTGCCGTTGATCGACACGCGGCCGTCGACCAGCTCGACCGTGTCGCCCGGTTCGCCGATGACCCGCTTGATGAACGGCGTCCGATCGCCATCGAGCGACCAGCCCGCCGGCGGCTCGAAGACGACGATGTCGCCCCGGTCGTAGGAATCCCAGCGCGGCGTGAGCTTGTCGACGAGCACGTACTCGCCCGGCTCGAGCGTCTCCTGCATCGATTGCTGGCGGACCTGGTACGGCTGGGCGACGAATGTCTGGATGACGAAGAAGATGACGACCGTCAGGACCAGCGTTTCGACGATCTCGAATACGCAGCCGAGCGCACGCCGCCCGGAGGACGGCTGCGGCGCAGCAGGCGCCGGCGTCGGCTCCGGCGGGGGGAACGGGGAGGTCACGGGACGGGAGTATAGGGGTCGGCGGTCGCCGCCGCCGGGAGCGCCATCAGGCCGGTCTACAAGGCGGCATCGATGAAGCCCGTCGCCGTGGACGCTGTGGGCCGCGTGGTCGGGTCGGCGGATGGCGCAAGATGCGCGCATGCGTGCCGCCGTGCTCGACCGTCCGGGTGAACCCCTGCAGGTCGAGGATCTCGCGCTCGAGGAGCCGCGCACCCGCGAGGTCCGCGTCCGGATCACCGCCTCGGGGATCTGCCACTCCGACCTCCACGTGCGCGATGGGGAGTGGCCACGCGATACGCCCATCGTGCTCGGCCACGAGGGAGCCGGGGTCATCGAGGCGGTCGGGCCGGACGTGGATCCGGCACGCCTGGGCGAACGGGTCGCGCTCTCCTGGTACTTCCCATGCCTGCGCTGCCGCGAGTGCCAAGCGGGTCGACAGTGGCTGTGCACCGATTCGGGATCGCTGCGCCATCGCCAGGTGGACGGCTCCACCCGACTCCGCAGGGCCGACGGCAGCGAGGTGCTGGCGAACCTCGCCATCGGCACGTTCGCCGAGGCGACCGTCGTCCCGGTCGAGGCGGCGATCACGATGCCGGCCGGCACGCCGGACGACGTCGCCGCGCTCATCGGCTGTTGCGTCTCGACCGGTGTCGGCGCGGTGCTCAAGACGGCCGCGGTCCCGGCGGGAGCATCGGTCGCCGTCTGGGGCCTGGGCGGCGTGGGGCTGTCGATCGTGATGGGGGCCGCCCTCGCCGGCGCTTCCCCGATCGTCGCCGTGGATCGGGTCGCCGCGAAGCTCGAGCGGGCGCTCGCCGCCGGCGCGACGGACGTCGTGCTGGCCGGCGACGACCCCGCCGAGACGCTGGCCGCGGTGCGAGGGCTGACCGGCCGCGGCCCGGAGTTCGCCTTCGAGGCGATCGGGCTGCCGGCCACGATCGAGGCGACGATCGCGTCGCTGCCGCCGGGTGGGACGGCCGTGCTCGTCGGGCTGACGCCGTTCGGCGTTCGCGCGTCCTTCGACGTCTTCCCGTTCGTCGACGGCAGCCGCCGGATCCTCGGCTCGAACTACGGTTTCGCGGTCGCGTCGGTGGACTTCCCGCGCTACGCCTCGCTGTTCCTGGCCGGCCGGCTGCCGATCGACCGGCTCGTCGACGAGCACGTGCCGCTCGAGGGCATCGAGGAAGCGTTCGCCGCGATGCGCCGCGGCGAGGGGATTCGCCGCATCGCCGTGCCGTAGCCGGCGCCCTGGGGCGCGCTGCCTCCCGGGAGCGCCTCGAGCGCGCGACCCGCAAGCCCGCGACCTGAGCCGCCCCGTGGGGTCAGCCGACCGATGGCACCCGCAGGGCCAGGCCGATGACGTAGCCCGCGAGGGCCGACAGCAGCCCGATCCCGACCATCTCGAAGCTCGCCCGCGCCGGGCTCGAGCCGACCGCCCGAGCTCGCAGGACGCCGGCCGTCGCGAGCACGATGCCGCCGAACAGCAGCGCGACCGGCGCCGCCGCCGAGACCGGCAGCAGGATGAACGGCACCAGCGGGACGGCCGATCCGGCGAGCGTCGCCAGGCCGACGGTGAGCGCCGCGGTCGCCGGCCGTGTCTCGCGGACGGGCGCCAGCTCCACGTGCATGGCGGCCACGTCGTCGCTCCAGGCGACACGTTCTTCGTCGAGCAGCCGCTCGACCTCCGCGATGCGATCGTCCGACCAGCCGGCCGAGCCGAGCGCGGCACGGCGCGCCCGTGCCTCGGCCAAGGACCGGCTGCGCATCCGGTCGAGGAGGTGAGCGCCCCGCTGCCGCGCCCAGGCGCCCTCGGCCCCGGTGGCCGTGAAGGCGACCCCGGCCATGGCGATCGACTCGGCCATCATCGCGGCCGTGCCGGCCGTCACGATGACCCTGGTGTCGCCGGTCGCGGCGGCCATCCCGAGGACCAGGCCAAGGACATTCACCAGGCCGTCCTGGCCACCCAGGATCACGTCGCGCAGGGCGGCGACCCAGCGTCCGGGGGCGGGAGTCGTGCCGACCGCGTGCTCGAACGCGCCGTCGACCACCGTATCGTCGGCGGAATCGGTGGTCGGTCGCTCCGGTGGCGGACGATCGACGGGCGGAGCCTGGTCCGGCGCATGCGTGATCACACATCGAGTGTCGACCATGCCGCCAGCCGGGACGCGGGCCGAACGGTGGCGAGGGCCGAGCCGTTCGGCCCGCCATGGCAGGGTCGCCTCATCCCCTGCCGACTCCGTCGACGACGCCGACGACCGGCGTCGGCCCAGGCTGGGATCGGATCAGGCGCCCCGCCGACGGTCTCGGCGCGGCGCTCGTCTCGGATCCCGCGCGCCCGCCGTTCCCTCGCCGGCCGCTCTCGTCGCCTCTCGCGCGACCTCGGCCAGGCGCCGCAGGCGTGCCTCCACGGCGCGATCCACCTCGGCCATCGGGCGTCCCGTGAGCAGCTCGATCGCCTCGTCGACCGTCTCAACGGCCCAGAGCCGGAACCGTCCGGCCGCGACGGCGTCGACCACCTCGCGGCGAAGCATCAGGTTGCGCACGTTGGCGGACGGCAGGATCACGCCCTGCCCGAGCGGGTCGCCCCGGGCCATGCACACATCGAAGAATCCCTCGACCTTCTCGTTGACCCCGCCGATCGGCTGGACCCGGCCCCACTGGTCGACCGAGCCGGTCATCGCGATCGACTGGCTGATCGGCACCTCGCCGATGGCCGACAGGAGCGCGCACAGCTCGGCCAGCGACGCCGAGTCGCCCTCGACCCCGCCGTAGCTCTGCTCGAACACGAGCGAGGCCTGCAGCGACAGCGGCGCCTCCGCCGCATAGCGCCCGCCGAGGAAGCCGGACAGGATCAGCACGCCCTTCGAGTGGATCGGGCCGCCCAGCTCGACCTCGCGCTCGATGTCGACGACCTCGCCGGCACCGAGCCGGATGCGCGCCGTGATCCGCGTCGGCCAGCCGAACGCCTCGTCGCCGAGCTGGTGGACGGAGAGCCCGTTCACCTGGCCCAGGGCGGTTCCCTCCGTGGCCACGAGGAGGGTGCCCTGGCGAATCGCTTCGAGCAGCAGCTCGCGGCGCCGCCCGACGCGCCGCCGGCGAGCCTCGATGGCGGCCTCGACGTCGGATGCGCCAACGAGCCCCCGCCCGTCCGCCGCCGCCAGGTGATCCGCCTCCATCACCAGGTCGTTGAGGGTGCGCATGTGGGTCGACACCCGCTCGCGATCGCCGGCCTGTCGCACGAGATGCTCGATCAGGCGGCCCACCGCCGCGGCCTCGAGCGGCCGGGTGGCGTCGCGGCGGCTCATCGCCGCGATGACGCTGGCATAGACGCGGTCGGTCGCCGGGCTCCGCTCGACCCGGTCGTCGAAGTCGGCGGCGACCTTGAACAGCTCCGGGAACTCGGGATCGAAGGCGGTGAGCAGGTCGTAGAGGCGACGCTCGCCGATGAGCGCGACCTTGACCGAGAGCGGGATCGTGGCCGGCTCGAGGGTCACGCTGTCGATGATCGTGAGTGCGCGACCGAGCGGCTCGATCCGCAGCTCGCCGGCCCGCAGGGCGCGTTTCAGCCCGTCCCAGGCCATCGGCTCGCTGAGCACCCGGCGCGCGTCGAGCACGAGATAGCCGCCGTTCGCCCGGTGGAGGGCACCCGGCCGGATGAGCGAGAAATCCGTCACGAGCCCGCCCAGCTGGCTGATGTGCTCGATCCGACCGAGCAGGTTGCCGTAGGTCGGATTCGGTTCGTGGACGATCGGGGCTCCAGTCTCGCCGGCGTGATCGACGAGCAGGTTCACGCCGTAGCGGCGCAGGGTCAGGCCCTCGTCGCCGAGGAACGCCCGCAGCGCCGGCGGCGGAGCGGCCGCCTCGCGCCCGCCAGCCGACGCGACGAATTCCTCGGCATGTGCGACGACGTCGGCCTCGATCTCGGCCAGGTGGGCCACGACCGCGGCCACGTCGAGGAACGCCTCGCGGACAGCGCCGATGAGCGGTCCGGCCGTCGCCCGGACGACGTCGCGATCGAGCGCGGCGAGCTGCTCGCGCCCTTCCTTCTCCCATGTCGGCAGATGCCGGACGATGACCTGGAGGTCCGATTCAAGGCGAGCCATGTCGTGCCGGCGACGCTCCTGCTCCTCGGGCGGCAGCGTCTTGAACTGGTCGGGCGGGAGCACCTCGTCCCCGCGCGTCATCGCCAGCCCGATGCCGAGCGGCGTCCGGATCAGCGCGACGTCCACCTCGCGGGCCCGAGCCTCGAACGTCGCCAGGGCACGCTCCCGTCGCTCTCGCACCGCCTCTTCGAGCGCCTCGCGGCGAGCGCGGTAGGCCTCCGCCTCGAACGCGGCCGGGAGCGCCGTCCGCAGCTCGGCGATGAAGCGGGCCATCGCCTCGCGCAGCTGCAGTGCGGTGCTCCAGTAGCCGGCCTCAGCCTCGACCGCGTAGGCGATCAGGACACGGGCGCCGGCCGCGCGCATCAGCTCCAGCAG
>Ga0210334_10566407_pt1 | contig 12501 bp, 14 predicted proteins | sample S306metaT_FD_164440 | JGI IMG/M metagenome (GOLD analysis project Ga0210334, IMG submission 164440) | Metatranscriptome of estuarine sediment microbial communities from the Columbia River estuary, Oregon, United States - S.306 (Metagenome... | ecosystem: Environmental > Aquatic > Marine >... | reverse complement strand
GGGCAGAGCAGCTATATGCTCCCAAGCGAGGCGATGAATGATATGGGTGATTCGGATCAGATTTATGTCCGTCCCGGGATTTACGAAGACAAACTGTTCGTCAGTCAACGGCCTATTCGGCTTGTTGGCGCGGGTCGTGACCTTGTCCAGATCTTCTCTCGGCGTGGGGGCCCTCTTTATCTACAAGAAGTTCCGGAAGGGTGGATTGCTGGTATCACGTTCCGCTATGTCGGCAGTGATCAGCACTCAGCCCTCAACATCCTCAACTCTACCTGTACCATCAGACACTGTCGAGCTATGGAAGGAATTTTGTCTGGGGTGGTTTTGTATGGTCCTCAGTGTAGCGCGACTTTGGTCGACAACGAAGTGTGCCGCAACCGTGAATCAGGCATCTTTATATTTGCCGGAGCACGCCCGCGAGTGACCGATAACCATTGTTTCGATAATCACCATTTTGGTATCGCAGTGCGCGATCCGGGAAGCAACCCAGAGTTGGTACGGAATCGATGTGAGGGGAATATGCTCAGCGGCATTCTGCTCTTTCAGGACGCAGCGAGTCTTATCGTGGACAACATATGTCAGCACAATCAGCATTGGGGCGTTCGGCTGACTCCCGATGCACGCCCCAGTCCGTCCCCTTCTGAGCTTCCGAGGATGAATCAGCTCACCCCTAATCCGCTCGGAGCCTATTCGCTTTCCGATCAGCCGCTTGCTGAAATCGGTCGATAATGACTGTCAGGCGATCCTACAGACTTGCTGCTTATGAGGTGGAGAGGGGAGAGGACTGGGAGTCGTTCGGGATGTGGAACTGAAAGGAGCTGCCACCTTGCTGCTTAGCGCGATACATGGCGGCATCGGCGTGCTTCAACAGCTCGTCGACGTCATGATCGTCAGTGGGATAGACGGTAATGCCGATACTGACTCCGATCGATGCTTGGTGAGTGTCAATCTGAAAAGGCTGCGCCAGTGACTTCGTGATTCGCTCTCCGACCAGCGCAATATCCTCTTCGCACATCAGGCCCTCAAGTATAATGGTGAATTCATCTCCACCCATGCGGGCCACAGTGTCCACTTCGCGTACGCACTCGTGCAATCGTTCAGCGACTAATTTCAAGAGTTGATCACCGACATTGTGGCCGAGGGTGTCATTCACCGGTTTGAATCCATCAAGATCAAGCAGCATGAGACCCAGAGGTTGTTGGAGCCGTTTGCTCCGGGCCATGGCTTGCACGAGACGATCGCGAAACAGGGTACGGTTTACAAGGCCGGTTAATTGATCATATTGGGCCAGGTATGTGAGTCGCTCTTCAGCACGTTTTCGTTCGATGGCATAACGGATTGAGCGTGCCAGTAGTTCCGATTGTCGCTCTCCTTTGACAAGATAATCCTGCGCCCCGTTTTGGACAGCCTGTAACGCGAGCGTTTCATCGTTGAGTCCGCTGAGCACGATGATAGCAATCGTTGGGTTGGCGGCCTGCATCTGGCGTACGGTTGACAGCCCATAGCCGTCCGGGAGCGAAAGATCTAAGAGCACCGCATCAAATCGTGCGCGGGCCAGGTGCCTAAAGGCATCACTTAAACGGCTTACATGGGTGATCTCAAATTTCTCCAGACTCCATTCAGCCAGGATGTCCTGGGTGAGGCATGCGTCGACGACGTTGTCTTCAACCAGTAGGACCTTGATCATCGCGTGCTCATCGGAACGGGTCTGAAACTCCAGACCATCCAGCTTTGAGACCTCCAATAAGTATAACTGAAGACCGGCATCGAACAAGCGAATCGCTGAAGAGCTCATATGGGCTAAGAATGCCACATCGATATCTTGGGCAGAGTCACAGCGTAGGAAAGCTCTGAGCAATCGCCTGGTTACAGGATGACTGAGCGGTCTAAGCCAAGCCAGGACTCAAGAACTGTTCATGCGCCTTTATGGCCTGAGCCACCAACAAGAGAGAGGAACAGGAGGTAGGTGGAGAGAAAACTCGATCATGAGCCGCGGCGAGGGAGATGAAGAGTCTGTAGGTACGTACCGGTTGGGCCCTGTTCTGGGCCTACTCCACCCTCACAGGCATATCCGGGTTCAAACGGCCAGAGTAGTGAACGCCCAACGGTATTTCCACGTATATGAATATATCTCAACGTAAGGCCCATATGTGCGGCGTCACCTTTTACGAGCGCCGTACATTCAGCTGGTGTAAATCCCCGTCGCGATATTAGGAGAGGTACTCCGGAGGTACCCACAACGGTAAAGTCACTGGCACAGCCTGTTATGCCAACTGAAATCAAGAGTATGCCAATGAAAACTCTGACGGATGTTAACGCTATCATTTGAACTTGGGATCCTCGAGTTGCGTGCCTTCAACATACACCAACACCATGCTCCAAACCATAACACGAAAACTGACTTTCAATCGAGCGCCCGACAGATTTTACTTGAGCATCCGATAGGCACGAAGGCAACAAAGTGCGGTACATAGTACAAAACTCATGGTCAGATGTCTTTATGCCAATTCATGGATGGAGAGATCGCCTTCGGATAACACCTTGTTTTCATGTGGCGCGAAGAGATTTTTACCTTCCGTCACATGGCACAGAACCTGCGCTATGAAAGGCACCCGACGTCGTGCCAAGACCGTCAGCGATAACCAGACAGCGAGGTTACATCATGGTTTCATCAATGATGACTCAAATCGGGATGTGTTGTCCGAAGATACAGTGGGAGACAAGGCTCGGTGATCTACTTTATGGGACTGCAAGAATGGGAATTTCTGCCACCCTCATCTTTAGCCTACCGTCCGTATCGTTGGCGTTCACGGGTGAGAATTTGTATGGCTATGTCAGTCCAAAGGGAACGATGCACGTGACCAACGTACCAAGTGATCGAAAGTATTCTCCCCTTGTGAGCAAGCGAACATACCATGCTTCCATAACGGATCGGGAGCTGGAGGAAGCCGTGGCTAAATATGCTCACGAGTGTCATCTGCCACCGGCATTAGTCATGGCTGTCATCAAGGCGGAATCAGACTTCAACCCGATCGTGATCTCAAAAGCCGGTGCGGTCGGTCTTATGCAACTCATCCCAGAAACTGCGATCCTGCATGGAGTGAGAAATCTCTACGACACGAGGGACAATATTGCTGGAGGAGCGAGGCACCTTCGGTATCTGCTGGATCGCTATCATGGCGATCTTGGCCTCGCTTTAGCGGCCTATAATGCTGGCGCCAGAAAAGTCGATCGATATGGGGCCATTCCTCCATACAAGGAAACAAGAGGGTACGTGAAGAAAGTCATGGCCTATTACCACGACTATCGCGTGAAACCATTGAAGAGGCCCATTACGTGGGAGCGAAGCCCATCATTCAGCTATGACGGGCACGAGGGGGAGAGACGTACAATTGGTAATCGATAATTGTGCGCGGCATTACACAGGCTTCTCGGCCACATACTCCATGTATTTCCAGAAAAGCTTCGCTTCATCTTCATTGAGCACGACGGGAACGTTATTGGACGCTCCGGTCATGAACACCTTGACCGAGACCGTGTCATGCCAGACCTGCACTTCACAGTGAGAGATGAGATCGAGGTTAAGCGCACGGTTTCCGATTCGGACAAAATGCATAATGTTGCCTCTAGTTGTCCGGTGAGACTGAGGCGATCATACACCAAGTTCCCATCCCCCCCAAAGCCATGGAGAATTCTGTGGCGAATCTCGCACCCCCTGAAAATATTGCCGCCCTCCCTGCAGGAATTTCCTTTCGCGCGTGACAGATCCCCAAGCGTGTAGCGAAAGAGGGCCTACTACCGCACGATCTTCTCTGGCACGGAAGTTGAGGAAGACAACCTGGTTTGGCGGATGCTGTAAATCGTGCACAGCATGTCAGAGAGGCGTATTGCATGGATCTACGGTCTCTTTTCCAAGATCTTTGGCGAGTTGTCAGCCAAGATGTGACGATTGTCGGCGGCATTCAGGGTCCGATACTGAGCTGGATTGGTGTGGCTGGTATCGTGGCCCTCTTTCTGTGGCATAGCACGATGCTCCTCCGAGGCCTGTTCAAGCTTCGACGGATCCTGTCCAGATTCTATTCCTCGGTCCTGTCTTTGGTCGTGGCACGACAACAGGCTGCAAAAGACTGGCTTATCATTCCCAATTTGGCCAAGAAACGAGTTCTTCCCAATGAGACGCCTGATGCTCGACGTGATCTAGATGATCTTCAGGCTCTGGATCGTGCATTCCGTGCCGAACCGGCATTGGTAAAAGAATGGTTTTCGTACCGGAAGACATTTGCGGTGGAACAGTCCGTATGGTTTCTTGAACCGACGGTCCATGGTCAGCGGTCCGCCACCGAATTCTTTTCCTTTGAAGTCCTCTGCGCGGGTCAACTCAACGTTCGTTTTTACAGGCAACTCCCCTCATTTTTGACAGGAATAGGGCTGCTATTCACCTTTATTGCGATCTTGATTGGTCTGAGCAAACTCCATGCGAGCGGATCCCAGATCGAAGGGGTTCAAGGGCTTATTAATGGACTATCCGGAAAGTTTGTGACTTCAATCGCCGGCTTGGCCTGTGCCAACGCCTTTACACTGCTGGAAAATTCAATCTGGCAACGCCTCGAGAGCGAGCATCGAACGTGCCTATCTCTGTTGGACGAGCTATTTCCTCAGAAAGCTGCAGGCCATCACCTCCAGACGTCTCAGGCGATGAATGGAGCGTCTGTTTCTGTGATCAGCCCAATCAGAAGCGATGGGACAACTCAGCTTGCCGAAGTACTACAGCAACGCCTCAGCCAGACGGTTACTGCCTTGACCTCTGCGACCCAAGCTCTCACAGCGCTGACCTCCAAACAGTCGCCAGTGAAGCTTGATGATCTGCCTAGTGAGATCGCTCACGAGGTTCAACGGGCTTTGAGACCGATCATGAACCCTCTACTGAAGGCCATCCAAGACCTAACCCAGGCGATCAATAGCCAACCTTCCTCTGTACAGCTCTCGCAACCAGACATAGAAGCCATGTTTCAAGCACTGAGAAGTCACACGCAAGAGAAGCAATGAGAAGGCCGCGATTCGAGGAAACCAATGAAGGCGTCATTTAGACCAGATTCCTATGAACGGTCATCCTTTCTGACTAGCGGAGTTGCAGATCTGATGACCTCGCTCGCTGTGATCTTCATTCTGTTGTTCGCGGCCTACATGACGCGTGTTGAGGATGGAAAGGGGAATCCGGACCTGAACCGTCCCGCTTCCCTGGAGCCCAAGCCCAGGCCAGACCAACTTCATCCGAGGATGGAAGCCGAAGGCCCCAGCATTCTTACTGCCACCATACCCGATAGCGTGCTGAACTTTGAATTTGGGAAGAGCACATTGCTACCAACAGCCGAGGCCTTCTTAGCTGAGGCCATCCCTCACTATGCAGCCATCGTCTGCGGACCGGGAGGCCAGGAAGTGGAAGCGTTTGTCATTGAAGGGTATACCGATGACGTCGGAGATGATGTGCGCAATTTACGATTGAGTCAGGATCGGTCCTTCGCCGTGCTGGCGAAAAGTTTGGAAGTCATTCGCGAGAAACTTCCTTGGGCCTATGAATGCTTCCTACAGAAAGCCACGGCGAACGGGCGCGGAAGACAGAACCTCCTGCGAAATGACATCGGGCACTTAGACCGAGAGAAAAGCCGGCGTGTCATTTTCCAAATTCACATGCGTCCAAGGTAAGGTGCTCATCACCGGAAGCTTATACCCTACAAGCCTCAATTGTCGGAAACGTCCTAAGAGCTAATCCAATTGCCGGAGTCGAAACGAGTGGGGTGACCCATGGATTTGGCGGCTTAATGCAACAAATTCATCGAGAGAGAGGTTTTCTGCCCGAATAGAAAGAGGTAGATGAAGTGCCGTCAATGCCGCTACGACATGCTTCTGATCGTATCCCTGATCTCTCAGTGAATTGACCAGCGTTTTGCGGCGATGCGCAAAGGCTGCTCGTACGATTGTTGCGAGCTGATCTCTATTGTCTCTCGTCTGCCCCGTTCGCTCCTTAGTCCGCAGCAACACGACGGCAGAGTCCACATCCGGTCTCGGGCGAAAACATTGCGGCGAGACCTTGAACGCTTTGGTGATATCAGCCGAGTATTGAGCCATAACGGATAAGACGCCGTAGGCTGAACTTCCAGATTGTGCAACTAATCGATCGGCAACTTCGTTTTGGAGCATCAGCACCAAGCGGGTGATACGCTGTTGGTGCTCGAGCAGACGAAAAAGAAGGGGAGTCGATAGATAATAGGGGAGATTTGAGACCACGATGGTACCAGGTGGAAGGTGTTCAATCGGGTACGTCATCGCATCGCCGAGCACAAGCGTGAGATTCTGAAACTGGGTTGGTCGTTCAGTTAAGTACGTGTGGAGTCGAGGATCGATTTCGATGGCCGTGACACGCCCAGCGGATTGACAAAGTGCGTCGGTTAGGATGCCTCGGCCTGGCCCGATTTCCAAGACACTATCATGGGAGGATAGTTCAGCCAGCGAAATAATCTTGCGGATGATGTTGGGATCGATCAGGAAATTCTGGCCAAGACGTTTGATCGCAGTAGGGGGATCGGCGGGACTCACGCATCAGCTCACATGAGGAGAAGCTTGGTCCAATCGCTTGGCTAATGTTGCCAGTGGTGCACGGTAGCAATCGATGAGATCCGTAAATTCCTCGAGCATGTCGTTAGTGAACGACGGTCCAGGCTGGGTGCTCGCGAATTTCTCCCCTTCTTGAGGACTCACCGTGTTGGCGATGAGCGCGGCCGTGCGCGCTTTCCATTTCGCAACCCGCTCGGTCCCCGCCACGGTATTCAGATCGTAAAGCGTCTGCTTGGCGAGCGCGTCGAGTTCAGCAATCTGTTGCCGAACCATAAGAAGGCCCGTCGCCGCATCATACGACATGTCTGGAGCGCCTCTCTTTTTCTGGAGTCGCCGTCGGCCTATTCTGAGCGATCGTGGCAGCCAGCTTGATGGCCTCCATCAGACTTCCCGGATCAGCGACACCTTTGCCGACAATGTCGAACGCGGTTCCGTGATCGACAGACGTGCGGATGATCGGCAGGCCCACGGTGAGGTTTACGCATGTACCGAAGGCGACAAGTTTCAGTGGGATCAAGCCTTGATCATGGTAGAGCGCCACGACGCCGTCGTATTGGCCTTGTGCCGCTTTCCCGAACAAGGTATCGGCCGGTAACGGGTCGCTTGCCAGGATTCCTTGCTCTCGAGCGGCACGCGCCGCCGGGAGAATCACGCGCGCTTCTTCATCACCGAATAAGCCATGTTCGCCTGCATGCGGATTGAGGGCGGCTACTCCGATTTTAGGGCGCTTGATTCTGAACAAAGTTGTCAATGCGAGGTGAGCCAAGCGAATCGCCTTTTCGATCTTTGCTCGAGTGAGGAGTGACGAGAGATCTTTGATCGCCACATGCGTGGTGACAAACATAATTCGGAGCGGTCCCCCCACGATCATCATACCGGACTCTTGAGTCCGAGTGAGGTCAGCCAATAATTCGGTGTGACCGGGGTGTCGGCACCCAGCCATATTGATGGCTTCCTTGTTAATGGGCGCGGTGACCATTCCGTCGATACAACCGAGTTGCGCGAGTTCGACCGCTTTCTTGATATACGTCACTGATGCCGCGCCAGTCTCTGCCGCGGCAATGCCCCTGGTGAACTTTCTCAACGGAGTCTCCAGCGGATCCAGCACCGCGACTGTTCCTCTCCGTGGCACTGCTGTTTCATGGCCGTCCACTCGGAGCACATGCAGATTGACCCTCAGCGCCCGAATTGTACGTGCCATCACAGGATACGAGCCGATAACGATCGGCAGGCACATGTTGTGTAGCTGAGGTTTTGACAGGGCTTTCGCAATGACCTCCGGTCCAATCCCGGCGGGGTCTCCCATCGTAACTCCCAGTAAGGGGAGTGGAGGTGACGATGACTGACTGCGGGATGATAGGGATTTAATTGACATAGAGATGCAAGGTGTAACCGATATAAAACACCACACCGGCAGCAAGCAGCCACGGGCGCCACCGGCCTCCGATCAGGATCTGCAGCAGACAGAGACCCACCGCCTGCACAGCTAGAATCATACTTGTCATGGCAGTTGGTGCAATCACCCATTCGGTCCCGATCAACCCCAAAGAGACCGGCAAGGTGCCCTGAAACACCATGGCACCTGTGACGTTGGCCACGGCGAGACGGTCTTTCTTTCGATACAACCAAAGAAAGCTGTTGGACATCTCAGGTAACTCGGTGGCGAGGGGCGCGATGAGCAAGGCCAAAATCAATGGCGACATCGCGAAAAGACCGGCCATCGATTCGGCGGCCATGACGAACAAGTGGGCGCCCAATATCAAACCCCCTAAACCCAGGAATACTTGCAGGCTGATCATTGGGTAGGAAGGCGTGCCAGCAGCCTTGTCGAAAATGAGAGGTTCCAATTCGCCGCCCTCTTCTTCCCCGGTCGGTGTAAATTTGACCTTCATATAGAAAATGTACAAACAGACTAAGGCACCAGCGGCAATGAGATGGATGAGTCTGGACGGGCTGAAGGCACAGCCTAATGCCACCATGTACCCAAACATAAAAAACGAGAGATCCGTCATAACCTCACGATAATTCAACTGAAAGCGCGTGGTCCGTTTACCGGCTCGGGCATAGAGCAGCAGCAGCAGCGCCAAAATGGGTAGCACCAGCGTGCTCAGCATGAATGGAGCGCCCAAGATCGCGCCCAATCCTACTTCGACCTCTTCCTGACTTTCGCCGAAGAAAATCGCGATGATCGGGATTGACGTTTCAGGTAGCGTAGTTCCGATGGCCGCAAAGATACTGCCGATGGCACCTTCGGAAATACCCCGTCGCTTGCCTAGCCATTCGATGGCATTGGTAAAGAGCGCACATCCACCCAGCGTGACCGCAACAGAGACGAGGAAGAGGAGCACGTACAGCAGGACAGTCATGCCCGGCCTCGCATGGTTGCCGGTTTTATCTTGCTGAGTCCCTGCCGATAAGTCGATACTGCGTCTTCCATAATGCTCTTGAGCGGTCGTCCCGTTCGTTTCGCGATCTTCTTGCAATCAATATACTCCGGTGATGCCTTTTCCCAGCCGGCACCGACATCAGCGACCTTCATGCGAACCGTTCCACCATGCACCACGATGGACACAAATCGTCGGGGAAGAACCTGACGAGCCATCTCTTGAATCCGTACTCCAAGTGTAGAAGTCTCTTGAAAAAAGATCTCGATGATGGCATCGATCCGATCTTGTTTGGCGAGGCAGCTCAACACCACGCCCGGTCGGTTTTTCTTCATCACAACGGGGAGGAGAGCAACATCCATAGCCCCGACATCAAACAATCGTTCCATGATGTGTTCGTACATTTGAGGATTCAGGTCGTCGAGGTTCGTCTCAATCTGCACCACCTGTTCGGTCCGGCGTGCTACAGGGGTCACTTCATCTTGTAGAAACACACGGAGGGCGTTCGGCCACCCTTCAGGATTTCGGTCGCCAGCTCCATAGCCCACCGCCAGGCTTTGCATCGTTGGCATAGGACCGAAATCCGATACGAGTGTTCGCAGCAAGGCAACACCGGTGGGAGTCGCAAGCTCACAGTGGGGTCCTTCGGAGTAGATCGGAATCCCTTTCGCCAGCGCCGCCACCGCCGGTCCTGGAACGGGTAACAGCCCGTGGGAAGTCTCGATGGAACCGGAGCCGACGTTGATGGGAGAGGAGGTGACGTGGGTCACGTTCAAGAGATAGCAACCAAGGATTCCGCCGACAACATCGATGAAGGAATCCACCACGCCTATTTCATGAAAGTGAACGTCCTTTACAGCAACTCGATGGGCAAGACCTTCAGCCTCCGCGAGTCGGTCGAACACAGATCGGCACCGCTCCTTGACGGGGCCTGGCAACGTGCTGGCAGAAAGAATCTTCCGAATGCGAGTGAGCGTCAGTGGATGATGAAATCCCTGTTGAATGATCACCTCAACCTTGATCGCCGGGAGTGCGCCGCGATGCACCTCACGTCTACGCAATCGGTAGCCCTTGAGGTTCAGTCCTTTAAGACCGTTGACCAATTCAGTCCACGACAAACCGGCGCTCACCAACGCGCCCAAGACCATGTCTCCGCTGATTCCCGAGAAACAATCGAAATGCAGATGTCGGCCCACCACATACCTCGCGCAGTCCACGCAAATTGACCGGGCATCTTACCGAAGGCGTGTGCGAACAGCAATCACTGTTCACTAGTTGAAGGTTCATTGACAGGTCCGAGATGCTGTGTTATCCCCCTTAAGCATGCAGCTGAATTGTCGCACCCATGTCTCCTCTCCAATGTTCTCGGGCTACTCACGATGAGGGGGTTCGTGTCGTCCTTAAGGCCGTTGAGTCAGATCGGCCGTAAGAGAATATTCCTTGGACTGCTCTGTTTTCTTGGATGCGTGGCTCTGCTTCTTCCGGCCGACAGCGACTCGCGGGTTACATCGAAGGTCAAGCCCTCTCGGGCTCCTCGGCCTGAACCGGAGCTCAAGATCGTCGACCTCGCGGTTACGCCGAAACCGTACACGCTCGGCAACGGCCCTCTCCAGTTCTCGGTGACGGTTCAGCTCCCAAAAGACATGCGCGGGGACCTCATTTTGGAAGTCAGCTCTCTTGTGAGCTCTCCCTCGAAGACCTCGGTGAGATTTTTGACGCATCGGCAGCCTGTTAAGCTTGCCTCGACCTCGAATAAGGGATCGGAACGACAAATGGCCACGATCGAGCTTGTCTGGGATGGTCAGGATCAACGCAAGCAGCTTGCCGTAGTGGGCAACTATTCGTACGAAGTTCGGACGAAACTATTGGCGAACGGGGAGAAGGGGCTTCGAACGGTGATGGTCGGCTGGCCGAAGCGAGGAACCCTCCAAGTGAAGTGGCCCACAGTCGGCTCCCTCTCGCCTACGACCCCAGCCCCAACAGATTGATCCGGTGTGCGAGACAAGCCGCGCCAAACCCATTATCGATATTCATCACACCCACGCCAGCCGCACAAGAATTGAGCATCGTTAAGAGGGCGGCCACGCCACCAAAACTTGCACCATACCCGCGGCTCGTTGGAACAGCAATGACCGGACACTGTACCAAGCCGCCCACGACACTCGGCAGGACGCCATCCATCCCGGCGACAACGATGACGACCCTTGCTTCAAAGAGCCGTTCTTTCCTCCCAAGCAGCCGGTGGATGCCGGCGACGCCGACGTCGTACAGTCGTTCGACGCGACTCCCCATCACTTCGGCAGTGATTCGAGCCTCTTCCGCCACGGGCAGGTCGGCGGTGCCGGCAGTGACGACCAGGATATGACCCAGTGACTTCTGTCGCGGCGGATCAACCGCTACAAGACGCGCATCGGGATAGTAGCGTGCACGTCGATTGACTCGGCGAATAGCGCGCGCAACCGTTGGTTCGGCCCGAGTGGCAAGAAAGGGACCTTGTTTTTTGAAGAGCGCTCGTGCAATTGCGACGACCTGAGCCGTGCTCTTGCCTTCGCACAAGACGACCTCGGGAAATCCCTGTCGCAATGATCGATGATGATCGAGGGAGGCAAAGCCCAGATCTTCGTAGGGCAGGGACCGTAGACGTTGAAGTGCGTGCTCAATAGAAAGCTTCCCCTGACGTACCTGCTGGAGTAATCGTTCAAGCCCTTCCGGATTCATATCCACCCCTTCTCAGGTTTTGCGTCGCGCTCCATCAAGTCACTGACCGCTTTTCGACAAGATTTGTTGTCGTACAAGACGGCATTGATCTCTTGTATGATCGGCATGTCGACGCGATAGCGACTAGCCAACGTGAGTGCCGCGCGGGCCGTTCGGATGCCTTCAGCAACGGCCTGCATGCCGGCCAAAATTGTCTCCAGCCGTTCTCCTCTGCCGAGTTGAACACCGACTGTATGGTTGCGGCTGAGGGTGCCCGTGCAGGTCAAGACCAAATCACCGACACCCGAAAGCCCGTAAAACGTCCGTGGATCCGCCCCCATCGCCACACCTAGTCGGATGGTTTCAGCCAAGCCCCTCGTAATGAGCGCTGCACGGGCATTGAGCCCAAGATCCAAGCCGTCGATGACGCCAGCTGCGAGGGCCATCACATTTTTGAGTGCACCACCGAGTTGAACGCCGATGACATCGCGATCCGCGTACACGCGAAATGTCGGCGTCATCAAAACTTCTTGAAAACGGCGAACCAATGCGTCATCGGTGCCGGCCAAACACACGGCCGTGGGTCGGCCCAAACTCAATTCCGACGCGAAACTTGGACCGGAGAGCACCATCAGAGCGCGGTGTATGGATGTCGGTAACTCTTCCTCCATCACCTGAGTCATCAATTTCGCGGAGTCTTCTTCGATTCCTTTGGTCGCGCACATCAACGGTCGTGCATCAGCCAGGTTGGGTGCCAGCTCGCGCAACACAGATCGAGCGGCATGCGAAGGTACAGCGAACAGAATGC
>Ga0210334_10043919_pt1 | contig 12577 bp, 16 predicted proteins | sample S306metaT_FD_164440 | JGI IMG/M metagenome (GOLD analysis project Ga0210334, IMG submission 164440) | Metatranscriptome of estuarine sediment microbial communities from the Columbia River estuary, Oregon, United States - S.306 (Metagenome... | ecosystem: Environmental > Aquatic > Marine >... | reverse complement strand
GAGATGGTGGGGCGTGTCGATAAGCTGAAGATTACCAAGGCCGTCGATCACTGGAAGGCAAAGGGGCTGGACCTCACCCCGCTGCTGATGGCGCCCGATGTCCCGGCGGACGTGCCCCGGTAGTGCGTGCAGAAACAGGACCACGGCATCGCCGACATTCTCGACCGGAAGTTGATCGAACGGTGCAAGCCGGCTGTCGAGAAGGGCGAGAAAGTCACGATTGAGCTGCCGATTCGGAACGTGAACCGGACGACCGGGACGATGCTGTCCAGTACGATTGCGAAACGATACGGATTGGAAGGTTTGCCGGAAGACACGATATCGATCAAGTTTACGGGGTCGGCGGGCCAATCGTTCGGTGCGTTTCTCGCAAAGGGCGTGACGCTGACGTTGGAGGGTGAATCGAACGACTACATCGGCAAGGGACTCTCCGGCGGTAAGATCGTGGTCTTCCCGCCGAAAAATATCGTGTACAGTCCGGAAGAGACGATTCTTATCGGCAACACATCACTCTATGGAGCCACGCAAGGTGAAGCCTACTTCTACGGCATGGCGGGCGAGCGGTTCGCTGTGCGGAACAGCGGCGCGCACACCGTGGTTGAAGGCACAGGCGATCATGGGTGCGAATACATGACCGGAGGCGTGGTCGTCGTGCTCGGACGGACCGGACAAAACTTCGCAGCGGGCATGTCCGGCGGTGTGGCGTTCGTCCTGGACGAGCTCGGCAAGTTCCGGGGCCGGTGCAACACCGGCATGGTCGAGTTGGAACCGGTCGCGGCCAAAGAAGATAAGCGGCAGCTGCACGATCTGATTACGAAACACTTCATGTACACCGGCAGCCGCAAGGCCAAGCAGGTGCTTGACGCGTTCGACGCTACCGTGCCCAAGTTCGTGAAGGTGATGCCGGTCGATTACAAGCGGGTCCTCGAAGAACGGAAACGGAAGGCGAGAGCAGTTCACTAGGAAGTGCTGAGAACAAAGTGCTGAGTGCTGAGGTTCGGATTTATGCTCGGCGCTAAACTCTCGCACTCGCGTCTCAGCACTCAGCACTGGAAGAGAAAATGGGTGACCCGAAGGGTTTCATGAAATACCCCCGTGAGGGGCCGAAGAGAAAGCCGGTCGAGCTGCGTGTGCTCGATTGGAAGGAGATGTACGAACCCATTTCCGAGGACAAACTCAAGGCTCAGGGCGCGCGTTGTATGGATTGCGGCGTGCCGTTCTGCCAGGGCAACACCGGCTGTCCGGTCGTCAATCTGATCCCTGAATGGAATGATCTCGTCTATCGCGGACGCTGGAACGATGCGCTCAAGGCGCTGCATACAACCAACAACTTCCCTGAATTCACCGGCCGGCTCTGTCCGGCTCCCTGTGAAGGGGCCTGTGTCCTCGGTATCAACGAAGATCCGGTCTCGATCCGTATTCTCGAATGGAACATCATCGATCGCGGTTTCGACGAAGGGCTCGTGACACCCATTTTGCCGGTTGTGCAAACAGGCAAGACGGTCGCGATCGTCGGCTCCGGCCCGGCCGGTCTGGCGGCGGCGCAGCAGCTGGCGCGCGCCGGCCACCGGGTCACGCTCTTCGAAAAATCAGACCGCATCGGCGGTTTGCTCCGCTACGGCATCCCTGACTTTAAGATGGAAAAGTGGGTGATCGACCGCAGGCTCGAGCAAATGAAGGTGGAAGGGGTGGAGTTCAAGACCGGTGTCGCGGTGGGGAAGGATATCACCGGAGAGCAGCTTCGCGCGCAGTTCGATGCGGTGGGATTGAGCATGGGCGCGGAACAGCCGCGCGAGTTGCCGATCCCAGGCCGGGAACTGAAGGGTGTGCATCTCGCGATGGAATATCTGACCCAGCAGAACCGGCGCACGTCCGGCCTGCCGGTCACGGACGATCCCATCACCGCGAAGGGCAAGCGCGTCGTGATTATCGGCGGCGGCGATACCGGGTCGGACTGTTTGGGGACGGCCCATCGACAGGGCTGTGTCGAAGCGCATCAATTTGAACTGTTGCCGGAACCGCCACCGCAGCGGGCCGGTTCGACGCCCTGGCCGCTCTGGCCCATGCAATTGCGGACGTCCCACGCGCATGAAGAAGGCTGCGATCGGCAATGGAGCGTGTCCACCACGAAGTTTACCGGCCACAACGGCCACGTCACGAAGCTCCATGCGCATCGTGTGCAATTCGAGAACGGCAAGTTCACGCCGATCCCGAACAGCGACTTCGAGATGAACGTCGATCTCGTGCTGCTCGCGATGGGCTTCACCGGACCGGTCAAAAACGGCCTGCTCGACAGTCTCGGCGTGAAGTATGACCAGCGCGGCGCAGTCGCCGCGGACGAGAACTTCATGACCAACCTCGACGGCGTCTTTGCCGGCGGCGATACCAAACGCGGCGCCTCTCTCATCGTCTGGGCCATCGCCGAAGGGCGCAAAATGGCGGCGGGCATCCATCAGTACCTGCAAGCCGGCAAGTCGGCGAAGAACGCAGCGTCTTAAGGCGATCTGTTCCAAAGGTAGTTTCGCGTACCCATATCAGGGATTATTGATTCAGTTTTCCGGAAGGGGAGTGTCCTTATCGTGGCTGACGAATCGTTTTCTTTATTGGGCCCCCTTCCCCGTCCCTCCGAGAATCCTGATCGGGAAACCCTTCGCAATGCGTCGCTGGCCGCGACGCCGGCTCAACGGCTGGCCTGGTTGGAGGAGGCATTGCAGCTGGCCTATGCAACCGGGGCCTTGAAGCCGAGACGGTTCCTCACCCAAGAAGAATGGGACGCGATGGGGTCATCGCCGGAGTGATCGCCTGGAAGGGACTGGCTCCTTGAGCCTGTCAAAAGGTGCCTGTCCCAGTTTTCCCCCAAACAAAGCAGGGATTGCCAAACCGGCAAGTTGCCACACGCTACGGCATTCGTTCGCCACCCACTTGCTGGAAGACGGCTACGATATCCGCACAGTGCAGGAGCTGTTGGGCCACACCGACGTCAGAACGACCATGATCTACACGCATGTCTTGAATCGAGGCGGCCAAGGGGTACGGAGTCCAGCCGATTCGCTGATCCAAAGACTGAGTCCTTTGCAGCTATAACGGAACTATGCAGGTCGGTATAGCGCGCCTACGCTGCCTTGGGGATAAATTTGACAAGTGTCTGAAGCGTCACGATAATTGCGCCAGGACGGGCACGCGGTATCGGCGTACTATACCGGTCAGTATACTCAATAGTTCGGCCGTCGAAGAGACGGCAAGAGGGACAATGGCGCGAGTATACGTTTCCTCGACGTTCCGCGACCTCAAAGATCATCGCGAGGCCGTCTACGTTGCGTTGAGGCGCCTTGGACATCAGTCGGTGGCCATGGAGCAGTGGGCAGCGTCAGACCGAGCTCCACTGGAGCGGAGCCTCGAAGCTGTTCGAGACTCGGACGTAATCGTGGCCATCGTGGCCTGGCGGTATGGGTGGATTCCAGAGGGCCAACAGTACTCAATAACTGAGCTTGAGCTGAGAACAGCACGTGAGGCGGCTAAGCCCTGCCTGGTCTTCGTGGTTCCAGAAGGCGCTTCATGGCCTCGCCCCGAGTTCGACGATGACGCCACGAACATTCGGCGATTCCGCCAGAATCTGCTTGAAGAGTACGTCGTCTCTTTCTTCACCACGCCAGACGAACTTGCGAGGCAGGTGGCTGTTGCATTGCACTCGTGGATTGCAAGCGGCGCAGCAGTACCATCTCCAGCGCCCCCTGAAGCGATCCGAGCGGAGGAAACGCCAGGGCCGGAGGTGTTTCTGAGTTACGCGCATGAAGACGTGGCGATGGCCGAATCAGTATCCGACCGCATCGTGCAGGAAAAATGGTCTGTGTTTTGGGACCGAGAGATTCCGGTTGGTCTCACCTGGGACGACATCGTTGAAGGGGCGCTAGATGCCGCCAAGTGTGTTGTCGTTCTTTGGTCTCCGGCGGCCAGCAACTCCGAGTGGGTTCGAATTGAGGCGGCGGAAGGGGCTGACCGGGGAATTCTGGCCCCGGCCTTAATCGAAGAAACCAAGATTCCGCTGCGGTTCCGCAGAATCCAGGCAGCAAACCTCGTCGGATGGACGCCTGGCTCGCAGGACACGCCGGGAATGAGAGCCTTGGTTTCAGCCATCGGTAGGTGCGTTCGCGATGGCAAGGGCAGCCCGGCCTAACAACCGGGTGCAGCGGACGGCGTCCCGCCGCCGCTGCACCGGAACGTTCGGTCTCATTACTATGACTACATTCACCGCTCCCGTGTCCGTTTCCCTTAAGTCAGTGAGGGGGGAAAGGTTCCAGGAACCATTGATTGTCTCCCGCCCCACCCGCAACATCTCGGTCGGTTCCCACGCGCCCACTCGGGAGAGCTTCGGTGCGTCTCCGCTGCTTCCAGGAATTATTGCTCTGTCCCCTGGCACAGGCTCTTGAAGTCTTGTTTGGTTCCTGACACCATTCTGTTCCCACTCGCAGTCGCTTGCTCCTGCGAGCCGCATCGAGGAAGAAAGGAAACTGTATGCCTCCGGAGCATCCCCAGTATCTCGTCATACTCGACTGTTCATTCTCTGGCGAACATGTTCTCGGCGGCAGGGCAGAATATATAAGATCCGATAATAATCTCAGCGTGCGCTGGGGCATTGGTTTGCCTCCCCCTGGCTATACAGAAGAGGGCGGCGGAGTGGTCTTTGTTGCAAATCAAAACCCGGATCATCCACCACCCGACGAACATCCATCGATCATTTTCGAGAAGGGGCGGTACTCCTTCGCGGAGGGGATTAAGAAGGAGGAAGAGTGGGCGATGCTGGTGATGATTCTTCCACCCGGTCATGTACTCGGTGATGCCACTCCGTCTCCAGCCGCGTCACGCCTCTTCAGGGGGCGCCAAGCGACATATTGGCGTTTAAGTCCCGCTCCTGGAGTGCCGACGCACGTGGCGGTGAGTTGGCGCTTGCGGCCAGTCTCGGATGTTGGCAAAACATTGGCCGAGAGCGAAGCCCCAACTCCTTTTCCGTTTGAATCGAAGGAGATGCCGGAGTTTGGCGTATTCATTTCTTATCGTCGTGACGACAGCCGATGGGCTGCCGGTCGCATTAAAGATGAGGTCACCCGTGCACTGGGTGAGCGCTCCGTCTTCCGCGATTTGGACTCAATTCGAGCGGGTAGAGATTTCCGGAAAGAAATTGATGCTGCTGTAGGCGAATGCCAGGTCATGCTCGCACTCATCGGATCAACGTGGCTTCGCCGAGCTGATGCTTCCGGCCAGCGGCGCCTCGATTCCGAAAGCGATTGGGTACGGATAGAAATCGAGTCGGCACTCCAACGACACCGGGTTGTGCTTCCCGTATTGTTGGATGATGCGAAGATGCCGGACGAAACATTGCTCCCAGACTCTCTTCGAGACGTCGCCTTCCTCCACGGATACAGGGTGCGCGATGACACCTTCAACCAAGATATGAAGGGCCTGATTGCGGAACTTCGAAGGCACATCACTGAAAAGACGGAGTAATGAACGCATCAGCTGTGACGGTGCTTGCCGCAACTCAGTCGCCCTTGGCTTGCATGAGAAAGCGACGTTCGGAAGAAGAAACGGGTTCCAGGAACCATTGATTGTCACCGATCTCAAGAATAGTCCAATACTTCCAGCGATGGCTTGCCGGCGCGCGACTTTGTCGAAGGAGTGGAGAGGCTTCTCTCGGTGGAAAGAACTTCCATCTCAACTGGGGTCGCGTTTTGTAATCCGACATCACGGCTGGACTTGCGCTGCTCGCGTCGTTTCGTCGAGGGCTGGGTGGAAGTCTAGTGGGGCTGCCGACGCGAGGCAAGTAGGGAATTGCTGGGTGATGCCATCGGAAATGGAAAGGTAGCTCCATGGGCGTCTCTAAGGTACAATTGGCTGCAATATGGGGGAGGGCAATCTCATGGGCGCCAAACAAACGGTCAGGCAGTTGCTGGATCGCTTACCGGATGACTGCAGTCTGGACGATGTGCTCTATCATCTGTACGTTGTTCAAGAGACTGAGCAGGGTCGTGCTGAGATCGCTGCGGGGAAAGGTGTCACGCATGAGCAGGTTGCCGCGGCTCTCCGACGAAAATGGCAAGTCGGCGCCGGCGCATAATATGGGCGCCTGGTGCGCAGGCTGCACTGGACGCCACACTCGGCTTTATTGCGCAAGATTCGCTTAGTGGGGCACAGAAGGTTCTTGATGGAGCCCTCGCTCTGGCAGAATCGCTGGAAACGCTTAGCGAGCGCGGGCGTGTGGTTCCAGAGCTTCAAAATCCAGCCATTCGCGAGGTTTTCGTGCATTCCTACCGTCTCATCTATGAAATCCGAGAGTCGGAAATCCAAGTCGTCGCCTTTCTCCACGGGGCGCGGGACTTTGTCCGTTGGATCCAGGACCAGTCCTAACTGCGTACAGGAAGAAAAAGGCTCCGGGGACCGTTGATTGCCACCCATCTCAATAATAGACCAATACTTCCAGCGATGGCTTGCTGACGCGCGACTTTGCCGGAGGAACGGGGATGATCCTGTCCGTGGAATGAACTTCTATTGATGGGGAAGCAGGGATTATGCGCTGACAGCGGTGAACGTGGTATTACCGATCTGATCCTATGCGAAGTGTTGCAAGGAGTTACGATAGATGATCAATGTGATGCAGTGCGGGAAGTGCTTTTGAAACTCGCGGTCTTTGAAGCAGGCACCGTTGAATTGGCCTTTGAAGCAACTCTATACTACCGGCGGCTGAGGGCGGCTGGACGAGCTGTTTGCAAGGCCATTGATACTCTGATCGCGACCTTTTGTTTGCTGGATGGATATGCCTTGCTCCACAATGACTGTGACTATGATCCGTTTGAAGAGGTTTTTGGTTTGAAGGTCGTGCATCCATAGAAGGGAGGCCCGACGTATGGTCAATCTACAATATCCCCGCAGTCCTAAATCTCTCCTTGGCGGTGTCGCCCATCTGGGGCGGTTGATCGACAAGATCAGATTGCGCAATGCGGGCCAGATTCAAGACTACAACTACCTCACCGTGGGGTTCGACAAGTACCTGATCGATTTTCTCGGCATCGATGCGAAGGCATTTGAACAGCGGGTGTTGGCCGGTGGGGCGGATGAGGAGTTGCTGGCTTGGGTTCAGGCTAATGGCAAGTCGGTTACTGACGCGGAGATTCGCCTCTTCTCCAGAAATCTGCTCAAGGCCGGACCGAAGGACGATGAGATTCGCCAGCGGTTTCAGAGCCGCCTGGAAGACATTGCCGCCAAACGCGGCGTGCCGGTCGGTTCCTTGCCGCTTGTAACGACATGGGCCGATGTCATCGAGTTGGATGAAGACAGACTGTAGTTTCTCTGGACGCGTCGGTCATCATCTCGATAGCCTAAATCTGGGGCAGGAATGGAGTCACAATCAGCTATTCTGCCACGGTCGTGATCTTATGGCGGTTTGAGCGAAGGGGGCGATCACTCAGTTTCCTGTAAAATAGGCTGGTGCTCTCCAGATGATGCTGGCGCCAGGATTGCGCAGCCACCTGGAGGAAGTTGCAGGCTCCAGATCAACAACCTCATCACGAAAGGGTCAACATGATGATAAAAACCATTTCAACCGTCACTGCAGCCGCAGTGTTGCTCGCATTCTCGAATCTGTTCGCTCAGACTGAAGCCCCTCCGGTGGCTCCAGCTCCGCCTGACGCACCGCAGACGACGACCCCAGCTCCTGCTCCGACCCCGGCCCCTGCTCCGGCTCCGGCCCCTGCCGTGGAGAAGGAGAACAAGGCCAAGAAACACCAGGGCGGCAACGAAGACGAAGGGAAGGGGAAGCACAAGGGTAAAGGCCGGAGTAAGGATGGTAACAAGATGCGCGGGTTAGATCGGGCGGATGAAATGGCCGGCGAACATGGCAAGCAAGGGCGTGACAACGCCCGCAGCCGTGGCAAGCGTGGGAAAGACTAATCGAGATTTCTCGCGGGAGTTTCTCAATGAAGCGGCCGGTCCTTATGGGCCGGCCGCTTTTTCATGTCGGGAGCAGTATGAGACGGTGGAGCTCAGTGCTGTCTGCTAGAGGGCCGGAAGGGACAGGAGTTTCTTCATCTCGCCGTGGGCCATGACGACTTCAGGGGCGCGCTGCAGGGCTTCGTAGTAGCTCCGCTCGAAGCCGTCGCCCAATTCAGAGGGGCGGATCAAGCCTCGCACTTCAGTCAGCAGGACGGCCACATCTTCTACGTTCAGGCTTGTCTCATCGTCCAGTAATTCGTCGATTCGGACGACCAGGTTGGACAGGGGATGAAGCCAGGTAAACCACGGATCGTTCATCACCAGTTGCAGCAATTGTCCCGTCGAATCGACCCGTCCATAGATCCGTTCAAAGGTCAGCTGTTCGGCAACGATCAGGGCTTTGTGCAGCCCCAATAATCCGTGCCGCACGTCGGTGAGCGTTTTGTGAAGAGGGCTGGTTTCCCGGACACGCAGTTGTTTGGATGAAGTCGCCATGAAGTAATTCTAGCAGGCCTTTTTAAAAATGGAGGTCAAGAAAGGGTGTCGCATGATTTTTTTGTCCTGGCCATGGTTTCTTATCGGCTGTCGCATGCCGGGGCTGTAATTGGAATGAGTTGAGCATGGAAAAGTTCTTGAAAACTCAGTGACTTGGGACGTTCATAAATCTAGGGGGGGCAGGCGACTGCCGTAAAATGCAAACAGTTCTCCGGTCAGGCGTCCGACCTGGTCAGGGTCGGCGGGAAGCTTGCGCCTGATGTAGTCATTGAGAATACGGCCGTCGGGGGCCTTATGGACATGTGGATGCCGGAGATTCATGCGGTATCGCTGGACCGCGGCGGCAACGCGGCTAATGAATACGACTGTGCCGTCCGGCTCGATCCGCTCGACAATGCCGATGTGGGTCAGAGGATCATTCAGTTCTCCATCTCCGTTGAAGTCCCAGGTGTTGTCGAAGAACACCAGGTCGCCGGGATGGACGTTTGGCCCCCGGTGGATTGTGCCCTGTTGTCGTACATGGTCGTAAATAAGCCGGACGCCGTTGGCCTTGGGATCGCCGGCGTCAGCGTCGTAGAGATCGATGCCGTGCTTCAAGAAGACGGCGCGTGTGACACCGGCGCAGTCGTAGGCGATCTTTCGGTCCGCGCTTGTGATCGTGGTCGCGCCCACGAGCGCGGCCGCCGTTTGTACGACCGCCGCTCGGCTGGGTCCCGGTAGGGCTGACCGGCAGCAGGAACGTGTCGCCGTCATCGGCATGCGCGGATGTTCCATCGGCGTCGGCGATCGAAGGCGCTCGATTGCCGATGATTCCGGTCGAGGATGGCTCGGCGGCGTCGCGCAGCCGACTAACGTCACAATGGCGATAGTCCCTATGATGAAAAAGAGTCGCATCGCATTACCGTACGTTGACGAATCGGCCTTGGGCCATCTGCCGGAGTCCGTCGATATCTTCGCGCCGCGTGACGGAGAGCGGCACCGTATGGGTCAATTCTTCGATCAACAGGTCGGTTGTCAGTGGCGTCTTGTGATGAAGCGCGCGATAGAGCGATGCCACGACTGCTTGTTCGATCTCGGAGCCGCTGAAACCGTCGCTGGCGCTGACGATCTTGACGAGATCGAATTGCGCGCGGTTCTGTTTGCGGAGACCCAGGTGAATGTTCCAAATGGCCTCCCGCTCGCCGTCGTCCGGCAGGTCCACAAAAAATATTTCGTCGAACCGGCCTTTGCGCAGGAGCTCCGGTGGAAGCGACGAGAGATCGTTTGCAGTGGCTACGACGAAGACCTCTTGCTTTTTCTCTTGCAGCCACGTGAGGAAGGCGCCGAATAGCCTCCGGCTCAAGCCCGCATCGGCCTCGCCGCTTCCGCTCCCCGCCACCATCGCCTTTTCAATTTCATCGATCCAGAGGACGATCGGCGACAATGATTCGGCCGTCTCGATCGCCTTGCGAAAATTCTTCTCGGACTCACCGACGAACTTGTCGAACAACCGGCCCGCGTCGAGTTTTAGGAGCGGAAGCTGCCACTCGCGCGCAATGGCCTTTGCCGCGAGCGATTTGCCACAGCCGGGCACGCCGACAAGCATGATGCCGCGAGGGGGCGCCAGGTTCAATGCTTTGGCTTCAGCGGTAAATCCGACCTGTGCGCGCTCCAGCCAGGACTTCAGCCTGCCGAATCCCCCCAGCTCGAACCGATTGTCTTCGAGCGGATAGTATTCCAGGAGGCCGCCGTCCTTGATCGCCTGCACCTTGCGCTTTAGGATGTTCTGGACGTCATCGGCGGAGAGCGTGCCGTCTTCGACAATACATTGGGTGATGATTTGGCGGGCCTGATGAAGGGTCAACCCTTGCAAGGCGCGGAGAAGGGCGTCGCGTTCCTGAGCCGAAGGGCCCCGTTGTGCCGCTTTGGAGTCGCCGATGGAATGGAGGATGCTTTGTGTTGCAGTTGTCGATCGGGGCCGGTGCGTCGAAATTCTCGGTCCGAGCGATTGCAGCACGTTTCGGAGCATGGATTGAAGTTCTTCTCGATCCGGCAATTGCAAGTTCAGCCGAACGGCGAGCTTCTCGATGTCGAGCGGCAGGGTAATGGGATGGCCGGTGATCACACAGGTTGCCCGAGAACGGCTGAAGACTGCTTCGACTTCCCGGAGTTGTCGGGCAACGGGCGGCTCTTGCAGGTGCGGCGCAAGGTCCTTGAGCCAGAAGACCGCTTCGACGGTCAAGGTCTGGAGGTGTTGGAGCAGGGCCAGCGGCATGGCGGTCATTTTGCTGAGCGCCGGTTCGTCGGCGCGCGTGAGCCCTCTGGTGACGGACCATTCGAAGAGCGGCATCCGTTCTTGCGCGGTCACCGATTGCAGCAAATCCGACACCCGCTCCTCTTCCACTGTCTCGATGATGACCAAAGGATGGGAAGAACGGATCAGAATGCGGAGGTCATGGACGCTGGTTGAAAGGGGCATGATCGAAAAATGCTAGCACGGGGTCTGGCTCTTACCAAGAAAAGGGCGCTTTGCCGCAACCGAAGTCGATCATGAAGCCGATCATCTGGCGCAGCGAAAGCCGATCGTCGCGGAGCGTTGATCCGGCAAGGCCCCATTACGGGTGGCGGTTCGGAGCATGGCCAGTTTGCTTTTCCACGATCCCCCGCGAAGAGACTTGTAACGGCCGTTCGGCGGTCCAGGAGGATTACGCTTAGGCATGTAGGCGTAGTAGTCGAAACCGAACCAATCCTCCGTCCATTCCGCGACGTTGCCTGCCATATGGCGAAGGCCGTATGGGCTTGCGCCATCCGAATGGGCATCGACTGCCGCGACGATTGGAATCTCGTGGACGTGATGTTGTCCGAACATAGCGCGTTGAGTGTCGGGAGCTGCCTCGCCCCAGGGAAACAGATCGCCGTTGGGGCCTCTCGCCCCTTTCTCCCATTCCGCTTCAGTCGGCAGTCGTTTGCTCTTGGCGGCGCAGAAATCTCTCGCTTCAGGCCAGGTTACATAGAGCGCCGGCCAGCGCGTGAGAGCTTGATCAGATACCGAATGAATGGTGATGACGTGCCAGATCAGCTTCTGAAGCTCATCCGAGGGGGGAGTATGTCGTTCCTGGAGGAATGCCAGATATTCGCCGAGACTGACCTCGTCGCGGTCGATCAAGTAGCTATCCAGCCACACGCGGTTTTGAGGCAGTTCCGTGTCGTCATACTGGGTCCAAAGTCCATAGGGGTCGCCATCGACCCGTTTGCTGCCGAGGAGAAACCATCCGGACGGGATCGTCACCTGAGGTGCGGATTGGGCAAGTGCAGCGATGGTCGTGAGATGACGGGCAAGTTCTTTTGAGTGGATTCGATCTGCAGGCGCGGCTGGTGTCTGCTCAGTCATGAAGAGAACGAGAGTGACGGCGAGAGATAGAATGGCGCGGCGCGGCATCACGTCTTATTCGGAGCCTCGAGCGCCTTGCTGATTTCGCCGATCAGGCGGCGTTCGATCTCGGCGGTTTCTTCGGCGCTCACGCTTAAGATGCGTCCGCCTTGCGCAACTTTTTCAAACTCCGCTTTCACGCCGAGTTTGGTGACATTGCCAGGAAGGGCCTGCAGTGAGATGAGATATTGGTTTCGAAAGCCGGCGACTTCCAGCGAAGCGGGAGTCGAGACCTTGCGGTCCGTCACGAAGACGGCCTTCTGGTCCGTTTTGATGCCGGCTTTGAGGTGATAGCCGTTGCGCGAAAGGGCCTCTTCCACCACCTTGGCGACGGCGCCGAGGGGGCGTGGAAGGGTATCAAACTGCGCGCCTTTGTCATCGATCTTCAACTGCTGGGCCGCCTGCGCCGCAACGGTCCGTTGAATATCAGCGCTCATACGCTTAGCCTGTGCGATCTGGGCGTCCAACTGTTCGTTCAGCTCTGAGACCGCGGCCTTGGCGGTGTCAGCCGTTTGCTTCGCGTCACGGAGTTCTTGATTGAGGAGATCGATCTGCTGTTGCATGACTTTATTGCCGTCCTGCAGCGAACTCAGCAATGATTCCTGCCTGGCAACCTGTTTTTTCAGCGCCTCGTTCTCAGCTTTGAAGGGAGAATCGTCTGGCGTACACCCGGAGGTCGTCAGGCCCAAG
>Ga0210334_10147031_pt1 | contig 12620 bp, 9 predicted proteins | sample S306metaT_FD_164440 | JGI IMG/M metagenome (GOLD analysis project Ga0210334, IMG submission 164440) | Metatranscriptome of estuarine sediment microbial communities from the Columbia River estuary, Oregon, United States - S.306 (Metagenome... | ecosystem: Environmental > Aquatic > Marine >... | reverse complement strand
GCTTTCTTCTTGAGCAGCGTTTGTGTGATCACCGCTTCCAACGCTTCAGACAGCTGTGTTCTGATCTGTGCCTGTTGGGACGGTTGAAAGGCATCGATGATACGATCGATCGTTTTGGGTGCACTCGATGTATGCAAGGTACCGAAGACCAAGTGCCCCGTTTCCGCTGCCGTCAAGGCAAGCTGAATGGTATCGAGGTCCCGCATTTCTCCGACGAGCACGATGTCCGGATCCTCGCGGAGCGCCGATTTGAGCGCATTTGCGAAGGACAACGTATGCACACCCAGTTCCCGCTGGTTGACGAGGCACTTTTTGGACTTATGCACGAACTCGATTGGATCCTCGATGGTAATGATGTGGCCCTCAAATGTGCTATTCAAATAGTCGACCATAGCTGCGAGGGTAGTCGATTTGCCCGATCCTGTCGGGCCAGTCACGAGAATCAACCCCTTTTCCTTCTCGCACAGTTGCCGGATGATGGGCGGCATGCCGAGTCTATCCAAGGGGAGAATAGTGGTTGGAATATTCCGAAAGACTGCGCCCAGCCCGCGCTGTTGGACAAATACGTTGACGCGAAAACGCGCGATATCGCCCAGTTCAAAGGAGAAGTCGCATTCTCGATGTTCCTCGAAGTTTTTCCGTTGTACGTCGCTCATCATGTCGTACACGAGTGCATGGGTTTCCTCCGGCGTGAGGGCGGGATGGTCCAGTCTTTTGAGATCGCCGTTGAGACGAATCATCGGCGGTTCGCCGGCGCTGATGTGGCAATCCGATGCGCCTTCTTTCACTGAGAACGTCAACAGCTTGGATATATCCATCGAGAGAGCTCCGTCGTGAAATTATTCGGTGTTCTGAATGGGCCTGAGGCCTGAAGAAAAACGGCTGAGATCGAGATGCAGCGACGTATCGAACTGGGCCGTTTCAATCAACGCCTGACCGTCAGCGTTAAAATGCTTGAGCGCATCATGCCATAAGGAGATTGAAAGGCAAGAAAATAGCCGGAAGATGCAATGAGAAAGGCTGATGCCGTGGTTCAGGTTGAGGAATAACTCATATTGTCGTGCACAACTCAACCGCAGGCGCGATCTTCATGATGCAGGGCTTGTTCTGCATTTTGTCAGAGCAGATGGGTTGCCCGTCCGGCCAGTTCGAAAGCCCTCAGTGCTTCGTCGATGTGATCTGCTGTGTGTTCAGAGGTCACGGTGACACGAATGCGGCTGGTGTCATCTGGAACGGTTGGTGGCCTGATTGCTGGCGCATAGACTCCGTGCGCCAACAATCGTTCGGCAAAGGCGACAGCGGAAGCGGCATTACCGATCAGGATAGGAAGAATAGGACTGACGGTTTCCGTCATGCGGAACCCAAGCTGTTGAAGTCCATGAAACAGACGTTGCCGATTAGACCACAGGCGAGCACGCCGCTCAGGTTCCTGTTGAATGACGGCCAGCGCCGCGCCGGCCGCTGCAGCGGTGCTGGGCGGGGAGGCGGTTGTAAAGAGAAACGGGCGGGCAGTATTGATCAGATAGTCGATCATGTCGCGCGTCCCAGCCAGGTAGGCGCCGCCACTTCCAAGAGCCTTGCCTAACGTCCCCATGTGAAAAGGGATCTCATGCTCCACTCCAAAGTGTTCAAGCGTCCCTCGACCGGTTGACCCCATGACGCCGGTTCCATGCGCGTCATCGACATACAGCGTCGCAGCATACCGCTTTGCCAACAAGACCAATTCCGGCAACGGGGCGAGGTCGCCATCCATACTGAACAACCCATCAGTGACGATCAATGTGGGACGATTCGGTGGCCGCCGTTTCAATAGTGACTCGACATGGGTACTGTCGCGGTGGCGAAACACTCTGAAATCTGCACCGCTCAATCGGCAGCCATCGATGAGGCTGGCATGGCACAATCGATCTGCCAGGATAAGGCCTTTTCGCCCGATCAGACCGGGAATGATGCCTAGGTTTGCCAAATAACCTGATCCGAACAAGAGTGCGGACTCCGTTCCCTTGAAATGCGCCAAGGAGGCTTCCAGCTCTTCATGGGGCGGGAGCGTGCCGCAGATCAAGCGTGAAGCGCCTGCGCCGGTTCCATACTGTTCTGTCGCGCGCATCGCGGCCTGTATGACAGTAGGATGGGTGGATAGTCCCAGATAATCATTAGAGCAAAGCAGGATGACGGGCCGTTCTGCAAATTGAACAACCGGTCCTGTTGCCGACCCCAACGCCTGTAGTCGGCGGGTCAATGCACGATCGGCCATCTGTTTGAGTATTGTTTGAAACATGCCAGGTTGCCTACTTGTATAGATGCCCATTGCATTGACAAGGCGAATGTCTGCCTAGTATAAAACACAGGTTTCCATGAATGGAATGAGCGTTCTTCGATTATCCAAGGCGATCTACTATGACCTATCGTATTAAAGTGCCGCCGCGGTCATTGCCGGTTGATGAGGCCCATCTGGTGAGCACTCTGGAACACCGTCTGTTCAGCCTCAGAGAGTATCGGTGGCCGTTGCTTGTGGGGTTCGCGCTGCTGTTGTTGGTGGGCGCCGGGGTTTGGGCTGTCTTATGGTATGACACGCAAAATGCGAGTAAAGCCGGCGATATTGAGCGTGAGGCTACCCGCCATTACCTCACGCGCCCGGCCAACGATCCCCAAAAGACTGAGCTCAATCTCAAGGAGGCGATTGTTCTGTATACCAAAATCGTGGATGAATATCCGAGGACTCCTTCTGCGCCGCTTGCGTTATTCAGCTTGGGGAATGCGTTGATGGAAACCAATCAATTGGACTCCGCAATCGCCGCCTATACACGGTTTCTTTCAAACTATGGTTCCAATGCGCCGCTGGCCGGATTAGTTCAGCAAAAACTCGCCTATGCCTATTTATCAAAGGGGGATCGTGCCCAGGCGGCAAAAACCTATTCGGCGATTGTCGATAGTCCTGGCTCGATCAATCGAGATCAGGCCATGTTTGAACTGGCTCGGCTCGAAGAAAGCCAGTCTCAGTTGGACGGGGCGTTGAAACGATACCAAGATCTCATGAAAACCTATCCGAATTCTCCATTTTCGAGCGAAGCTGCCATTCGAGAGAAGATCTTCGATGCCAGGAAAGCTCATGAGACCGCACCAACTGCTGCTACATCACCATCGGCTGAATCAAAGATTCCTGCAAATCCGTAGCAGGCACACTCCTCTGTTTTGACAACATCGTGGAGCCTCCACCGCGCGCTTGCCCTAAGCGCGCAGAGGCGCGTGGGAAGAACGCATTCATCCACGCATGTTAACCAATCGAGTGAAAAGCCCCTCTTGCCGTCAAGCGTGTCACCGCAGCCGATCAGCGGGCACATCAGAATATTTTGTGATGAATGCGATGGTTGGAGCGGCGCACGTGCAGTCCAACGCACATGTATGCGCTCTAGGCTTTTTCCAGAATGTCAGGCCTAACGGCCGATCTTAAGGAACTCACCGGTCTTGATGAGGGGACTAGAAAGGTTGTTTTGCGCTTTGAGAGTTTTTAAGGGGATACGGAGTCGTTTCGAGACCTTTTCCAAGGTGTCTCCCGCGCGAACACGATACCATTGCGAAGAATCTTTTTTGGCGTACTGAGATCGTTTTACCATGAGGGGAGCAAACTTGTATGTGGGGATCCGGTCAAGCACCGACATGACTTTCGTGCTGGTCCCAACGGGAACTTTGAGGTGGTACGCGGATTCATTCGGGGGCGTTGCATCGCGACGCAACTCAGGATTCAACAGCCGAAGCTCTTCATACGAAATACCGGTCACGTTGGCAATCGCCCGGAAATGCATCGCGCGGTCCACGACGACTTCTTCAAATTGGTGTGGAGGCGCAGAGTCTTGGCTGAATCCATATTGATCGAGATTCCGCGCAATGACGGTGGCTGCCATGATTCGAGGCACGTACTGTTTGGTTTCCCTGCGGATCAACTTGGTTTTTGAAATATCCAAGAAGGTCTCGGCCTGTGCTTTCCGCAGGGCGCGCATCACTTTGCCCTCGCCGGCATTGTAGGCTGCCATCGCTAATGGCCATGTTCCGAACAAATCGTACAAATCTCTGAGGTATCGGGCTGCGGCCACGGTCGATTTAATCGGGTCTCGTCGCTCATCGACATAATGGTCAATGCGAAGCCCGTAGGCCTTTCCAGTTCCCTGCATGAACTGCCAAGGACCTGTGGCTTTGGCCCGCGAGTAGGCATAGGGGTTGAACCCACTCTCAACCAGCGACAAATTGACTAAGTCGCTTGGAAGGTCAAACTCGGCAAATATGGTTTCGACCAGCGGGCGATAGCGGCTGAGCCGCGTGAGCCATTGCTCGAACCGGCCTCTAATCGATGTATTGAAGAAGCGGATGTGGCTTTCTACTGCAGGGTCAACTACGATTGGAATGTTATAGGTTGTCACAGTTGAATCCGCCGCTGCACCAGGCGTCTCGGAAGTTTCGGCCGAGAGGCCGGCATTGCTTGCTGCAGCGGGAGGTGCGACAGTTCCGCCGGTATTCTTATCAGTGGATTCTCCGGTCGATTCAAGATCAGGAGGAGCGCTGGTCAGTTCTGGCTCCAACGGTACGAGGTTTGAATCAATGTCTTCTTCCTGGGGAGGCGCCTGCGCGTCGGATTCTATGGAGGTAATCTCGGCAAGACTTACAGGCGGAGATAATACAGAAAGAGGGATCGCAAGACAGAAAACACCCACTACCAGTATGTCCGTGGTTCGAAGGCTGGACGTCATCAAAATGTGCCTCGTCGTGAAAATTGGGATTGCTGAATGGAGCTAGACTATCGGGCCTCCCATCACTTGTCAAGGAATTGAAGCAGGAGTGAAGACCCTCTTTGGTGTCATGCGATCTGCGCCTGCTCCCGATTGTGTGCTGACGTTTCGAGTGCGGAGCCGGCTTGATTTAAAGCAAAAAGTCCTGAAAACATCATCGGTTGTGTGGGCTGATTTCTTGACAGTTTCCCATTGCAAATGGTAGCGTACCGCCTCTTTTTCAAGTTGCGCCCCACCGGCTTTCATCGAAGGAGGATTGATCAATGTTGAAGCGGTATCTCTTGGCTCCCGGCCCAACGCCTGTGCCTCCGGAAGTTCTTCTCGCGATGGCCCGGCCCATGATCCATCATCGAGCGCCGGAATTCGACCCGATCTTTGCCGAAGTCCGGGAAGGACTGAAGTGGTTGTTTCAAACTCGCGGCGACGTTTTGATGCTGGCTTCGTCCGGCACAGGTGGGATGGAAGGCTCCGTCTCCAATTTTCTGTCACCCGGTGACAAGGCGTTATATGTAAATGCTGGAAAGTTCGGAGAGCGATGGGGCAAGCTCTGCAAGACATTCGGCGTACAGCCGACTGAATTGAAGGTGGAGTGGGGCCGTGCCATCGATCCACAGCAAGTAGCTGATGCGCTCAAGAAAGATCCCTCCATTAAAGCAGTCTATGTGCAGGCGAGCGAGACCTCGACCGGTGTCTCTCACGATGTTAAGGCCTTGGGGGAAATCGTCAAGGGGCATGAGGGAACGATCCTGGTGGTTGATGCCATCACCGCGCTCGGAGTGTTTGATATCAAGACCGATGCATGGGGGCTTGATGTGGTCATCACCGGCTCGCAGAAGGCCCTGATGCTGCCGCCCGGTATGGCGTTCGTGAGTGTGAGTGACAAGGCCTGGGCATTGGCAGATAAAGCGAAAAACTCCGCCTTCTATTTCAATTTCAAGAAGGAGCGTGAGAATCAGGCCAAAAACCAAACCCTCTTTACTCCGACCGTTTCGCTGATCATCGGCCTGCAGGAAGTTTTCAAGATTATGAAAGCGGAAGGGCTGGAACAGATGTTTGCGCGGCAGGGCCGGTTGGCCGAGGCAATGCGAGAGGGCATCAAGGCTGCCGGCTTGGCACTGTTTCCCAAGGAGTCGCCCAGTGATGCCTTGACGGCGGTCTGTGCGCCGGATGGGGTGGATGGGCAGGCAATCTACAAGAATCTTAGGGTCCAGTACGGCATGACGGCTGCGGGCGGACAGGATCATCTCAAAGGGAAAATCTTCCGCCTATCGCATATGGGCTACGCAGACACGTTCGATGTCATTGCCGCTTTGGCTGCCACTGAAATGGTCTTGAAGGGGCTCGGCCATCCGGTCAAACTGGGCAGTGGCGTCGGAAAAGCGCAAGAAATCTTGATGGCGAAGTAACCAGACGAGGCATCCGAATGAGCGCAGAAAGAATGAAAATTCTGATCAGTGACAGTCTGTCGAAGCAAGGCATAGAGCTGCTTGAAAAGGCCGGATTTACCGTGGTCGTGAAATCCAAAATGCCGAAAGAGGAGCTGTACCGGGAAATCAAAGACGTCGACGGACTGATCGTGCGCTCCGGCACGAAAGTCACGGCGGAACTGATTGCTGCCGCTGAAAAGCTCAAGGTCGTTGGCCGGGCCGGATCCGGACTGGACAACGTCGATACCCCTGCGGCCACTCGCCGCGGCATCGTGGTGATGAATACGCCGGGCGGCAACACCGTGACCACCGCCGAACATACCATGTCGATGATCTGCGCGATGAGCCGCCGCATTCCCCAGGCCACCGCGTCAGTGAAAGCCGGCAAATGGGAAAAGGACAAGTTCATGGGTGTCGAGCTGTACAACAAAGTACTCGGCATCATCGGTGCCGGACAAATCGGCAGTCATTTGACCAAGCTGGCTCACGGGATCGGCATGAGCGTGATCGCCTTTGACCCCTATCTGGCTCCTGAGCAGGCCGAGAGGATGGGGGTGAGGATGGTTGGGCTGGATGATTTATTCAAGCAAGCCGACATCATTTCCGTGCATACGCCGCTCACGCCGGAGACCAAGGGCATCGTCAACACCCAAGCCATTGCCACGATGAAGCCTGGTGTGATGATTGTGAATTGCGCCCGCGGTGGAATCATCAATGAAGTAGATTTGTGCGAGGCATTGAAGACAAAACGGGTGGCTGCGGCGGCGTTCGACGTATTCGAAGAAGAGCCGGTTAAGGCAGACAATCCGCTGTTGGCGCTCGACAATTTTATTTGCACCCCTCATATCGGCGCGCAGACGACCGAGGCGCAAGAAAACGTCGCCATTGGAATAGCGGAACAAATCGTCGACTATTTCACGAGGGGTGTGGCAAAGGGTGCCGTCAATATCCCCTCCGTTCCCCCTGAGCTGCTGTCTCGCCTGCAACCGTTTCTCACGCTCGCGGAAAAGCTGGGCTCGCTGCAAACGCAATTGTCCCAAGGTGGGATCGAGCGGATCACCGTCGAATATAGCGGAGAGGTCGCAGGCTTATCGGTGGCGTCCTTGACGATCGCCGTGTTGAAGGGTCTGCTCGCGCCGATTCTGCAGCATCCCGTCAATTATGTGAATGCTCCGATCGTGGCCAAGGAGCGCGGCATTGAAGTCAAAGAGATCAAGATCTCCGATGCCGGAGACTTTACGAGCCTCATTCGGGTACGAGTCGAGGCCGGTAAGGCTTCGCATCAAGTGGCCGGCACGCTCTACCATAAGAAAGAGTCACGGGTCGTCGAGATCGATCAGTTTAAAGTGGAAATGGTGCCGGAAGGCCATCTGCTGTTTATCCATAATATGGATCGCCCGGGCGTCATCGGCACGATCGGGAAAGTGCTGGGAGACAACGGCATCAATATCGTGCGGATGCAGTGCGCGCTGGAAAAACGCGGTGGAGACGCATTGTTGATCATCGGCTCCGACACAGCGTTCCCGGCCGGCGTCTTGGACCAAATCAAATCCAGTTCCAATATTTTGTCGGTCAAAGTTGCAAACCTCTCCTGATTTTAGACAATACCAGTAGGTTGCTATGGCTGCTGCTCCACCGACGCACAGCGTTCTTTCGGGGCAAAGTCAGCCGCTGAGAGAACGGTCTCTCGTTCCACCAGGGATGGCAACGATCCTTCCGGAAGCTGCGCGACGCTTCCGGAAAATCGAGACCCGGTTGATTGAATCGCTGGCCGTCCATGGCTACGACGAGATCATCTTGCCGACATTCGAGTATTTGGATGTCTTGGCGCCAGGTCTCGAGCCCGAGCTCATTGAGAAATGCTACAAAATTCCTGATCGAACGACGGGCCGCATTCTCCTTCTTCGCCCGGATGCCACCGCACAGATTGCCCGCACCGTGGCCATGGGCATGATGGGCGCTCGCACGCCGTTGCGGTTGTCCTATCGCACGACGGTATTCCGTCATGAGCCCGAGCATGCCGGCCGAGATCGTGAAATATTCCAAGTCGGGGCGGAGCTTATTGGGGTGGATGATCCCGCATCGGATCGGGAGATCATTTCGCTCTTGATCGAATCTCTGCAACGGATCGGTCTGAGGTCGTTTAAAGTCTCAATCGGGCATGTCGGATTTATCAAGCGGTTGCTGACTCGCGCCGGCCTGTCGGAAGAAGGGAAGAAACGGGCCGAGCAAGCGGTTGTCCGCAAAGACCTTCCCAAACTTCAGGAAATACTTGGGCAAGAGCGAATCTCAGAGCGCTTCGGACGAATCATACTGGAAGCCCCGGAGCTTTCCGGCAACGCGGAGATTATTTCGAGGGCGCGCGAGCTGGCCGGGAAGGACACCGTTCTCATCCAGTCGCTCGATCGGTTAGCCAAGGTCTATCGATTGCTTTGCGATGCAGGCCATCAGAAATCACTGTTTCTGGATTTGGGAGAATTTAGAGGGTTCGACTATTACGATGGCATCGTGTTCGACGTGTTTGCCGAGGGAATTGGCGTCGAGCTCGGCGGCGGCGGGCGATACAACCATCTGATCGGTCGATTCGGCAGAAACTTGCCGTCCACCGGGTTTGCATTAAATGTTGATCGGCTCTTTCGCGGGGTGGGGCTCACACAAAACAATGGCAAGGCGCCGACTGGACAACAGGCGGAAGGCGTTAAGAAGAAGCCTCAATGAAGCAGTCTATGGTTGACATCTCCCAACCGAAGCTGCCCCCGCAAAGCCTGGAGGCAGAGCAATCGGTATTGGGCGCGATCCTGTTGGACAACACCGCTATGCCGAAAGCGATGGAACTCTTGGTCGAGGAGGATTTCTATCGGACTGCGCACAAGAAGGTGTATCGAGCCATGCTCGATTTGTCAGACACCGGTGAAGTGATCGACCAGATCACGCTGACGGAACGGTTGAAAGGGCAGGGGAAACTGGAGGCGGTCGGCGGCGCCAGCTTTCTTGCCGAGCTGGTTCAGAGCGTTTCCAGTTCCGCCAATATTCGGTATCACTGCAAGATTGTCCGCGATAAAGCAGTCGCGCGACAATTGATTAATACCTCCACGGAGGTGTTGACCAGGGGCTATGAAGGAACGGCTTCGATCGACGACTTGCTGGATTTTGCGGAACGGTCTGTTTTCAGCATTGCCCAAGGCAAGCTGGAGCGATCGTTCAGCCCAATCAATCAGATCATCAAGGAAAGTCTCGATCTGGTCGATAAGCTTTCGAAGCGGAAAGAGCATGTGACTGGCGTGCCGACCGGCTATTATGATCTCGATGATCTGACTGCGGGGCTTCAACCCTCCGATCTGATCGTGGTGGCCGGTCGGCCGAGCATGGGGAAAACGAGCCTTGCATTGGGGTTCGCCACTCATGCGGCTATTCATGCACAGGCTGTGGTGGGTATCTTCAGCTTGGAAATGTCCAAGCCGCAGATTGTGCTGCGCATGCTAAGCTCCGAGGCTCGTGTCGATTCGCATGCCTTGCGGACGGGAAAGCTGCAAAAAGAAGATTGGTGGCGATTAGCCGAGGCCGCCGGGAAGCTGGAGCAGGCGCCGATCTACATCGACGATGCCGGAGGCATCACCGTGCAGCAGATGCGCGGGAAGGCCCGCCGCCTGAAAGCCGAGAAAGGACTGGATCTGCTGATCGTGGATTATCTGCAATTGATGCAGGGACGAAGCGATTCAGAATCACGCCAGCAGGAGATTTCAGACATCTCCCGTTCACTGAAGGCCTTGGCCAAGGAGTTGAACGTGCCGGTGGTGGCACTGTCGCAGTTGAGCCGGGCCGTGGAGGCCCGCAAGCCTCCGATTCCCATGTTGGCCGATCTGCGCGAGAGCGGCGCGATCGAACAGGATGCGGATGTCGTCATGTTCATCTATCGGGAAGATGTCTACGATCAAAATTCAGAACGCAAAGGGATTGCCGACATCATCGTCAGCAAACATCGGAATGGGCCGATCGGGAAAAAGGAGCTCTTCTTTCAGGATCGATTCGCCAAGTTCGAGAGTCTCGATCTTCGTGAATCTTGATGGGTTTGCGCATCGCTCCGCCAGTCAGTATAATTCTTCTACGCATATTGCCGTGAGATCAATACAAATAAAGGCGCTGGTGCAGAAAAGACGAATAACGGTCCAACATCCAGGGAATCCACGGAGGTGGTGCGGTCTGCTTTCCAAGGTTGGGAAGGGAGTCTTCTCGGTGGTAATCCCTGTCGTCATCATGGCCTGCGCGGCAAGCCCGCATGCATCGGAATCATCTCCCCCTCCCGCACCATCCACCAAAGCACAGGCTGCAGCACGCACTCCAGACTCTGCCGCCACCTATCACTTCATGCTGGGATATCAAGCGGAACTGGCACATGACCTCGATACGGCGGTGAGGGAATATCGAACGGCGCTTACGGCTGATCCTGCATCGCAAGAGGTAAAAGCCCGTCTAGCCGGGTTATATTTTGGCTTGGGCGATCTGGCCAACGCGGCGCAGTATGCGGAGGAGGTTGGAGAAGGGGCGGGTCAAGACGTGCAACTCTTGACGCAAATGGCGGGCATTCTCACTGGCGCCGGCAAATCAGAACGCGCGTTGCGCTTGTTGGACAAGGCGATTCAACATGCTCCTGAACGAGGAGAAGCGTACTTCTCCAAGGGGATCATTTTGCTGAATCAAAAGCAAATAGCCCAAGCTGAACAGATCGTCAAGGAAGGCCTGAAACACACATCAGACTCTCCGGTGGGGTACTACTACTTGGGACGCATCTCCATAGAGTCCGGTAATACCGAGCAGGCGTTGGACAGTTTCGATCGCGCGATTGCCGTAAACTCTTCCTTTGAGCCGGCCTATCTGGCCCAGGCGTCACTCTATGAGTCGAAACAGGACAAGGGAAAAGCCATCGCCGTCCTTAAGAAATATCTGCACCAAGTGAATCCTCGAAATAAGGATGTCCGGCAGCATCTCATTCAGCTGTACGTGGCGAACAAGGACTATGCGGGGGGATTGGCTGAACTGGAGAAGATGCTGGAGGAAGATCCCGGCGACCTCGATGCGCAATTGCGGATTGCTCTCATCTATGGTGAGAAAAAGGAATTCTCGAAAGCGATCGACCAGCTTACGACGATCTTGAAAGCCAGACCTGCCGAGCTCAAAGTGCGTGAGTACCTTGGCTATCTATACGAAGAGATTAAAGATTTTCCCAAGGCCATTGATACCTATCAATTCAACATTCGGCTAGATCCGACTTTTACAGAAAGCCATATTCACCTGGGCGTCCTCCAGTACCGTCTTAAGAAGTTTCCGGAAGCAATCACGCATCTGAGTGAAGCCGTACGTCTGACCCCCAAGCAGCCCGAACCCCATATCGTACTGGGCCTGGCTCATCTGCAGAGTGAACAGTATGAGAAGGCATCGCACGTGTTCGAGCAGGGGATTCACCACAATCCAAAGCATGCTGATCTGCATTTCAACTTAGGCACAGCCTATGACAAGCTGAATCGCTTCGACGACGTGGTGAAAGCGATGGAGTCGGCGTTAGCCTTGGACCCTCACCATGCCGATGCATTGAACTATCTCGGCTATAGCTACGCGGAGCGTGGCATCAAGATCGACCAGGCGTTGTCGCTCACCAGACGGGCCGTGGCGCTCAAGCCTGAAAACGGCTACTACATCGATAGCCTTGGATGGGCGTTCTACAAATCTGGTCTGCTTGCTGAGGCATTGACGGAGATCAAACGGGCCGTGTCACTTGTCGGCGACGACCCGGTGATCTACGAGCATCTCGGCGAGATCTACATGAAGCAGCAGAAGCTGTCTGATGCCCGTGATGCGTGGCTCCATTCTCTTGAATTGGATCCCTCCAATGAAAAGCTTCTCCAGCGATTTCAAGAGCAGGGCATGGGTGATCCCACCACAGAAGACCGTATCAAACAGGCCAAGCGCCGTGTATCGGAGAAGATACAGGCTCAGCCGGTCGGCCCGTAAGCTTCACTTCTCTGCATCGTTGCATCTCATCCACATCTACGACTCGAATCATTTGCGAAGGCTTCATCTTCGAATCTAGTCTGGTTTTCTTCATTGCAGGTCTGTTTCCATACGCGCTTGGTGCAGAACCATAAGAAAAATGCCAATTCTCGGCTGTCCCGAACAGAATATGGAAGGGTAAGGTGCTGGTCATCCTCAATCCACTCTCTGTCGAGATTGCATAACTCATTGCTTTTCAATAGGTAGGTGGTGGGCTCGCGAATATCACTGTCAGGCACCAAACCTGCTAAAGGACCAGTAGGCGGCAACATGAACGCCGCAGGTTATGGAAGCAATCAGTAAGTCGGGCCGTCAGTGAACCATCAACAAGGAGGCAGTACGATGTGTAAGATAGTGCGGAAACAAG
>Ga0210334_10731478_pt1 | contig 12674 bp, 11 predicted proteins | sample S306metaT_FD_164440 | JGI IMG/M metagenome (GOLD analysis project Ga0210334, IMG submission 164440) | Metatranscriptome of estuarine sediment microbial communities from the Columbia River estuary, Oregon, United States - S.306 (Metagenome... | ecosystem: Environmental > Aquatic > Marine >... | reverse complement strand
GTCGCGACACCGGACCCGCCGCTCGAGCGGGGCGGCAACAGGCGGCGCCACAGGGAATCCGTCCCAGGGGCCGTGGCGAGCCAGCCGGACGTCGGGTCGACCCCGATGATGGTCACCGAACCCACCCCATAGGGCGCCTCGGCCGCCACGACCTGGTCCCCCAGGCGGGCGAGCGCTCGCCCGTGGGCGAGCTCGCCGGCCAGACCAGGCACGTCGCCCGCATCCTCGGGCACCTCGCCGAGCAGGTCGACCAGTGCCGTCGCCGGGACGTCCTGCGTCACGATCGGGCGATAGGGCAGGAAGGCGTCGGGCAGGCCCGATACGACATCGGCACCGGTCGTTCCGCCCGCGATCACGAGTCGTCCGCCGGCTGCCACCCAACCCTCGAGCGCGGCCAGCTGCGCCGTCGAGAGAGCATCCGTGTCGACGTCCTGCCAGATCAGGCGGTCGAGCACCGACCAGGCCTCGACGCGCTCCGGCAGGTCGGCGGGTGAGAGGTTCACGATCGCGGCCGCCGAGCCGGTCGGGCCGGGCAGGAGACGCAGCGCAGCGCCCAGCTGCTGCGGACGCTCGGCGACGACCCCGACGACGAGCTGCGTCGCGTCATGCACCGTGAAGTCGACCCTGCGCTCGGCGATGGTGGTGCCGTCGGAGCCGACGAGGGCCACAATCAGGCGGCCCCCGAATGCCGGCGCCTGGGCATGGATGATGTAGCGCTTGCTCGATTGGGTCGGGAGGTCGACCGGGACCGAGTAGCGGGTGCGGCCCGACGTTCCGGCGGCCATCCGCAGCTCGCCCACGACGGCGGGACCGTCGTTGGACAGATCGACCGCGATCGCGATCCACGACCCTGCCCGGGCATGGCCGTCGAGCAGCGCCCGGGCCGACATCTCCGGCCCTTCGACCGCCAGCGTCGGGGCGGCCAGGGCCGCCAGCAGCAGCCCGGCGACCGAGACGGCTCGGAGGAGGCTGGTGAGCGTACGCGGCACAGCGGCTCCAGAGATCGGGAGTGCGACGCAGGACTGACGTCCCAGTCTGCCGGAAAGTTGCATCGACGGCGATGCGGAGCCGCCCGGACACCGCATCGGCCGGCCTGTCGTACGATGCCGGGGCGCCGCTGCCCAGCCCGCGGTGTCCGGCAACGCCCGAACTTGGGCGGGCCGCCCCTATCCACGTCTCGAGGACCAGTGCCCGATATCCGCCCGTTCCGCGCCCTCCGCTACTCGGCCGAGGTCGTGCCCGATCTGGGGCCCGTGGTCAGTCCGCCGTACGACATCATCTCGCCGCAGCAACAGCGGGATCTGGCGGATCGACACGCGAAGAATGTCGTGCGCCTCGACCTGCCGATCGACGAGCCGGGCGACGGCGAGGACGATCGCTATCGGCGGGCCGCCCACACCCTCGCGGCGTGGCGTTCCGACGGTACCCTCCGGAAGGACGCTCGACCGGCCGTCTACCTTTACGAGCAGACCTACCGACTTCCGGGCAGCGACACGATCAGGACCCAGCGCGGGTTCTTCGCCCGACTCCGACTCGAACCCTTCGGACCGGGTTCGGGCGTGCTTCCCCACGAGCGCACGCTGGCCGGCCCGAAGGAGGATCGCTACAAGCTCCTGCGCGCGACGGGCGCGAACCTGAGCCCCGTGGTCGGGCTCTATGCCGATCCCTCGGGGCGCGTCCCCGAGCTGCTCACCGAGGGGGTGTCGCGGCTGCCCGATGCCGACGCAGCGGACGACGACGGGGTTCGCCATCGCCTCTGGGTGGTGCCGATGGGCGAGGACGTGAGCGACGATCCGGCCCGCGAGCTGGCCTCCCTCGCCGGCCGGGGACCCATCACGATCGCCGACGGTCACCATCGGTACGAGACCGCGCTCCGGTATCGCGACGAGCGCCGGATGACTCGCTCGTGCGAGGAGGACCCGGCATTCGACTACATCCTCGCGCTGCTTCTCGAGAGCACCGCCGAGCCCCTGACAGTGCTGCCGACGCATCGCGTGGTCCGGGACCTGGAGCCGATCGGTCTCGAGCGGTTGCGCGGCACGCTGGGCGACCTCTTCTCCGTGGAGCCGACCTCGGGGGATGCGTTGGCAGCCTCGCTCGGCCCTGGCACGGCGCCGATCGGGGGCGGTCGATTCGGCTTGGCGACGCGGGATGGCGCGGCGATCCTGCTCGCGCGACGGGAGGCGTTCGGCCCTCTGCTGCCGGCGGGTGGAGAGGCGTTGCGCGGGCTCGATGTCACCCTCCTTGACGTCGCCTTGGAGCGCCTGTGCGGGATCGACACCTCGGCCCTCGCGGGGGGCGAGCGGGTCGCCTACACGAAGTCGATCGGCGAGGCCATCGGTTGGGTGGCCGAGCGCACCGATGGGGCCGACGTTGCGTTCCTGCTCGATCCCACGCCGGTGGGGGCGATCATGGCCGTCGCCCGCGATGGCGACGTGATGCCCCAGAAGTCGACCTACTTCTACCCGAAGCCGCTGACCGGCCTCGTCATCAATCCCCACGAGTGGTAGACGAAATGACCGAGCGTCGAGACGTTGGTGGCAACGGCAACGGCAACGGCCACGGGAGCGGCCTGGCGGAGCCGCCGCTCGCGCGACCGGCCGGCGCCAGCGGCGGCAAACCCGTGCGCAAGGACGAGATCGAGCTCGTCGAGCGAGGCCTCTACGTGGAATCGTGGCTTCCTGAGCGGAAGTCGCGCCGCCGCCCGTTGCTCTTCGTTCACGGCGAGCTGACCGGGTCGTGGGTCTGGGAGCGCTGGCTCCAGTACTTCGCCAGTCGAGGCTGGGAGGGACACGCCCTCAACCTCCGCAACCACTTCTGGTCCCAGACCGCGGATCCCGAGGAGCTCTCGATCGAGACCTACACCGAGGATGTCCTGGCCGCCCTCGATCGCCTCGGTCCGAACGCCGTGGCCATCGGCCACGGGCTGGGCGGGCTGCTCGTCCTGAAGGCAGTGGAGCGGCATCCGGTGTCGGGGTTCGTGCTGCTCAGCCCGGAGCCGCCACGCGAGCTGCGGTTGCCGGCCCGACCGCACCAGCTGCAGGAGGTTCCCACGGTCTACAGCCGGACGCTCATCGGCTGGGCGATGCTTCCCGAACGGCTCCAGCGCGATCATCGCGACCTGACCGTCTCCGACATCCTGCGCATCCAGCACCTGCTCGGCCAGAAGCCCCATGAATCGGGTCGCGCGAAGCGACAGGTGCTGACGGGGGTCCCGGTCGATCGGCGCTCGATGCCAGACGTGCCACGACTGGTGATCGGCGCCGGGCTCGACCGATACGTCCCGGAGCCTACGGCCGAGCGCCTCGCCGAATGGCTGGGAGCGGAATACGAGCCGTTCGGGGCGCACTCGCACTTCGGGCTGGTGCTGGGCGAACACGGCCACCAGCAGGTCGCCGACGCGGTCCGGGTGTTCCTGGAGACCCACCGGCTCTAGGGGGGACCGATGACACTGGCGATCGAGACGATGGGGCTCGCGAGACGTTTCGGCTCGGTCCGCGCGGTCGATGGCATCGATCTGGCCGTGCCCGAGGGCTCCGTGTTCGGGTTCCTCGGGCCGAACGGCTCGGGCAAGACGACGACGATCCGGATGCTTCTTGGCCTCGTCCGCCCGACGGCCGGCAGCGCCCGGGTGCTGGGCGAGACGGTCGGTCCCGGTGCTCCGATCGTCCGTCGGGTCGGCGCGCTTGTGGAGCGCCCCGCCTTCTACCCGTTCCTCTCGCCGATCGAGAATCTCGTCCTGTTCGGGGTGACGGCGGGGATTCCGGAGTCGCCGCTCCGAGCGCGGTTGCCTGGGCTGATCGACCGGGTGGGGCTGGGCGAGGCGGCCGAACGGAAGGTCGACGGCTTCTCGACCGGGATGCGGCAGCGCCTTGCCATCGCCCTGGCGATCCTCCACGATCCGCCGCTGCTGATCCTCGACGAGCCGACGAACGGGCTCGACCCCGCCGGCGTGGCCGAGGTCCGGACCCTGATCGGTTCGCTGGCCGGCGATGGCATGACGATCTTCCTGTCGACACACGTCCTGACCGAGGTGGAGCAGGTATGCGACCGGGTCGCCATCCTCGACCATGGCCGGATCGTCGCCCAGACCACGACCGTCGAGTTGCTCGGCGGCGACGGGGCGATCCAGCTCCGGTTCGACAGCCCGGCCGAGGCCGATGCCGCCGCGGCAGCTCTGGACCGGGCGGGGCGGACCGTGCGACCCGCCGGCGACGCCCTCCTCACGGTCCCCGGCGGGGCAGGGGAGGGCAGCTCGATCGTGCGTACCCTGGCCGCCGCCGGCGTCTATCCAGCCGAGGTGCGAGTCGATCGAACGTCGCTGGAGTCGGTGTTCCTGGAGCTCACTCGTGGGGCCGGAGCCGACGATGCGGCGATCCACCCGACCGCCTGGCCCCAGGAGCGGGTGACATGAGGTCGCTGCTCCGGGCCGAGTGGCTGCGCCAGCGCCGCCGCCCTGATCTCTGGCTGCTGCCGCTGGCCATCCTGGCCATCGCCGTGTTCGGGTGGCAGACCGGCCTCGCTTCGGCTGAGAACAGCCTCAACTACCCGGCAGGAGAAGCGCCCCCCGATCTGGCGCAGCAGCTCGCGCGGCTACGGGATCCCTACCTCTTCCCCGCCAGCTTCGACAGTGTGGTAACTGGCGGCTTCCTCGCCTTCATCGCAGCCATCCACTACGGTTCGTCGTGGACCGGCAGCGAGTTCGTGCGGGGCACGATCCGCAACGTCTTCCTCGTCCATCCGACGCGCCTCCCGTTCTTCGCGGCACGACTGATCGCGCTCGGGCTTCTGGCCCTCGTGATCGTCCTGGGGCTCGTGATCGTGGCGGCGGTGATGCCGGCGATCCGTGGCGTCGTGGGGAGCGGCGAGGCCATACCCCCATCACTGGCCGGGCTCCTCGCCTATGCCACCGCGGTCTGGTTCGCCCTCTGGTTCCTCGCGCTCGCGGCGACGACTGTCGCGGCGCTCCTTCGCAGCGGCGCCAGCGCCGTCCTCGTGATCTTCATATACGTCCTGGCCGAGCTTGTCGTGGCCAACGCGCCGTTCTGGCGTGACCTCGGCCAGCTCGCCTGGCTGCCCCAGCTCCTGCCGGGCGGGAGTGTTCTGCGCGCGCTCGGCGATGTCGCGGAGGCCACGGGGTTCACCCAGGCGAGCACCGCGAACGATCCGAACGCTTCGCCGATCGTCGTGCCCCCTGAGATCGGGTTCGCGATCGTCGGCGCCTGGACGGTGATCCTGCTCGCGGTGCTGGTTCGGCGGGTCCGCTCGATGGACATCGGCGAATGATCTGACGTCCCGGAAGCGGACCTCGCTTGCCCGAATGTCGGGGCGCTTGCTATCATCCCGGCCGGCCCGATGCTCGGTCGAGCCTCTTGCCGCATTCGTCTAGAGGCCTAGGACACCGCCCTCTCAAGGCGGAGATCACCGGTTCGAATCCGGTATGCGGTACCAATCGAACATCCCGACGCCCCCGGACCGCGCCCCGGGGGCGTTCCCTTATCGTCCGGAGGTCGAACGCGTGGCGGAGCGACGGCTGGTCGTCCTGGCCGAGGGCCAGTTCGGCTTCCACTCGGCGAAGACCGCGATCGGAGTGATGCGCTTCGGTCCCGATCCGGTCGTGGCCGTCCTTGACGCTACGAACGTCGGCCGGACAGCCGGGGAGGTGGTCGGCCTGAGCGGGCCCCGGTTCACCGCGCCGATCGTCGCCACGCTTGCCGAGGCCCTCGCGCTCGACCCGCCGCCCACTGCCCTGCTGGTCGGCATCGCCCCCACCGGCGGGCGGCTGCCCGATGCCTGGCGGACGATCATCCTCGACGCCCTGGCCGCCGGGCTCGAGGTACATTCAGGGCTCCACACGTTCCTCGGCGACGACCCGGCCTTCGCCGCGGCCGCGCGGGCATCCGGAGCCCCCATCATCGACTATCGTCGGCCGCCGGAACGGATGGAGACGGCGGTCGGACGCCTCCATCGGCCAGGCTCGCGGGTCATCCTCACGGTCGCCACCGACTGCGCCGTCGGCAAGATGACGGTCGCCCTGGAGCTTCGCCGGGCCGCGGTCGAGGCCGGCCGGTCCGCCTCGTTCGTGCCGACCGGGCAGACCGGGATGATGATCGAGGGCTGGGGCGTGGCCGTCGACCGCGTCGTCGGCGACTTCGTCCAGGGCACCTGCGAGTGGTTGTCGGAGGAGGGCGAGGCGCGGGGCGACTGGGTGCTGGTCGAGGGCCAGGGCTCGCTCGACCATCCGGCCTACTCCTCGGTGACCCTCGGGCTGATCCACGGCTTCACCCCGCACGCGATGGTCATGGTCCACAAGCCGGGGCTCACCGACCACGACTTCGACCACCTGCCGGAGCGCACCTTCCCGATGGCCGACCTGCCGGCGTTCATCGACATCCACGAACAGATCGCGGCGCTCGTCGCCCCATCGAGGGTGGTCGCCGTCGCGCTCAATACCTCGCTTGTCGCCGACGAGGCCGACGCTCGCCGGATCATCGCCGAGACCGCCCTCCGGACCGGCCTGCCGGTCGACGACCCCGTCCGTTTCGGACCGGGACCGCTGTGGCGCGAGATCGAGCCAGCCGTGGAGGCGCTGCCGTGGGTCTGAAGCTCCAGCGGGAGGTGCTCCATCTGCCGCTTCGCGACCCGTTCGTCATCGCCCGAGCCGAGCACAACGAGGGTCGGTCGATCACGACCGTCGCGGTCGATCTGCACGATCCCGCCAGCGGGCTGACCGGGCTCGGGGAGGGCTACCCCGATCCCTACTACGGTGAAACACCCGCCACGATGGACGTCGTCATGCCGGCGCTCCTGGAGGTCGTCGCGCCGGGCGTGCTGGAGGGCGACCTCGAGGTCGCGCGGGCGGCGCTCGCCGCGACGTCGATCGGCTTCGACCGTGTCGTGCGCGGGCACGGCGCCGCGAAATGCGCCATCGACATCGCGCTCCATGACCTCGTCGGGCGCCGCCTGGGCATCACGGTCGTCGACCTGCTCGGCCTCTCGCCGGAACTGCCGCCCACCGATTTCACGTTGGGCATCGACACGCCCGACGTCGTGGCCGAGCGGGCCCTCCGCGCGGCAAGGTTCCCGGCCCTCAAGGTCAAGGTCGGCGGGCCGTCCGATCTCGAGACGCTCGAGGCCGTCCGCGCCGTCTACGACGGCCCGATCCGGGTCGACGCCAATACCGGTTGGACGCCCGGCTCGGCCGAGCGCCTGCTGCCGGAGCTCGTTCGCCTCGGTGTGGAGCTGATCGAGCAGCCCTTCCCGGCCCGTCGGCTGGATCAGCTGGCGTGGCTCCAGGCGCGCTCGTCGCTGCCCATCGTGGCCGACGAGAGTGCCGTCGCCGATGAGGATCTCGACGGGCTCGTGGGCGTCGTCGCGGGCGTCAATGTCAAGCTCGCCAAGTGCGGTGGAGTCGGACCTGCGGCACGCATGCTCGCGCGGGCGCGGCGCCTCGGCTTCCGCACCTTCCTTGGCTGCATGGAAGAGACCTCGGTCGGGATCGCCGCCTCGGCTGCCGTCGCGAGCCTCGCTGACTGGGTCGACCTGGACGGCTGCCTGCTTCTGGCCGAGGACCCGTTCGAGGGACTCGAACTGGACGATGATTGCCGCTGGTTGCTGCCCGCCACTCCCGGTCTGGGGGTCAGTCGGCGCCGCCGCTGAGCGCGCACTCGCACGGGTGTTCGCCGAACGTCCGTTCGTGTGGATATCTTCGTGGATGACTTGGTGGAGAAACCCCCTTCCGGGTCGGTCACGAGGGTCCTAGGATGTCCGGGTACCGGCCCGCCGGCGCCCTCGGGAGGAGGGGAGCGGGGTGGCCGGGGCCATCCCATTGGCCATGTCGCCGTGGTTCGTCGCGCCCCGCAAGCGTTGGTCCCGGCCCGGTCGCGATAAGGGAAAGGAGGCAGGCCATCGATGGAACCCAGCAGGGCGGCCGAGACACGGCTGACCCCTGACGCCGCGGAGTTCGTGCGGTTCTGCTACCGCCGCCGGGCGGTCGGCTGGCCGGAGCTGTACGACGAGATGTGCGCGGTCGCGAGCCGGGGTCTCTTCCGGGGCTGGGGACCCACGGAGCTAGCGGAGCAAGGCGTCGGCTTCGGGCTCTTCGATCTGCCGGCGCTCGCTGAGCTGACCCGCCGGATCCTGGCCGAGGAGCAGATGGCCCGGTCGAGCACGGCGGGGCCGAAGCGGGTGGCGGTCCGCCTGGTGGCCGAGCCCAGTCTCGCGCCAGCTACCCCGGCCTCGAGCCCGGAGGCCTCACCTGCCGAGGCAAGGCCGGCCGGACCGCGTCTCGTGTCGCTGGCCAGCTGAGGCGGCGCCCACGAAATCGATCCGCCGGGAGGATGGCATACCCCGGCAGCGGATCGGCATTCATCCCGCCTCATCGGGCGGAACGACGAACCCCCGTCCACGGTCATCGTGGCGGGGGTTCGGACCGTCCCGCGAGCCCTCGTCGACCAGAGATCAGGCGCGGATGCTTCGGCGGGCCATCTCTCCCTCGATCTGGCGCTCGGCCTCGACGTAGCGGTCGATCTGCTCTCGGAGCTGGTTCGCCTCCGGCGTGTAGAGGTGGACCTGACCCTGCAGGATGTAGCTGAGCCGGCGGCTCGTCATGCGGACGTGATCGAGGTTCTTCATCAGCACGAGCGGGTCCATCGCCGCCAGGTCGGACGGGTCGTACATCTGCTGCATGGCCGCATCGTACCAAGAGGCCACGCTCGCCACGCGCCCGGGCCGGCTCGATCGGCAGCAGCGGACGTCAGAGCAGGCGCAACCCGCGCGGCGGCCATTCCCAGTCGATCGGGAGGCTCGCCCCGGCCAGCGCCCGGCGGCGCCCCGTCTCGGTCGACCCGAGCACGAGGATCCGGTCCGATTTCGTGGCTCGCCCGGCCTCCTCGCCCCACAGCTTCGTCATCTTCCGGTTGGCCGCGATGTCGTCGCGAACCAGCCCGGCCAGGCGGTAGCCCTCGGGTTCCGCCGCCGCCGCCCAGACTGCCGCTGCCAGGTCCCGGCCGGCGTTCGATGCCCGCCCGCGGTCCATCTCGACCTCCCCGATGACCAGCGCGATGACGGCGTCGTCGGCCAGGGCGGGCCGCAGGCCACCCATCACCTCGCGCAGGAAGGCGAGGTACGGCACGCGGCGATGACCGTCATCGAGGGCCGCGTCGATAGCCCGGCTGTCGAAGCCGAGGAACCAGGTCCGAAGCCAGTTGTAGTAGCCGTACTTGACGACCCGGAGGTAGGGCGGCGAGGCGACCACCAGCCGGGCGCGGTCCGGCAGCCCTCGCTGGCGGAGCACGCTCCTCGTCCGCTCGCCCACGTCGCGCGCGTCGCCCATCAGGGCCACGCCCCGGCCGCTGGGCAGGGGATGGCGATAGAGGCGGTCGAGCTTGGCCTCGAGCAGCCGGAACAGGTCTCGTTCGGGTGCGACGTACCCGGTCCTGGCCACGAACTCGCGCACATAGCGCGGCGCCATGCTGAAGGTGTTGGGCATGACCGGCGAGAGGTAGCCGACGGTCTTGCCATGGAGGATGCCCGAGATCGCGGCCGCCATGAAGCGATCCACTCGGTCGCTGAGCTGGAGCGCGGTCCTGACCGCGAGCAGCTGACCCAGGGTCGCCGCGTGGAAGGCGACCGTGACCTCGACCGGCACCGTCTCGTCGGCAGCCCGCGGTCCCCCACGACTGCCCGCGGTCGGGACCCGGACGCTCGGATCGTCTCCGGCGGCGACGTCTGCGGCGACCAGGGCAGCCAGATCGAGCCAGGCATCCGCCTCGACCAGCCAGCCGAGTCGCAGCGTGGCGAGGCGGGTCAGGCTCTCGGCCCGGGTCGCCGGTTCGACCTTGGCGGCAGTCAGGAGGTGGGCGAACGGGTTCAGGTCGTTGCCGACCCCGATGCGGCCCTCAGCAGCGGCCTGGAGCGGGGTCGTGCCGCGACCGGAGAATGGATCGAGGACGACGTCGCCCGGCCGTGAGTATCGGGCCACGAAGGCATGCGCGAGCGCTGCCGGGAACGAGGCAAGGTAGGAGCACATCGGATGCAGCGTCGGGCCCCACATCCGAGGGCGCGCCTGCCAGTCCGGCACGAGCGGCAGCGCGGGCAGCTCGAGCGGGATCTCGAGGCCCAGCTGAGTCGCGGTGGCCGCCTGCGCCGAGCGTGGCACGGTGGCGGTCGACGGGCGCGGCATCCCGGTGCGGCGTTCCTTCGGTCGTCGCGCCAGTGGGCCCCGGCGCGCTGGGCGGCGGAGCCTAGCACGCTGAGCGGTCTCGTCCAGCCCCCATCGGCACCTTCGGCCCGGGCCGGGTGGTCCCTTGCGAGGGCCGTGTCAACGGTCTATCGTGAGATCGATCCCGAGGCCGTGCACGGAACCCCGCCTCGACGGGGGCCCGTCCCCTCCGACCGGCTGAACCGGCGGAGAGGCCACCCGGGACTCGGTTCGGCCCGCCGCGACTCCGATGGATCCTCGGCGGGCCGACGACTGTCCGGGTTCGATCGTTCGCCCAGCCCCGAGGACGCTCGCCTGAGTGACCTGGTGCTCCGAGGCGAGCATGCGACGCCGCGACACTGGAGGCCTGATGCCCTCGAGCCGGGACGGCCCCCGCGATGCGCGGCGCGTAGCGCCAGCCGGAGTGGGTGCGGCGGGACGAGACGTCGAACTGACACGCGGACAGGCGATGACCCCGATCGACGGCGGGATCGCTCCCATCGATCGCCGGGGCCATCGCGGCTCTTCCTGACTCGCGGCTCCCGCAGCCCCTAGTGCGTCGGGAACGCTCGGGTCACTGATGACAGGCGTAGGTGTAGCGGCTCTTGCCGGAGTTGATGCTTGCGTAGTCGAAGGAGGCGGCGTCGTCATCGAGCGTGCCGCTGACCATCGCGTCGCTCCAACTGCCCTTGAAGAAGTAGGTGGAGGTGCAGTCGCCGTACTGGTCGCGGCCTCGGCTCGTGCTCTTGTACACCGGCGGGATGCCGGTCCAAACGAGGTCCACCGCGACGTCCCCGGCCGGCACGGGATCGCTGCACGTTCCTTCGCCGGTGTCTTCGTCGAAGACGCATTCCACCGTCTCGGTCGGGACCGTCCCGGCCGCCGAGGCTGAGGCGAGGGCCTTGCCGAAGGAGATGTCAGCCCCCTCGAGGCAGCCGGACGTGTAGCTGTCCGAGTAGGTGTGCTTCGAGGCGTCGTAGAACGTCGTCCCCGTGAAGATGCAGAGCGCGGCCGCGCGGTATCGCTCGCCGTTGTAGCGACTCGCGCTGTCGAACACCTGCGCGCTCGTGTACTCGCAGGTGAAGTCGCCGGCTTTCGGGAAGTCCTCGATGCAGGTGCCGCTGTCGGCGTACGCCGAGCTGCCCCTGTCCTGCGAGACGTCGATGAACGGGGAGGCCGCCGCGACCGGCGCGGCGAACGCGAGACAGAAGGCGGCCGCCAACGGGACGGCCGCCCAGGACTGCCTTCTCATCCGTGGAACTCCTTTCGCGTCGCGCGGGTCGGTCTCGCCAGTGGCTCGGCGCGGTCCCGGCGGCCGAGGTAAGGGCCGCGCGTCGTCGCCTCCCGCGTTCTGTCTCGCAGACGCGTGGCAGGCCCTACCGTTGCTGACGCCTGTCTGGCGATATGGGGTGCCCGTCCGTCGGCGCCTCGGTTCCACGGCCGCCGACCCCTGTCGTACACTTGCGCGCCGCAGACCTTCGATGGAGGAGAACGATGGACAAGGTCGTCGCGCGCGTGCGCGGCACCGGGACCCAACGCGGCGAGTTCATGGGCATGCCAGCCACCGGGAAGAGCGTCGACGTGCAGCTCATCGACATCTTCCGCTTCGGTGACGATGGGCTGGTGCGCGAGCACTGGGGTGTCATGGATTCGCTGGCCATGATGGAGCAGCTCGGTGCTGAGCCGGAGGGTCCTCCTGCCTAGACCGTAGGTCGGTCACTGACCTGGGAGGAGCGGGTCATCGGCCGGCCCGGGCTCTCACCAACCAGTGGCTCGCCGAGACTGCCCGCGCAGGTCTCCGCTGGCCGGGCTCCCGGCCTTCTTGTCGAGTCGTCAGCGACGTGAACGGCGACGAATCGCGAGCCGGCCGTACAGTTGACGACCACCGCCCTCGCGCGCCCCGAGGAACGATGCTCTCAGCCGCGCAACCCACCTGCTTCCTGATCGCCGACATCTCCGGGTACACGGGCTACCTCGCCGACGTCGAGCTGGACCACGCGCAGGACATCCTCGCGGACCTGATCGGCGCCGTCGTCACGGCGCTCCGGCCGAACTTCCGGCTGGCCAAGCTGGAAGGCGACGCCGCCTTCACCTTCGCGACGGTCGAGCGGATCGATGGGTCGATGCTCCTGGACACGATCGAGCGCTGCTACTTCGGGTTCCGCCGGCGCCGCCGTGACGTCCGCCAGGCGACGTCATGCGAGTGCAACGCCTGCTCCCGGATCCCGGATCTCGACCTCAAGTTCGTGGTCCACCACGGGGACGCCATCCTCCAGAAGGTCGCCGGCCGCCAGGGGCTCCTGGGGTCCGACGTGATCGTCGCGCACCGGCTGCTCAAGAACGAGGTCGTCGAGAAGCTCGGCATCAGCGCCTACGCCCTGATGAGCCAGGCCTGCATCGATGCCTCCGATATCGAGCCGGCCAAGCTTGGCATGCGCGGCCACACCGAGACCTACGATCGGATCGGCGACGT
>Ga0210334_10889080_pt1 | contig 12686 bp, 14 predicted proteins | sample S306metaT_FD_164440 | JGI IMG/M metagenome (GOLD analysis project Ga0210334, IMG submission 164440) | Metatranscriptome of estuarine sediment microbial communities from the Columbia River estuary, Oregon, United States - S.306 (Metagenome... | ecosystem: Environmental > Aquatic > Marine >... | reverse complement strand
GGGCCGCCCGCTGCTTCTGGTTCGCGTCCTTCGTCGCCTGGCTGATGGCGATCATCTGGTCCTGCTTGGACGACTGCTTGCCGATCGAGGCGCCCTGCTCCTGTATCGCCGCCTCGGTCGCGTCCATCTTTGCCAGCGCGGACTTGAGGAGCGCCTCATAGTCCTTCGGCTTGCCGTAGCCGTATGTCGCGGCACGGGCGCGCTCCTCGCCGCTCATCTCGCTGTATTTCAGAGCCCGGAGCTCGGCATCAGTCAGGCCATATCGTCCGGCTCGTTCCTTGTTCGCCTCGAAGGCAGAGGTCGCGGAGAGTCCGGCGAGGACGAACGGCGTCGCGACCGCGGCAGCCTGCATGATGAGCGTCGTCCACGTCGCCTTGCTGGCAATGTCCCCGACGTCGACGCCCGGCTTGGTCACCGGGGTCGGGATGCCGGGACCACCGAGCCCGCCCCCGACAGTTGCGACCCAGAGCGGATTGGCAGGCGTGGCGCCACGAGCGAAGAACTGGTTAGCGACCGTCCCGACTCCTTGCTTGAGCGCGTCGCCGAGCGCGCCGCCGGTGAACTTGTTCGCCGCGAAGCCGGTGATGAGAAAGCCCTGAAGCCACGGAGGAGCTGACGTGAACGCGTCGACGAGCGTCCGGGCGAAGCCGGCCGCCGCCTCAAGCCCCGCCTTGATGGCGTCCCACGGCAGTTTCCGAGCCCACTCGACGGCGTCCTTCAGGCCGGTCGCGAGGTCCTTCGCGAAGCGCTTGATATCGTCTTGGTGCGTGCTGATCCACTGCGTCGCCTCGGTGGCGAGTTCGTTGACGAGCGGCAGGACGGCCGTCCCGATCGTGACGGCAGCGTTCGTCACGTTGTTCTTCAGGATCGCGAGCTGGCTCTTCGTTGTCTTGAACCGCTTCTCGGCCTCGGCCGTGGCGGCCGTGTTCTCCTCCCAAGCGGTCGTAGCGGTGTCGAGCGACGGCGAGAGGTTGCGGTCGAACGACTCGGCCAGGCCGAGGATGAGCCGGGTGATGCCGGCGCCCTTGCCGAAGACCTTCTGGACGGCTGCGAGCCGGGCGTCCTTCGGCATCTTGCCGATGGCCTTGAGGAGGTCTTCGAGCGCCCCGCCAGCGTCTTCCTTGAACGACTTCTTGATCGCCTCGGCCGACTTGCCGAGGATCTTCTGGAGGTCCTTCGACCCGGCCATGAACTTCGGCAGGACCTTGATGAACGCGTTCTGGAGCGAGGTCCCGGCGAGCTCCTCGTTGATGCCGAGGTTGGCGGCTGCGGCTGCCCAGCCGAGCGTCTCGTCCTTCGCGATGCCGAAGAGCTTCGCCGCGCCACCGGCGCGGCGGGCGATCTCGAGGATCTGCGCCTCCGTGCTGGCGCCCTTGTTGCCGAGGTCGACGAGCGAGGCGGCGAAGTTGTCGAAGTCCTCGCCGGTCAGGCCGATGACGTTCTGGAGCTGGCCGAGCGCCGTGGCCGCGTCGTCCGTCGTGACGTTCGTCGTGGCGCCGATGAGCGCGACCGTCTCGGTGAAGGCGAGGACGTCGTCCTTCGCGATGCCGAGGGCACCCGCCGCCTCGGCGATGGCCGCCAGGTCGGTCGCCGCGACCGGCATCCGGTTGCTCATGTCGATGAGACCCTGCTCGATCGCCTTCAGCTCGTCAGGCGTCGCCTCGATCGTCTTGTTGACGCCGGCGATCGCGTCCTCCCACTCGATCGCCTTGTTGATGGAGTAGGCGATCGCGCCGCCGGCGGCGACGGCGCCGAGGACGATGCCCTTCTCGATGTTCGCCCCGGCAGCCTTCGCGCCCTTGGAAACGGTCTTGTTGAGACCGCCCATCCGCTTCTCGAGGCTGCCGATCCCGGCCTCGGCTTTGAGGATTGTCTTGCTGAACTTGTCCTTCAGCTCGAGGGAGGCGATCATCCTCGCCGTGTCAGCGAGTCCTGCCATCAACCTGTCCCTTCAGCTTGCGGACCCGGTCGTCCTCCATCGCCTGGTGTCGACGGACCATCGTGCCGACCTCCAGTTCAGCTATGAGTTGGAGCCGCCAGCGAGCAGTGAGGTAGTCGTCGCGGTGCCGGCCGTCGGGGAACTCGTGGTCGAGGATGGCGAGGATCGCTTCGGGCGCTTCGTCGATCCACCGTTCGTCGGAGATGTCGAGTCGCTTGTCGGCGTAAGCGGCGATGAGTTCGACGCCCGAAGGAGCAAAGGGAGCACCACCGCCGAATACCGCTCGTCGGCCGCGTCGGCGACGACGATGGCCGCGTCGGGGCGCGACAGGAGGTGCTCGCGGACGTTGGCGCGGGTGACGGGGATCGGCTTGCCTTTCGCGTCGACGAGCGTCCACGACTCGACGCCGAAGACGAGGTAGCCTTCGGTCAGAGCGGCGAGGATCTCGCCGGTCGAGGCGTCGGGGTCCTCGGTCTTGAGGACCATCGGCTCGTTGCGCAGGGCGAGGACGGAGCGGAAGCCGAGCGTCTCGCGGAGCGTGATTTCGTCCCCGTCTGGATGGCGCATCTGCCCGTCCGCCTTGGACGGGCAGATGCAGTCGATGTGGGCCATGTCAGGACCCGGCTACGCCGAGTTCGGACTCGGGCAGTGTGTTGACGACTTCGCTTGTGAAGACGCCGCCGAGGTCGTCGGGATCGTAGAAGGCGTGGCCGGTCAGGACGACGGTCGTGTTGCCGCCGATCTCACCCTCGCTCCGCGTGTAGTAACGCATCGGCATGATGATGTCCCAGCTATAGGGCGTCACGCCATCCGCGATGACGGTGCTCGTGGAGGTGAGCTGGACCCAGCGGTTGACCGCGGCGTCGCTCATCCAGGCGTCGGATTCGCTGCCGATGCCGACCGTGTCGGCGGTCTTCGCAAACGTACACTCGAGCTCGATCGTCCGAGCACCGCGGCCGTAGGCATCAATGTCAAACGTCTGGTCGCCGTTGGCGAAGCGCTTCTGGTCGATCTCTTGGTTGATGCGCAGGACGAACGAGTGGAGCGCGTCGGTGATCTGCCCGGCCGCCAGTCCGGCGGTCGAGGAGGCGATAAAGATGCTCATGTCCTTGAGGTAGACGATCGCATCGTCCGTCGCGACCGACAGGCCAGCCGTCGGCACGACCGGCGCGTCCGGGTAGTCGGTCGATCCCGACGAGGCTGCGGAGCCGAAGCGCCACGACATCGACGCCGAGAGCGGGCCGAGGCCGTCCGGTCCCGTGAACTCGAGGCTCTCGAGGATGCCATCCCCGAGCTGGAACCAGTCGGTCGAGACGTCGTCGCCGAACTCATAGACCATCGAGTCAAAGTCGTCGACGGTCGTGCTGGCCGGCGCGTACGCCCAGGTGTAGGCCGGGCCGCCGGTCGGCCCGACAGCGCCGCCGAAGACGCCGCAGAGCATGAGCGGCAGGTCGTTGTAGGCGAGCGACGGCGTGTCGAGCGAGGCGGTCAGGTCGAACGCGCCGTGGTACGGGACCGCGGTCGGGTCGATGGACCCGGTATCGACGTCGGGATCGGTCCAGGCGAGGTCGACGCTCGGCGTCCCGCTGAAGGGATACGCTCGCAGTGCGGCGATCTTCGTCCCGAATGCCGGCTGGCGCGCGAACTGGTGCTTCCGCAGCCGGACGAAACCTGCGATGGGCATGGCTCGTGTCTCCTGTCATGGCTTGGATGGACCCCTACCGACCGGGGCTTGGTCGCGGAGACTCCGCAGTTCCGTTAGTAGGCTCGCGCGTTCCCCTCCAGCGTCAGTCGGGTGGCGTAGTAGACGAGTTGCTGCTCGGGCGGCATCCAATCGGGGACGTAGTTGGGTACGTCCTCGGTGTCGTTCAGCCCGAGCGTGGTGTTCGCCCCGGCGGTGTGGTAGCGGGTCTCGCACCAGTCGATAAAGCCATCGACGAAGGCGTCCTTCTGAGTGGCGGCTTCGAGCGAGTCGTAGATGCCGTGGATGACGACGACCACGGCGACCGGGACCCGCTGGGTGAGGTTCGTGCTGTGGTCGAGCGACTCGCGGATGAGATCGACGAAGGCGGTCGGCGGGTAGATGCTCCGCGGGCGGCCCGAGTAGACCTGGAGCTTGACGCCGGTCGCTGCGCCGTAGTCGGTCAGGAGCTCGACTGCCGCCGCTCGCATCGCTGCCTGGAAGCCCATCAGTCGGCCCGGTTCCAGGCCTCGACGGCCATCTGCAACGGGTCGGTCTTGGCGAGCGCCTCGCGCAGCGCGCGGGCGCGAAACGGGCGGGCCGGATAACCGGGATGCGGCTTGCGTGCGGCGCGGGCGAAGACGGTCCGGCCGAGCGACGACTTCGGCCGGCTCTTGCGCCGCGTCAGGGAATGCGGCCGGACACCGGCGTCGACGAAGTAGCCGGTGTAGTGGCCGACGACCCGCGCCTTGTGGGTCGTCGAGGAAAGGCGGCCGGTCTTCGTCCGGGCCGGCTGGATCGAGTCGTTCAGCCGGCCCTTGCTCCAGCGGGTGTTGCGGTTCGGCACGAGGCTACGGGCGATGTCCGACGCCTCCTCCGACCACTCCTTCGCCGCTGGCGCGAAGACGTCCTTGCGGAGCGCCTTCAGGCGCCGTCGCAGGCCGTCGGCGCCGACGATCGTGCTCACCAGGGATACTCGGCTTCCTTCTTCTTCGGCTTGGGCTTCGGCTTCTCGGCCGGGGCCGGTACCTTGGCGGCCTCGCGCGCCGCGATGGCTGCCTTCGTCTTCTCGCTCATGCGACGCCGAACCTCCGTCGGTGACCGTAGATGAGGCGGCTGTAGGTCGGGTCGGTGATGGCGTTCGCCGCCACCTCCGGCCGGAGTGCCATCAGTTCGGCCATTCGGAGCGCAGCCTGGGCGAGCGCCTCGTCGGGCTCGTCCTCGTACTCGTCCCACTGGCCGACATCGAGCTTCACCCGGGCGATCGCCGCGGCGAGCAGCCGGGTCAGACGGGTGGGGCCGAAGTCGTACTCGTCTTCGGCCCCATCCCAGTCGGTCGACGTGACGTCGAGGACCTGCTTCAACTCCTCGAGGTCAGGCCATTCGACCATCGCTATCAGCTACCGGCGACGGTGTAGGCGGTGAAGGCGGTCGGGTACATCGGGGCGAACCAGAGGATCCCGACGAGCGCCACGTCGCGACCGGCTTTCGCCGGCACGTCGACCTGGAGCGTGTAGGTGCCGTCCTCGGTCCAGCCGAAGCCCGACGACGGGCCGACGAGGACGTCGTATGACGTGGAGTCGATCTCGGGGACGTAGACCGGGCGAAGGCCCGAGATGGTGCCGGCCGGTCCAGCGCCAGCGGTGAAGCCGGACTGGATCTGCGAATAAAGCGGCGCGTTCGTTCCCGACGCCTTCGCGTCAATGAACGCCGACACCGCGGTCGAGCCCATCCAGATCGTGTTGATCGGCTTCTTGACGGCCGCGCCCGACGTCCAGGCCGGTCCGAGGATGAGGTTCTCGGGATCGAGGACGCCGCCGTCGTTGACGCCGTCTGGCGCGCCGACCGTGGCGAAGAGCAAGTCGAGCGCCTCGTCCTCGGCGTTCGTGCCGTACGCCTCGGCGAGAAGCTCGAGGAAGAGCGACAGATACGACGGCGAGCTCCGCTTGAGGAGCTGAAGGCTGATGTCGCCCCCGCCGGCGATGGTGATCGCATCGAACGTAACGTTCGTGATGGACGTCGCGGTCGAGGCGATCTCGCTCTTCTCGGGGTACGACTCGTCGCCGTAGATGCTCTGCTTGCCGGCCGTCGGCCGGGTGATGATCTTCGGGACGACGAGCGACATGCCGGCGGGCGGCAAGTCGAGCCGTCGGGTCGAGTTGAGGAACGGCCGGCTCGGGTCGATGACGCCGATGATCTCGTTCAGGAACGCATCAGGCACGACGCCGACGTTGTCGGTCGTGACGAGGTCCGCGAGGGCGCGCATCTGGAGGTCGTTGACCCGCTCGCCACTGAGCATCCGCATGACGGCAGACATCCACTCGCCGCGCTTGGCTCGGACTTCGTCCTCGCTGGTCCCGGCCGGGATGGTGAACTCGGCTCGGGATCGCTCCTCGAGCTGCGCCGCGAACTCGGCGACGCGACTCTCGAGCGTGCTGATCGAGGTGGTGACCGGCGTCAAGTCGACGCTGGGTGCGGGAGCGGCCCCGACGACCGGGGCCTCCTGGTGCTCTGTCATCGAGGCGTCTCCTTCTTCTTCTGACCGGACGGCGAGGATCGCCGCCCGTGGATAGCTCGGCATCCACGTCGTGGACACCTCGCGCAGGTCGACACGCCGGCGGACGTTCACCCGCCGACCGTTGATGGTTCGGACCTCCGTCCCGCCCGGCAGCGGGGCGAAGCCGACCGACACGCCGCGCGTGACCTCGTCGACGGCGAGGGTGAGGATCTCGTCGCCGCGGGCGGTCTTGCTCGCGCGGAGCGTCATGTACGCCGCGTCGTCGCGCTGCTCGATGTCGATGCCGCGGCCGGCGGCCGGGTTCGTGTGATCCATCCGAAGGACGACCGAGCGCGGGTCGACGCCGTCGAAGGCGCCGCGCTCGAACATCTCCAGGCCGTCGCGCGTCTCGACGACGGTGTTCCACGGCATGATCCGGGCCGTGATCTCGCGCTTCGCGGCGTCACGGACCTCGAGGTCGGCGGCGATCGCCTCGGTGACGACCTCCTCGGCGGCTCGCTGTCCGACGTCCTCCGACCGGGCGTGGCCCTCGAGGTGCGCCTGGGCGCGCTGATGGTCGCTCTCGGGCATGTCGGTCTGCGGCTCGCGTGAGAGCGCGTTGCGCAGGTGCGGCAGGTCGAGCGACCCCTCGGCGTTGTGGTGCGGGAGCTTGCGCAGGTCGCGCGGGACCGTCTTGCCCTCGCTGTCCTTCTCGCCGCCCGGGAGGACGATCGCGAAGGCACTGTCAGGCAGGTCGTTGACGTAGGCCGTGTCCCATTCGACCCGGGTCTCGAGGTCATCCGTCATCGGAGTCCCTCGCCTTGCGCGACGGCTTCTCGACGACCAGCTCCTCGTCGACCTCCTCGACCTCCTCGACGAACTCCTCTTCAGGCTCTTCGATGATGATCGGCTCGGGCTCGACGACGACCGGACGCGGGTGGCGCGTCGGCCGGAGTCGGAGCGAATACATCCTGGCCAATTGAAAAGACCTCCTAGCACGCGCCGTTTGGGACACGATGCGCGGGAGGTCCACGAGTTCGGGATGGGAGCGCAGAGGCTCCACGGACCCGACGCCTATTCGGTTGGCTACATCCTAGCCGATGCTGTCAACGCGCCCACGCTGCGATCGCGGCAGCCGCTAGGTCGGCGGCGCCGTGGCGCGGCTGGTAGACGACGTCGATCGCGGCCTCGCGCGCCGCGACGTCGTCGGGACGCATCTCCAGCGCCCGCTCGACGGCCGCGGCGAGCTCAGTCCCACGATCGACCTGGATCCCGACGCCGGCGGCATCCCAGAAGCGCAGCCCGTGGTGGATATCGCGACGATATTCGCGGCTGTTGAGGACGACGACGGGGCGGCCGGTCGCGGCGAACTCGAAGAGCGTGGACGAGTTGTCGCAAACGTAGACGTCGGCCCGGCGGCAGACCTCGTCGAACGTCCTGACCTGCTCGACGCCGAGGCGCGTCCAGTAGCGTCGCAGGTCCGTCCGGCGCGGGTGCCCGTGTCCGAGGATCGTGTAGGACTTCACGAGGTCACCGACGCTCCGGCCGTACTCCGGCCACGCCGAGCGCGTCTCTGGGAAGAGCTTGAACTCCCAGTGGAACGACACGGCGACGACCGGCGACGGTCCCGGCCTTCGGGACGGCAGGTGGTCGAGCTTCGGGCAGCCGACGACGCGCACGGCCGCCTGCGGGTACTTCGCCCGCCAACGCCCGGCGGCGTGCTCGTTCGGGACGAGGAAGAGCCCGACGTCCGAGTGGTTCCGACCGCCCGGGTAGGACGGGTAGTCGGCCCGGGGGTTTTTCGGCTCACCGCCGTACGACTGCCCGGCACCGTGCTGCGTCAGGACGAAGCGCTTGTAGCCGAGGTGGCGGGCGATCGTGAGGTCGCCGTACGACGCGACGAGCGCGACCGGCGCCATGCCGGGCGGTCGGGGGCGGAACTTGCGGCCCGCCCTGGTGACGCCGGCGAGCGTCCCGAGCGATGCCATGATCGGCTCGAGGTGCTCGAGGTACCACGGCGTCGAGGCGTACGCGTCTACAAGAGCCACTTCGCCACCAGCGACGCCGCATCCTCCAGATCGGTCTGAACGCCGGCGGGAACGAGCGACTCGCGGTAGGCCCGGATCGCGTCCGGCTTCCAGCCGAGCCGCTCGCAGGCGAGCAGGACCGCACGGTTGCGTCCCTTCACGGCGACCCGCAGCGGCGAGCCCTGCTTCGTGTCCGGGTGATGGGTGAGCGAGTCGGCCCGGAAGACCTTGTGATACGTCGGGGTCCGGGTGAGCCGGACGCCGCTCGTCTTGAGTAGGAGACTGATGACGACCGAGTCCTGCCCGCACGGCTCGGCCGGGTTGTAGCCGCCGATGGCGCGCAGCAGGTCGGTGCGGAAGAGCCCGAACTCGATCCACGTTCGGGACGAGCGCAGGAGCTTCGGCCTGACGGCCGGCTGGTGCCACCAGACCTGCGACGAGCCGGTTGCCCGGTGGCGCATCGCGGCGAGCGACGCGAGGTGCGTCCGCTCCGTCCAGTCGTCGGCGCCGTGCGGCGCGTACCACTCGAACGGCGACCCCAGGAGCATCGCCTGCTGGACGAACGGCGCCCCGTGGTTCGTCGGGAACGAGCCGACGACGAGGCGGTCGTGCCGGACCGTGACCGGCGGGACCTGACCGTCGCCCACGACGAGCACGACGTGGTCCGTCACGATCTGCCGGAGTGCGCAGGTGACGGCCTTGTCGATGAGCGCCGACGGGACGCCGTAGTACGGGATGGCCGTCAGGACCGTCATCCGAAGAAGAGCACGCCGCGGTCGGGCGGGTAGTGGTGCCGCTGCTGAAGGCAATAGCCGTGCTTCCCGAACAGCGAGACGACGCCGTCCCAGCCAATGTCGAGGATGTGCCCCGACGTCGAGTGCCGCCACGAGCGCGGCTTGTCCCGCAGCGGCGCCTCGACGTAGATGCGCCGGACACCGCCGGCCGAGAGCCACGGCACGAGCCGGGCGAGCTGCGGCGAGAGCATGTGCTCGATGACGTGCGCGAGCACCGCGACCTCGTACCGATCGCGCAGCGGCCGCTCCCACGGCCAGGTCTTCGGATGGACGGCGACGTAGCGCGGGTCGGCCGTGACAGGGAGCGCGACGGCGTCCTCGCAAATCTCCATGTTCAGCCAGCCGCGCAGGTCCGCCCGCCGGCTGAGGATGTGGTCGGCCATCTCGCCGCGCCAGCCGCCGAGCTCGACGACCTGCGAGCCCGACGGGACGGACTCGAAGAAGCGGGCGAGCAGGTCCCGCGAGCAGTTCTCCTGGTCCGGAAAGCTCGCCCAGACACGGCGATGGAAGTCGGCGACCTGGGCGTACGTCATCAGCGGATACGCGCGGCGGTAGGCGTCCCAGTCGATCATGCCGCCCTCCGGTAGATGGCTTCCAGCCGCTCAGCGACGGCTAACTGGGAGTGGAACCGCAGGACGTGGGCGCGACCGCGCTCGCCCCACTCGGCCCGCATGTCGGCCGACGCCGCCAGCTCGGCCAGCCGTTCGGGGAGCGTCTCGGGCGTCGCATCAACGAACGGCAGGACGCCGAACGTCGCGAGCATCCGGCGTCGCGTTTCGGGATCGGCGACGCCGGCGACGACCGGGATGCCCATGCACCACGCCTCGATCGCGCTGAGCCCGTAGCCGAGCAGGAGCTGGTCGACGACGATCGCGGCCCGTCCCTTGCGGACTAGGCACTCGGCCCAGGGGACGTGCTCGATGAGGTCAAGCGCCAGCCCGGTCGCGTCCGTCGCCGCGATGACCGCCTCGGTCTGCTTCAGCCGCCGCATCGACGGCGAGTGCGCCACGGTCACCGGTCCCGGGTCGCGGAGCGCGGCGATCGCGTCCACGTCGACGACGGTCGGCAGCCACGTCGCCGGTCCCGTGAGGTCTAACGTCGAGGCGACCTGTGCGGCCCCGACCCGGCGGCAGGAAGCGTCCATCGCGGCCCGGCTGTAGCGGTACTCGCTGCCGTGGTGATGGACGACGAGCCCCGGTCGCCGGCCGAACGTCCGCACCGCGGCTGGCGAGAGGTTCAGGTGGACGACGTCGGCCCGGCGCCAGAGCGAGCGGACGAGATCCGGCGCATACGCGTGCTGGCGCGGGTAGCCGAAGCCCTTCACCTTGGCGGCGACCTGGTCGACCCGCCATGCCGGTCGCTCGGTGGCGAGGGCCGCCCGGATGGCGGCGCCCTGCCCGGCCGTGTCCCACGTCATCGCGAGGAGCAGGACCCTCATCGGATCGCCGCCCGGGCGAGTTGCACGAGCGCCGGCGAGAAGTGCCGGGCGAGCGCCTTCCACGGGTCGCGGTGCTCGGCGACGCCCCAGTGCCCGGCGAGGAAGCCGTACGATGAGAGGTGCGGTCGGCCGCGGAAGCCGACGTACTGGTACGGGTGGACGATGCGCGGTTGCCAGTCGATCGGCGCGACGCGCGAGATGCCCCGGACGGTCGACTGGTCGATGTGACGGGCGAGCTCGTCCTTCGCGGGTCGGAAGCCGGACGGCTCGAGTTGGTCGCGGTGGAACATGTACGGCCCAGCGCCCTTCGCGTCGCGGACCTCGAGGACGGCCATCCGCCGTTCCTCGACGACGCAGTACGCCGGCGAGGTCCGGGTGCCCGACTCGGGCAGGGGCAGGAAGTAGGCCGGGTCGATCCAACTGTCGGAGCCGATCGGGACGACCCACGTCGCGCCGGCCTTGCCTGCGTACTCGATCCCGTCGTTGAACTTGCGGCCAAGCCAGGCGTTGTCGCGCTTCACCGTCGCGAAGCCGTACCGGCGGGCGATGGCGAGGTTCTCGTCGTCGGCCACGACGACGCAGTTCGCCTCGACTCCGGCCGCCCCGAGCGCCAGGATGACCTGCCGACGCTGCTCGAAGCAGACCGCCGAGAGTGCGTACCGCCGCCAGGCCGGGGTGACGAACCAGATGCTCATCGGAACCGCGCCAGCGCCGACCAGTCGAGCGGGAACGTCTCGCGGACCTTGCGGGTGAGCGGCATCGGCCGGGCGGCGCCCCATCGACGCGGCACGCCGCGCCCGCTGATCGTGTCGCCGTGCCGGACCCAGATCCAGCCCCATGCCTCGTCGACGATCGTCACGGGTGCCATGTCGGCGACCTTGATGTGGCTGTAGTCGTAGACGACGCCTGCGTCGCCCGGCGGCGTGACGAGCGTATGCATCGCGTTCGCCGGGTGGCGGACGACGGCGTAGCGGTTGCCGTACGTCCAGACGCCGGCCGGCAACATGAGCGCGGCGCGCCCCTGGACCTGCGACGCGGCAGCCCGGAAGCGGGCGAGCGCATCGGGCGCGAAGCCGTCGTCGTCGTCGATGCGGGTCATCATCACCGTGTCGTCAGCTGGTCCGACGGCGTCACGCCACGGCGCCTGGTAGTCGGCTGCCGCGATGCGCTGGAGCATGAGCCGGTCGCGCGGCTGCTCCTTCGGCGCGCGAACGATCGGGACGAACCGCGGCGCCGACTCCCGGTAGAGGCTCATCCGCGAGTAGAGGTTTGGGTCCCGCTCGTCGAGCAGGACGACCCACGTCCAGTCTCGCTCCGTCTGTGCCGCCATGCACGGCGCGGTGACGACGCGGGTGACCGCCAGCCGCCGCGTGTTCGCCCGTAGGTCCCAGGCCGGGCCGAACGACGAGCGCGTGAGGACGTATTGCCTCACGCGAACTCCAGCAGGCGCATGATGTCGCCGTCGTCGATGATCGTCACGTCCGGCACCGCGCCGACGAGGTAGAGCGGAACGGCCGGCTCAGGCTGGACCCATGTCCAGATACGGGCCGGGACCGGCGGCCGGTAGACGATCGGCGGCTGCGTCTCGCCAGACACGGCGACCTGGAGCCGACGACCGCGCAGGACGAGCGACGTGGCAGCCGGGACGGCGAGGACGTTCTCGGTTTTCTCGACGGTCGGCGTCGCGCCGGACAGGACCAGGGCGGCAGCGGCCGGGAGCGCCGTCACGTTCTCGGTCGCGACGACGACCGGCGTGTCGCCGGTGACCGTCAGCGATGCCGGCGTCGGGACGGCCGTGACCGACTCGTCGGTCGATACGGTGACCGACGGGACGGAGCCCGACACCGCGAGCGCAGCAGCGTCGGGCTCCAAGAGGACAGGCGCCACGATGGCCGGCGTGCTGCCGGCGAGGGTGAGCGAGGCTTCGGTCGGCTCGGCGAGGACCGGTGTCAGGACGTCCGGCGTCGCCCCGGTGAGCGACAGCGCCGCGGCATCGGGCAGGGAGTACGACGCGACGAGGACATCGGGCGTCGCCCCGACCGCCGCGAGTGCAGCCGCATCCGGCAGGACGTACGTCGCGACCACGACGGTCGGCGTCGCTCCGGCCGCAGCCAGGCTCGCCGCAGTCGGCTCGGCACTGACGTTCGCGCCGACGGTCACCGCCGGCGTGGCACCCGTAGCCGTGAGCGAGGCCGCCGTCGGGACCGACGTCACGTTGTCGGTCTTCGTGACTGCCGGCGTGGCGCCGGTCGCGGCAAGCGAGACGGCCGTCGGGACGGCGACCTTGTTGTCGGTCTTCGTCACCGTCGG
>Ga0210334_10018843_pt1 | contig 12893 bp, 13 predicted proteins | sample S306metaT_FD_164440 | JGI IMG/M metagenome (GOLD analysis project Ga0210334, IMG submission 164440) | Metatranscriptome of estuarine sediment microbial communities from the Columbia River estuary, Oregon, United States - S.306 (Metagenome... | ecosystem: Environmental > Aquatic > Marine >... | reverse complement strand
TGCGGTAAAGGGGAATCAGGTTGCGGGGCTCCCGGGCGAAATCGGGGAGCGGCTGCACGATTTTTCCGTGCCGGTCCAGGAACTGGGTGTGCTCGATCTCGAAGCGGGCGACGACGGACACCGCGGGTCTCCTCCTGTCGGAAACGTGCGCCGTAGTTTAGCATCAGGGGAATTCGTTACCGGGGCGCGGAGGATGACTAGCCTGTTGGTGGCCATGGTGGGTTTCGTGGGCGGGCATTTCCTGCTGTCCCACCCGCCGGTGCGCGCCCAGCTGGTGAGCGCCATGGGAGAGAAAGCGTTCCTGGCGGTGTACTCGGTGGCGAGCCTGGTGTTCCTCGCCTGGGCGGTGACCGCCTACCGGGAAGCGCCCCTGATTCTTCTCTATGACCTGGGCCCGTTCGGCCGCCGCCTGCCGGTGGTGATCATGCCGGCGGCCCTGATGCTGGCGGTGGCGGGGCTCACGACGCGCAGCGCCACGGCGGTCGGCGGCGAGCGCACCCTGGCGGCGGGCAACGGGCCCGCGGGCATATTCACCATCACCCGCCATCCTTTCCTGTGGGGGACGGGCTTATGGGCATTCGCGCACCTGGCTGCCAACGGGGACGCGTCCTCCGTGGCGCTTTTTGGCGGAATGGCCGTGCTTTCCTTCGGGGGTATGCTCGCCATCGACCACAAGCGGAGCGCCAGTTCCGGCGAGGCGTGGCGCAACTACAGCGCCAGGACCTCATTGCTGCCTTTCGCGGCGGCGTTGCAGGCAAGAACGCGGATCGACTGGCGGGGAATCGGCTGGGTGAGGGTGGCCGCGGCCGTGGCGCTCTATTTCGGAATCGCCCACGGCCACGGCTGGCTGTTCGGGGCGCAGGCGTTCGCCTAGTCGCGATCCAGGGCCAGCAGCAGCTTTTCCCGGTACATCGGGTCCAGGCGCCGGCCGCCGCGGCTCTCGCCCAGGCTGGCGAGCAGCAGGTTGAGGCGGGCGACGGCCCTGGCGCGCGCCTCGCCCCCGGACAGGTTTCGGATCATGGCTTCCAGGGCGCCGGCCTCCTTCAGGGCTTCCACTTCCGGCGGCACGAATCCCGCGTTCTTGAGGATGCGGTAGGCAACGCGCAATTCCTCCGGTACCAGGGCGTCATCGTCCAGTTGAAGCGGCTCCCCGGCGCCGGGCAGGTCGTCGAAATCGCCGGCTTCCATGGCGCGGGCGATGCGCTCTTCGGCGATGGTGTCGAGGATGAACATGGCGCTCAGGGGGCCAGCAGGAACTCGCGAACCGGGGCAATCTGCTCCGGCGACATCAGCATGGGGGCGTGGCCGATGCCCGGAAACTCCAGCAGCCGGGCCGCGGGACCCCGGGCCTGCATCTCCCGGGCGGTTTCCCGGGACACCACGTCCGATGTTTCCCCCCGCAGCACCAGGGTCGGGCAGCGGATCTGGTCCCACAGGGGCCACAGGTCCACATCCTTGGGCTCCGCGGTCTTGAAGGGCAGGGCGATGGCCGGGTCATAGCGGAAGCCGATGCGGCCGTCCTCGAAGCGGCGGTGGCTGTGCAGGGCCAGATGCTTCCACTGCTCCGGGGTCAGGGGGCCGAAGGGGGCGTGGATTGTCCGGAGGTGATCTTCGAACTGCTCCAGGCTCTCGAAACGCGGGTCCCGGCCCACGTAGTCCCCGATCCGGGCCAGGGCTTCCTTGGGGATGAAGGGGCCGACGTCGTTCAGCACCAGGCGCCGGATCGGGGACTTGGCCCGGGCCGCGATCATCATGCCGATGATGCCCCCCATGGAGGTGCCGACCCAGTCGATGACGGGGGAGACGCGGGCGGGGGATCCCGGGATGCGAAGGGGAGTCGTGAGCCGGGCGAGCAGCGCCACCGCGTCGGCCACGTACAGCGGGTAGCCGTAGTCCTCCTTGCGCGCCAGCCATTCGCTGTCGCCGCGTCCGGCCATGTCCACGCAAACCACCCGGCGCTCGGGGGAGAGCGCTTCCGCCAGGACGTCGAAATCCCGGGCGTTGCGGGTGAGGCCGTGGACACAGAGCACGACGTAGGGATTGTCGGGATCGCCCCATTCCCGGTAGGCCACGGAATGCAGCCCGACGCTGTCCAGGGCTATATAACTCTCTGTTCTCACGATGGTATTTGTCTATGTCCGGGGCATTATAGCAGCCGGGCCGACGGCCCTGAATGTATTAGGGTTGTCTGATGGAACCATACAGGACTAGAATAGTCCTAATTCCAGTTTCCACGAGCCTTTGGAGCGGATCGGATGTTGCGGATGAGCAAGCTGACGGATTACGGGACGGTGGTCATGACTTACCTGGCCCGGGAGCCGGATCGCGTTCACAACGCCGCCGAGGTGGCTTCCAACATTCACGTGCCCCAGGCCACGGTGAGCAAGATCCTGAAGATCCTGGCGCGGGGCAACCTGCTCACACCCCAGCGGGGCGCCAAGGGCGGCTACTCGCTGTCGCGCCAGCCGGCGGAGATCACCATGGCGGATGTCATCGATGCCATGGAGGGCAGGCCGGTGGCGCTGACCGAGTGCTCCGGCTCCCCGGGGGCCTGCGTGCAGGAATCCTCCTGTTCGGTGCGGGGCAACTGGCAACGGATCAACGACGCGGTGCGCGGAGCCCTGGCGGGGGTGACCCTGGAGGAGATGTCGCAGCCGGCCGTCCATACGGTGGATACATCGCGGCTGCGGCCGAGCCGCCACGCCGCCGCCTGATTTTTCGGAGACGACAATGACCAGCGCAGCACACAAGCTCGACGAACTCATCAGCAAGGAATACGAGCACGGGTTTTACACGGATATCGAGTCCGACCAGGTTCCCAAGGGCCTTACCGAGGACACCATCCGCCTGATCTCGGCCAAGAAGGGCGAGCCGGAATTCATGCTCGAATGGCGCCTCCAGGCGCTGCGCCACTGGCTCACCATGAAGGAGCCGGCCTGGGCCCACGTCCACTACCCGAAGATCGATTTTCAGGAAATTGTCTACTACTCGGCGCCCAAGGCGAAGACGGACGGTCCCAAGAGCCTGGACGAGGTGGACCCGGAGTTGCTGAAGACCTACGAAAAGCTGGGCATTCCCCTCAAGGAGCAAGCATTGCTGGCCGGCGTCGCGGTGGACGCGGTGTTCGACAGCGTCTCGGTCGCCACCACCTTCCGCGACAAGCTGGCGTCCATGGGCATCATCTTTGGCAGCTTTTCCGAGGCGGTGCGGGAGCACCCGGAACTGGTGCGCCGGTACCTGGGTACGGTGGTGCCCTACACCGACAACTTCTACGCGGCCCTCAACTCGGCCGTGTTCACCGACGGTTCCTTCTGTTACATCCCCAAGGGCGTCCGCTGCCCCATGGAGCTGTCCACCTATTTCCGGATCAACGCCAAGAACACCGGGCAGTTCGAGCGCACCCTTATCATCGCCGACGAGGGCGCCTACGTGTCCTACCTGGAGGGCTGCACCGCGCCCATGCGGGACGAGAACCAGCTCCACGCGGCGGTGGTGGAACTGGTCGCCCTGGACAACGCCCGGATCAAGTATTCCACGGTGCAGAACTGGTACCCGGGGGACAAGGAGGGCCGGGGCGGCATCTACAATTTCGTCACCAAGCGCGGCGAATGCCGGGGAGTCAATTCCCATATTTCCTGGACCCAGGTGGAAACCGGGTCGGCCATCACCTGGAAGTACCCCAGCTGCATCCTGAAGGGGGACAACTCGGTGGGCGAGTTCTATTCCGTCGCGCTCACCAACAACCTCCAGCAGGCGGACACCGGCACCAAGATGGTCCATGTCGGGAAGAACACCAGGAGCACCATCGTGTCCAAGGGCATCTCCGCGGGCCGCGGGCAGAATGCCTACCGGGGCCTGGTCAAGGTGCTGAAAGGCGCCGAGAACGCCCGCAACTACACCCAGTGCGACTCGCTGCTGCTGGGCGACCGCTGCGGCGCCCACACCTTTCCCTATATCGAGGTGAAGAATCCCACGGCGAGGGTGGAGCACGAGGCGTCCACCTCCCGCATCGGCGAGGACCAGCTGTTCTACTGCCAGCAGCGGGGCCTTTCGTCGGAGGACGCGGTCTCCATGATCGTGAACGGTTTTTGCAAGGAAGTTTTCAAGGAGCTGCCCATGGAATTCGCGGTTGAAGCGCAGAAGCTGCTGGGCGTTTCCCTCGAAGGCAGCGTGGGCTAGGGCTGCGAACGCGAAAAACGCGGGGAGCGGAATGATCGCGTATCGAGTTTCCCGCCTCAGCGTCCTTTGCGCCCTTTGCGTTTAATGATTTTTTGAGAGGACTAGCAATGCTGGATATCAGGAACCTTCAGGCCAACGTGGACGGCAAGGCCATCCTCAAGGGCATCAATCTCAAGGTCAAACCCGGCGAAGTGCACGCCATCATGGGGCCCAACGGCTCGGGCAAGAGCACCCTGGCCCATGTGCTGGCGGGGCGCGAGCACTACGAGGTGACGGGGGGCGAGGTCAGCTACGAGGGCAGGAACCTGCTGGAGATGGCTCCCGAGGAGCGGGCGCGGGAAGGCGTGTTCCTGGCGTTCCAGTACCCGGTGGAGATTCCCGGCGTGAACAACGTCTATCTGCTCAAGGCCGCCCTCAACGCGGTGCGCAAGCACAAGGGGCTGGAGGAAGTGGACGCCATGGAGTTCCTGTCCCTGGTCAAGGAGAAGATGAAGCTGGTGCAGATCGGCGAGGAGTTCCTCTACCGCTCGGTGAACGAGGGATTCTCCGGGGGCGAGAAGAAGCGCAACGAGGTGCTGCAGATGGCGGTCCTGGAGCCGCGGCTCGCCATCCTGGACGAGACCGATTCCGGCCTCGACATCGATGCCCTGAAGATCGTGTCCCACGGGGTCAACAGCCTGCGCAGCCCGGAACGGGCCATCATCATGGTGACCCACTACCAGCGCCTGCTCAATTACATCGTGCCCGACTACGTGCACGTGCTGGCGAACGGCCGCATCGTGAAGTCCGGCGGGCGCGAGTTGGCCCAGGAACTGGAGAGCAAGGGCTACGGCTGGATCGACAAGGAGCCGGGAATGGGGGCGGAGGCCGCGCGATGAACACCCAGGTCCGCGACCATTACCTCGCCGAGTTCGCGCGGGTGGCCGACCGGCTGCCGGGCCACGGGGTTCCCTGGTTCCGCCGCGCCCGGGAGGTGGCCCTGGAGCGTTTCGCGGAGGCGGGTTTCCCCACGATCCGCGACGAGGACTGGAAGTACACCAGCGTCGCCGCCCTGGAGAAGCGCCCGTTCCGGATGGCGTTGCCGGGGGAGGCGCGGCCGGATTCCGCCGCGGTGAAGTCCCTGGCCCTGGGCGGCGGGTACCTGATGGTATTCGTGAACGGGCACCACGTGCCGGAACTGTCGCGCCTGGAGGGGCTGCCCAAGGGGGTGACCGTGGCCAGCCTCGCCGAGTCCCTGGAGCACCAGCCCACGCTGCTGCAGGCCGCCCTCGCCGGCGAAGTGGCCCAGAGCGGCTTTGCCCATCTCAATACCGCGTTCGCCGCCGACGGGGCCTTTGTCCACGTGGGGCGCAACGTCATGGTGGGCGCTCCCATCGAGTTCCTGTTCCTGTCCACCGGCGCCGACGTCGTCTCCCACCTGCGCAACGTGGTGTGGGCGGAGGAGGGAGCCGAGGTGACGGTGATCGAGCATTACGCCGGGCTGCAGGACGCTTCCTGCCTGACCAACGCGGTGACCCAGATCTTCACCGATCCCAACAGCTCCGTGGAGCACTACAAGTTCCAGCATGAGGCTCCGCGCAGCTTCCACGTGGGCGGCATCCATGCCCAGCAGAAGCGCGACAGCCGGCTGGCCTCCCATTCCATTTCCCTGGGCGCGGCCCTGGCCCGCCACGATATCGGCACCCGCTTCGACGCCGAGGGCTGCGACGCCACCCTCAACGGCCTCTACCTGGTGGGCGGGCGGCAGCACGTGGATCACCATACCCGGGTGGACCATGCCAAGCCCCACGGCACCAGCCGGGAGTTCTATCGCGGGGTCCTGGACGGCAGCGCCCGGGGCGTGTTCAACGGGCGCGTGATCGTGCACCAGGACGCGCAGCACACCGACGCCCAGCAGGTGAACAACAACCTTCTGCTGTCCCGGGAGGCCGAGGTGGACACCAAGCCCCAGCTGGAGATTTACGCCGACGACGTCAAGTGCGCCCACGGCGCCACCGTGGGGCAGCTGGACGAGGACCAGATCTTCTATCTGCGGTCGAGGGGAATCGACGCGGGCGCCGCCCGGAGCCTGCTCACCTTCGCCTTCGCCAACGACATCATCAACCGGATCCGGGTGGCGCCTCTGCGGGCCAGGCTGCAGGGCCTGATGCTGGCGCGCCTGCCCCAGGCCGACGTGGTCAGGGAGCTCGTATGAAAGTGGCCGAGACGGCGGTGTTGCAGGATGCGGGTCTCGAGAGGGTCGGCGCCCATGCCTGGCGGGAGGATTTTCCCATCCTGCGCCAGAAGGTGCACGGCAGGCCGCTGGTCTATCTGGACAACGCGGCGTCCAGCCAGAAGCCGGAAGCGGTGATCGACGCCGAGGACCGCTTCTACCGGGAATACAACTCCAACGTGCACCGGGGCGTGCACACCCTGTCCCAGGTGGCCACCGACGCCTACGAGAAGGCGCGGGAGAAGATCCGGAAGTTCATCAACGCCTCGTCTTCCCGGGAGGTCATCTTCACCCGGGGCGCCACCGAAGCCCTCAACCTGGTGGCCCAGAGCTTCGGCCGCGGCCGGCTCAAGCCGGGCGACGAGGTCATCGTGTCGGCCATGGAGCACCACTCCAACATCGTGCCCTGGCAGCTGGTGTGCAAGCAGACCGGGGCGGTCCTCAAGGTGGTGCCCATCAACGACGCGGGCGAGTTCCTGTTCGAGGAATACCTGAAGCTGCTGGGCCCCAGGACCCGGATCGTGGCGGTGGTGCACGTGTCCAACGCGCTGGGGACCATCAACCCGGTGAAACGCATCATCGAGGCCGCCCATGCCCACAATGTTCCGGTGGTGGTGGACGGCGCCCAGGCGGTGCCTCATGTGAAGGTGGATGTCCGGGAGCTGGGCTGCGATTTCTACGCCTTTTCCGGGCACAAGATCTACGGGCCCACCGGCATCGGGGTGCTTTACGGTCGGGAGCACCTGCTGGACGCGATGCCTCCCTACCAGGGCGGCGGCGACATGATCCGCACGGTGTCCTTCGTCGAGGGATCCACCTGGAACGAGCTGCCCTACAAGTTCGAGGCCGGCACCCCGCACATTGCCGGCGGCATCGGCCTGGGCGTGGCGCTGGACTATGTCTCCGCCATCGGCATCGAGGCCATCGCCGCCCACGAGCACGACCTGCTGGAGTACGCGACGGGGCTGGTGTCGGAAATTCCCGGGCTGAAGATCATCGGCACCGCCCGGGAGAAATCGGGAATCGTCTCCTTCGTCATGGACCACGTGCATCCCCACGATATCGGCACCATTCTCGACCACCAGGGGGTGGCCATCCGGGCCGGGCACCACTGCGCCATGCCGGTGATGGACCGCTTCCACATTCCGGGCACGGCGCGGGCGTCCTTCGCCCTCTACAACACCCGGGAGGACGTGGATACCCTGGTGGCCGGCATTCACAAGGTAAAGGAGCTATTCGGCTGATGGCTGACCTGCGCGAACTCTACCAAGAAGTCATCTTCGACCACAGCAAGCGCCCGCGGAACTTCCACCCCATCGTGGATGCGTCGCGCAAGGCCCAGGGCTTCAATCCCCTGTGCGGGGACAAGCTCACGGTCTACCTCAAGCTCAATGGCGAAGTGATCGAGGACGTGAGCTTCGAGGGCTGCGGCTGCGCCATCTCCACGGCATCGGCCTCCCTCATGACCGAGACCCTGAAAGGCAAGACAGTGCAGGAGGTCCAGCACCTGTTCGAGGCCTTCCACCAGGCGGTCACCGACGACCATGCCCGCGCCCACGACGAGCTGGGCAAGCTGCAGGTGCTGTGCGGCGTTCGCGAGTTCCCGGCCCGGGTCAAGTGCGCGACCCTGGCCTGGCACACGCTCCAGGCAGCGCTGAAGGAAAAGCAGGACACGGTGAGCACCGAGTGAGCAGCATGGACCTGGCCAAATTCATGGACGCCCCGGAGTCTCCGGTGGACGTGGAAAAGCTGGAAATCCGGGTGATCGAGGCGTTGCGGTCGGTCTTCGATCCCGAGATACCCGTGAACATCTACGACCTCGGGCTCATCTACGAGCTGGATGTGGCGCCCACCGGGGAGGTGGAGATCAAGATGACCCTGACCGCGCCCGGCTGCCCGGTGGCCCAGACCTTTCCCGGCGAAGTCGAAGGCAAGGTGATGTCCGTCCCCGGCGTTGCCAGCGCCCACGTGGAACTGGTGTGGGAGCCGCCCTGGTCCCAGGACCGCATGTCGGACGTGGCCAAGCTTCAGCTCGGGATGCTGTGATGGGCCGGTGGTTCGATGTGGCGGCGGCGGACGAGCTGCCGCCGTGTTCCCGTCGCGTGGTGGATGCCGACGGCCTGCAGGTGGCCGTGTTCAACCTGAACGGCGAATTCCATGCCATCGAGGACGTCTGCGCCCATGATGGCGGCGATCTGGCGAGCGGCAACCTGGACGGGGACACCATTGCCTGTCCCCGCCACGGCGCCAAGTTCTGCATCCGGACCGGCGCCGTCCTGTCGCCGCCCGCCTACGAGGACGTCAACACGTTTCCGGTGCGCGTCGCCGATGGCCGGGTGCAGGTCGAGATTCCCGCCTGAGCATCGCGTTTTTTCCGGGCGTCCTCGCGGCGCTCCCTGTCATCTTCTTCCGGATCCCTCCGCGCCGGGGCGGCCGGCCCTGATTTCGACGGACTGATTGGCCGGGATGGAGCCGTCCCTTATCGTGCATGGCGGAGCGGGCCGCTGGGACCCCGACGAGGCGGAAGCGGCCCTGCCCGGACTTCGGGCCGCCGCCGCCATCGGCCAGGACCTGCTGTCCCGGGGCGGGAGCGCCGTGGACGCCGTGGTCGCTGCCGTCGTTGCGCTGGAGGACGATCCCCTGTTCAACGCCGGCACCGGGTCCGCGCTCAACCTGGCAGGCGAGGCGGAGATGGATGCCTGCGTCATGGATGGAAGAACCCTGGCGGCGGGCGCGGTGGGCGCCATCAAGGGCGTCCGCAATCCGGTGCTGGTGGCGCGCCGGGTGATGGAGGCCACCGGTCACGTCCTGCTGGCGGGCGACGGCGCCGGGCGCTTCGCGCGGGCCCTGGGCTTCCCGCCCTACGATCCCGAGACCCCGCGGCGTCGGGCCGATCACCTGGAAAAGGTGGAGGCGCTGGCGCGGGAGGGGCGCGGAGAGCACACGGCATTGCGGGATCTCCTGGAGCAGTACCCCGGCCTCGCCTGGGGCACCGTAGGTGCGGTGGCGCTGGATCGCCAGGGCGCGCTTGCCGCTGCCACGTCCACCGGCGGACTCACGCTCAAACTGCCCGGGCGGGTGGGGGACACGCCGGTTCCCGGCGCCGGTACTTATGCCACGGGTGCCGCGGCGGCTTCGGCCACCGGCCACGGGGAAACCATCCTGCGCCTGCTGGCGTCGCGACATGCCTGCGACCGGGTGGCGGCAGGCGCCTCCGCTCAGGAGGCATCCAGCGAAGCCATCGCCGCCCTGGCTCCCTACGGCGGTGAGGCCGGCATCATCGTCGTGGACGCGGCGGGTGGAATCGGTGTCGCCCATGACACCGAGTTCATGCCCCACGCCCATTGGGGCGCCGGCAACAGGGGGATCACGGTCCGCACCGGGACGGCGCGCTGACTTTGGCCAGGCGATGGCCGCGCAGCGCGGGGATACCCCGAAAAACGGGCGCCTACCGTCTCCGGCAGGTTATTTCGTTTCCTTCGCTTTGGCGGCGAGTTTCTCCAGCGTGAAGGCGTAGCTGTCGCGGTCCAGGGGCTTGTGGCAGGCCAGGCATTTGGCCTGGTTGGTTCCCGGGCGGAGGCTCCGGTCCGCCTTGAAGACCGCGTAGTTCCAGTTGCCATTGCGCAATTCAGCCGGGAAGGCGTCTCCCCAACCCTTCTCCGTCTGCATGGCCGTGAAGAAAGCCAGTTCTCCCGGCTCGAAAAAGCCGTCCCTTGCCTTCACCGGGTTCTTGTCCGCGTCCAGCTTGGACTTGTAGACCTCGGCGAACAGGAACGATCCCTCGGGGAGGGGTTTGCCGTCCCGGGCCGCGTCGAGGGCGGCGCGATTGGCGTAATAGAGGCGAACCTCCTTCTTGTCCGGGAAATCGATGGTCAGGTAATGGGTGAACTCGCTCTTGTAGTCGGCCGGAAACTTGACCCGGGTGAGATTGACGGTCTCCGGCATGGAGGATGTCGCCGCAGGGCCCGCTCCCGGAAGGCTGCTGAAATAGGCGGCAAGGTTGTCGGCGTCCGCCTGGCTCAGCTGCGGCGCTATCGCGTTCATGAGCGGATTCTTGCGGCTACCGTCGCGAAAGGCCTTGAGCTGGGCGGCAAGGTATTCCGCCTTCTGGGCGGCAAGGTTGGGAACGTCGGCGCTCACGCTGACGCCGTTGGCTCCGTGACAGGCGGCGCATACCGCTGCCGCTTTTTCCTCGCCGGCCTTGATGTCGGCGGCGCCGGACGGGACGGCGAAGGTCAAGAGAACCAGGTAAAGCCATGTCAATTTCATTGGTATGCTCCGAGGAAATTGGGAGGGGGGGCATGAGTCATCGTAGCAGAGCCACCGCAGGTCGGCGGGGAATCCGCTCCTGACCGGGCGGCCAGGGGAAATCGCGGCTCGGGAACCGGCGGTCTGCGCGGCGCGCCTTTCTCGGTGTTCGGCAATGGTCTAAAGTGAGCCGCTTCCAGGGGCGCCGGCAACGCGCGGCGTGCCCCAACGACGTATCAGGAGATGGTCTCATGGCCAAGCGAGCGAAACAGGCAGGCGTCGGGCTGCTGGAGCAGCTGGATGTCCTGGTGCGGGAGCGGTTGCCGGCGGCCCAGGCGGAGCCCGCGGCGGTTTTCATCCGCCATTATTTCGCGCAAGTGGATCCCGGGGACCTGCGCGAGCGGGAGGCCGGCGATCTTCTGGGCGCCGCCCTTTCCCATTGGAATTTCATGCAACAGCGGGATGCGGGCCGCCCCAAGGTGAGGGTGATCAATCCGCGCCTGGAGGAGAACGGCTGGCAGTCGCCCCACACCGTCGTCGAGATCGTCAACGACGACATGCCGTTCCTGGTGGACTCGGTCACCATGGAGGTGAACCGCCAGGGGCTGACCCTGCACCTGATCATCCATCCCGTGCTGCGCGTGGAGCGCGGGCCATCGGGAAAGCTGGATGATCTGGGGTCCGGGCCGCCGGCGGGGAATCCGGAATCGCTCATGCACCTGGAGGTGGACCGGCGCACCGATCCCCGGGTGCTTGGCGATCTGAGAGAGGGCATCGAGCGCGTGCTCGGCGATGTGCGCCGGGCGGTGGAGGACTGGCAGCCCATGCAGGCGCGGATGCGCGACACCATCGCCGAGGTCGAAAAAGCGAACCATCCGCCTTTGGCCGGGGACGTCCACGAGATCCGGGCCTTTCTTGCCTGGGCCCTGGATCACCATTTCACCTTTCTCGGGTGCCGCGACCACGAGCTGGTGGAAGGCGGGGACGGGGTGCAACTCAAGATCGTCCCGGGAAGCGGCTTCGGAATCCTGCGCGACGAGAGCGAGCAGGACGTGGCCAGAAGCTTTGCCGCCCTGCCGCCGGAAATCCGGGGGCTGGCCCGGGAGCCCAAACTGCTGGTGCTCACCAAGGCCAATGCCCGGGCCACGGTTCATCGTCCCGGTTACCTGGACTACATCGGCGTCAAGCGCTTCGACCAGGCCGGGCATGTCGTCGGGGAACGCCGCTTCCTGGGCCTCTATACCCATACCGCCTACATCGAGAATCCGACCCAGATTCCGATCCTTCGCCAGAAGATCGCGAACGTCGCGCGGCGCGCGGCCTACCTTCCCGGCGGGCACATGGCCAAGGATCTGCAGACGATACTGGAGTCCTACCTGCGCGACGAGCTGTTCCAGATCTCCGAGGATGACCTGTACGAGTTCGCCACGGGAATCCTGCGCCTGGGGGAGCGCCAGCGCATCCGGCTCTTCGTGCGCAGGGACCGCTGGCAGCGCTTCGTGGCCTGCCTGATCTACGTTCCCCGGGAAATCTACAACACCGAGCTGCGGGTGCGTTTCCAGGGGGTGCTGATGGCGGCGTTCAACGGCGTCTCCTCGGAGTTCAACGTGCAGTTTTCCGAATCCGTGCTGGCGCGGATTCTGATCACGGTGCGCACGCCGGTGGGGGCCATCCCGGAATACGATGCCGCGGACCTGGAGGGGCGCCTGGTCCAGGCGTCCCGCCGCTGGCAGGACGCCCTGCACGAGGCCCTGGTGGAGCGTTTCGGGGAAGAGCGGGGAAATACCCTGCTTGTGCGCTTCGGGTCAGCCTTTCCCGCGGGCTACCGGGAGGACACGCCGGCGCGGATCGCGGTTCACGACCTGGAATCCCTGGAGGGGCTTTCCGAAGAGCAGCCGGTCCGTATGCACCTTTACCGGCCCGTGGAGGCCCAGGCGGGTTCCCTGAGATTCAAGATCTTCCAGAGCGGCACGCCGGTGGCCCTGACCACCAGCCTGCCGATGCTGGAGCACATGGGCGTGAAGGTCCTGGAAGAGCGCCCCTACCAAGTGGAGCCCGCGGGGCGGCCCGCCGTGTGGATCCACGACTTCGGCATGTCCCACGACGGAGAGGACCTGGAACTGGCGGCGGTGCGGGACAAGTTCCACGAGGCCTTCCTCAAGGTGTGGCGGGGCGACGCCGAGAACGACGATTTCAACCGTCTCGTCCTCAGGGCCGGGCTGGGGTGGCGGGAAGTCGGCCTGCTGCGGGCGTA
>Ga0210334_10042842_pt1 | contig 12934 bp, 12 predicted proteins | sample S306metaT_FD_164440 | JGI IMG/M metagenome (GOLD analysis project Ga0210334, IMG submission 164440) | Metatranscriptome of estuarine sediment microbial communities from the Columbia River estuary, Oregon, United States - S.306 (Metagenome... | ecosystem: Environmental > Aquatic > Marine >... | reverse complement strand
CGCCTGCTCGCCCCTTCGGAGATCGGCGAGAGCTACGTGAACAACGTGTTCGCACAGATTGGTCTCGTGATGCTCATCGGACTCGCAGCGAAGAACGCGATTCTGATCGTCGAGTTTGCAAACGAAGAGGTTCGCAAGGGACGATCGGCAGTCGACGCGGCGATGACGGCAGCCAAGCTGCGGCTCCGCCCCATCCTGATGACCGCGTTCGCATTCATCCTCGGCGTTACGCCGCTCGTTCGGGCAGCGGGTGCCGGAGCGGAGGCCCGCAAGGTCATGGGTATGGCCGTCTTTAGCGGCATGCTCATCGCCACCCTGCTCGGCGTGTTCGTCGTGCCCGCGCTCTTCGTCCTCGTTCAGCGCATCGCTCCGACTAAGCCCATCGAGGCGGAACCGGGCACCGCCGAGGGTGGTGGCCCACTCGAGGAGGGCGGTCATGCCTGACGTGGGCCGGTCGGTGGCCTTCTGGACCTGCTCCGTGCTCCTCGTAGGGTGCGCGGTAGGGCCGGATTACCAGCGTCCCGACGACGTCCCCGTGCCCTCGAGCTATCGGGTCGCGCCCGATGTGCCGGCCGAGCCCGACGTGCCGGCCGAGGGACCCGACGCGCCGACGCCCGAGCCCGACGCGCCGGCTGAGGGGCCCGACGCGCTGACGGTGCTCGATCTCGACGACGAGGGGGCCGGGGTAGCCGCCGCGCCGACCGTGCTCGATCCCGACGAGGCCGAGGGGGTGTCTGACCTCGCCTGGTGGACGCTGTTCGGTGACGAGGTCCTCACGGCGCTCATCGAGGAGGCCGTTCGCGCCAACCCGGACGTCGAGCTCGCCGCGGGCCGAATCGAGGAGGCCGAGGCGCTCGAGCGCGTGGCGACGAGCGGTTTCTGGCCTCGCCTTTCGGCGGACATCGGCGCGGGATACCGGAGGCTGCCGCCCTACGGCCAGTTCGTCGGCGTCGGTCGGGAGTTCGCGTCGTACCACATCGCCGGTGTCCTCTCCTGGGAGTTCGACCTCTGGGGGCGTGTCCGTCGCGAGCGCGAGACTTCGCGAGCCGAGGTACTGGCCAGCGAGGCCGCGCGGCGTGGCGTGGTGCTCTCGCTCGTCGCACGCGTGGCCGAGACGTATTTCGCGCTCACTGCGCAGGTAGCGCTCCTCGACATCGCCACAGAGACCGCCGCGTCGCGCGAGGCGGCACTCGAGCTCGTACATCAGCGCATGGTCGGAGGCGCGTCGAACAAGGTGGAGCTCGCGAACGCCGAAGCGAATCTCGCGTCGGCGCGCTCGGCGATCCCTCGGGCTCGCGCCCAGATCGGGGTCCTCGAGAACCCGCTCGCCACCCCTCTCGGCCGGCCTCCGGGCGCAGTCGCCCTTGGAGCTCCCCTCGACGCGCAGGCGACGCCACCGCCTGTGCCCGCGGGACTGCCGTCCGATCTCCTCGAACGGCGGCCAGACGTCGTTGAAGCGGCAGAGACCGTGCGCGCCGCGACGGCACGCGTCGGGTCGGCGAAGAGCGAGTACCTGCCACGGATCCGACTCGACGGTGATATCGGGGCCGGGAACACCGACATCGGGGAGGTCTTCAGCTACGACGCGTTCTATGGAAGCGTCTCGGGGTCCCTCGAGCAACCGCTCTTCGAGGGCGGGCGCATCATGGGCAACAAAGAAGCCGCGGACGCGCGGGTTCGCCAAACGACCGCGGCCTTCCGTCGGGTGGCGTTGACCGCTCTTCGCGAGGTCTCGAGTGCGGCGATCGCGGTGAGGTTCACCCAGGAAGAGCTCGGAGCCCGCGAGCGCGAGGCAGCGGCTTACGCCGAGGGTCTCGATTTGATGGTGCAGCGCTACGAGGTCGGTCGCTCGTCGTACCTCGACGTGCTGCAGGTTGACCGCTACCTCTTCGAGGCGCGCAACGGCGTCGTGCAGACGCGCTTCGACGTGCTCCGAGGATACGTGGCGCTCTATCTCGCGCTCGGAGGCGGGTGGCCCGCGCTGGCCACCGCGTCAACGGAGCAGGATGCGCCCGCCGACCAATGAGGACCTGCGCATCTCACCGCGGCACGACCCGAGGGTTTCATCGAACGGATCGCACCCGAGGAAGGCGACCACGTAGCCGCGAGCGGCCTTCTGCGAGCATCGCTGCTGCGTCCGCAGACATTTGCACGATCCATGGTCGCAACTGCGACATCCCCGTAAACAAACATGAAATCGCCCTACCCTGCGCGGTCAAGCCGAGCTAGCTCGGACCACCCGAGTGTGCGAGACACCGAGCCATGCCGCAGCCCCTGCGAAGCCGTCGTAGCTATGACCATCGGATCCGAGAGATCGTCTGCCAGACAGGTAATCCAGCGATCTTTCAGCACCTCCGCATTCCACGCTCCACGACCGCCAGTTGGCTGTCACGCGGACGCCGCGGCGTGGTTTCACTCAATTGGCAGCACGACATCGCGTCGGTACTGGACGAAAACGAAAGGCTGAAGCGCCGCACCGAACGGCAGGCCGCCATCATTCGGCTCCTGGTCGTACTCCTCTAGCTCTCGGGGTTCCGTCTCGATGAGCAGCGCCTGCCTGACCGAGCAGCCAAGGCCAAAGTTCTGCATGCGGTCGACCGCTGCAAAGACGCCCTTTCCCTGAAGTCCGCCCTGCGCCTGCTGCGCCTATCACCAGCCCGCTATCACGCTTGGAAGCGAGCCGACAAACGCTGCGAGCTCGATGATCGATCAAGCTGCCCACGCTCTCATCCAACGCAACTCACTCCCATCGAGGTCAGCACCATCAAGGAGATGGTCACGGCAACCGAGTATCGGCACATGCCGCTTCGAACTCTGTCGCTCTACGCGCAGAGAGCCGGCCAGGTCTTTGCCTCGGCCACGACCTGGACGAAACTCGTCCGGCAGCGTGGTTGGCGACGACCGCGTCGCCGTGTGTACCCTGAAAAGCCCAAGACCGGCATCCGGCAACGCGCCCCAACGAATACTGGCATATCGACGTGACGGTGATCCGACTCCTCGATGACACGAAATGCTACCTACATGCCGTCATCGACAACTTCTCGCGCCGGATCTTGTCGTGGCGCCTTGCGCGACGCCTCACGCCCGCGACGACGTGTGAAATCCTGAAGGAGGCCGGCAAGAATCTCGACCAGACGCCAACCGTCGTCGCCGACTCCGGTGTTGAAAACGTCAACGCCGGAGTCGACCAACTCATGGCCGACGGCGTCGTCCGCCGTGTGCTTGCCCAGGTGGAGGTCAGCTTCAGGGACCGAGACAAGATCTATGGCGCGGACTTCGTTCGTCGAGTGCGTGCGATGGGGATCGAGCAGGTCCTCACCTCGCCGCGTTCCCCGTGGCAAAATCCGTACTGCGAGCGCGTCATCGGGACCCTTCGGCGGGAATGCTTGGACCACGTCATCGTCCTCGGAGAGCAGCACCTGCGGCGCATCCTCCGGAGATATCTCGAGTACTATCACGGATCCCGGACCCACCTCGCGCTCGGCAAGGACGCCCCCGAACCCCGTGAGCGGGAGTCCACCGATGAGGGGAAGGTCATCGCCCTCCCGATGGTCGGCGGACTGCATCATCGCTACACGCGACGTGCAGCCTGAGCGACAGTCTCGATCCAAGTCCGACTCTGACATGAGCGTGCGCTGAGTGAACTGCGCGAGGCGACGGTGGCTGCCGCGCCCGGATCACGGCTGTCGACGCGTCGGCAACGCACGCGAGGGTCCGAGTTCTATCCGCTCGCTCGTCCTTGCGGGCACGGCCGCTCACATCTCGCCGTGGACGACGTTCTGAGGAACGACAGCCGAGTTAGAGCCAGGCGTATGCTTTGCGGAGTACCGCTTCGCCGTCGCGCTCGATGCATGGGCCGTGGGCGAGCAGGATTCGTTCGGGTTTCCAGGCGAGCATTCGATCGACCTGTTGCCGTGCGTTCGTCCGATCGCGAATCATCAGGTGCTCGAGCCAAGTCGCTCCTGGTTTGCGATTGAGGAGCAGCGCTGCTGCGAGGCGGGTCAAGAGACTCGGATGCCTCGATAGATTGAAGATCACGTCGGCGCAGATCAGGGTCCGCGTCGCGCGATGGAAGAACACGACCTCGTTCTCCATCGTGCGGGCCGCGAAGAAGACTTGATCGAGGTCGCTCGCCCATTCCGGCTCGGGTCGGTCGGCGAGCACGCGGTCCCACGGGATATCGGCTCTCTTTCGCTCGAGCCCCGGGCAGCATGCATAGACCGCCGACGGATACGCTTGCTTCCAAGCGCCCACCGCCATGTGGTGAAACAGGCTCGGCGCCACCACGCACTGAACCGGACCCAGGGCGTCGACTTCGAGCTTCAACCCGTCATCGAGAGGGAGAGGCGAGTGCACGAACAAGCCGCCATCGGCGAGGCGCGCGATCGTCATCCGACTCCCGGTTTGGACGCCCCAGAATCGCAGCGGCCTGATGGCGCTCCACAGCTCGTATGCGATCGGGGCTAGCGTCGCCATTTTCAGCACCCATCCACTCTCTGTTCGGGGTTTGGGTTCATCCACGCAGGCAAGCAAGGACCCGAGCACGACGTCTATGGGGGCTGAGTCGCAGCTCATGCGCCAACCCCTGATGAGAAACGGCGACGACTCACCAGGGCTTGAATACGAAAGCGGCGCCGAGACCGATCAGGCTGAAGCCGACGATCTGGTTCCAGGCGAGCGCTTGGCCAAAGTACAAGGCGGAAAAACCGACGAAGACAGACAGGGAGACGACCTCTTGAATGGTCTTGAGTTGCGCGAGCGAATACCCAACGTCCATCCCCAAGCGATTAGCGGGCACCTGCAGCAAGTACTCGAAGAACGCGATGCCCCAGCTCGCAAGCACGACGGCCCACAGAGCAGTGCTGCGGTGATCCTTCAGGTGCGCGTACCACGCAAAGGTCATGAAAACGTTGGAAGCGAGGAGGAGCAGGATTGGCCAGACCCGTAATATCGTCATGCGTATACTCTCGGCTTCAAACGTCCGGCATGTTCGACGGACGAGGGCCGGCATATCCCACAACTCGGCTACATCCACACTGAGTAAAGCCCGTGGCGGGCAGCTTCCGGCTGTGGGCCCTTTCGAGTCGGCGATGGTGAGGGCGGAGATTGCTGGGGACGCGAATGCGCCTGGTCGCCTGGCTGATTGGACTCACGGATATCTGGACAGCGCTGGGCTCGTCACTCGAAGGCTGGGTAGTTACGTACCCGGTACTGAACAACTGTGAGGCCTCTTTGCAACCTGTTGCGGCCGGGTTGGCGGGCTTGAAGCACGGTGATCGAAACGCGATAGTCCGACAACCGCACTTCGCGACGGTCAAGGCGTCGGACCACGAAGTCGGGCGCGACATCGCCGATGCGAGGATCCTTGAAGCTCAGCAGCTCGTAGTGCTTCGCGTCGAAGGAGTCGTACTCGTCGGTCATCTCACCGTACTTCCCGCCAAGCACTTGGTATGGGGCATCTGGTCAACCTCGGTCGGATCTGTTGGATCTGTTCCGGATCTGTTCCCGAACCCAGGTGGCGTACCTGAGTTCGGGCAAGTGCTAGGATTGCCCTGTGAGCAACGACGAGAAACACCGGGCCCGACTGATCAACGCCATGCTCGAGCGGATCGACGTCGACGCCCTGATCGGCCAGGTGGAGCTCGACGAGCTGCTCGACCGCATCGATGTCAATCGTCTCCTCGATCGAGTCGACCTGACGCGACTGCTCGACCGAGTAGACGTCGATCGCCTGCTCGACCACGTCGACGTCGACCGCCTGCTCGACCGCGTCGACGTCGACAGGTTGCTCGACCGCGTCGACGTTCAAGCCGTGACCAACCGGGCCAACGTAGGCGATCTGGTCGCCCGAAGCACGAGTCAGGTCGCCGGCTCGACCTTGGACGTGGCGCGCCGACAGGCCGTGGGCGTGGACACCCTGATCATGGGATTCGCTGATCGACTGCTCGGGCGCGATTCCGCCAAGCAGCCGCTCGGACCTCCCGCGCTGGTTCCACAAGAGACCGAGGCCCGGCCCGCGCTGGGGTCTCCTCGGGTCAAGATCAGCGGATACTATGCGGGGCCCCTGACGCGTCTTCTCGCCTACTTGATCGATTCGTTCGTGGTGTTCACTGGGGCGGGTTTGATCTCCGCGGCCGTCGTCGGGTCGGTCAATGTCGTGTTGGGCGCCGACCTGGAGTGGGATTGGCGAGCCGGCTTGCTCGGTGTCGCCGCGTTTGCGATTTGGTCTTTCCTCTACCTTTGGGTCGGAGTGGCGATCTCCGGACGGACTCCTGGAATGAGCGTCGTTGGAATCAAGGTCGTGGGCAAAGAAGGAAGGCCCGTGAGCCCGAGCCACGCGGCGGTTCGCGCGCTGCTTCTTCCCTTCAGTGTCGCTACCGTCGTTGGTGTCCTCGGCGTGGTTTTCGACGCCAAACAACGCGCGCTTCACGACTTGGCCGCAAAGACCGCGGTCGTTTACGACTGGGGAGACCGCCCGGCGGAGCTTCCCACCCCCCTGAGCCAATGGTTGACCGACCATGGTGTCAGCGACGTGGCGCGATGACTCGCTCGTCGCGTGAACGCGTTTCCCGGCGAACCGACGGTCGCGTCTGTGTGTGTGATCAACGTCGCTCGGATCGTAGTGCCGTACCGTAGCGCTCTTTGTGTAGTCGCATGTGAGGTAGCTCACCTATCCACAACGAGGTTGTTTCATGACCGGGTTTTCGCTTAATCGCCTCGTCCCCATTGTGAGACACACGTCGGATCTGTGCCTCCTCAGAACCTTGTCGACCGCACAATCGTTGACGTTTCCTGGACGTCGTGGGTGCTCGGGTCCTCGGGGAGAGCCGGGCTTCAACTTCACGGCTGGCCGGAAACGGGGTCGAGGTCCATCGCGAGCCTGCCGGTGAAGAGTTGCTGACGCTTTTCCCGTATGAGGATGAAAGTGACGGGGGTGCACGTCGCGCAGGCGCCTCTCTAGGCCGAGCTTGCGAAAGAATCCAGGCCCCTCCTGCCACCTCGAGAGTCTTCTCTGTCGTGGCGATGCAGGCCTTCGCCGCGATCGTTTTGCGAACTAGAATGTTGCTCACCGTCTCGATGGTCGGGACGAGCTTCCGTCGCAGGACCGAGTCGTCGTTCACCTCGACCTCGACGGCGTGCCCCTCAAGTGGAGTCGATGGGGGCTGGTCCTCGATCGCGGTGAGGCCGACCTTTGTCTCAAGAACCTGGGCCACGAGGTCGATCTGCAGACCCGGGCGCACATCGACAAGGACGCCCCCGAACCCCGCCAACGCGAGTCGATCGAAGGAACGCCCGACGAGGTCTACTTTGATCAAGCCGAGCGGGTCAGGGAGGGTCTCGCAGCCGCGCGGCACCAGGCTCGCCGAGCAAGAATGGAGGCAAACCGAGGTGAATCCTGTCGCGCTTGGACGCCATCCGCTCAGCGGTTTACGAGTGTTATCACCGCTGTCGCAAATGCGCCGCCGTAACTCCAGAATGTTCAAGGACGCAGCCGGGAGAGCGCTGAAAGGACGCGATCGGGTTTCTTTTCTTTCGGGGGGACAGCGAATTCGATACGATCTGCCGATCCGCTCGACACAGAAGGGGAAACGATGACCAAAGTAATTTCGATCCTCGGGGCAATTCTGCTGGCGCCGAGCATGGCGCTGGCGGCCACGTTCACCGTCACCAGCGGAGACGACTCGGGAGCCGGCAGCTTGCGCCAGGCGGTTGCCGACGCGAGTGGAGGGGATACCATCGAGTTCTCCGGCGTGACCACCGTGGTGCTCACGACTGGCGTGATCACGATCGACAAGGACCTGACTCTCGACGGCGGCGCCGGGGTCACCATCGATGCGGAAGGCAATTCCGCAATTCTAGTCGTCGAGGGTCTGGCCAACCTCGACGTCAACGACATCACGTTTCTCAATGGTGTCAACGGCTACGGGTCAGCCATCGAGAACCGCGGCGACACGGTGAACATCCTTCGGTGCACGTTCTCGGGCAACTCCGCCTTCAATGCGGGTGCGCTCGGCAACTTCGGCACGATGAACGTCGTGCAGTCGACGCTCAGCGGTAACTCGACCACCGGCAACTCGGGAGCAGGGTTCGTCAACTTCGGCACGATGTCCATCTTCAACAGCACACTTTCCGGCAACACCGTGACCGGTGCGGACCGAGTTGGCGGGGCGGGCGCCCAGATCGGCGGCGAGTCCGACCCCGTGCTCACGATTTCGCACTCGACGATCGTGGGCAATACCGCGACGGGCGCGGGCGGCGGCATCTATAACGACGGTGGAACTCTGATCATCAAGAGCTCGATTTTTGCGGACAACACTGCCCCGGCAGGTCCCGACCTGTGGGGGACCGCCGATTCCGAAGGATTCAACGTGATCGAAGATCCGAGCGGCGTCACGATCACCGGGACGAACGACATTGTCGAGATGGATCCAGCGCTCATGCCGCTAGCCGACAACGGAGGTCCCACCCAGACCCACGCAATCGATGAGTCCAGCGTGGCGTGGGGGAGCGGCTCTTGCACGGACGTCGATGGGAATCCGGTCGCGGAGGATCAACGCGGCGAGCCCCGTCCTTCGGAAGGCTGTTCCATCGGCGCCTACGAAGGCGTGATTGTGGAGACGTGCAGCGACGGGGTGCAGAACCAGGACGAGACCGGCGTGGACTGCGGAGGTGCAACGTGTCCGCCTTGTGACGACGGCACGGGCGGCCAGGGCGGCTCCGGCGGAGAAGGCGGAACGGGTGGCAATGGTGGCGGCGGCGGCTCGGGCGGCGGATGCGCGGTTGCGCGAGGACAGTCCTCTCCAACGTTCCTGCTTCTCGGTTGCTTGGGCGCCTGGATCTGCTGGCGCCGGCGGCGCAGGGTGAGCGAATCGGAGAGGTGAATCGTGGATAGAGCAAAGGGACAGGGGTTCGGTTGGACCGGTGCGGTGATCTTTGGCTGCGCCTTGGTGCTCGGCTGCGCTAGCGATTCGGACGGCGGGACTTCGATCCAAGACGGGGTGGAGATCACGCTCTCGGATGGAATCGTGGTGGGCGAGGTCGATGGGGCGACGCGCCGTTTTCTCGGAATCCCTTTTGCCGCGCCACCGACGGGTGAGCGACGATGGCTTGCTCCCGCGGCTCCGGAGCCATGGGAGAGCCCGCTCGACGCGACCGGGTTCTCCGCGGCCTGTCCGCAGCTCGGTTCGACGACGAGCCCCGAGCCGAGCGAGGACGAAGACTGCCTCTATCTCAACGTCTGGGCCCCGGACCCGGCACCCTCGGGACCGCTTCCCGTGATGATTTGGTTTCACGGGGGTTCGAACATCACCGGCTCGACCGGCGACGACATTCCATTTCTGCAACCGCCGACGCTCTTTTACAACGGGCGTGGCTTGGTGGAGGAAGCCAACGTGATAGTCGTCACTGCGAACTACCGCCTGGGGGTGATGGGGTTCTTTGCGCACGAAGCGCTCAGCGCCGAGAGCGCGGACGGGGTGTCGGGCAATCAGGGCATCCTCGACCAGCAGAGGGTGATGCAATGGGTGCGGGACAACATCGCGCCGTTTGGAGGCGACCCCGGCAACGTGACGATCTTCGGCGAGTCGGCCGGGGCGTTTGACGTCTGCTTCCAGATGGTGTCGGAGGGCGCACGGGGGCTGTTCCACCGCGCGCTCGGGCAAAGCGGCGGTTGCACGACCGCGCTCCGGACGCGGGCGGAAGCAGAGGCCGAGGCGGAGGTATTCGCGGAGGCGATGGGATGCGGCGACGCCACGGACGTGCCGGCTTGCCTTCGCGCTGTTCCGGTGGCCGAGCTCTTGATGGAAGCGCCGGTGGACGGGGCGATCGAGGACCCTCCGGGTGGCGACTTCTACTCGGGTGGGACAGCGCGCTGGGCGTTTCAGGCCGTGGTCGACGGCCTCGTGATTGCGGACCAGCCTCGAACGCTCTTCGATGACGGCGACGTGGCAGAGGTTCCCTACCTGCTCGGCAGCAACAGCGACGAGGGCACTTTGTTCCACGTGCTTCAAGCCGAGGTGGCGACCGAAGGCGAGTACCTGGACGCGCTCGAGCGCCGGTTTGGCGCGACGGTGGCCGCCGAGGTCGCGGCCGCCTACCCGGTGACCGACTTCGATTCGCCGCAAGATGCGCTCGAACGCGTGACCGGCGATGGGGGCCTGGTCTGCTCGGTCCGGGATACCGCAAAGCGGGCGGCGGCAGCGGGTCTAGATGTGTTCGTCTACAACTTCGACCGACCCATCCCCATCCCAGCCCTTGCAGGGCTCGACCTGCGCGCAACCCATGGCGCCGAGATCGCGTATGTGTTTGGGTCGATCGGGTCCGACGTGATCGGAGCGGACGACCTCGCCCTGAGCGCAACGATGCAAGGGTACTGGGGGCGGTTTGCGAGAACGGGCGATCCGAATGGCGGCAGTGCCCTCGCCTGGCCGATGTTCTCCGCGGAGAACGACGTGCGACTCAACCTCGATGTGAGCTTGAGCACGGTGCAGGACTTCCGAAGCGAGGTCTGCGCGCTTTGGGAGTCGATCTACGACGCCGGGTTTTAGGCCGGCGGGCGAAGCTAAGCTCGGGGTGTGTCCCCACTCTGTAGTAGTATCGCGGGACATGCGGGTCCCGAAGCAGCTATTCATGGCCATCGTGCCGGTGTCGGCTTGGTTCAGCAGTCGGCCGTGGCTCAACTTCGTTACGCGGCCCTTGATGCGTGGCCTGGGGGCCGCGACGATGCGGATGCGCAGGGCTCAACCTCAAACGACGGTCGAGGAGATCGGGCGGGAGTGGCAGCGGATGTTCCCGTCGCGCACGGGTGTTCCGATCACCAGGGTTGAGGACGACACCGTCTATGCGGAGATCCATATCGCTTGCCCACATCGTGGCACCGGCAATGTCGAAGGCTGCTACCGCATGATGGAGTACGACCGGAAGATGCTCGAGCGCATCGGCGGCCAGTTCGTCGTGCTTCGGTCGCAGGCGGAGCCCGGCGTGGAGGTCTGTCAGGTCGCGATGCGGAAGGCCGACGTTCCGGTCGATGACCTGGTGCCGGCTCACGTGAGGGCGAGCCGCTCGTAATTTGACGGAGGTCGGAGAGAGGCGCCGGTCTTGGGGTTGCAGGACTCGCCCGCTGTTTCGTCGGACGCGTCCTCGCACTGGAGTTGACATGCCCCCGGGTAATCTCCGTGCTCGAGGTGAGCCTGGTGCCGCCAGTGATGCGGAACTGGTTGACCGAGCTTACCGATGAAGAGGGACGGCCGATGGAGATCGACGTGGATGTGGCCTAGCAGGAGGTCCGGGAACTGCGTGCGCGACGCCGAAACGCGAGCACCAGCAAGGCGAGCAGGATCCAGCCTGCCGTAACAGGACGGGCTCCACCCACGCTGCAACCACCGCCGCCGCCCCCGTTCGTGGCGCTGTGCCTCCTCAAAACCTCGTCGACCACGCGATCGCTGACGTTTCTGCGCTCAGGACCAAGCTGGCCGACGCCGATGCTTCACTTACTGTACGCCCTACTCGCGACCGCCCGATCGAGCCTGAGGTCGCAGCGCGAGCTCGCTATCGAAAACCTCGCTTTGCGACAACAGCTGGCCATTCTGAAGCGCACGACCAAACGCCCCAAGCTGACCCACGCGGACCGCGCATTCTGGGTTGCGCTTTCGCATCTGTGGCCGGACTGGCAACACGCCTTGCTCCTCGTGAAGCCCGAGACCGTGATCGGCTGGCATCGCAGGGGCTTTCGGCTCTGTTGGAGCTACAAGAGCCGAAACCGAGGCGGTCGTCCACGGATCGATTCGGAGATCCGGACGCTCATCCGTCGAATGGCCCGCGAGAACCCAACTTGGGGCGCGCCTCGCATCCACGGCGAGTTGCTCAAGCTCGGCTTCGAGGTCGGAGAAGCCACGGTGTCGCGGACCATGCCGCGTCGGCGAACGCCGCCATCCCAGAGCTGGCGTACGTTCCTCCGGAACCACAGCCAAGACCTCGTTTCGATCGACTTCTGCGTGGTGCCCACGGCCACGTTTCGCATCCTGTATGTGTTTCTCGTGCTCGAGCATCAACGCCGACGCGTCGTGCACTTCAACGTCACCGAGGGTCCGTCCGCCCAGTGGACAGGCCAACAGTTAGTCAACGCCTTTCCCTACGATTCCGCGCCACAATACGTCATCCGGTACCGAGACAAGATCTATGGCGCGGCCTTCGTTCGTCGCGTGCGTGCGATGGGCATCGAGCAGGTCCTGACCGCGCCGCAGTCCCCATGGCAGAATCCGTACTGTGAGCGCGTGATTGGGACCCTTCGGCGGGAATGCCTCGACCACGTCATCGTCCTCGGAGAGCAACACCTGCGCCGCATCCTGCGCGAGTACCTCGAGTACTACCACGAATCCCGGACCCACGTCGCACTCGACAAGGACGCTCCCGAACCACGTGAGCGCGAGGCCGCCGATGGAGGCAAGATCGTTGCGCTTCCCATGGTCGGCGGACTGCATCATCGCTACTCGCGATGCGCGGCCTGAGCGAGAGTCTCGGTCTCACCCGGCGTCGGGCATGAGCTTGAGCTGCGCGCACTGCGCGGCGCACGGGCAGATTCCCTGCTTGGCTTGCGCGTTTGGAGCCATCACCCACGCACGTGAGGGCTCGCGCTCCGTCCGCTTGGTCGCCTTGGCGATCATCCCCACTGTAATATCGCGACGGATGACGTTTTGAGGAAGGACAGGTAGCGCTCACCAGAACGGTTAGGTGCGAAGCCGCGTAGGCAAGAGGTCCGCCGTGTCGAGCCCCTCCTTTCGGAATCTTGAACCATTCACGCTGGCCAGAACTCTCCGCCGCATTCATGACTGTAGTCCACGTCCTTTGAGACTACGCCTCCACGACTCGATAGCCTCCATTTCACGCTGGTGGAGAGCGCACCGCACCGATCGCATACCCACTGTCCGAACTGCGG
>Ga0210334_10205929_pt1 | contig 12935 bp, 8 predicted proteins | sample S306metaT_FD_164440 | JGI IMG/M metagenome (GOLD analysis project Ga0210334, IMG submission 164440) | Metatranscriptome of estuarine sediment microbial communities from the Columbia River estuary, Oregon, United States - S.306 (Metagenome... | ecosystem: Environmental > Aquatic > Marine >... | reverse complement strand
TCGCCGCGCTGACGGCGCGGCGCCTCGGGAGCCTCCCCACGCTCAGCCTGGTCGGGCTCGCAAGCCTCGTAGGCATCTGGGCATTCGCCATTGCCACCCTCGGCGGGCTTTCGTTCGCCTCCCAGGTTGCCCCGGCCGCCGCACTAGTCGGCGTGGTATCGGCAGCCGGCTACATGGCGTTCTACACGGCCCTTCGGCTCGGACCGATCGCCGTCGTGAGTCCTGTCGCCTCCACCTACGGTGCCCTCACCGTCGTCCTCTCCGTCGTCCTGCTCGGGGAGCGGCTCACGCCGACCCAGGCGCTCGGCGCAGCAGCTGCCACTATCGGGATCGTCCTCGTAAGCCTGCGGTTCCCGGGTGGTCCCCGATCTGTACGCTTCGTCGGGCCAGGCGTCCCGTTCGCGATTGTCGCCTGCATCGCCTGGGGCCTCGTTACGATTGGGACGGCGATGCTCGTCCGGCAGGCCGAGGTCGCGCCCGTGCTCCTGGTGTCCCGGTCGGCAAACGTCATGTGTATCTGGCTGGTTCTCGGCCTGCGTGCGCTGGCCCAACTGACGACGCTCTGCCTCGTCACCAGGCCCAATCCAGGTGGGAACCAGGCTCGCTCGCGTGCGGGTAGCGATGCTTCTGTGACGAGCCACTCGTCCGCGAGTGCCCGGGCGAGCTCTGGGTACTACTCGTGGAGCTTTGCGCCCCAGGAAGGCGGTTCCGCGCGTGGTTTCCCCCGTGACACTACAGGTCGTCCCCGGGGCTGAGCCGCTTCTGCGAGGTCAGGGACCGCTCGGTCGCCGTGCTCGCGGCATAGCGTTCGATCATGGCGTTCGAGCGCCAACCTCCGGCGATCTTCATGTCCGTCGTGCTCATGCCCTTGACCTGAACGGCGTGGGCCCAGCTGTGGCGAAGCATGTGGGGGTGGATCTTGAGGCCGACGTCGGCCCCGCGGCGGGACACCATCTGACCGATGCCGCTCTCAGTGAACTGTCCCTTGCGCGAGAGCCACAACCACTCGGAATGCGACTCGCGGTGTGCTCGCCGGAGGCGCAGGTAGCGGTCGAGGGCACGCGTGCTCCTCATGCCCATGTTGACGAGACGTTCCCGACCGCCCTTGCCAAAGACGCGCAGGATCTGCTGATCGAGATCAACGTCATTGTCCTTTGGCTCATCCGGCTGATACCGGATCCCGGCGAGCTCTGAAAGGCGGATGCCCGTCGAATAGAAGATCCGCAGGATGGCCGCGTCGCGCAGGTCGTCGAAGCCCTTCCGCTTCTCCGCCGCAGCGATGATCCTCGCCACGTCCTCCGACCGCAGGACCGGCACGGGTCGCTCGGGCACCCGCGGCGGCTTCATCTTCGCGAGCGGCGTGTCCTCGACGATGTCCTCTTCGACGCACCAGCGGAAGAAGGCCTGGAGGCCTCGGTATCGGTTATTCACTGTCGCCGGCGTCCAGCGACCCTGCAGGGCGATGACGAACTCCTCGATGTGCTCGCGCCTGATGTGGCGGACATCGGTGGGCATGCCGCGGGAGCGCAGGAAGGCCTCGAACTGGACGACGGCCTCGCGGTACGCCTCGATCGTTCGTTCGGACTTCGACTCGGCTCGCAGAGAGCGCAGAAAGGAGGGGAGGTTGACGGCGATGTCGTCGGGCCCGACAATCGCCTCTGAAGTCGCCTGATCCATGGCGTCGTGGAGTCCTAACTGCAGATCCGAAACTGACGCAGTTATACGCTCTACAAGCGTTGTGGGTCAAGAGATTTCAAGGCAGACGCTCCATTTGAGCGTACGCCGAGCGGGAGTAACTCAGTTGGCAGAGTGTCTGCTTCCCAAGCAGAATGTCGCGGGTTCGAATCCCGTCTCCCGCTCCACTTCCCCCTTCTGAGCTCGGGACGACACCCCCGCTTGATCGCCGCAACCGCGTCCCACATCGCCGGGTTCGATCCGCCGGGGACCTCGGGCAGACGGACCTCGAAGTGAGGAGAGGTGGAGCCCGTAGGCTCGCGCCAGGCGCTGCGGATAGTCGCGGCCTAGTTCGGGATCGCCCACTTCTACGGCGTCATCGGCCTGCTGCTGGCCTGGTTCATGGGCTGGATCCTGACGAGGTCCATGCTGGAGACGCGCGGCCTGCCCGGGTTACTGCGGGCGGAGCGTGCCGGACCAGACCTGCCAGGCCAGCAGCGACTTCGCGACCAGGCTCAGCACCATGTACGTCTTCTCGCCCACCAGGTAGTCCTTCCAGCGGCCGACCTTTCCGTACTGGAGGACCATGGTGATCGCGAAGATGTTGAAGGCGACGAACAGGCTGGCGATGATCACGTACACGAAGCCCGGGATCTGGGCCTCGGGAGGCAGGCCCTCCTGGGCCGAGTAGGCCCACAGGATCGAGAAGATCGCGATCCAGGGGACCGCCCCGGCGATGCAGCCGAAGATGAAGTGCTTCCAGTCGATGCGCTCGCCCCTCGTCAGCCGGCCCTCGTTGCCCGCTTCCATGCTCCATCCGAAGAGGATCATCGCAACGTTGCACCCGGCGATCGCGACGAGCGCCGGGAACTCGGTGATGAAGCTGAGGTACGCGATGGCGACGATCATCACCGTGGACGAGAACGCGTACTCCACCCACCGAAGCGGGTTCATCCCCCGGGCGAGCCACGCCTCGTAGCGGCCGCGCAGGAAGAAGCCGGCGGAGGCGTGGGCGATGGCGCTCATCAGGAAGAAGCTGGCGATCAGGTAGACGAGCGGGAACGAGACCAGCATCACGCTCGACGGCTCGATCCCGGCAAACTCGCCGTTCTCGATGACCGGGCGAGCCGTCGGCACGACGACCTCGAAGAGCACGGCCGTCCCGGAGATCAGGAGCATCAGGACGAACTGGCCCCCGTGGGCGAAGACCAGGAAGCGGTTCCAGCGGCTCAGCGAGCGGGCTCGCTCCGGCGCGATGGCCGGAGGGGCGGTCGAGCTGGTCGCGGTCGCAGTCGTCGCAGGGCTGGTCATGGTGGCGACCTCCGGGTGACGGGGTTCAGTCCCGGTCTTTCTGCTGGGGAACGATCACGGCGCCGGGCCTTCGTCGGGCGAGGTGCGGTGGGATGCCGAGACGACTGATGAGGGGGTCACGAACCGGTCCGCGCCTCGAGCCGGAGTGTAGCACCGGGTCCCTGGACCTCCACGAGCCGTGCGGGCGCTTTTGGACCGAGACCGCCCGCCACGGGTGGCCACCGCCCAGATGGGCGAGGCTGTGTGGATCCGGGCCACCCGCCGCCGGCTCGACCCTCGGCACACAGCGCGAGGCGGGTCGAGCCTACGCACGGTGTGGATCGGACCAGCGCGCCGTCATGCCCTCAAGGGTGGCGGCGGGCCTCGGTTTCTACTTGGCCGATTGGGCCATGGACGACTTGACGTACGTGGTGCGCAAGCTCATTCGCCGCTTCGACCCGGCGACGGCAGGGCCGTTCGTCCGACGCCCGGCTACCCGGCGGCGCCGACGGGTTCCCGCGACGGCGCCTCGATCCCCTCGGCGGGAGCCTCGACCGCCGGCTTGACGCCGCGCACGATCCGCATCTCCTCCTCCCCCAGTAGCCGGTTGGCGAGGTTGACGAGGCGGCCAAAGTCGATCGACTGGTACGAGACCGAGACGTCGCCGAAGCCGGCCTCCTCGACGAGTCGCCGCGCGTCGTCCTCGCTCCAGACCCAGTAGGCGTCCATGACCCGACGGGTCTGGGTCCCCTCGGCGACCTTTGCCCCGAGGCTCACGACGATTCGTCCGCCGGGCCGGAGGACCCGGTGCATCTCGGCGAGGGCGGCTCCCGGGTCCGGGAAGGCCTCCACCGACCCCATGCAGGTGACGACGCTGAACCGCCCGTCTTCCCACGGCAGCGCCGCAGCATCGCCCGCCACGATCTCCGCCGTCCCTTCCGCGATCCGGTCGGCGAGCCGGCGACGGGCGAGGCCGACCTGGATGTCGGAGAGGTCCAGGCCGGCGACGCGCTGGACGTGCGCGGCCTGCGTTGCCAGGAAGACGCCCGACCCGCAGGCCACCTCGAGCAGGTCGTCGTCTGGCTGGAGATCGAGCGCCCGGGCCATGATCGGGTAGATCGGGCCGTGGAGCACCGGCATCGTCCAGTTGCTGCTGATCCAGCCGAGGGGACCGCTCGGGACGCCGGCCCACGACCACGCCAGCTTCGTGAACCACGAGGTCCAAGTCGCGCCCCTCAGCCGTGGAGCGACGACGATCAGCCCGGCCGCGATGGCAGCGACCGCTGCCCGAGCCATCAGCCTTCGCATGGCACTACCTCCCGCGCACGCACCGCGCGTCGGTTTCGCCAGTGGCTCGGCGCGTCCCGGAGGCCACGTCCGGGCCGCGTGTCACGCGTCCCACGTGCGGAACGAACGTAGCCATGCGTTGCCGGGGATGGCTAGAGGCATCAGTCATGAGTGGGTCGGAGACATCACAGGAAGTGCCGGATCCAGCCTCGGGGGACGCGCTCGACGACCGAAGCGCGCTCCGGGGACCGCCGGGGGCGACGAACTCCGGCCCCGTCGGGCTTGCGCATGCCGCTCCAAGGCACCAGGCGCCGGACCATGTGTTCGGTCCTCTCAGCGGATCCCCAGGTCGCGCTGGAACGACCAGTCCATGTCGCGTTCGAAGTCGATCTTGAGCCGGAGCTGGGGGAGCCCCTCGCTGAGCGAGTCGGGCAGGTCCAGGGCCCACCCGTCGATGGCGGGCCGCATAGCATTGGGGTCCACGGCGACGAAGTGCATCGTCCGCCTGCCCGGCTCCGTGACCCTCCCGGCGTAGACCGCCACGTCCCCGAGCCGACGGAGGAAGTCCTCCTCCTGCGCGTTCATCATCGTCGTCTCGGCCGTAGTTGGCATTCGGGCGGCCCCGAAGACCACCGCGATCGTGACGTGATGGTCGGCGAACGGGTGATCGATCCGCTTGAGGCCGGCGTCGGCGAACACGATGGCGACCGCCCCGTTCGGTCCGGCCCGCTCGCCGAGGACCCACGTCTCGTTGCCGGCCGTCTCCGTCCTTCGTCGCTCGATCTCGGCCCTGAGCTCGGCCGGCGTGCGCCCGCCGGTCGGGGCCTCGAGGAGGTGGATCTTGCCGACCCATCGCTCGACGTCGTCCTCGCCGAGGAGGCTGTCGAGGAAGACGAAGCCGACCTGGACACGGACGTTCTCCGGTGCCTCGGCGAACCTCGGATGCCACAAGCGGACGTCGATCCGCCGACGGGTCGCGTCCCAGGAGGCGATCGCCCGCATCTCCTCGAGGTCGAAGCGCCACCTGCCGATCTCGAGACCCATGAGCTTCGGCCGGGCCTGCTTCGACGCGTGGTACTCCCAGGTCGCGTCGGCCGGGGGCGCCGAGGAGAGCCAGCGCAGGGCCACCTGGCGGAGCTCGGCGTCGCCCTCCGGGGAGATGCAGAACGCGTGCAACGCAGTCGCGCCGGGCGCGAGCTCCCAGGCCATAGCCGGATGGATGGAGCGGACGGCGCTGCCGATCTCGCCGACCAGGCGCGCGTCGAGGCTCCCCGTGCCGATGGCCCGTTCGACCCGGTCGCGCCCGCTGGACCACCAGGCCCAGAAGTCGCCGGGCGCCTCGGACTCCGTGGAGTCGCGCCTGAGGAACCGCATGCCTCTGCCTCCTATGATCGCTGGGCTCGGCCCGGCGGTTGTCGTTCGGCCCTATGACTCGCCCTTTGCGAGCCGCTGTCACGACACCGGACTATCGAGGATTCGCTCGCCTCGTCACGCTCACGCTACTGCGCTCACGAGTTCAGGATTACCCAAGCAGAATGTCGCGGGTTCGAGTCCCGTCCACCGCTCCACTTCCCGACCTTGAGCGTGTGGCGACACGCTGCCTGGTCGCCGCCTGCGTTCGTGACGGCAATCGCGCTCGTCGGACAGGTGGCAATGGCGGCCGCGATCGGCGCGATCTGTGGGCAATCCGATCGGACCTGATGTCTCACTCGAACTAGGCGAGCCGGTTCTTGAGGGTGGATCCTCGTGGCGTCGGTCGCTTGGCTGCGGAGTCTCCGATCAGCCCGAGGATCCCGTTGAGCCCGGCTCACCCGATGGCTCCGTCGTCGGAGGTGGCGTGACTTCCGGCTCCTGCGTGGTCGTGGGCAGCTCGGGCATCGGGACTTCGCCGAGCATCGCCTGCCATGCGATGTCGAGGTCAGCGCTGGCCGCGACCGGAAAATCGGGCAGCGCGCCAAGGGTCCGCGCGAGACGATCGGCGTCGGGCGGAACGGGTACCCATGATCGCGGGGCGAGGTTGGTGGATGTGCCACGGCCGGCGGTGCTTCGGCACGCTTGCCCGCATCACGTCGCCGAGGCGGGCCCGAGCGGGGCCTCCCGGTTCCAGCGGGCTCGGCGTCACCGCTCTCTCCGCGGTTGACCCGACATGTACTGTGGACCCGCGTATGTGCCCGTGCGTCCCCCGATGAGCACCACCCCTGCCCAGATCCAGCGCGTCTACCTGCTGCTGACGCTGCTGACGACGCTGGCCACCTCCTTCATCTGGGGCGTCAACACGCTGTTCCTGCTCGACGCGGGCCTCAACAACACCGAGGCGTTCGCCGCCAACGCCTTCTTCTCAGTCGGCATGGTCATCTTCGAGGTCCCCACCGGGGTGGTTGCCGACACGCGGGGCCGGCGCTTCTCCTTCATGCTCGGTGCGGCGACGCTGCTGGCCTCGACGCTGCTCTACCTGGGCATGTGGCAGGTGCAGGCGCCCTTCGTCGGCTGGGCCCTGGCCTCCATCCTGCTCGGCCTGGGCTTCACCTTCTTCAGCGGTGCCACCGAGGCATGGCTGGTCGACGCGCTCGGCGCCACGGGCTTCACGGGCAACCTCGAGACGGTCTTCGGTCGCGGGCAGACCATCGGCGGCGTCGCCATGCTCACCGGGTCGGTGATCGGCGGCGTCGTGGCCCAGCTGACCAGCCTCGGCGTGCCCTTCGTGCTGCGCGCGGTCATGCTCGGAGTGGCCCTGCTGGCTGCCTTCTTCCTCATGCACAACGTGGGCTTCACGCCCCAGAAGGGTGTCAGCACCGCCACCGCAGTGCGCAGCATCGCTCGTGGCACCATCGACAACGGCCTGAGGAACCGCCCGGTGCGCTGGCTGATGCTGGCGGCGCCCTTCACCACGGGCGTCGGCTTCTACGCCTTCTACGCCATGCAGCCGTACTTGCTGGAGCTATACGGCGACCCGACCGCGTACAGCATCGCGGGCCTCGCCGCGGCGATCATCGCCGGCGCCCAGATCGTCGGCGGACTCTCCGTGCCGCTGGTCCGACGCTTCTTCAGGCTGCGCACGAGCATGCTGTTCCTGGCGATCGCGCTCGAGGCGCTCGCCCTGCTCGGCCTTGGTGGCGTCGGGCTGGCCCAGGCGGAGCTCGGCGGCGGCGCCTTCGTCCTGGCCATCGCGCTGCTCGTGCTGTGGGCACTGGTGTTCGCCGTCACCGGACCCGTCCGGCAGGCCTTCCTCAACGGCATCATCCCCTCTGCGCAGCGGGCCACGGTGCTCTCGTTCGACTCGCTCATGGGATCCATCGGTGGCGCGGTGGCGCAGCCAGCGCTGGGGCGTGTCGCGGACGTCTCGGGGTACGCGGCCTCATACCTGGTCTCGGCCGCCATCAGCGCGCTGGCCCTGCCGTTCGTGTTCCTGGCCCGTCGCGAACGGGCGCCCTCGGACCCCATCGACCGGGGCGACGTCGTCGCAGGCTGAGGACGTGCGTCCGGGCCGGCGACCGCGATGGTACGACCCGCCAGCAGTCTCCGACGCTCATGGCCCGCGACCGGGGCGGCCTTGCTAGCGTGACCGGCGGTCTCGATCAGCTCAGCTGGCCAGGTCCCGCCGGACGGCATCGACCAGGCTCCCCAGGTCAGCCGCGGCGGCCACCTTCCGGGCGGCCTCCAGGGGCTCCGGGGCCAGCCGCGCCTCGATCGCCGCGAGGGTGGGCTGGGCGACCATCCGGTAGGTCGGGGGCAAGCCTGGGTGCTCAAGCGACACGATCAGCAGCTCGGCCGCTCTCGCGTCGTCGCCCTCCCCGGCCAGCAGCACGCCGACCCCACTGAGGGCGTGCAGGACCAGCGACTGCGCCTGGCCCCGCTCCGCCAGCTCCAGGGCTCGACCGAGGTCCCGGCGAGCGTCGGCCCCGTCGCCCAGCGCCGCCTCCGCGAACCCCAGCCGGCAAAGCGCCGAGATGACACCCCAGCGGTGGCTCACGCTGCTGAATGCCTCGTATCCGGCGCGCGCGAGCCGGAGCGCCTCAGCGTAGTCCCCGAGGCAGTAGGCGCTCATGCTCGAGCGGCTCAGCGTGTAGCCGGTCCCGCCGACGTCGCCGACGCCGGTGAACAGCCCCTGAGCCAGGAGGTGGATGCGCATCGCCTCCTGGTAGTCGCCCTCGGCGTCGGCAAGCAGCCCCAGCTTGCTCAGGAGGTATGCACGATAGACCGGGTTCCCAGACTCGTCCGCCGTCGCGTAACCGGTCTCGTAGGCCGCTCGCGCGCCGGCGAGGTCGTCCACCTGCATCCGGGCGAGCCCGAGCCAGGCGAGCGATGCCCCCCGGCCCAGCGGATCGCGCAACGCCCCGAAGACCTCGGCGGCTTCCTCCAGCCAGGTCGTGGCCGCCTCGTAGTCATCGCGGTACAGGGCGAATGTCCCGAGCGCCAGGAGGCTCGTGCCGATCTCGGCCGCGAGTCCCGCCTCCCGGAACCGCGGCAGGCACTCCCGGACGACCTGTTCGCAGCGCTCGTCGTAGCCGAGCCAGGCCGCGGACCGCGCGCGGTAGGCGAGCGCGCTCAGACGCTTGGTGCCGGTCGTGCCGGCCCGCTCCTGGACGGACGCGATCCGCTCGAACGTCTCGCCGCCCTCATGCTCGCCGTGCACGAAGAAGAAGACGGCCAGGTCCGCAAAGACCGCCTCCGCGGCGGTATCGTCCCAGTGGACGGCGGCCCATTCGGCCGCGGCCCGCAGGTCCGCGAGTTCGCCGCGCAGCTCGTCGCGGGCCTCGGCTACCCGCGGTCCCAGCAGGTCCGCGCGACGCGACCGCAGCCGGCCGAGGTGGTACGCAGCGTGGGCCTCGAACGCCCGGCGCTGCCTCCCGGGATCCTCGGCCAGCCGCCCGGCGGCGTACTCGCGCAGGAGCTCATGGATCTGGAAGCGGCCCAGCCCCGGCCGTCGAACCAGCGACCTCCCGACGAGGTCGGATAGCGCCCGCAGGTCGGCCCCGGCCACCACCGCGGCTCCTTCCCGGGTGAACCCGCGGCGGAAGACCGCCAGCCGCTCGAAGACGTCGCGCTGCTCGTCGGTGAGCAGGCGCCAGGAGTGGTCGAACACCGCCCGCAGGCTCCGATGGCGCTCGGGGACGTCGCGGGCCGTCGTCGAGAGGATGTCGAGGCCACGCTCGATCTCGTCGCCGATCGCGGCACAAGGGAGCAGTGGCGTCCAGGCGGCCGCCAGCTCGACCGCCAGCGGCAGGCCCTCGACGAGGCTGCAGATCCGGGCGACGTGCGGTCGCAGGTCGTCGGTCAGGGCGAAGGAGGCATCGGCCTGGCGAGCCCGTTCGACGAACAACCGGGTAGCGCCATCACCTTGGCCGCCGTTGCCCGAGACCGCCAGCCCGTCGACGTCGAGGACCCACTCGCTCTCGATGCCGAGGCGCTGGCGGGAGGTGGCCAGCATCGCCACGCCGGGCGCCTCCTCGACGACCTCGGCGAGGAGCGGCGAGCCCTCGACGAGGTGCTCGAAGTTGTCGAGCACCAGCAGGGTCGTCCGCTCGTGCAGGAAGTCGAGGAGCTGCTGGCGGGCCTCGAAGCCGCTGTTGTCCGAATCGATCTCGAACTGGAGCGACTCGGCCATCGCCGCGGGCAGGAGGTCGGGCGAGGCCACCGGGGCGAGCGGGACGAAGTGAACCCCGTGCTGGTAGCGATCGAGGCGGCGCGAAGCGGCCTCCAGGGCGAGGCGCGTCTTGCCGGCCCCGCCGGGGCCGACGAGCGTGAGGAGGCGACAGGCCGGCTCGTCGAGGTGTCGGTCGATCGAGGCCAGCTCCTCCGTTCGGCCGACGAAGGAGGTCCCCGGGGCGGGCAGGTTGGAGCTCCCGGCCTCGAGCGTCCGGAGCGCCGGGAACTCGGACGGCAGACCCTCGATCTCGAGCTGGAAGATCCGCTCCGGTGCGCTGAGGTCCTTGAGCCGGTGCGGCCCGAGGTCACGGGCGCGCACCTCGACGAGCGCCCGCGTGGCCTGCGACAGGAGGACCTGGCCCCCGTGACCGACGGCGGCGATGCGCGCGGCCCGGTTGACGTCGATCCCGACGTAGCCGTCCGCGGTCGCTCGCGGCTCGCCGGTGTGGAGCCCCATCCGGACCTTGACCGCGCCGCCGGCCAGCGCCCGCTGCGCATCCACCGCCGCCGCGACGGCCTCCGAGGCCCGTGCGAAGGCGAAGAAGAACGCGTCGCCCTGGGTGTCGACCTCGGCGCCGGCGTGGGCGACGACGGCCTCCCGGACGATGCGGCGATGCTCGGCCAGGGCCTCCGCGTAGGCGTCGCCGAGATCGCGGAGCAGCCGCGTCGAACCCTCGATGTCGGTGAACAGGAGGGTCACCACACCGGCCGGCAGCTGGCTGATCATCGCTGACGTCGATGATGGTCCGAGGGCCCCGCCCTGTCCAGCGGACATCGTCTCCTCGCGACCGGCCGGCAGGCGGGTAGCCCGGCCGCTACCGCCGATGGTCGCAGCTCGAGTTCCATGCCCGCGGCCGCGCACGATCTCGTGGCGCGGGATCCCTCGACAGGACGCCGACCGCAGCGCCGCCCGACGCCCCGCAGGACGACCTATCCGTCGAGGATCTTGAACGCCCGGTGGACCAGCAGGGCCGGCCAGACGATGGCCTTCCCGAGGGCCAGGACATAGTCCCGCCTGGATTCCGCGGACCCGAGGAAGTAGGCGAGGGCGCCGATCATCCCGAGCCCATATACGGCGCCCCCGCCGGCCGGAGGCGCGCTCCTCCTCGACGCACCGCCCTTCCACTTCGCCATGCCTGCCGTCGCCCCGACCTCCGGGGTGGTGGGCGTCTCATTCATCGCCACGATCGTCTCCCTCTGCTGCGTTTCTCCGCGGCCCGCTTGTCGACGCCCCCCGACCTCCCGGGTGGGCCAGCGCTTGAGCGCCGCCGGCTCGCGACAGGCGAATCATGCGGCGCCGCTGCGTCGGGCGCCAGCCGGCCAGCCCCCGTCGGTCACGTGAGGAAGGCCTCCGGTTCCACGGAGCTCACCGGCCCCGCCCGGCTCGCCGCGCTCGTGGTCGTCGCCTGGGCTAGCCTCGCACCGGAGCTGCGTGCCCCGGCAACAGCAGCCGCGGCTCGAGCGAACGAAGCGTCGGGCAGGCCCGCCGCGTGGCGCCGGCGCGTCGTCGAGACGCGGATGCGTCGCAGCTCGCGTTCCATTCCCGCGGCTTCCGATCCCGTCTCCCGCTCCCCTCCCCGTCCCCGGCCGTGCCTCAGATCGCGACCCCGGCGCCGCCGGCATCCGGGGCGACCACCTCCACGGCGGTCATGTCGAAGGGGCGGATGAGGGCCGTGGTCGCGAGCACCGCCAGGACGATGGCGGCGAAGACCAGGAAGCCTGCGGCGAAGCTGCCGGTCGCGTCGAGCAGGGTCCCGATCAGGGGCGGGCCGAAGACCGCCGTGAGGAGCCCGCCCCAGCCGACGATCGCCTGGGCGGAAGCCGGGCTGGTCGGCACGCTCGCGGCGGCGCCGTTGAAGACACCCGCGTACGGGAAGCCCACCCCGAGGCCCGTGACGACGAGCCCGGCGATCGCCACAGCCAGCGTCGGCGCCAAGACCAGCGTGGAAAGCCCGACGATCGCGAGGGCGAGCCCGGCCCGGATCAGCCGGATCGGCTTCACCCCGCGCTCGAGGATGACGCCGCCCGAGGTGCGGGCGACGATCCCGGTGACCAGGGTCAGCGAGCCGGTCAGGCCGGCGGCCGCGAGCGGCAGCCCGAAGGCGTCGACGAGGTAGAGGGTGACCCACGTGCCGACGACGATGGCCATGCCGAAGCCGCACATGTGGCAGAGCGCCAGGAGCCACGTGTTGCGGTCCCGGAGGGCGACCGCGAGGGCGGCCCGCGCGCGCGTCGCGGCGGGGACGCGGGGCTCGCCGGGAGCGAGGAGGATCCAGGCCACCCAGACGGCGGCCACGGCGAGAGCGGAGACCGTGAACGCGAGCCGCCAGTCGCCGGTCGGGCCGGCCAGGACCGGGATGTAGATCAAGGTGACCCCCGACCCCAGCAGGAACGACGCGCCATAGAGCCCCTGGGCGAGGTGGCGCCCGCGATCGTCGAAGATCGAGCTCGTGTAGGCGGCGCCGGCGGCGAAACCGAAGCCCGACCCGAGGCCGCCCAGGACGCGCCAGGCCAGCAGGGCCGGGAAGCTGGGCGCCATCAGGCTCGCCCCCAGGCCGCCGACCGCCACGAGGAGGAAGCCGAGCGTGACTGCGGGTCGCGGCCCGATCCGGTCGGCGATGGCACCCCCGGCCAGCATCGTGGTCGCCGCACCCGCGAAGAAGGCCGTGGCGATCATGCCCGCGTCGGCCGAGGAGAGGGTGAACTCGGCCCGGATGAACCCGAGCACCGGGCCCTGGATCGTGTAGTTCGTCGCCACGGCGACCGCGACCGCGCAGATCAGGATGAGCGCCCGGCGGCGCGACGAGGCTGGCATCCCGGGAACTGTAGCGGCCCGGCCATCGCGCGGCCGCTGAACGAACCGCAGTCCGCCTTGGACCGTGCGGCTTGCCCGGCGCCATCGGACGTGGCGGCTCAAGCGGGGCGCCCCTGAGCGACGCGCGCTCGACGGGTGGAACGGCCCTCCCGCGCCCGCGGCCCCGGGCGGAGACTTGCCTCGATCGCACCCGCCCGCCCGCCCAGGACCCAGCACCCCCAAG
>Ga0210334_10099265_pt1 | contig 12943 bp, 11 predicted proteins | sample S306metaT_FD_164440 | JGI IMG/M metagenome (GOLD analysis project Ga0210334, IMG submission 164440) | Metatranscriptome of estuarine sediment microbial communities from the Columbia River estuary, Oregon, United States - S.306 (Metagenome... | ecosystem: Environmental > Aquatic > Marine >... | reverse complement strand
GGACGCGGGCAACAGCGTGGTGGTGATCGAGCACAATCTGGATGTCATCGCCGACGCCGACTGGATCATCGATCTCGGCCCCGAGGGCGGCGATGCCGGCGGGCGCGTGGTGGCCGAGGGTCCGCCGGAGGTGGTGGCGGCGGTGCGGTCCGGCTCCCACACCGCTGAAGTGCTCAGGGGATTTCTCGCCGAGCGGGGCCGCTAACGGCCGCTCGCCGTCAGCCGTGAGGCGGGTCTCTCCGGCGGTTCACACTCATCATGGCCATCGGTTGCCCGAAGTTCCGGGAGCGGCCGGATCTCGTAACTCGCAGGATGCCGGCCCTGGTCGTGCCCGGCGCGCAGCGGGCAGCTTTTTGCATGGGTGCGGAAATTCTCCGTCGGTGGGTTGATAGATGCGCGGCGGCAACGGCTCAGTCGTGCTTGTTGCCCTTGCCCTTGCCGTTGTTCTTGTGATTGCCCTTGCCCTTCCCGTGGCCTTCGTGGTACTCGCGGTAGCGGGGGACATACACTTCGTTGTACCAGTGGTCCTGCACGAAATAGACGGGCCGGCCGCAGGCGTTGTACCTGCTGCAGTGCTTGCTCCAGTGCTTTGCATGCCCCGGGGGGACGCGCAGATACATCGGCTGGTAAACCACGCCCACCGGAACCGGCTGAATCACGACCGGCTCTGGGTACACCAGCATCGGTGGCGGATAGCTGCCGATGTCGATGCGGCCATAGAATCCGGGCTCGCCCACGGTTACCGATACGCCCACGTCGGTGGCGAACGCCTGGCCGGCGCCGGTCAAAAGCAAGGCCGCGAATAGGATACGTTTCATGATCAAGCTCCTTTCTGAGAACACGCCACATGGTAGCCCCGGGAATTGTGCTTCTCCAGCAAGTAGTTCACATTGGGCCTGCTGCGCTGGCCCGTTTATGGGGTGCGGGCGGGGCAGCCCCGATCCCGGCCCCGGGCGCCCTTTGAGCGCACTTCATCACACCTCCCGGGATCTGCATTCTTTCGCTGCTCCTTGAACGCCATCGACAGTGCAGGCTGGATCATCGATTTCCAGCCCGACGGCGGCGATGCCTGTGGGCGAAGAGTCCAGCGGCCGATGGTGCGGTGTTGCCAGCCTGATCCGCGCAGGCGGACCCGGCGAGGTGCCGCTACGCGCTGGAGAAACAGGGGTCAGTCCAGGTTGGCCCCTATTTCTCCCATGGTGCCTAGTTCAGCGGTGGCACGACCCCGGCAAACGTCAGTAGATCGGTGACGCGGAAATCACCTGGCGTTGCCGACGGTAACGTAGGCGTCCAATTCGGCCTGGAGGCGATGTACGATGACTCGTCCGCCTTGAGCAGATCGACGAACACTTTCCCGACGATATACCCGCCCACCGGGCCCAGGCGAAGGCCGCCCTGCATCACCTCTGCCTCCTTCAAGACGTAGTACCAGAGCGGAGTGCTCGTATCCAGGCCAGGGGGCAGCTCAGACAACTGAGCCGGTGTCAAAGCCGGAAGCCTCAAATGCTGCGCAATCGCCTGCCCTGACGGGATGCCGAAATTGACATGGCGCATCAGGTTCCGAGAGGCCAGGGATTGCACGCCATCACCGGGCAAGCCTGGCGCCGGGCTCCGCGACCCGGGCAAGATCATCAGCGGCGAGGACAGCTTGGCGTCGATCTTCTTGTTGGGGCGAACGTTGCCATCACCGAAATTGAAGAACGTCTGCCAATCCACGAAACGGCGCGGCGCACGCTTCCCGCCCCGCAGATCGTCGGGATCCGCGCTGGCGGCGTTGGCGGCGCTGTCGTCAAAGACGAAGGCAAAGAATGGCGAGGTGCCGCCGTCGGGGCCGAAGTTCAGGCGATAGCTCGGGCGCACCTGGGAGTGGCCGAAACGATAAGCCCCTACCGAAAATTCGATCGGTATGCGGGGGTTCCTGGTTCGCGAGCGATCGGCCAGAAATCGCGCCGCCTGCTGCTGCCCGATCGTCTGGGGCAGGAATTCATGCACGATGATCCATTGATAGTGCCATCGCACAAGGCGCTGCGCCTGATCAAAGACTCTCTCGGGGGACCAGTCTCGGCGACTCGCCCGGACGATTGCGCTCACGGCATTATGGAAACGCAGCATCGCCAGGTGGAACTGACTGACGATCGAATTCTCGTCGTTGCGGCCTTCAGCAATTATCGCGGCGCCGTTCTCGTCCCGGGGCAGGTCGAATCGCGTGGCGCCCTTTCGCGAGACGGCTTCGGAACCCGGAATGGCTTCGACTCTGAACAGTATGTCGCCGGAACTCAGATCGTATAACTCCGGAGAGTCCTCGGGGCCGCCCCCGTAAACGGAATCGAGATCGAATGCCGGTGTCCGGAAGTTCGTCGTTCTTCTCGGATTGGCGGTCTCGAGCAGTTCGGATTTGGAGTCCAGGGTTATGTCATGATCCAGGAACTGTCCGATAAACGTCACGCCGGCCGTCATGTTCGGGTTGTCCGGGTTGTTCGGACTGAAAACGGCGGGATTGACCACCGACTGGATGGGATCGGTGAGATTGTCCTGCGCATCTATCAAGCCACCGACCTGCCCGAGAACTCGTACCCGCTCCCGCATGAGGTCCGTTGCTTCCGCGAACGGGGGCAGTTCCGGGAACATGCGGGTAAACGAAGTCTGCGCGGAACCCGGGTGCGTCCGTCCCAGTCCGTGAAGGTTGTCCGGACCCGCGAAAGCGACCGACGCGCACATCGATGCTGCGCCGAGTAGCATCCCGCCGGTGCCTGCCTTCAGAAAGTTCCAGCCGAATTCCCTTGTATTCTCCATTGCTCATTTCCTCCCTGGTGGTCCAGTCATTTGCGATTCGCGCATGTTCGCGCTGTTAAACCAAGAGTCCCCCTTCCGCCCCCGGTGCTTCCCGTCAGGGAACAGCCTCCGAACCCTAGAAAATCGGGAAAGCATCGGGCGGCAACTGCCGTAGGCAACCAACTTCCGGACTGAACTGCCATCACGGGGCTGTATCCCTGCGCGAATTACCAGGGGGGCAGGGGTCAAGAAACGCGCCGCAGTTCCTCGAAAGGCGCATGCCGTATTGCGAGTGATTACTTCCGATTGGCACTCCTGCACGAGTGCATTGACGCGACGGCAATGCGGTGTGGCGCAGCGTGCTCCCGTCCCCCAATCACTGTCATCACGTCGCCCACGCCAATCACATCGGCGAGGACTCGAAGAGGTAGCCGCACCCATCCTCTGGCCATCCCTGTGGAGATTCACTGCTGCGCGGGCAACCCTAAATCCAAGCAACACCCATGCCGGAGAATCTTGGTGCCTGTAAACAGTGTCTTATGAGATTGCCATCACGGCTGGCAGGGTCCCAATGTCGCCCGCCAGCGACTCCTGAGTTGATGCTGCGGATAAACCTTGATGATTACACGGAGATTAGCCGTGTCTCTCGGAAGCGACAGCAGCCAGCAGGCTGGGTGAGGGTCGCGATGACTTTTGCGGACCCGAGCCTGGACCTCGGCGGGGCCTTGTACTCCGCGATCCACCCCTGCAACCGGCATTGCGGGAGGTGATGCTCGGCCTCGCGCTCAGGAGCCGGCATGACCAGTCCAGGAACGACTCCCTGACCGTCGCGCTCCAGGTCGTCAATAAGAAGTCCGCCCGGAGGGGCTGTCAGACCTGGTGTCCTGCCTGTCCCCCGGAGCCGCGCCCGGAATCAGGCGTTGCTCGCCAGCCGGGCAAACAGGCGCTTCATCTCATGGATCCGCTCAAGGTACGCGCCTACGTCGTGGTCGCCGCAGCGCTGGCCGGAGATCAGGCGGAGGCCCCGTCTGGCGTAGGTTTCGCCGGCTCCGGCCCCGCACAGATGGATCACCGCGGCGAGGTTCTGCTTCTGCCGGAGAGTGGCGCCGGCAATGCGCTGTCTCCGGATCGTTGCCGCGACGGTGCGATCAAGGTGCGTCGCGGTGAGTTCTATGGCCTGGCGAGGCACGAGGCGGGTGTAGTAGCTGTCGAGCCAGCAGGATCCGCGCGCGGCCGGCGCGTTCCGGCACTCGGGCTCCGCCTGGGCGAAGGTTCCATCGGTGATCTGGTACATGCCCACGGCGCTGGAGGCTGGGCGATAGAGCTTCAACGGATGCCAGCTCAGGTCCCATTTCCAGTAGGTCTGGGCGAGGGGATTTCCCGCGCTCTCGACCTGGGCGAGGGCGGCCAGAAACTCGGGGGTGATGACCGGGGTGGCGTGCTGGCGGAATTGGGGGCCGTATTCCCGCCACGTCTCGGGCGGTGTCTTGGCGAGGGCGCTGCTCAATGGAAAGAGCAATTCGGTGGGCTTGTGGAGCGCGTGGTAGATCCAGTTGGCCGTGCCCCACAACGCCAGGAGAAAAATTCCGCCCAGCGCGATCCGCAATCCCCGGGGCGCGACCCGCAATGCCCGGACGGCCCGCCGGGGCAGGTCCACTGCGGTCCAGAGCCTCAAGAATCGGGAGCGTCTCCGGCGGGCTCGCCGGGACGGGACTTTAGCGGTTGAGGACGAGCGGGAACGGGACACCGCGCCTTTATCGGGCAACGGGCGCGCCAAGTCAAACCCCGGGGTGTGACGCTGTGCGCATCACATCCCATGGTCCACACTGGTGGCGGCGGAGATGAATGAAGGGGATGGGATTGCTGCTCCTGGGCAGCTTCCAGAGAGAGAAACAGGGTGCCAAGCGATCCCCCTTGCCGCCGGCGTGATCCTTTTGGATCATAATTGGCGCGCTACCCGTTGCCAGGAAGGCGCCCACTCATTCTCAAGAAGGCCTTCGTCATCCAACGATGACCAGCCATGACTGAACTCCGATGCATCCCCGACCATTCTCCGGCGACGGCCGCCGCTTTTTCCGCGTGGAGCGGACCGTGGGAGTGATACTGCTCGGCGTGACCGTGGTGATCTTCTGCCTGTTTATCCAGGTCCTGGCATCGGTGGTTGTGATTCGCAACGTCGCCCGATTTGAGCCGGAGGGCGTGCTTCTTGGCGGCTTGTGGGGGGCTGTGCTGGTCCTGGGCGGGACAGTGCTTATTCTGCTGGCTTCGTTTTTGGTGCAGATTGCCCTGTGGGCGGTGGTTTTCATTCTTTGTGGGGAGTTCACCGACTTCGAAACGGCCCTTTACCACTCGGGAGTCAATTACGCCACATTGGGATACGGGGACATCGTGATGTCTCCGGGATGGCGGGCCCTGGGCTTTCTGGAGGCCGTGAACGGGACGCTGATGGGGGGGCTGGCGGCGGCGTTGCTTTTCGCGGTGATTGGCGGGCTTCGCCAGCCGTTGCAGAAGGCCCGCTCGGCCGACCGGCATTGACGGGGCGCTCGAATCAGGAAGGACTCACCCACCATCACGGCCTTTTTCTTCGCCTCCGGACTCGCGTGTTACTCAATGAATTAATGAAAGGTTTTTTGGTTTGGGTCGGTTCGGTCCCGGGCGAGACCATTTGCTTTGGGGGCGGGCGAGTCAGTTTTCAAGATCTTGAAGATCCGCGCCGGGTCCATATCTGAATGTCAGGAGCGGCGGGAGGACCTGGTCCCGGCTGCCTGGATAAACCATATTGGAGGAGGCGACGATGTACCGATCCCTGTTTCCGCGGGACATGTTCTCCGAACTGGACCGCCTGCAGCGGGAGCTGCAGCAGGCATTCGAATTCTCTCCCAGCATTCGCGGCCTCGGGCGCGGAGGATTCCCCGCCCTGAACGTGGGGGGAACCCCGCAGACGGTGGAAATCTACGCGTTCGCCCCGGGACTGGATCCCGCTACGGTGGAAGTGGGCCTCGACCGCGGCGTGCTCACGATCGCCGGCGAGCGCAAGGCCAAGCTTCCCGCGGAAAGGGAAAAAGCCACGGTTCACATCAACGAGCGCTTTGCCGGCCGCTTCCGCCGGGTGGTGAGCCTTCCCGACGACATCAATCCCGACGCCGTGTCGGCCAATTACCGCGACGGGGTGCTGCATGTCAGCATCAAGCGCCGTGAATCGGCGACGCCGCGCCGCATTAGCGTCGAGTGACAGGAGAAACGACCATGAGCGAAACCAGCGCTGTCAGCAAGAACACCGATGCCCGCCGCAACGAGGCGGCCCTCCTGCCGCCGGTGGACGTGATCGAGGATCCGACCGGCATCACGCTTTACGCGGACATGCCCGGCGTGCCGAAGGACAAGCTCGAACTGGAAGTGGAGGGCGACACGCTCACCATCCAGGGACAAGTGTCCCTGGACGTGCCCCAGGGCATGGAGGCGACCCATGCCGAGGTGAGCCTGCCGGGCTACCGGCGGGTTTTCACGCTGAGCAAGGAACTGGACCCGGAAAAGGTTTCCGCCGAGTTCAACAACGGCATCCTGCGGCTGCACATTCCCAGGGCCGAGCACGCGAAGCCGCGCCGGATCGACGTAAAGGTGGGTTAACCAGGGCCGCCCCGCTCGCGGGGCGGGGCGCCGCGCGCAGCTCCGGTTGGGATGGGCCTACTTCGCAGCCGTCGGGCAGGGACCAACGGTGGTGGCGGTGACGCGCTGGGAGAAGGTCATGTTCTTGCCGCCGAGCCTGACATCCAGGGTGCCCCGAAGCCGGTCTCCGTCACGCTGCCAGCGGGCGGCGCCGGTGGTGCCGCTGGTGCTTCCGCAGATGAGAAAGTAGGAAACGGACGCTTTGCCCGCTGTTTCCGGGTCCAGCCGGCAGCCCTTGAGGGAATCGTGGCGCAGGACGGGAAAAGCGGAAGCGAGGTCCTGATGCGTCAGGCACCGGGTTTCCCGGGTGGTGGCGTACCGGAGGGCCTCCTCGAGATGGGGCATCAGGGTTTCGGTGGTGACTTCATAGAGCCCGGGCCGCATGAATTCCGATGGGCCGGCGATGGTTGCCGTCGGCATCAGGGAGATCAGCAATCCCCCGATAAGCCGCGGCACCGGCAGGATGCATCCCCTCTTTCCTGGCAACCAAGCCGCTGGAAAAGTCCGGCCTGGATTGCTCACTCGTCCGCTTCCCACTCCAGCAGCGCCCGCTTGCGCTCCACTCCCCATCGGTAGCCCGACAACGCGCCATCCGTGCGCACCACGCGATGGCAGGGTATGGCCACCGCGACCGGGTTGGCGCCGCAGGCCCGGGCCACTGCGCGCACCGACTTTGGAGAGCCGATGCGCCTGGCGATGTCCGCGTAGCTGGCCGTCGCTCCGGGGGGGATTTCCCGCAGCGCCTGCCACACGCGCTGCTGGAAGGCGGTGCCGCGCACGTCCAGCGGCAGGTCGAATTCCCGCCCGGGCGCTTCCACCAGGCCCACCACACGCGACACCAGTCTCTCGAACCCGGCATCGCCGCCAATCAGCTCGGCCCTGGAAAAGCGGTCCTGCAGGTCCCGCGCCAGGGCATCGGGATCGTCGCCCATGAAAATGGCGCATACGCCGCGCTCTGTGGCCGCCACCAGGATGGCTCCCAGCGAGCACTCACCGATGGCGAAGCGGATCCGGGTGTCGGCGCCGCCGGCCCGATAGCGGGTTGGTGTCATGCCCAGCAGCCGGCCGGAATTTTCGTAGAAGCGCCCGCTGGAGCCGTAGCCGGCGCCATAAATCGCCTCGGTCACCGTCGGCGCAAGTTGCAACTCGGCTCTCACTCGCCGGGCGCGGTGGGCTTCGGCGTAACCCCGGGGCGTGAGCCCGGTCACGGCCTTGAACACGCGCTGCAGATGAAAGACGCTTATCCCTGCCTGGTGCCCGAGTTCCCGGAGTGTCGGGGGCGTCTCGGCGGACTCGATGCGGCGGCATAGTTCCGCAACCAATTCTGCCCGCCGCTCAGCGGGGGAAGGCTGATCCGGCTTGCAGCGCTTGCAGGGCCGGAATCCCGCCCGCTCGGCGTCGGCGGCGGTCGGGTGAAACCGGACATTCTCGGGTTTCGGCGTGCGCGCACCGCAGGATGGCCGGCAATAGACGCCGGTGGTGCGCACCGAATAAACAAAACTTCCCTCCGCCTTGGGATCCCTGGCGAGCACCTGGGCCCAGTGCGGGTCGCTTTCAGTGGCGGCGGCAAGCATCTCGGTCCTGGAGGACATGTTCACGGGCTTCCTTTCAGCGGCATGGGCATCCATGGCTGAAATCTAGCCTCGGGATAGGCGTTGTGCCACTCCGGGTCTTGCTTTTGAATTCGGATTCTTTCTTCCCTGAAAACCTCCGGGAGCGGGCCTCTCTTCCATGCTCCTGCTTCAGCATTCAGAGCGGATAGCGGGCCCGGATCCCGGCCACTTGCTCTGGCGTGAGGGGGCTGAGCCCCTGGCCGCGGGTCAGGAGGTAGATCCGGGCGGTGGCCTCCAGTTCCTCCACCGCATCCGCGGCGGCCGTAAGGCTTGTGCCCGCCACCACCGGGCCGTGGTTTGCGAGCAGCAGCGCGTGGTGCCTTCCGGCGAAACGCCGCACGGCATCCGCCAGGTTGAGGTCCCCCGGGGCGAAGTAGGGCACCAGGGGCAGTTCGCCAATGCGCATCACGTAATAGGCGGTGAGCGGCGGCAGGACGTTGCCGGGATCGACATCCGCAAGCACCGATACCGCCACCGAATGGGTCGAATGCAGGTGCACCACGGCCCGGTTCCTCTCCCGCTCCTGGTACATAGCCAGGTGCAGAAAACTTTCCTTGGACGGCGGATCGCCGGAGACCAGCTTTCCGGTCCAGTCCAGCCGCGAAAGTCGCGCCGGGTCCAGCCGCCCCAGGTTTGATCCGGTGGGCGTGAGCAGCCATCCGTCGTCCGTCCGCGCGCTGATGTTGCCGGTGGACCCGTGGCTGAGTCCGCGCTCGAAGATCGAGTAGCCCAGCTCGCAGATTTCCTCCCGCAGGGCCGTGTCCCTCATGCGGGGACCCCGTCCAGCATCGCCAGCGCCTTGGTGAAGAAGTCCTGACTACCAAAGTTGCCGGACTTGAGAGCCAGGGCGAGGGGTGCGCCGCCGACACTGGCCGTCCACGGCACGCCGGGGTCGATCTGGCGGCCGATGCGCAAGGCCCTTACGCCGAGCGCGCTCACCACTGCGCCCGAAGTTTCGCCGCCCGCCACCACCAGCCGGCGGACGCCCCTCTCCACCAGTCCCCGGGCGACCCGCGCCAGGCAGGCTTCCACCAGCTGCCCGGCCCGGTCCGCGCCCAGTCTTGCCTGGACCCGTGCCACTTCCTCCGGCGCCGACGTGGCGTACACCAGCACCGGCCCCGCGGCAATCCGCTCCCGGGCCCAGGCGAGGGCCTCTCCCGCCAGATCGTTGCCTTCGGCCAGGCGCAGGGGATCGATCCTGAACCCGGGCCGCGACCGGAGCCATTCCACAACCTGGCCGTTGGTCGCCGCGGAGCAACTGCCCGAAAGCACCGCGGACAGGCCTTCGATTCCGGGCAGTTCCGCGGCATGGTCCGCATGGGCCAACAATCCTTCCCGGCGAAAGTTTTCCGGCAGGCCCACGGCTACCCCGGAGCCGCCCGTTACCAGAGGCAGCCCGGCGCAGGCGTGGCCGATGGCATGGAGGTCGGCATCGCTCACCGCATCCACTATGGCCATGCCGACGCCGTCCCTCTCCAGGGCGGCAAAGCGCTCCTCGATGGCCCCGGTGCCGCGGCGCACCGCGTCTTCGGGCACCAGCCCCACTTTCCTGCGCGACTGCCGCTGCAGGACCCGCACCAGGTTGGCGTCCCGCATGGGCGTGAGCGGATGGTCCTTCATTCCGGATTCCGATAGGAGCACGTCGCCCACGAACAGATGCCCCCGATACACCGTGCGGCCGTTTTCGGGGAACGCCGGGCAGGCGATGGTGAACCGCGCTCCCAGCGCATCCATCAGGGCGTCCGCCACCGGGCCGATGTTTCCCCGGTCGCTGGAGTCGAAGGTGGAGCAGTATTTGAAGAAGAACTGCCGGCAGCCGGCGCTCCTGAGCCAATTCAGCGCCCCGAGGGACTGCTCTACCGCCTGCTCGGGCGCGATGGTGCGGGACTTGAGCGCCACCACCACGGCGTCGGCGTCCGGCGCCGGGCCCTCCGGCACGCCGATTACCTGCACCGTGCGCATGCCGCCCCGGACCAGCATGCTGGCGAGATCGGTGGAGCCCGTGAAGTCGTCGCCGATGGCGCCGAGCAGCACTTCAGGCCTCCGCCTTGGGCAGCGGAATGCCGGTGAGGGCCTGGAACATCTTGATCACGGCGGAATCGTCCTCGCCGCCGTGGCCCGCGGCGCTGGTCGCCAGGTACATCTGGTGGGCCGCGGCGGTGAGCGGCAGGGGAAACGTCATGCCCTTCGCCGAGTCCAGCACGATGCCGAGGTCCTTGACGAAGATATTGACCGCAGAGAGGGGCGTGTAGTCGCCGGCCAGGATGTGAGGCACGCGGTTCTGGAACATCCATGAGGCGCCGGCGCTGTTGGAAATCACTTCGTAAAGAACGCCTGGATCCACGCCGGCGCGAATGCCCAGGGCCATGGCTTCCGCCGCCGCCGCAATGTGCACGCCGGCCAGGAGCTGGTTCACCATCTTCACCTTGGACCCCTGGCCCGGACGATCTCCCAGGCGATAAACCTTCTGGGCGACGGCATCCAGCACCGCCTGGCATTTCTCGAAAGCCGCGGGCGGCCCGGAACCCATGATGGTCATCTGCCCGGCGGCGGCCTTGGCGGCGCCGCCGGAGACCGGGGCGTCCAGCATCAGGATGCCGCCCTCGGCGAGACGGGCCCCCAGCCTCTCCGCGTAATCCGGCGGCACCGTGACGCTCATGACCAGCACCGAGCCCCCGCGCATCCCCTGCACGGCCCCGTTTTCTCCGAACAGCACCCTCTCGGTCTGCTCCGCGTTGACCACCAGGACGATCACGGCGTCGCAGGCCCGCCCCAGCTCGGCCGGCGAACCCGCGGGCCTGCCGCCCTCCCGGGCGAAACGGTCCAGCGCGTCGGCGCGCACATCGCAGGCATGGGTCTCTAAGCCGGCCCGCAGCAGCGACCGGGCCACGCCCATGCCCATGGCTCCCAGCCCTATGACCCCGACCACGGGTTTGGCATTGCCCATTTCTCTCTCCCTGAACGATCGGTAAAATCCGGCGTCTATTATTCCACCTTGCCCGTTCCGCGGGTGCCTGCCGAAACAACACCAAGATGCGCGAAGCCACCCCCAAGACCATATACCTGAAGGACTATACGCCGCCGGCGTTTCTCATCGACCGCATTGAGCTGGACGTGAACCTGCGCGAGGAAGACGCCGTCGTCACCGGGCGGCTGGAAGTGCGGCGCAATCCCGCCTCCCCGGACCAGGGGGCTCCGCTGGTGCTGGACGGCGACGAGGTGGAGCTGCTGTCGGTCTCCCTGGATGGGACCCGCTTGGGTGAAGGCGATTTCACCCTGACCGCGGAGCAGCTGATCCTCCCGGGAGTGCCGGACCGGTTCACCGTGGAGACCGCCAGCCGCATCGTGCCCCAGAAAAACACCAAGCTGGAGGGTCTTTACGCCACGCGCAACGGATACGTCACCCAGTGCGAGGCCCAGGGCTTCCGCCGCATCACCTGGTTCCTGGACCGCCCGGACGTCATGGCCCGCTATGTCACCACCATTCACGCCGACCGCAAGTACCCCGTCCTGCTGGCCAACGGCAATCTGCTGGATGACGGCAAGGAGGGGCGGAACCGCCACTGGGCCCGCTTCGAGGACCCGTTTCCCAAGCCATCCTATCTCTTCGCCATGGTGGCGGCCCGCCTCGACAAGCTGGAAGAGGAGTACGTCACCGGCTCGGGCCGGCGCACCCGGCTTTACGTCTACGTGGAGCCCGGCAAACTGGACCAGGCGGGCTGGGCCATGGACTGCCTCAAGCGGGCCATGCGCTGGGACGAGCAGCGCTTCGGACTCGAGCTGGACCTGGACCAGTACAAGATCGTGGCCGTGGGGGACTTCAATTCCGGGGCCATGGAGAACAAGGGTCTCAACATCTTCAACACCAAGTACGTGCTGGCGCGCCCAGACACCGCCACCGACACCGATTACCTCAACATCGACCGGGTGGTGGCCCACGAGTACTTCCACAACTGGACCGGCGACCGGGTCACCTGCCGCGACTGGTTCCAGCTTTCGCTGAAGGAAGGGCTCACCGTGTTCCGGGACCAGGAGTACGGCTCCGACACCTATTCCCGCCCCGTGCAGCGCATCCAGGAAGTCCGCGCCCTGCGCGCGGCGCAGTTTCCGGAGGACGCCGGCCCCATGGCGCATCCGGTGCGCCCCGACTCTTACATGGAGATCCGCAATTTCTACACCATGACGGTGTATGAGAAAGGCGCCGAGGTGGTGCGCATGCAGCACACGCTACTGGGGGAGGAAGGTTTCCGCCGCGGCATGGATCTCTATTTCCGGCGCCACGATGGCCAAGCGGTCACCTGCGACGATTTCGTGCAGGCCATGGAGGACGCGGGCGGCGTGGACCTCGCCCAGTTCCGCAGATGGTACGCCCAGGCCGGCACACCGATCCTGGATGTCAGCGACAGCTACGATCCGGCGCGCAAGAGCTACTCTCTCACGGTGCGCCAGCACACGCCGCCCACCCCGGGACAGCCGGAAAAGCTGCCTTTGCACATCCCCCTGCGTCTCGGGCTCCTGGATGCCAGCGGCGCGGAGATTCCACTTCAGCTGGAGGGCGAACCCGCTCCGGCGGGCACCGATCGGGTGCTGTCCCTGCGCGAGGCCGAGCAGCGCTTGGTCTTTCTGAACGTGCCGGAACGGCCGGTGCCGTCCCTTCTGCGCGGCTTCTCCGCGCCGGTGATCCTGCGGTACGACTACACCGACGAGGCGCTAGCCCACCTGCTGGGTCATGACAGTGATGCCTTCAACCGCTGGGAGGCAGGGCAGCGACTTGCCATGAACGTGATCCTTGGCGCGGTGGAGGCTATCCGCGCCGGCCGTTCCTTCGACGTTCCCCAGAGCCTGGTGCGGGCCTTCGCCAGACTGCTGGCGGATGCCTCCTCCGATCCGGC
>Ga0210334_10341517_pt1 | contig 12985 bp, 12 predicted proteins | sample S306metaT_FD_164440 | JGI IMG/M metagenome (GOLD analysis project Ga0210334, IMG submission 164440) | Metatranscriptome of estuarine sediment microbial communities from the Columbia River estuary, Oregon, United States - S.306 (Metagenome... | ecosystem: Environmental > Aquatic > Marine >... | reverse complement strand
CGCGACCAGCTCGTCGTAGATCACTTCCTCACCGGGGTAGGGGGACGTGCGGACCTCGGGGAGTTCGGCAGCCTCGGCCGGGACTGCCGGGTCTTTGGTTTCGAGTTGGTCGCGGGTCAGCCAGCCGACCAGACCGCCGATCGCGGCCGCGCCGATGTTCCCCAGGATCGACAGGGCTTCGTCGGCGGAGTTGTTCGACGGGTCGACCGGGTTCTCCCCCTGGAACAGCCCGTAGCGCAGCGCAGCCCCCCAGATGGACAAGGCGATGATGCCCAGTAGCGCGGTGAGGATGATCCAGAACAGTGCCGAGATCGCATCGCGGTTCAACCGTTGCCGGGTTGATGGTGCCGGTTCGTCCTCACTGCTCTTCAAAATGCTTCGCAAGCCCATGCGGGCCTCCTTCCAGCCATGGATGGATGTGTATGTGCCGTTGGAAAAAGGTGGGGGGTGGTCCGCGGGTCAGGCGGCCGGGAGCATGGGGATTTCTGTGGAGCCGTCCCACAGGGTGAGGGTGAAGTCGCCACCGCCGGGGCGAACCCCGGGGATCCAGTCGTTGCGGTCGTGGGCGACCATCCCGTAGTCGCAGGTGACCGCGCCGGTACCTGAGGCGATCAGCCCCCAGCAGATACGGCTGTAGTTCCCGCCCGCACCGACGAAGTTCCCCGCATTGGTGCTGATCGTTTCGGTGGGGGTGTCGGACAGGGGATTGGTGTAGAGCCGCACTTCTGCATGCCCCGTGCCGGCGGCGTTGCGGATCCAGTGCACCCCGACATCCACCCACGTGTTCGTTGGGATGACCGTGGTTGTTGTCGCGCGGACTGTGGTGCCGTCGTAGTCGACGATTTCCAGGTGGCCGTCCGTGTCCACCCCGACTTGCATGCGGGTGCCGTTGGTGGTGTCCGAACGGGTCGCGAAGATGCGGGCTTTACGCCCGATGGTGGTGGGGAACCGCACCCGGAACCGGGCGTAGCCGGTATCGATGAGGCCCCCCGGCGGGGTGATGCGGGCGTAACTCGGGTTGGCTGAGGCGATGTCGAACCGCAACCCCATGCCTGCGTTCCATCCGTACGCCAGATCGTAGACCGGTGCGCCGGTGACTTCATCCCAGCCGTTCGCCGTTGAGGCGGACCCTGCCGGGTCGGTGGTGAAGTAGTTGTACCGCACCGTGGTGCCACCGATGCGCGCCACGAGGGTTTCGGCTGGCAGCCCGGTCGGCAGCGGGTCCGCGCCGTGCAGGACCACGGTGGCGTTGTGCACGTTCGGTGCGATCACACGCCCGGCCGAGTTGATCGACATCAGTTTCACGGAGCGGTCGGAGTTGAGGACCTCCAAGTAGTCCCCGGACTGGCCTGCCGCCCCGATCAGCCGCAGCGCGGCATCCCAGGCGGAGGTGTTCGCGACCCGGATCCGCGGACCGCCCCACTCGTTGAGCCAGAACGTTTTCTCCCCGTTGGCCCAGATCTGGAACGTTTCACGGCCGTTGACGGTGTGCGGATAGTTGTTGAACACCACGAACTCGCTGTAGCCGGGGTCTGAGGTGTGGGTGATGGCGAACGGGAACGCCGGGTGGTCATCCACGTACCTCTTGGTGGCGGCATCTGAATCGCCCAAGGGATCACCCAGCGCAACCACACGCTTGCCGGACAGCGCAACGTTGTTGCTCGGCACGATAACGAGATCCCCACCGGTGACCTGACTGATGATCGACTCGTCGGCCTGTGTCGCGTCGACAACCTTCAGTGCGTCAGTCCCCGAGAACTGGGCGCCCTGAGGCAGCAAGACCCGACCGGATACGTCCATTGCGATCAGGGCCTCGGTGGGGCGCACAGCCAGTCGTACACCGATCCCGGAATCGATCCAGAGAGTGTCGGTGTACCCATCCGGGGCGAAGAATCGCACATGCCCGTTGCCATCAGACAGCGGTTTGGTGGTGGGGTTTCCATCGGTGGTGAACAGGTCGGTGACTGGACTTCCACCGGCTCGGTCGTCCCACACCTCGACGGGTGTGAGGGGTGCACGTTTCCCGTCGAGGGTCATTGTGTAGTCGGCGGGGGTGCCCCCGTAGAGGAAACGGGCCACAGTTTCAGTCCTTCGGTTCAGACGGCGGTTGCGATGACGGACACGTAGAACGTTCTAGCCCCGGCGGGGGCCCCTGTTGCGACGTCGTAGGCGAACAGTTGGAACCCGGTCGCGTTGATCCAGTCCAGCGTGAGCGCCAGTCCCACGGTGCCTTGGGATGGGGTGACCGACACCGCCCAGTTCCCAGTGGGTGAGGGCGGCATCGCGACGTAGGCGGTTGACCCGGTATTGGTCGACACGATGGTGTTGCCACCGACTACGCGCGCGGCAACCCCGTCCAACTGGGATTTGTTGACCGCATCGGCGGAGTCGGTGCCCGGTGCGAGACCCGCTAGTTTTCGACCGTTGACTCCGATAGGGCCCCCATTCTTCACGATGGTTATTGCCCCTCGGACGTACACGCCAGCCGAGTTCAGCTCGGCGATCGTGAAACCGTCGTCCGCGCCGGGATCGCTCGCGACCCACCAGCCGCCACTATTCTTACTCAACAGTGCAACCACTGAGTACCCGTTGCCGCCTCGGACAAAAAGTGTTCCGGTCATCGTGTCCCCGGTTTTCGCCACGCGACCGGACACGTCCGTGACGAGTCGCCATGTTGACCCGGTCCACCAGCGGAAATCCCCGGTGTCGGTTTCCAGAATCGGCTGGCCAACCTTCGGATTCGCCGGGCGGCGCGTGGAAAGGCAGGGGATCAGGGCAAGCCAGCAGTACACCCGCTCATCGATGACGTCCGAGGCACTGATCGTGGCCGCGCCGTTGGGAACCTTCACTTGTGCCAAGGCAAGCTCGTACACTGCGGCGTCGGTTTCGGTCACCGCCGGGGGCGCCGGGAGGGCCGCGGGGGTCCCCTGTTTGACCGCCAGCACGATCGAGTCCTGAGTGGGATCCAGCCGCAGCACGATCCGATCGATGCGGGGGCTTCCCGACGAGTTGGCTGCAATCGGGACGGTCGCCAACTCGTCAAGGTCCCACCAGTGGCCGCGCACGTTCGCCCGACCCGGCCGCACGAACACGTGCCGACCCGATGAGTTGGCGTAAACTTCCGCGGCGTCGTCACCGGGATACCCAACGACCCCTGTACTGACCCATGCGCGGGCCATGATCGACCACGCGTCTTCCAGGACGGGTGTGCCGTTTGCGCCGTCGTGGAACGGCCATGACGTTTCGGGCATTATTGCCGCCTTTCCAAGGCTTCGAGCCGTCGACGGATGTCACGCACTCGGGCGTAGATCGCTGGTGTGCTCGCTGGTGTGCCGGCCGCTGCGGCGTCTTCGTCACCGATCAACGGGACGATCGCGGTTGCCGACTGGTCGACGCTGATCTGCACCCCGGTGATGATCTCGGTGTACGTGGCCGCCCCGACTTCGATCCGCACGGTGTCCCCGAGGCGATAATGTTCGCCGAAGCGCTGCGAGTCGGTGTCCACAGGTTGGACGGCGATTCCTGCGGTGGCGGCCGCCTCGGCCAGTGTCTCGTCTCCGCGCTGGGCCAGTTCGTCCAATTCGGAAGTATCGCGGGCGTCCCGGAACGTTTCGATGCGTCGAGACCAGTCGGCTTCCAGTACAGGGTCGTCGCGTTGCACCAGGATGCGGGCTTCGCCCTCGCCTCCGCCAGCCACGAGCACTGTGGTGGCCTTGGGTGCTTCAAGGTTCGCGGTGGCCGATGTGAGCGTGCCTGCGGCCTGGGCCAGCAGGATGCTGTCGGTGCGGTCCACGGTGGCAGCAACCTCAAGGTGGCGTTGGTCGAGGCCGGGGGGTTGGATCAGCCGCACGGAAAGGTTGTCGATCGTGGCAAGTTCATCGATGAGCGTCAACAGGTTGTCGAAGCGCGCCACCACGTTGCGGACGGTTCCGACACCACCTGGCAGAACCGTGTACGGGTCGGCGTCACAGATGCCGCGCCCCGGTGTTGCGCCCAGCCCGGCGTTGAGGTTTACGACGCGGCGGATGCACGCCTCTGCTGGGCCCAGGTCGGTCCAGTGCGATTCGCTGGCCTGACTGTCCATGCTCGAACTGGGATCCGGTAGGACGATGCGGTCGGCGAGCAGGGCCGTGTCGTCCACGCCCGTGACGGTCATCATCGCCGGTTCGCTGACCGATGGTGTCGCCACCGAAATGCCGGTGACCGGCCCTGACATCATCGGGGTGTCGGTCGACCAGGGCGCCCACAGGATGATCCCTGTCCCTTCTGCGAATAGCCCCGCCTGAGTGTGTCCGCCCGGCAAGGTGAGCGTCCACCCGCCTGCGCGGCGGTGCCGCATCGTGACGGCGAGTTTCGTCCACACGTCGCACACGCCAGACAGGTGCAGTCCCGCGTCGCGAGTTTCCACCCGCCAGCCTTGTTGACTCACCATGCTGTGAGCCAACGCTGCGACCATGACGCGGTGACTTTCGTGTCGGCTGTCGCGGATACCGCTTCGACGGTGAACATGTTCGCGCCGGGGTGCAGCGCTCCGAGGCGAGCCCCGGGCGCGAGCCTGCCCCAGGCCGGCGCGCCGTTGACGGTGACGGTTTGCGTGCCGCGGCGGGTGTCGAGGACGAGTTCCTCTGTGTCGAGCAGTCCGTCGGGAACCGTCCAGGCTATGTCGTCCCCGCACGTCACCGTCGCCGCGTCGCACGGGCCGGTAAGGGTCCACGTCGGGTGGGAGTCGGCATCGCCGGGGTTGGTGAGGATCCCCCCACCTGTGACTTGCGAGTCGGACAGTTGCGCCGGGAGGAATGTTGCCGACAGGAACGCCGGCGGATCGGTCAGCGTCCAGGTGCGCGCCTGTTTGGTGGTGTAGAAGTACGGGTCACCGCAGCGCAGTTGGAGACCGAGCGCGCGCCACACGGACCCTTCGGCGCTGGTCAACGCCGCGCCGAACGGTTTCGACAGGTGACCGTCGATGAACCGCCGGGTTCCGTCGGTGTGGGCGACCTCCAGGGTGACCGGTCCACGCTTCGGGTCGAGTAGCGCCGCGATAGTGCGCAGGGTTGTCCGCAGCCGGGCCGGGTCGGGCGCCTGGTAGTGCAACGGCAGGAACACCTCGCGGGGGGTGTATCGAACCCCGGTGATCATCGAGCCGTCCCAGGTGGCCGGTTCGACTTCCACCAGCGCGCGCGGTGGATCGTCAAGCCCTTCCACCCCGGGCAGCACCACCCAGCCGTCAGCCAACGTCAAACCCAGGCTTTGCCCTGGGCGTGACAGGGTGAGCTGCGGCATCACCGCCAGGCCGGTCCTAGGCGGGGTTTTGGCGTAGGGGACGAGGATCGGCACCGGTCACACCCCTCCCATGAGGGCTTCCTGACGCCGCCACGCGGCGTACAGTCGCTCCTCGATCGGCGCCTCGGTAGCCTCCACGTACCAGTTGTGGGTTGTGCCCGTGGGTTTCGTGGTGAGGGCTTTCCACTGGTCGCCGGTGAGGACCGGTTCGGGTTTGCCCGTCCCGTTGAAGTTGACCGACCATCCCGGCTGCAGGAACCCACCAGTGTCGTACTGTTTGCCGCCTGCGATCAGCGCCCACGGGGGCGCCCACCCGCGGTAGCCGGACAGTCCGGTGGGGTCCAGGGGCAGCCGTTCGACGTTTGCGCCACCGAAGTTGTTGATGAAGTTGCCTTTACCGTCTGACACGGCGATGTGCCCCGACGTGTTTCCGACCCCGGCGTCCCAGAACATGATCGAGCCTCGTGGGGCCCGCCCGCCCTTCATCTGGCCTGTGCGCAGGACTCCCATGGTGGCGTCGACCGCATGGCCGGCCCACGCGAACTGGTTGGGTTGGAACCCGAACCTCGCCCCGAGGGCTTCCAGGGCTTTACGGACGTTCGCCAGGCAGGTGTGCCGACCGACGAAACTGCCGACCATGCCCTCGAACCGTGACGCGAGTGCTTCCATGAGCGGTGTGGGTGCCACGTCCTGCTTGTCGCCCCACGCGGCGACGGTGTCGATCAGGGTGGACAGCCCCCCGATTGCGAGGCGCCCCCCGAACGTTGAGGCCAGCGGCCCACCCTCAAGGGATGTCAGCGCGGCATTACCGAACGTGGTAATGACCTTCTTCGCGCCCTTCGTGAGTAGATCGGCAGCCCACTTCACCGGGTTCGGGAAACCGGACAACCCACCTGGGGCGGGCTGCCGGTTGGTGGTAGTGGTGCGGCCATCGTTGATGGCCTGCAGGGTGGCGAAGTTCGCTACGGTGGCCTTCTCGTTGACCACGAACTCATTGCCGTGCAGCAACGCCAAATAGCCTGATGAAGGCCCGGAGGCCAACCCTCCGGAAGCGAATCCCTTCGGGATCGGCAGGTCGGGGATGCGCAGGTCGCCGAACTTCGACAGCACCTTGTCGTTGAGTTTGGCGATGACATTGGTGTTGACCCACCGGAAAGCGTCGGCGATCGGCCCTACCACGGCGTCCTTGATGCCGCCGAACACCTTTTTGACCGCATCCACGACAGCGCTGAACGCGCCAACGAGCTTTCCGAGTGCACCTTCGCCCTTCTTGATGCCGCCGTCTGCGCCGATCCCCAAAATGTTCTTGAACAGGTCCCAGAGTCCCCGGATGGGCGTCATGACCGCCTCTTTGACGTTGGTCCATGCCGAGGCCGCGCGGTCCTTGATGGAGGTCCACGCATCCGACAGCCACGACTTGACGTTGCCGATGACCTTCTCCACGGTCTCCTTGGCGGTACGGATGGGGTTGATGATGTACTTCTTGATCGCATCCCAGGCCGCATCGGTGGCCTTCTTGATGCCGTTCCACACCGTCGTGATGACTGTTTTGACGATGTTGATGTAGGTGGTGACGTAGGTTTTGATCGCCGTCCACACGACCTCGATGACGACTTTGATCGCGTTCCACACCGTTTCGGCGGCCGCCTTGATCGCGTTCCAGGCGGCTATGACCGCGTTGCGGAACCCTTCGTTCTTGGTCCACAGGAGCACGAAGATCGCCACGAGCGCGACGATCGCGGCTATGACCAGTCCGATCGGGTTCGCACTCAGTGCGGCGTTCAGCGCCCACTGCACAACCGTCCAGGCGACGATCGCGCCGCGCACGGCCAGCATCGCCACCCGCGAGGCAACCGTGGCGACCTTGTTCGCCACCACCGAGGCGGTGTTCGCGACCCACCCTGCGGTGGCTTGGGCGATCACAACAACGCCGGAGGCGAGGAATTGCCCCACAGCCAGCGCTTGCCGGGCCAACCATGCCGCGCGCGAGGCGATCAGCGCGAGCCTTTCGGATGCCAGCGCGGCCTTCACCGTACCGAATGCGGTGATGAGCCTCGATGTGACCAGCAACACCGGCCCGGTCGCAGCGGCGAGACCGGCCAGTGACGCGACGGTTGTTTGCACCCCGCCAGGGAGTTGCCCGAACCAACCGAAGAGACTTTGAACGATTCGGGACACTCGTGACACGGCCGGTGCAAGCGCATCGCCGAAGACGATCGCCGCAGTCTCGGCAGCCCCCTTGGCTTCTTCCATCGCTCGGGCCGTCGGGCCGAGGTTCGCGGCCGCCGCCTGCTGCGCGGACCCCTGCTTGCTCGTTGCCGCGGTGTAGGCCTCGATGCCCGACTTACCCTCGTCCATCAGTACCGATGCGGCGCGATACGCGTCACTACCGAAGATCGTTTGAAGGGCAGCGGATTTTTGTGACTCGGAAAGCCCCGACAGGTTCTTGTCGAGAAGGCCGGACACCTCGGACAGGCTCTTGAAGGACCCGTCCGCGTTGACGAACGCCGACCCTGCCTCGTCGGTGTAGAGGCCGACGTCACGCATCGCGTCGCGCTGAGCCTTGGTCTGCGGGGTGAGCCTACCCAGCATGGTCTTCAGCGAGGTGCCCGCATCCGCGCCTTGCACCCCCGCGTCCGACATGGCTGCCAGCGCCGCGGTCGTTTCCTGAACGCTGACGCCCGAGTTGTGGGCCGCCGCGCCTGCCTGCCGCAGCGCTTCGGCGAGGTCGGACACGTCGGCGCTGGATGCGTTCGCGCCACCAGCCAGCGCGTCGGCGATCTGGGCGGAGTCTTCGGCCTCCAACCCGAAGGCACCCATCGCGGAAACGGTCAGGTTTGCGGCGTCCTTGAGGTCTATTTGTCCGGCGGCGGCGAGGTCCATCGCCGTCTTGAGGGCCCCGGCTTTGATCTGCGCCTCGGTGAACCCGCCCTTGGCCAGTTCCACCATCGCCTCGGATGCCTCGCTCGCGGAGAACTGCGTTTCCGCGCCAAGTTTCTTCGCCAGGTCGGTGAGGCCCTCGATTTTCTGGCCAGGCTTCCCCACAGCTTGAGCGACCTGGGACATGTTCGACTCGAACTTCGCCGCAAGTTTGACCGAGGCTGTGCCGATCCCTGCAAGTGGAATGGTGACCCAGGTGGACAGGTCCTTGCCGACCTTGCCGAGTTTGTCGGCCATCGTAGCGCGGTAGCCCGCGCTAGCCGACTCGCCGAGTTGGCGCCCTGCGGCGCTGCCTGCGGCAGTCATCGCGGGTGCCATCTGGGAGGCCAGGGACGACGAGAAGCCCTTGAGGGACGGAACGATGGAGACGTATCCGGTCTCGACCTCAACGGCCATTCTCGACCTCCTATGCTCGGCTCGCGGCGATCCATCCACGGATGCGGTCGCGGTTGGCCTTGCTGATGGTGTGCTTCTGTCCCGACGTCTGCCCGGGGCGGGGGAACGGCTCGGGTCTGGGGATCTTCTTCTCGCTCGCGGCTTGGAATGTCGCCCACGACACTCGGTTCGTTGCGTCGATCAGCGCGGCAAGCAACTCCTGGGTGATGCCCCACCGGACCGCGTCAATATCGCCTTTGCCAGCGGTTCTACTTGCCGGCAGGCGACGAACCGCGGTCCACCACAGCGAGTCCCCGGGCAGCCCGTCGAGCAGGATCTTGATTCGGCGTAGCGTCAGCCCGCCACGCCACCAGTCGCGCAGGTCAACCTGGTAGTAGCGGGCAAAATCTGCCTCTACCGCATCGCAGTGAGCGGCGACGAGTTGGTAGAGGCTTACCCTTCCCCCACCTGGATCGACTCGCCGATCACGTTGGCCAGAGCAGCGTGGTCGATAAACCCGGGCGGAGGATTCATGGCCGTGAACTGCTCGTACTGGGATTTCCCCAGGGCGAGGCGTAACGCATCATCGAGCAACCCAGCCTGCACGGCTCGGGTGAACGCGAGCAGGAAATGGTCCGGGATTTCTGTGCGCCATGTGCGCCCGCGGAACGTCACCGTCACCGCTTCGCGCAGCGCGTCGAGGCGCAGCGACGCGAACGCGCCGTCCTTACCTAACGTCTGGGCCGCCTGTGGTGACGCGGTGATCACCGGCTTGGTGCCGCGGGCTTCTTCTCGGGTCTGCAGTTCGGCGAGTTGGGCCTTCAGCCTGGTTACCTCGTCGGCCGGCGTTTCGTACTGCGCTGGGTCGGTGGACATGGGGGGACTCCTTCACACGATTGGTGGCAGGTGGCGTGGGTGGCTGGGGGTGGGGTCACCGGCCGGGGAGGGAGCCACCATCCCCCGATCCCGGCCGGTGCGCGGGGCCACTCAGGGTGTGGACATGTCCTGGTCGAACAGGATGTAGCCACACGAGCCGACCGTTTCGTCGTAGATCGCGTGGTACGTCAACCCGAACCCGGACTCGTCGGGCTTAACTGTTTGCGATTCGCGATCCATGACCTGCACGCGCGGCAGGACGTAGACGCGTAGCTTCCCGGTGGACGGGTCTTCCACGGGAATGACCATCGCGAAGTTCACATCGGCAGGCTGGTCGAGGGTGATCTTGCTGCCCGTTGTGGTCGACTCCACGGTTGCCCCGTAGTAGTGGGCCAGAACCTCGGCGTTGGTTTCCAGGAACGTCAACTTGAACGAGATTTCCGAGGATGTGCCGATAATGCGCACGGGTCGGCCGTTCCAATCCTTGATGACGGTCTTGTCGACACTGAATGCGTGCTCCAGACCGTCTTCGCTGACAGTTCCGAGGTCGAGCATCGCAGTGTCGAGGCCGGACATGTCACCTATGTCTGCCGGCAGGGGGGTGCCGTGCGGACCGGACAGGCATTGCCCCGATCCAGCAAAAATGTCGTCAGCGGCCATGGGCGGGACTCCTTACAGGGTGATTGGGTGTGGTGGTGGCCCCGCGGCGCATGGGCGTGCGGGAGTTTTCAGACGGGTCGAACAAGTACACCCGCGCCGAGCACGACGCGTGGCACAGACGTTGTCGGGTCGGGAAAGAACACCTGCCGGTCGATGCGCAGGTCAGCCACAGGGTTTGGGCCCAGCGGCATACGGCGCAGGAGCCGTTTCACGCCAGCGGCCAGAACGTGGGCCGGTTTCGGGTTGCTGTGCGGCTCGCCGGACCAGCATTCAATGTCCATGCTGGCCCAGTCGGCCCACGATAGGGGCGGGCCGGAACCGGCCCGGCGCACAAGCAGGAACACGTTGGGGCGGGGGTTGGGAACCGTCCAGTGCACAGGTAGTGGCTGTCCGGCGGTCAGCCACCTGGCGACCTCTACGGTGGCGTCGGGCCAGTCGACGTCCAGCGCGGACATGATCAGGCTCCGAGCCGGGTAGCGGCCTTGGCCGCGGCGTTGGCCGCACGCCGACCACCCGGCGTGGGGTGGGCCAGGATGATCGCCGAGCGCGCCCGCCCCGCACCGATCTGGTTGTCCCGCACCACCCTGACGCTTCGACCATCGGGTTGCCCCGCCAGCGCCACGATCGACGCGGCGATACGGTCGGCGATCCGCGCGACGTGTGGTGCGGCCGAAACGGTCAAGATGTAGCGGGCAGCTGCAGCCTTCACGTGATCACCCCTGGACGTGTCGCAACGGAACTTCGTAGTGGTGGATACTGGCGGTTGCCCACACGGGTACCGGTTGGCCTGCCAACTCCCACATGGTGGAGGTTGCGGGGTCCTCGATGCGGTCCGCCGAGTTGAGCCGGTCATCGTTGGTGAGTAGTTTCATGACCGACGCGGCGGCCTGCCGTGCGTTGTCCGTCGATTCGGTCACAGCGCCGCGGGTGAGTCTGCCCGCAACCGCGATGGTGTCCCACACCGCGGTCACCGACCCGTCGTCGGGGTCAGTCACATCGGATCGGCGATGGCCCAGCAGGGGCCGGAGCATGTGAGCGGGAATCATGTACTTGCACCACCTTCGCCGGGCAACGGGGTCACAGCACGCCGTTGGCGCCCGTGACGCTCTGCAGGTTGATGATGTGGTCATCGGGTAGGGGTGTGCGCACCGAGTAGGCACCTGACATGCCGGCGGCTTGCAACACCCGCGCCCGTTCGGCCGGCAGAAGCAGATCCCCGGTCTGGCTGGTCGACCGGCGCCACCCGTATTCGCCTGCCTGTTCGCTGGCCAACCCTTGCGGGTTCTCCACGATCCGCTTCGCGGCGGCGAGCACCACCCGCCTGACACCGCCCGGCACGTCGACCTCGACCCACGACTTCCCGGCGATGTCGAGCACATCGGTGCTGACATCCTCCAGCGCGGCCTGTGCGCGTGCCAACTCGGCGCCGACAAGGGAACCCTCATCGACGCCGAGCCGGGCTTCGAGTTCAGCGATCGTGGCCAGGGTCATCCTCAGACGATTCCCACGTAACGCAACGCCCAGGCCGGGGTCAGTGTCGCGGCACCGGCGAACACGCTGCCTATGACCCGGTCGTTCAACTTGTCCGAGTCATAGTCCTTGATCAGGCGCAGACTGTATCCGCCTTCAGAAAGCGACTCACCCCACGACACCCCGTCAGGGACCAGCGGCGCGCGGGTCGCCAACGCGAAGGCCTCCTTGTGGTAGAAGACCACCTCATCCTCGGCGAGTAGGTTCGACTCCACCACGGTGAAACCGAGGAGACGATCAACAGCGGCGTCGCGCAGCCCAGACGTGGTGCCCGAAGCGTCAACCCTGGTCACCAGATCCGAGGCTAAAGCCGCGGCGTAGATACCTGTGCCGCACGCGGTGAACAAACCCATCTGCGGGGCCTTCGCGTCGCGCAGCGCCTTGCGGGCCGCAGTGAAGAACTCCGCGATGTTCGACCCGTCAGCGTTGACATCACCGGTCTGCTCCACCACTGACTGCATCTTGGTAGCCAGGATCGTTTCAACGCCCTCAGCGACGGCCGCCGCGATCGGTGAGATGACCTCGGTGGCGAAGTCCTCCACCACCAGCGTCATTTCCTTGTCCGTGACAGCGGAACCGTTGTACAGATGGCTGTCCAGTTGGACAGCCACCCCCGGGTTGGCGATGTCGTCAATCACCACGGACCCGCCCGAGGCCAACGTGTGGGCGGTGCGCCGCCCGGGTCGGCGAACCGTAACGGTGTCACCAACCCTGCCAGCGAAGTCGCCCTCAGTGTCGCGGTACACGGTGCGGCCGAGGACAACATCAGCCCGGATCAGTGCTAGGGAAGTCGCCGCGGCGATCTTCGGGTCTACGAATGCGTTAGCCATGGTCGGCTACCTTCTTTCCAGTTGAGGTGCGGGGGATGGGGACGTTACTGCGTAACGCCCCAGGGGTTACCCGAAACGTCGTTGGAGCACCGTCTTCGCGATTTGCTCAGCGTCGGGGGCGTCATCGTTGACCACTTCGCGGCCTGATTTGACGCCCGGGTTGCGTTTCTTCACGCCACGGGTGGGCTTGAGTAATTCCGACAATTCCTTGGCGTCGGCTTCCATTTCGGCTTTTGTGTCGCCACGCAATCGCCCTATCGCCTCGGCCGACAAACCGGCTGTCACACCGACCTCCCAGCGGTCCGCGGCTCGCTTCGCCTGCGTCAGTTCGGAACGCAACTGCTTGTTCCTTCGTTCCGTCCTGCGGGCTCGGCGCTTCCATTTGACGACGTCTTCGTCTTCGGAGTCCTCGTCTTCGGAGTCCTCGTCTTCGGAGTCCTCGTCTTCGGAGTCCTCGTCTTCGGAGTCCTCGTCTTCGGAGTCCTCGTCTTCGG
>Ga0210334_11046724_pt1 | contig 13076 bp, 15 predicted proteins | sample S306metaT_FD_164440 | JGI IMG/M metagenome (GOLD analysis project Ga0210334, IMG submission 164440) | Metatranscriptome of estuarine sediment microbial communities from the Columbia River estuary, Oregon, United States - S.306 (Metagenome... | ecosystem: Environmental > Aquatic > Marine >... | reverse complement strand
CTCGACGATGTTCGGAACCGGCTTCTGAATCCATTCATTCGGCATCGGCTTCCGAAATCAGTCCTCAAGCCCCCGAATGTGGAAATGGCTTCGGAATCCGCACACGCTTCGTGCGATGCGCGCCTTGCCAGGGCTTGCGGCTCACTGGGGAGAGAATGGCTAGTTCCGCCCCGCCCGCCTCGAGCTCCCGCTCCTCGACCCGCAGGTAGCTCGCAAGCTCCGGCGCGTCGCCGCGAACCCCCTCGACGAAGCGCTCGGCGTCCTCCGCCGCAGGAACGTCTCGACGGCTTCGCCGAGAGGTGGTTTGGCGCTGGAGTGGATATCGATGATTGCGAAGACACACACGGCAGAGACGATGACGGACGCTTGCCCGCCGTGCTGGCAGCGGGAGTTCGGCCCGGAGTGCTGGGAGCGGGACTGGTGGCGGAGCGGCGGTCGGTCACGTGCTGACGACCTCGCCCTTGAGGACGAGGTCGTCAGCGAATCGCGGCGTTAGGTAGTGACGCGGAACGAGCCGCGCATTGTCGACCGATGTGGGTCGCAGAAGAACTTGTACTTGCCTGGCTTCAGCCTGACCGTCCAGGTTGTCTCTCCGACCCGGGAGATGGACGTCGACTTGTTCACTCCGGGGCCGGTGAGGTGGAAGTTGTGGATGGCGGACTTGTCCTCGATCTTGATCCGGTACCTGCCAGCCTTGACGGTTTTCAGGGGACGGTTTGCCTTGTTCTTCATCTCGATCTTGAAGCTTTGGTAGACCTCGCCTTTGAGGTCGAACCGATCTTTGCCAGTGCTGGCCTGGACGCCGTTCTTTGCGAGCGCTGCGGGGACGGCTGCAGTGACCGCGGCAACGACGACTGCGGCGACTACGGCGACTCCTGTAATGCGAAGCATGACCATCTGATCTCCTCTCGTAGTACTGACACGCACACTGCCGACGACGTGGTCCGGCCCGCAATGCGACATTGGTCCTAAGCCCACGGGCCTGTGACCGAGGCCCTGCGCGGCTGCTGTGCCCAGGTCTCGACCTCCGCTGCCGCCAAGCGTGCTCACGATGCGAGCGGCTCTGCCCGGAGTGCTGGGAGCGGGAGGTCGGTAGTTCCAGGTAGGCGCGGTCTCAGCGCGGCGAAGATCTCGCGAAGGTGATGTTCGGAGACCGTGAACGGCACAGCCACTGCGCGAGAGCCACCGTCTAACCAAGTAGTGCTGGCGGCTCTCGGCCCGAACGCCTGCCCGGGTACGACAGCCGCCAGCCGAAAACGGCCTAGCGCCACACCGTCCTCTGAACGCTGCGGCGCGAAAGCTAACGGCGGCGGGCCGCTCTCTTACCGCTGGCGGTAAACGCCCGACTGCCCGGAGTGCTGGGAAGCGGGAGTTCGCTGTGGACCACCGATCTGCATGAAGCCCCGCTACCTCTTCGGTGAGCGGTTGTAGCCGACCGCAGGATCATTCGATCGGTGGAGGCGGATCAGCTCGATCTCCTTGGCGCGCACCTCGGCATCCGATGCCGTATCGGACTCCCAGAGGATCTGTGTGAGCGGTGAAGTCGCGGCGCTCCTCTGGGGCGAAGTCCGCTGCGACCAAGTCGGCGTTCGGACTCCCGAAGTAGGTGAGCGAGCCGGTCAAGTCCATCCCGATGTAGGTCTTCCCGTTCGGGTAGGTGATCTTGTAGACGACCTTCATGGCGCAAGCGCGAGTCTAGGTCGCTTCGCCTCGGCTTCCGCGTTAGGCTCCTCGCGCAGGCCGCCATGGGGCACTACCTCTTCAACTTCACCAGGAAGAACGCCGAGAAGGGGAAACGCCTGAAGGATCAGGCGACCGAGCTTGCAGAGCTGAAGCTTTGGGGGATCGGGGACAAGGCCCCGAACCGCACCGCCATGGCTCCAGGCGACCGAGTACTGCTCTACGTCGGAGCGCCTGAGAACGAATTCATGGGCCACGCCGTACTCGCATCGGGAGCGCACGAATGGACGCCCGACGAGGAAGACCGCTACCCCTTTGGAATGACGAGCGGGGTCGCATTCAGCGAAGCGAGCGTATGGCCGCATCCGCTCTCCATCCGAACTGCAATGCCAGGTCTTGACCTTGAGCAGACGAATCCGAAGGCGCTGTTCTTCTCTGGCGTGACCAAGATCACGCAGCGCGACTTCGAAGCCATCATCGCAGCAGGCACGGGAGCAGCGCCGCCTTCGCAACCTCCGACGCCGAAGGTCGAGCCTGTTCCGTCAGCCGCAACAGGTGGCCTACCTTCGCTCGTCAACATCGACTTGCTTTTCAAGACGGCGGAGAGACTTGAGCATGTCAGCAAGCCGCCGTCCCTCGGCGAGCTGGATACTCGCGCCCAGTTCATCGACAAGTACCTGGACGCTCTGGGCTACACGGAACTCGGCGACATTCAGCGAGAAGCGGTCGTTGACTCGGGCAGCTACCCCGACTACGTGCTGATCGTCAATGACAAGCCAATGGTCGCGATTGAAGCCAAGAGACTCGGAGCGCAACTCGGCTTGAAGGAAGCTGGTCAGGTCGCGAGCTACTGCACGAATCTCGGGCTGCGCTGGGGCGCGGTGACGGACGGCCGCATCTTCAAGCTCTACGACATGGCAGTCATCAGCGTCCGGCCGGAAGAGCGCATGGTGTTCTCTCGCGACCTTTCCGAATACAGGGATCGAGATGACTTCGAAACCCGGATCTACCCGGATCTCGCATTGATCGCCAAGGCCGAACTTGCGTCGGGCGGGACGCAGCTAGAACGACGTGTCGCGCTTGAGGCGGTTCGCGACCTACTGAGTTCGTCAACGTCCAAGACCATCAGGGCGCTTCGCAGGGAACTGGACGACACTCGAAAGATTCGGCTCTCGGCCTCCGAGCTGTCTGAGCTGGCTTCTGATCTTCTGGGCTAGGCGCAAGGCTGATCTAGTTCCGCTCGCCCGCCTCGAGCTCCCGCTCATCGATCCGCAGGTGGCTCGGGCTAGACCAGACCGACCACGTCACGCCGCTTTCTTCGTTGCCTCCTTGCCTGTGCCCTTGCACTCCGGGCACTCGTCCACCATGCGCTCCTCGTACATGGGGCCGGGGACGTAGGCCGATCCCTGGCACTCGGGGCACCCAGCTTCCGCGAGGTCGTGCTGCCTCCTCCACGCGCTATACATCGAGTGATTGCCAGCTGTCGTCGTCCGCTCCCTTGATCAGGAACGAGCTTGTAGCCGCCGTTGGCTCGGGCGTTGACTGGTTGTCTGCGATCACCGCGCCAATGTCATCGGTCGCTCGAAAGTGACCGTCGACGTCGCGGCGAGTTCGGTTCATGGTCCATTGAGCAATCAGCTTCGTCGTATTCATCCTAGTTTGCGCCCCGCAGTGAGCAAGGCGACTTCTCCTCCCGTTGTGTCCCAGCGTGTCCATCACACGGTATCCCCCTCACGGGGCACTGCCAATCCCTCGAACGAGCCTTCTCAGCCGATCGCAACGCAGCTCGCGTTAGTTCAGCCCGCCACCCTCCAGCTCGCGCTCCTCGATCCGCAGGTAGCTCGCGAGGTCGGAATCGCCGCCGCGTACCTCCTCGATGAAGCAGTCGGCATCTTCACGTCGGACGAACATCTCGACGGCGTCGCCGAGCGGGTGATCGGGGATGAGCGGAGGTCAATGATCGCGTAGACGAACACGGACGAGACGATGACGGACTCGGGTCGTGCCGTCGAGATGGCTTCTCGGGACACGGCCGATGCGCGCCCGGAGTGCTGGGGCCCGGGAGTTCGGTAGTTCCGGGTAGGCCGGGGTCAGTGTAGTTGGCTGACGCCCGCGGGTTGCAAGCCGGTATCTCAAGGTCTGAGAGCCGGAAAGCGCCTAGCGTCGGTATCGTGCCGCTAAGGCATTCCCCGGTGAACGGAGGTTCTCCGTGAGGGCTCGTCGCGGCGCTGTTGTCCGGCTCCTCGTCCTGGCTGCGCTCGCAGGAGTCGCCGTCACGACTTCCGCTGGCTGCGGCGGGGATTCCCGCGGCGCGGCACCTCCCGAGGAGACGGAAACGGAGGCGGCCGCTCCTCCGCCTGAGCCGACACCTCCACCTCCGACCCCCGTACCCACGGTGCCGATGTCGTGGAAAGCCGCCGGTGCATTCGTGTGGCACGAGACCGACATCGCGCCCGAGGAGCTCGGCCGGCAGATGCGCGAGGCAGGCTTCGGGTGGGTGGCGGTCTTCCTCCACGATGGGCTCACCGAGGACCCGGTGGAGGGGGACTGGGTGAACCGCTTCCGTTCGGCCAGCGGGCTTGCAGTCGGAGGCTGGGGGGCTCTCCGCTCGGAGCCCGCGCACGAGGCGGCGTTGGCAGACGCGCTCCTCGAGCGCTACGGGCTCGAGTTCTACATCGCGAACGCCGAGGCCGAGTACTTCTTCAGCGGGCCCGAAGGGTTCAGCCCGGAGCGGTTCGGACGGTCGCGGACGTTCGTCGATGCGTTCCGACGGCTTCGCCCTGAGCTCTTCGCCGGACTCTCCTCGTACTGCCGGCCCGACCTTCAGGACCTGGACTGGGGTGCTTGGAGCGATACCGGCTTCGCGTTCCTCCCACAGGCTTACGTCAACGACTTCGGGCCGGAGGTCGCGCCGGCGGTATGTGCCGCTGCCGCGCGCGGAGCCTTCTCGCCCGATTCCGTTCACCCGACCATCGGCATGTACCCCGGTGTCACGAAGTCGCTCCCCGTCGAGCGCTATGCGCGTCTCCTCGCACGCGCCGAGACGGTCGGCTTCTCCGTCTACCTAGCCGAGACCCGGATGACCGAAGAGGGGTGGCACGCTCTCGGTGAGGCGATCGGGACGATGGGGATCGCGACGTACGCCGTCCCGTCGTAGCGGATTTTCCCGTATCGGCATCCGGGTCGGCGGGGGCCCCTCTCGGAGCACCCTGGAAGAATCGCAAGCCGACGAGCTTGCCGGAACCCTGTTGTTAGCAGGGCTCTTCACTGATCGGGGCGCCGAGATTCGAACTCGGGACCTCTGGTCCCCCAGACCAGCGCGCTAACCAGGCTGCGCCACGCCCCGTGGCGACCGACACCTTAGCCGCTCTCGGAAGATCTCCCCGCGCGAGCGGCTACGCGAGGCGCTTGTACAGGCGGTCGATGAGCTGAGGCATCTGCTCGAGCTTCTCGGTAATGACACGGATGCGGTACTCGCGGAAATGTTCCGCCTCGACGCCCAACGCCTCGGCGATGCGTGCGATCACGTCGTTCGATGGCACGGGCCGGTTGCCGTGGACGATGTGATTGAGGTAACCGGCGGAGAGACCGGCCTTGTCGGCGACTCCCCGGTATGTCGTGCTCGTCTCAATCATCAGCCGCTCGATCGTCGGACCGAAGTGCTCGTCGCTGTATCTCCGCCGCTTCACCATCAGTCTTGCCGGACCCATTTCAGCACGTCTGCGATCGCCACGCGTTCTTCGGACGATCCATCGCGGCGCCTGACATCGGCGGCGCCGTCGTCCAGGGTCTTCTTTCCGACGATCACACGAACCGGGCAGCCGATGAGATCGGCATCCGCGAACTTCTCCCCGGGGCGCTCGTCGCGGTCGTCGAAGAGCACGTCGAGACCGGCCGCGGCGAGCGTGGCCGCCAGCTCTTCGGCCCGCGTACGAACCTCGTTCGAGCCACCGTCGAGCGAGAGGACGTGAACGTCGTAGGGCGCGAGCGTCGTAGGCCAGACGATCCCGTTCTCGTCGTGGTGCTGCTCGACGGCAGCCGCCATGACGCGCGCAGGACCCACTCCGTAGCTGCCGCCGATCAACGGCTTTTCGATCCCGTCCTCGTCGAGGAACGATGCACCCAGCGGCTCCGAATAGCGGGAGCCGAACTTGAAGATGTGCCCGACCTCGATTGCCGTCTGGAAATGAAGCCCACCGCCGCACGTGGGGCAGCGATCGCCATCGCGTGCCTCTCGGATGTCAGAGAAGCGAGGTGCGTAGTCGCGGCCGGCCTCGACGCCGAGGAGATGCCAGCCGTCGCGGTTCGCGCCCGCGACGAAGTGCCCGTCGCGCAGCGCCTCGTCTGCGACCACCTCGATCTCGATGCCGATCGGGCCGAGAGAGCCGCCGCCTGCGCCGAACGCCCCGCGGATCTCCTCCTCCGTGGCAGGGCGATAGTCGCTTCCGAGAGTTCCCAGCATCTTGGGCTCGGACAGGCGGTCGTCGCCGCGAACGAGCCCGAGCACGAGCTTGCCGCCCGTCGTCACCACTGGCATCGCCTTCGACGTCGCGGCGGCATCGATGCCCAACTGCTCGGCGAGCGCCTCGATCGTCGTCGCGCCGGGAGTCGCGACCTCCTTCGGTGCATCGTGAGCCGGAGGGAAGTCCGGCGTGCGTGGGATGCCGAGCGCGACCTCGAGATCCGCCGCATAGTCGCCGTTCTCGCACGTGACGAGCGTGTTCTCGCCCGAGCCCGAGGGCGCGAGGAAGTCGATCGACTCCTTGCCGCCCATCATCCCCGACTCGGCCTGCACCGCCGAGTACTCGATACCCGCACGGCCGAACATGCGGCGATACGCCCGGTCGTTGTTGCGGAAGGCGACGTCGAGGCCCGCCTCGTCGCGATCGAAGGAGTACGCGTCCTTCATGATGAACTCGCGCAGCCGCAGCAGCCCACCACGGGAGCGTGGCTCATCGCGCTCCTTGATCGAGAAGTGGTAGAGGAGCTGCGGCAGCTGCCGGTAGCTCGCGATTTCCTTCGCGTGGAACGTGATGGTCTCCTCGTGCGTCATCGGGAGCACGTACTCGCGGCCAGCCCGGTCCTGGAGACGGAAGATCTCCGGAATCGCGTCGCGTCCCGACTGCTGCCAGAGCTCGTACGGGGTCAGGACCGGCATGAGCATCTCCTGACCGCCGATCGCGTCCATCTCCTCGCGGATGATCTGGACGACCTTCTGGTGCACACGCCAGCCGAGTGGGAGAAACGTCCACACACCCGCGGCCACCTGGCGGATGTAGCCGCCGCGCACGAGCAGCTTGTGCGAGATCGCCTCCGCGTCGGCGGGCGCCTCCCGCAGGGTCGGGATGAACAGCTGTGACTGCCGGACCATCATCGTCAGGAGAGCCTAGAGGAGGGCGTCTGACCAGGCGAGCTGCATCTTGCCCCTACGAGTCACCCAACGGAATGAGGCTGGCCTCGGCCATCGCGAGAGCAGCCGGTTTCGCCATCTTCAGCCGCTTCGGCCGCTTCATTCCGTCCGCGAGCCACCGATCTATCTCGACGAAAAGCTCGTCTACGAGGGTCTCCGAAGAGACCTTCTTGAGCACGCGCCCGTGCGCGTAGATGAATCCGACGTCGCGTCCGCCGGCGATACCGAAGTCAGCGTCTCCCGCCTCGCCGGGCCCGTTCACAGCGCAGCCCATGACCGCGACCTCGACAGCCTCGGAGTAAGAACGGAGCCGTTCCTCGACGACGAGCGCGAGGCTTTCGACTCCGACGTTGTCGCGCCCGCAAGACGGGCAAGCGATCATCACCGGCCCGCGCTCTCGGAGTCCGAGCGCCTTCAGGATCTCCCAGGCGACCTCGATCTCCTTCACGGGGTCGGCGGTGAGCGAGACGCGCAGCGTGTCGCCTATACCGTCCGCGAGCAAGGTTCCGATCCCGACGGCGCTTTTGATCCCGCCGGCGAACTCGGTTCCCGCCTCGGTGACACCCAGATGCAGCGGATAAGGCACCTTCGACGCGAGCATGCGGTACGCGCGGATCATCGTCGGGACGTGCGTCGCCTTGACGGAGATCTTGAACTCGCGGTAATCGAGCTTCTCCAGGAGCTCCACCTCCTCGAGCGCGGCGACGACGAGAGCCTCTGCCTGATCCTTCTGCGCAAGCGATTCGAGGTGTTTCGGCAACGAACCGGAGTTCGCCCCGATGCGCATCGCGATTCCCGCCTTCTTTGCAGCCGTGACTACCTGCTCCACTTTGTCGGGGCCGCCGATGTTTCCTGGGTTGATCCGAACGGCGGCCACGCCGGCGTCGATCGCCTTCAGCGCAAGCGAGGCGTTGAAGTGGATGTCCGCGATGACCGGTATCGGTGAAAGCCGGACGATGAGCGGTAGCGCCGCTGCGTCCTCGTTCTTCGGCACCGCGACCCGCACGATCTCGCAGCCGGCCGACGCGAGAGCAGCGATCTGCGCTGTTGTCGCGGGCACGTCATGGGTCTTCGTCAGCGTCATCGACTGCAGCGCAACGGGCGCGCCGCCGCCGACGGGCACGTTCCCGACGTGGATCTGGACCTTGCTCGCCACGGCCAGAGCGTAGCCGTGGCCTACGAGAGATTGCCGATGTCGTTCGACAGGCCGACGAAGAAGAGGAGCAGCACGAGCGCCAAGCCGACGACCGAGACGCGCTCGTAGATCTCACGCCTCACGAACCGTCCCCGTGCACCCTCGACCAGCGCGAACAGGATGTGTCCTCCGTCGAGTGGAAGCAGCGGCAGGAGGTTCAGGAGGGCGAGGGACAGAGAGATGAGGCCGAGTACCCACAGGTAGCTGCTCGCGCCTTGCTGCACAGCGTCCGACGACACCCGTGTGATCCCAATCGGGCTCGCAACCTCGTCGCGCCCATCGCCCGTTACCAGCCGTCCGAGCGACTTGACGATCTCTTTCGAGACGATGCCGGTAACCTCGAACGCGCGACCCACGGATGGGAAGACGCCGAGGCCCTCTCCCTCGAGCCCGAATCCGAGGCGGTAACGCTGGTCGCTGAGTTGCGCAGCTATAGGGCCGAGCACGAACTCCTGGCCCGCACGAACAACGGTCAGGCGGAGCGCCTGACCCTGCGAGCCCGCGATGGTGTCGGCAATCTCGTCTGCTGTGACCCGGTTGCCGTTGATCGCCACGATCCGATCTCCGGGTTGAAGCCCGATCGACTGCGCGGGTGACTCCACGCCAGCTTCGAGCTCCGGGGCTATCGTCGCGACCGTCGAGGTCGCGTTGCCGGCAACGGTCATGAACAGGAACGTAAAGACGACGATCGCAAGTGCGATGTTCGCGGCGGGCCCCGCGATGATCGCGACGAGTCGCTTCCAGGTTGGCGCCTTCCAGTACGCATCGGAGCCCAGCGCATCGCGAAGCTCGGTGACGCCCTTTTCCGCAGACGTCTTAGCCCCAGGTGAGAGTGAAAGCGTTCGGAGCTCCTGTTCGAGATCGTCGAGCTCGGCGAGTGTGCCCGCGAAGTTCTCGGCTTCGAGAGAGCGCTTGATGCGGTCGACCGTGCCGGCGAGCGAAGGCACTTCGGCAACGGCCCGTGAGAAGCGCCGTTCGGCATCGTGTGGAATGGGGCGATGCATGCCGGGAATGGTCACGAACCCGCCGAGCGGAATCATCCCGACTCCGTATTCGATCCCCTTTCGATTGGTACGTACTAACGCGGGAGGAAAGCCCACGTAGAACTTGCGCGGACGCAATCCGACGGCCAGTGACGCGAAGAAGTGCCCGGCCTCGTGGACGAAGATCAATAAGGCGAGCCCGAGGATCGCGACCAGGAAACTCAAGCGGCCGCCAGCCTTCCACTTGCGAGGCCGCGCGCGTCCGCGTCGGCTTCGATGAGCTCGGAGAGATCGCGTGCGGGTGCCCCATCGACGCGCGCGAGAGCGTCCTCAACGAGTTCCGCGATGTCGAGGAAGCCGATCTTTTCTTCCAGGAAAGCCGCAACCGCCACTTCGTTGGAGGCGTTGAATGCGCAAGGGTAGGTTCCTCCCCGTTCGCCGGCCTCTCGTGCCAGCCGGAGGAGCGGGAAACGCACTGGATCGGGTGGCTCGAACTCGAGCGTCATCCCAGCCGAGAAGTCGAGGGGACGAACGGCCGTCGGCCGGCGATCGGGAAATGTCACAGCGAACGAGATCGGTACGCGCATGTCTGGATACCCGAGATGCGCGAGCGCGGCACCGTCCCGAAAGCGAACGAGCGCATGGACTACCGAGGTCGGATGCACGACGACCTCGATCCTCTCGTATGGGAGATCGAAAAGGAAGTGGGCCTCGATCAGCTCGAGACCCTTGTTCGCCAGCGTCGCCGAATCGATCGTGATCTTCGGCCCCATCGACCATGTCGGATGGGCAAGCGCCTCGTCCACGGTCACTGATTCGAGATCCAAGCGTGAGCGGTTTCTGAACGGGCCGCCGGATGCAGTGAGGACGACCGCGTCGACGGCCTCCGGGCTGCGCCCTTCGAGACACTGGAAGACCGCGGAGTGCTCACTATCCACGGGGAGAAGATGCCCCCCGCCCCGCTTCCAGGCCGCGATTGCGAGGTCGCCCGCCGCGACGAGGCTCTCCTTGTTGGCGAGCGCGAGAGTCACCCCGTGCTCGAGCGCCCACAGCGTCGCTCCGACGCCTGCGAAGCCGACGACGGCGTTCAGCACGAGGTCGGGCTTCGACGCCTCGAGGAGCTCGGTCAGGTCGCCGCCGACCTGCACGTGCTCGACTCCGTGCTCGACAGCGAGCTCGTCGAGGGGCTGAGAGCGTGAGGCGAGCGCGCACACGCACAGCGCGGGATTCGCAGCGATCACGTCGAGTGCCTGCGCCCCGATGGAGCCGGTCGCCCCGAGCAGGGCGATTCGTCTCTCCGCCATGCGCGAAGGCTAACGGTGAACGTGTTCAGACAAGGCTATGCGTGCCCGAACGCCACGATCACGTAGTACGCGGCCGGTCCCGCCCACAGGAGTGAATCGAGGCGATCGAGCATGCCACCATGACCCCCGAGCAGCCGTCCGGAGTCCTTCACTGTGAGATCGCGCTTCACCGCTGATTCGAAGAGGTCCCCGAGCACCGAGGCGAGAGCGATTGCCGCTCCGAGCGCAAACATCTCTGGGATGGACAAGAAATCATCGCGATCCTTGTAGAGGATCACGAACGCCATCGCGATTGCGGCAACGAAACCACCCACCAGGCCCTCCCACGACTTCGCGGGCGAGATCGTCGGCGCCATCTTGTGGCGCCCAAGTGTGCGGCCCACGAAGAAGGCACCCGTGTCGGCAGCGAAGACCGTGAAGAGCACGGCCATCACGGCCCAGAAGCCGAACTCCGGGATGTCGCGGATCAGTAGGAGGAAGCCCAGTCCGGCTCCCACCCATGTGACACCGAGCAGCGTCACGCCAAAGGACGTCGTCGCGGATCCTCGTACGTCCGCGAGTCCGTAGACGACGAACGCGAACACGAGCGTCGACAGGATTCCGCCGACCATCCACGCGAGGCCGCCGAGCTGGAGACCGACCAGCGTGAGCACGAACCCGAGGTAGCCCCCGAGCACGAGTGGCCGAAGCTCACGCGCCATCACATAGAGCTCGTGGAGGGCGATGAGGCCGCCGACGAGCGTGAGCCAGAAGAGCCACCAGCCGCCGCGGTACACCAGGCCGATGACGAGCGGCAGCAGGACGAGCGCGACGACGATTCGCGACGCGAGAGAGTTCATCGGGCTCCGTACCGGCGCGCCCGCTGCTCATACTCCTCGAGAGCGGCTCGGAGCCGTTCCTCTCCGAAGTCGGGCCAGAGCGTCTCGTCGAACACGAGCTCGGAATAGGCCGACTGCCACAGGAGGAAGTTCGAGATGCGCTGCTCGCCCGAGGTACGGATCACGAGGTCGGGATCGGGGAGCTCGGGTGCGTAGAGCCGGGCAGCCACGGCCTCCTCGGACATGTCCTGGGGTCTGACCCCATCCTCGAGCAGTCGACGAGCTGCATCTACGATCTCCGCTCTACTCCCGTAGTCGAAGGCGATCCAGAGGCTCAGGCGATCGCTGTGCGCCGTCTCCCCCTCGAGCCGAGACATCTTCTCCAGCAGCGCCTGGGGCACGCGATCGCGTCGTCCGAAGAAGCGCGTACGAACTCCCTGCTTGGCGAGATCGGGAAGCTCGCGCTCGATCGTCTCGTCCATCAACTCCATGATCGACTCGACTTCGTCCGGCGGACGGGCCCAGTTCTCAGTCGAAAAGGCGTAAACGGCGAGTGACTCCACACCGAGGTCGATCGCGGCTTCGACAGTCCGTCTCAGCGCCCGGGCCCCGGCGCGGTGCCCTTCAGCGACAGGAACGCCTCGGGCAGCCGCCCAGCGTCCGTTCCCATCCATGATCACCGCGACACTTCTCGCCGCCGCTGGAGCGTCCTCCGTCAGCGGTCAGACCTCCATGATCTCGGCCTCTTTCACTTTCAAGAGGTCGTCGATCGATTTCGTGTGCTCGTCGGTGATCTTCTGAACTTGCTGCTCGGCGCGTCGCTCCTCGTCGTCGCCGACGTCACCGTTGGTCACGAGCTCACGTAGATGCTGCATGATGTCGCGCCGGACGTTTCGGGTCGCGACCTTGCCATCCTCGGCGACCCGGCGGACGACCTTCACGAGATCCTTGCGACGCTCCTCGGTGAGCGTCGGAATCGGCAAGCGGATGATCTTCCCGTCGTTCGAGGGCGTCAGCCCGAGATCCGACTCTTGAATGGCGCGTTCGATGTTCTTCATGGATCCGGGGTCGAAGGGCTGAACCGTCAGCAGTCGAGGCTCGGGTGCGGCGATCGATGCCAGGCTCTTCAGCGGCGTCGGCGTGCCGTAGTAGTCGATGACGATTCGATCGAGGAGCGCCGGCGAAGCACGTCCGGTGCGAATCGAGTTGAACTCGTGGTGCGTTGCCTCGATCGACTTGTCCATGCGCCGCTTCGCATCGGCAAGAAACTCTTCGATTGCAGCCATTCGTCCTCCTACGGGGTCGAGATGATCGTGCCCACTCGCTCGCCCGCCGCGACGCGACGGATGTTGCCCTTTGCGAGCTCGAAGACGTAGATCGGCAGTCGGTTGTCCATGCACAGCGAGAGTGCAGTCGTGTCCATGACCTTGAGGCCACGCTCAATTGCCTCGAGGTGCGTCAGCTGCGGAATGAACTGCGCGTTCGTATCTTCGCGCGGGTCACCGTCGTAGACGCCCTGTACGGCGTTCTTGGCCATCAGGATTCCCCCCGCGCCAATCTCGAGTGCGCGCAGCGCCGCGGCCACGCCGATGGTGTTGAAAATGAACGGCACGCCGCCCGCCTCGCGGACAAAGCGTTTGACGAGCATCCCGATCTCGTTGAGGTGGGCGTGGCCGGGAATGCAGT
>Ga0210334_10702869_pt1 | contig 13126 bp, 16 predicted proteins | sample S306metaT_FD_164440 | JGI IMG/M metagenome (GOLD analysis project Ga0210334, IMG submission 164440) | Metatranscriptome of estuarine sediment microbial communities from the Columbia River estuary, Oregon, United States - S.306 (Metagenome... | ecosystem: Environmental > Aquatic > Marine >... | reverse complement strand
CGATTTGGGGGGAGTCGCCGGAAACCTCTTGTCACATAACCTATTGGTTTTCAGCGTAATTCCTGGCGCCCCGAAGACGAATCGAACGTCCGACCTACCCCTTAGGAGGGGGCTGCTCTATCCACTGAGCTACCGGGGCGCGAGGGCGCGATTTTACCCCACGGACGCGGCTTAAGTGCCCGAAATCCTGTCGTAATAGCGGGCCCGGTAAAGCAGGCGCTTGTGGGCCGGATCGTCGGCGAACGCGGATCGGTCGTGGAGCACGTTGTTCGACAGGATGCCCATGCCGGACTCGAGGCGTCCGCGGAAGATCCACGGGGAGTGGCCGGCCAGGAATTCCGAAATGGCGAGCACGGCGCCCTGGGTTTCGGGATCCGTGGTCCACTCGATTGAGTGGGTGCGCGCCGTGTAGCGCATGTGCAGCCTCTGGGTTTTCGGGTCCACCGAGAAAACCGGGCCGCTTTGGCGGGAGCGCGCGACGCCTTCTTCGTCGAGGCGCGGGGGAATGGTCATGACATGGGGCGCCATGAGGGCGCGAATCCATTCCGGATTCCGGTTCCGGAGCCAGACGTAGACCATTTCGTGATCCACCAGGCCATTCACTCCGCCCTCGGCGGCGGGCGTGACGCAATGAAGCAGCACGGCCCGGATCGGCCGGTCGGCCGTGTTGTAGTAGCCGTCGGTGTGCCAGCGCAGCGGACGGTTGGTGTAGGGGATGAAAGTCCTGCGCTCGCCTTCCGCCGCGACGGCCAAGGGCGTGATGCCGTCGTCGTCGGCCAGCATGTTGTAGTCCAGGCGCTCGAGCCCGAATTGCCGGCCGAGCAGCCGCGGAATGTCCTTGTCGGGACTGGCGCCGAGGCGGCTGGCGTAGATCGCCATGTTGGCGCGGCGAAGCCGGTCGAGGAGGGCGGCGTGCTCGGCGGCGGTCAGCTTGCGCGGGTCGTGCACCTCCACCACCAGTTCTTCCAGGCGCCCGGGGTATCCCGCGACCTTGGCGTCGCGCCAGCGCTCGTAGGCGGCGTCATCGGCGGGATCGAAGGGATCGCTGCCCGGAACGGGAAGGGACGCTGGCTGCACGGGGTCAGTTGCCGGCAGCGGCGCGCCGCGGCTTGGGAGGCTCGGGACTGATCAAGCCGTTGACCGCCCGCCTCACGGTCTCGACGATCTCCGGGCATTCGATGGAAATGATCTGGTCCACGACCCAGGGCTGGTCGGATTCGATCATCACCTCCCGGATCATGTTGCCCAGGTAGCGCAGAGCGGGATACGACGGCTCGCCGCCGGGAAACTGGAAGGTGGCGTAATCGTCGCCGCGGCGGTTGAGCATGTCCAGGAAGTTGGACTGGTAGTCGAAGCCGTCCTCGCCCACCACCTCGCGGACGTTGGTCTCCATCACCTCTGCCAGGCGTTTCCCGAGGCCGCGGATCATCCCCGCCCGCTGGGTGTCGTCCACCCGGCCGTGGAGCAGGCGGTCCGCCAGGTGCACCTGGAAGGCGATGACCTCGCCCAGGATGCGGAAGCCGCGCTCGGGGGTGATGATGTCGTAGTCGGCCTTGGACAGGCCGGTGACGGCCTTGTCCGCCAGCTTCCAGATGGTGGAGGCGAGCACGGTCGCCATTTCCTCGGGGGGGCGCTGGGCGCCGGCCTGCTTGAACCAGACGGTCTTGATTCTCATGCTGCTTCCCCCAGCGCCACGGGATGGCGCGGATCGGCGATCCATTCGCTCCAGGAGCCCGGATACAGGCGCGAGCCCTTGAGGCCGGCCACTTCCATGGCCAGCAGATTGTGGCAGGCTGTGACGCCGGATCCGCAGACGTGAATCACGCGCTCCGGCGAGACATTCCCGAGGAGCGGAGCAAACTCCATTCGCAGTTCTTCGGGGGAGAGCAGGGTGCCGTCCACCTCCACGTTATCCTCCCAGGGGCGGTTCACGGCGCCGGGGATATGGCCCGCCACGGGATCGAAGGGCTCCATCTCGCCGGAAAATCGCTCCGGGGCCCGGGCGTCCACCAGGCGGAAGTCGTCCCGCCCGACGACGCGCTCGACCTCCGACGCCGACACCCATTGGCCCCGAGCGGGCCGGGCGCGGGGATCCCCCTCGCCATGGGCGCCCGGATGGACCGATTCCAGTTCCCGCTTCTCCCGCTGCCATTTCTGGAACCCGCCGTCGAGGAGCGCCACGGCCTCGTGGCCCAGCCAGCGCAGCATCCACCAAAGGCGCGCCGCGATGGATCCGAAGCTGTCGTCATAGACGACCACCTGGCGGTCGCGCCCCACGCCGGCTTGCGCCAGCGTGCGGGAGAACGCGTCCGGATCCGGCAGGGGATGACGCCCCGAGAATTCCGTCCGGGGGCCGGAAAGGTCGTCTTCCAGGTGGAGATAGCGGGCGCCCGGTATGCGCGAGCGCCGGTAGGCGTTGAGGCCCGCCTCCGGGTCGCTGAGGGTGAAGCGGCAGTCCACCGCCAGCCACCCCGGGTCGCCCAGATGCTCCGCCAGTTCCGCCGTCTGGACCAGGGTCGTGTACGACCGCGTCACTTCGTCTTGCGGATGTAGAACTGGTATTCCCCGGCGGCGCTCTCGCGGGTATCCACCAGCTCGAAACCCGTGGCCTTGATCCAGCCGTCGATATCAGCCCTGATGCCCGGACAGTTGCTCCACAGCTCCAGGACTTCGCCCTTGCTCATGCCGTTGAGCAGCTTCTTGGCCTCCACGATGGGCCCGGGGCAATGGACGCCGCGGATGTCGAGCACGGCGTTGGGAGCCAAGTGCTTGGTCTTGCCCTTGCGGATGTAATAGCCGGTGCCGCCGGCGGACATCTTCTCGGTCTTGACCACCTCCACGTCGGTGTACTTGGTCCAGGAGAAAACGTCGTCGTGGGTCCCGGGGCAGTCGGAGATCAGCAGCAGGATCTGCCCCGCCTCCATCTCGTCAACCAGCCGCTTGGCGCCGAGGATGGGCCCCGGGCAACTGGTGCCCTTCATGTCGAGGGTAATGTTGGGTTGCACCTGCGTGGTCATGGCAATCTCCGCGTGGTCCTGTGAAATTCCTGCCGCTCAGTATCCGCCCTTGCCGAAGGGCTTGGGGAGGCCCGCCACCCGCACCGCCTGCCGGGCGGGCTGCATGGGAAAGAGCTCGTAAAGATACTTCTTCCAGTCCTTGCCCGGGTGCTCTTCATCGAAGTCCTTGCACATGGCCCGGAAGTTCGGGGTGTGGCCGTCCTCCTTGAACTTCTCCCGCAGGTAGTTGATGACCAGCCAGTGGTCATCGGTAAGCTTGATGCCGTCCGCTTCCGCGATTACCGGCACGATCTCGTCGCTGAAATTGGCCTCGGTGAGGAAGCCCTCCTCGTCGGCCTCCAGTTCCTCGCCATTGAGCATGTATCCCATTCTTTCCTTCTCCTCCAAACCATGAGTTGCGATGCCCGGTCCCCTTTCCGGGGCCCGGAGAGTCAGTACTCGATCCGGACGGCCCGGATCGATTTGTGCGGGACCAGGATCCCGCAGCCCAGGAGGCGGTGGCGTCCCAGCCCCCGCTCCTGGAGGTATATCGAGTGTTCCCGCGCCACCTCGTGCAGCATGACGCTGTAGCCGGAAATTTCGCCCTCGGCGGCGTGCCCCCGGCGGCGCTGGCCGCAGAGGAACTTGCAGGGCGTCCCCAGTTCCTGGAGCAGGGCAGTCACGTCCTCCAGGAAGCGGGCCTCGTCCGCGCTGCCGGTATCCACGAACCGCGAATACAGGGTCGCAAAGACCGACAACTCCCGGACCCGGGCCGCGCCGATGCCAAGGGCGTGCCCGGCGATGTCCAGCGTGTGTCCAGTAAGGACCGCCGCGTCCTCCAGGCGCTCCCGGGGGAGCCGCAGCGCCAGCCGGCTGCGCCGGGACACTAGCACGGTTCCGCGGTCCGTGGGCGCGCCCTTGAAGGGATGAATCCCCGCCAGGGGCTCGCTTTCCAGCCAGGGCAGGAGCCGGAGCAGTTCCCGCCACAACGGCAGCGCGAAATCGGCCGGCAAAACCTTGCCCTCGACCTCGAACAGCAGGTCGAGGACCTTCGCGGCAGGCTCGCTCATCCGGCACCGGGCTTGGTCAGTTGCGCCCGGGCCCAGGCTTCCATGGCGCCGCCCCAGGCCTTGGCGGTCGCTGGGTCGATGTCGAAAATGGTGAAGCGCTTGCCTTCCCGGATCCGGATGCGCAGGAAGCTCATCCCCCCCGTTTCGAAATCGACCTGTTGCAGTTCCACCTCCTGCCCCCCCAGGGGAACGGTGAATCTTTCCAGGGAAGCAAGTTTTTGCATGGACCCTGCCCTTTTCGCGAAGGGTGCAAGATTACGCCCCGCTCTCGGCCGGGATCAACTGGAATGACCGGCACTTACCGACGGGGAGGACGGGCACCTACCCAGATGGGTAGTATCCCACCCCCCCATCAGGGGAGCATCAAAACCCCGTGCGGATGATTTTTTGTTGCGGTGCACCCTCAGTACCATGCCGCCTTGTCTGTGAAAAAGCCCACTCTAGGAGGACTCCCCGATGGCCAAGAAGATGTATGACACCCCCCTTCTGGATCAACTCGAAAGCGGTCCCTGGCCGAGCTTCGTCACCGGGCTCAAGCGCCTGGCCAAGGACAAGAACTATGTCGTTGATCTATTGGGTCAGCTTGAGACCTCCTACCGCACCCGCAAGGGATACTGGAAGGGCGGCACGGTGGGCGTGTTCGGATACGGCGGCGGCGTGATTCCGCGCTTCACCGAGCTCAAGGACGAGAACGAGAAGCCGCTGTTTCCGGAAGCGGCCGAGTTCCACACCCTGCGGGTGCAGCCCCCGGCGGGAATGCACTACGACACCGCCACCCTGCGCAAGATGTGCGATGTCTGGGAAAAGTACGGCTCCGGCCTCATCGCCTTCCACGGTCAGTCCGGCGACATCATGTTCCAGGGCTGCACCACCGACAACGTGCAGCCCGCCTTCGACGCCCTCAACGAGATGGGCTTCGACCTGGGCGGCGCGGGGCCGGCCCTGCGCACCTCCATGTCCTGCGTTGGCGCCGCCCGCTGCGAGCTTTCGTGTTACAACGAGGCCAAGGCCCTGACCAGCGTTATCAACGCCAACCTGGACGACATGCACCGTCCGGCGCTGCCCTACAAGTTCAAGTTCAAGTTCTCCGGCTGCGGCAACGACTGCGTGAACGCCATCCAGCGCTCGGACTTCGCCGTGATCGGCACCTGGCGCGACAACATGCAGGTGAACGACGCCTACGCCCGCAAGTACTACGCCGAGCACGGCATGACCGACCTGGTGAACGACGTCATCGCCCGCTGCCCGACCAAGGCCATACAGGTCATGAAGAAATCCGAGGTGAAGTCCGCGCCCCACGTTTCCGTGGCGGAGCTGGACGACGACCTGCGGCTGGTGATCGACAACAAGGACTGCGTGCGCTGCGTGCATTGCCTGAACGTGATCCGCGGCGGGCTGCTGCCGGGCAAGGACCGTGGCATCTCGATCCTGGTCGGCGGCAAGGGCGTGCTCAAGATCGGCGCCACCATGGGCACGGTGGTCGTCCCGTTCATGAAGATGGAGTCCGACGAGGACTTCGAGCAGCTCAACGAACTGGCGCGCAACGTCCTCGACTTCTTCGCCGAGAACGCCCTGGAGCACGAGCGCACCGGAGAGATGATCGACCGCATCGGCCTGGTGAACTTCCTGGAGGGCGTCGGCCTGCCGGTGGATGCCAACATGGTGCTGGAGCCGCGCTCCAATCCCTACGTCCGCACCGACGGCTGGGACGAGGAGGTGGAGAAGGTCAAGGCCCAGAAATCGGCGGCCGCCTGAGGCGGGCGCCGCGAGACACGGAATACAGGAGATAACCCATGGCTGAAATGAGACACCCCATCGAGTGCGGCGCGCCGGACCCCATGCCGTTCATGCACCCGCTGATGAAGAAGAACTACGGCAAGTGGATCTACCACGATCATCCGCGCCCCGGCGTGCTCATGCACAAGGCCGAGAGCGGGGAGGAGATCTGGACCGTGAAGGCCGGTACCCAGCGCCAGATGGACGTCTACACCATCCGCAAGCTGTGCGACATCGCGGACAAGTACGCCGACGGCCACGTGCGCTTCACCGCCCGCTCCAACATCGAGTACATGGTGTCGGATCCGAAGAAGGTGGATCCCCTGATCAAGGCCTTGAATGACGACGGCTTCCCGGTGGGCGGCACCGCCAACTCGGTGTCCATGATCGCCCATACCCAGGGCTGGCTGCACTGCGACATCCCCGGCACCGACGCCTCCGGCGTGGTGAAGGCCCTGATGGACGAGCTCTACCAGGAGTTCGTGACGCAGGAGATGCCCAACCGGGTCAAGCTCTCCACCTCCTGCTGCGAGATCAACTGCGGCGGCCAGGCCGACATCGCCATCATCGTCCAGCACACCAAGCCGCCCAAGATCAACCATGACCTGGTTGCCAACGTTTGCGAGCGCCCCGCCGTGGTGGCCCGCTGCCCGGTGGCGGCGATCCGGCCGGCCCTGGTCAACGGCAAGCCGTCCCTGGAAGTGGACGAGAAGAAATGCATCTGCTGCGGCGCCTGCTACCCACCGTGCCCGCCGATGCAGATCAACGACCCCGAGCACTCCAAGATCGCCATCTGGGTCGGCGGCAAGAACTCCAACGCCCGCATCCGCCCGCGCTTCCACAAGCTGGTGGCCTCCGGCCTGCCCAACAACGCGCCGCGCTGGCCGGAGGTTGCGGAGGTGGTGAAGAGGATCCTCGGCGTGTACAAGCAGGACGCCCGCTCCTGGGAGCGCCTCTCGGACTGGATCGAGCGCATCGGCTGGCCGCGCTTCTTCGAGAAGACCGGGCTGCCCTTCACCAAGTACCACATCGACGACTGGCGCGGCGGCCGCAGCACCCTGAACGCCTCCGCCCACATCCGGTTCTGAGGGCCGCGGCATGAAGTTCGGCATCATGGTCAACGAGGGGCCCTACACCCACCAGGCCACCGACTCCGCCTACATGTTTGCGAAGGCGGCCCTGGCCAAGGGCCACCAGGTCCAGCGCGTGTTCTTCTACCACGACGGGGTGAACAACTCGACCAAGCTCACCGAGCCGCCCCAGGACGACCGGCATATCGTGAACCGCTGGTCCAAGCTGGCGGAGGAGCACGGCATCGACCTGGTGGTGTGCGTGGCCGCGGCCCTGCGCCGCGGGATTCGCGACGAAAACCTGGCGCCCGGCTTCCGCATCTCGGGGCTGGGTCAGCTGGTGGAGACGGGGATCCAGGCCGACCGCCTGGTGGTATTCGGGGATTGAGGTAATGGGAGGAAGCATGTCCGAGGCAACGGGCGGCATCGAGGGCGACGAGGACGTTTCCGGCGTCGTCAAGAAATTCATGTTCGTCAACCGCAAGGCGCCCTACGGCACGATCTACGCGCTGGAGGCCCTGGAGGTGGTGCTGATCAGCGCCGCCTTCGACCAGGACGTGAGCCTGGCCTTCGTGGACGACGGCGTCTTTCAGCTGATGAAGGGCCAGCACACCAAGGCCATCGACGTGAAGAACTTCTCCCCCACCTACCGGGCGCTGGAGGGTTACGACATCGAGAAGCTGTTCGTGGAAAAGGAGTCCATGGAGGCGCGCGGCTTGTCGGAAGAAAACCTGATCGTGCCCGTGGAGGTGCTGTCGCGGGAGGACATGGGCAAATTGATGGAGGAGCAGGATGTCGTCATCAGCTTCTAGGGGAACTCATCTCAGGGTCCTGCGCGTGTGCGACGCGGTCGCTTTGGGATGCAGTTCAAGGCGCGAGCGACGCCGTTTGGTTCGTCCAAACAAGGCGCGAGCAACACCGAAATGCGCCCAAAGCGGCCCGTCCCTTCGGGTTGCGCCCAGCCAGCGCGTCTGCGGCGTTTCTCGGCTTGCCAATATCGACGTATTGGCTGCGCCTCGTTCCTTGCATACATCACCGGTTGAGCAGCAACGCATCACGCGGAGGGCCCTAAGATGAGTTCCGGCATGCTGCACGTCGTCAACAAGTCGCCCTTTGAGCGCGACGCCCTGGCCAGCGCCCTGCGCATGGCCCGGCCCGGCAGCGGCCTGCTGCTGATCGAGGACGGCGTCTACGCGGTGGTGAAGGGCAGCGAGGCCGCGAACCGCTTGAAGGCGGCCAAGGACGTGACCGTGTACGCCCTGTGGCCCGACGTGGAGGCCCGCGGCATGCAGGACCGCGTGCTGGAGGGCATCAAGATGGTGGATTACGGCGGTTTCGTGGATCTGGTGGCAGAGCACGCGACCGTGCAGTCCTGGCTTTGAATCAACTGTTCCGAAGGAGGAATGAAATGAGCATCGAATTGAACGGCAAGACCTACGAGACCGACGAGGAAGGCTACCTCACGAACCTCGGGGAGTGGAACGAGGACGTGGCGAACTACATCGCCAAGGAAGAGAACATCGACATGACCGAGAGCCACTGGGAGGTCGTCAACTTCCTACGCGACTACTACAACGAGTTCCAGATCGCGCCGGCCGTCCGGGTCCTGACCAAGGCCATCGGCAAGAAGCTGGGGCCGGAGAAGGGCAACAGCAAGTACCTGTACGAGCTGTTCCCGTACGGTCCCGCCAAGCAGGCGTGCAAGATCGCGGGCCTGCCGAAGCCCACCGGCTGCGTCTGAGCCGGAACCTGCTGCGCAGCCCGTCTGCCTCGTTGCGCGCCCGCCGCTTGCCTGCCGGCTCAGGCGGGTCTCGCGGCGCCGCGCCGCCGCACCCGGGCTGCCCGTAACGGCTTATTTAAACCGATTGACAGGATGACTCCGGCCACTGTCATTTTCGCCCTGCTGCTCTATGCCGCCACCGCGCTGCTGGTGGGTGGTTTGGTTGCGAAGATCCGGCAGTACTGGCGCACGCCGGCCCCGCTCAAGATCCCGACCACCCCGGCGCCGGTGCGCAAGTCCGGGGTGTTCTGGCGCATGGCGCGGGAAGTGGTGCTGTTCGAAAGCCTGTTCAAGGCCAACAAGTGGACCTGGCTGTTCGCGATCCTTTTTCACGGCGCCCTGTGGCTGGTCCTGCTTCGCCACCTGCGCTATTTCACCGAGCCGGTGTGGGCGCCGGTCGCGCTCATGCAGCCCTTCGGCATCTACGCCGGTTTTGCCATGGTGGCCGGGCTCACGGGCCTGTGGGCGCGGCGCTTCCTGGTGGACCGGGTGCGCTACATCTCCACCTACAGTGATCACCTGATGCTGGCGCTGCTCATCGGCATCGGGCTTACCGGCCTCGGGATGAAGTTCGTTTCCCACACCGACATCGTGGGGCTCAAGGCGTTCATGCTGGGCCTCATGTATCTCGACTGGCAGCCGCTGCCGGCGGATCCGCTGCTCATGGCGCACCTGCTGATGGTGGCCGGCCTGATGGCGGTGTTCCCGATATCCAAGCTGCTGCACGCCCCCGGAGTTTTCTTCAGCCCCACCCGCAATCAGGTGGATGATCCCCGTGAAGCGCGGCACCTGGCGCCCTGGGCGGCGCAAATGGAACGGAAGTAGGAGCGGCCATGGCGGCGCCAAAATTCGAAACCCCGGCCCTGCGCGAATACACCGAGGTTCCGGCCATCGCCCCCGGGGTCATGGCCGGCTCCAAGCCCTACGTGGCGTCCGCGCCCATCCAGCAGGCCATCGGCTTTCCGGGCGAGCTGGCCGAAGGCTGGGAGCAGCGGGCGGTGGCCAAGATGGGCGAGCTGCTGGACAAGTACCGCTCGTTCCGCGTGTTCCTGGACGCCTGCGTCCATTGCGGGGCCTGCACCGACAAGTGCCACTACTACCTGGGGACGGGCGATCCCAAGAACATGCCCGTGGCCCGCCAGGAACTGGTGCGCAAGGTGTACCGCCGCTACTTCACCTTCGCCGGCAAGCATTTTCCGAAGCTGGTGGGGGCCAGCGACCTGACCAGGGAAGTCCTCGACGACTGGTTCAGCTACTTCAACCAGTGCTCCGAGTGCCGCCGCTGCTCGGTTTTCTGCCCCTACGGCATCGACACCGCCGAGATCACCATGGGTGCCAAGGAGATCATGGACTCCATCGGCCTCGGCCACAAATACGTCAACGAGATCCTGGGCAAGGTCCAGAAGATCGGCAACAACCTGGGCCTGCCGGGCCCGGCCCTGGAGGACACCCTCCTTGGGCTGGAGGAGGACGTCAAGGAGGATACCGGCTCCGACGTCCGCTTCCCCCTGGACGAGGAGGGCGCGGAGGTCCTGCTTATCACCCCGTCCGCGGACTTTTTCGCCGAGCCCCACGTGGAGAGCCTGATCGGTTACGCCAAGGTGTTCCACGCCGCGGGCATTTCCTGGACCCTTTCCTCCCACGCCTCGGAAGCCGGGAACTTCGGCCTCTTCATCGGCAACTACGAGACTACCCGCAATGTCGCCATGCGCATCCGCAAGGCGGCGGAGGACCTCAAGGTGAAGCGGGTCATCGTCGGCGAGTGCGGACATGCCTGGCGCGTGGCCTACAGCTTCTGGAACACCCTGATCGGGCCCTTCGATTTCCTGGACCCGGACTACCCGGTGCCCCAGCACATCTGCGAGTTCACCCACGATCTGATCCAGCGCGGCGGAATCAGGCTCGACAAGGAAGCCAACGACCACCGCGTCGTCACCTTCCACGACTCCTGCAACGTGGCCCGGGCCTCCCGCATGGGCGGCATGCCCGGCGGCCAGTTCATCATTCCCCGGGAGATCGTGAAGGCCAGCGCCAACCACTTCTTCGACATGGCGCCGGAGACCATCCACGAGAGCACCTTCTGCTGCGGCGGCGGAGGCGGCCTGCTCACCGACGAGTTGATGGAGATCCGGGTCAAGGGCGCGCTGCCGCGCATGGAAGCGCTCAAGCGCGTGGTGGACGAGCACGGGGTCAATTTCATGGCCACCATCTGCGCCATCTGCAAGGCGCAGTTCACCAAGGTCCTGCCTTATTACAAGTTCGACATGGGCATGGTGGGCGGCGTCCACCAGCTCGTGAGCACCGCGATTCAATTGGGACGCAACGACTGAGCGGCGCGCCGCCAGGCGCCTGCCCGGACAAGAGGAGATAGATATGTCGGTCACTTCGGACGAGATGAACACCAAGCTCACGTTCCGCCGGTTCAAGGACGGCGACAGCAAGCATGTGCCCTGGAACGAGCAGATCTTCCAGGCCGATCACAGCCACAAGTGCCCGACCTACCAGAAGAGCACGCCGCCCTGCCAGGGAAGCTGCCCGGCGGGCGAAGACATCCGCGGCTACCTCAACATCGTGCGCGGCATCGAGAAGCCCCCCGCGGGCATGGGCTGGCAGGAATACGCCTGGCGGCGCCTGACCGAGTCCAATCCCTTCCCCGCCGTCATGGGACGGGTGTGCCCGGCGCCCTGCGAGTCCGGCTGCAACCGCAACGAGGTGGAGGACCACGTGGGCATCAACTCCGTGGAGCATTTCCTCGGCGACTGGGCCATCAAGAACAACATGCAATTCAAGAAGCCCGAAACGAGCACCGGCAAGAAGGTGGCGCTGATCGGTGCCGGGCCGGCGAGCCTGGCCTGCGCCTACCAGCTGGCGCTCAAGGGCCACAAGTGCGTGGTGTTCGACGACCACGAGCTGGCCGGCGGCATGATGCGCTACGGCATCCCCGGCTTCCGCACCCCGCGCGAGACCCTGGACGCCGAGATCCAGCGCATCTTCAACCTGGGCGTGGAATTCCGCGGCAACACCCGCGTCGGCAAGGACGTCACCCTGGAGCAGCTGCGCAAGGAATTCGACGCGGTGTTCGTGGGCCTTGGGGCCCAGGCGGGGCGTGCCCTGCCGTGCCCCGGCTCGGACGCGCCCAACGTGGTGACCGCCATGGCCTTCCTGCGGGCCTTCAACGACGGGCGCATGCGCCACGTGGGCAAGAAGGTGGTGGTGGTGGGCGGCGGCGACGTGTCCATCGACGTGGCCACGGTGGCGCGCCGCCTGGGCCACATCGAGAAGGCCCACGAGAAGGACCGCCCCGAGTACGTGATCATGGGCCACGTGGCCCACGACGTGGCGGAGATCTCCGCCAAGCAGGGCGCCGAAGTGGTTCTCACCAGCATCATGCCCCGGGAGACCATGGAGGCCAACAAGCACGAGGTGGAAGCGGCCCTGGCGGAAGGCATCGAGATCCGCAACGGCCTGGCCCCGGTGGAAGTGCTCAAGGGACCGGACGGCCGCGCCCAGGGCATCAAGGTCGCCGAGTGCGAAGCCAAGATCAAGGGCGGCAAGCTGGAGGTGAACGTCAAGCCCGGCACCGAGTTCGATATCGAGGCCGACCTGGTGGTCTCCGCCATCGGCCAGGCGGTGGACTGGACCGGCATGGAGGCATTCAAGAACGAGCGCGGCATGGCCAAGGCCGACAAGAACTACCAGATCCAGGGCCAGCCGGGGGTGTTCACCGGCGGCGACGTGATCCGTCCGCACCTGCTCACCACCGCCATCGGCCACGGCTGGATCGCCGCCGAGGGCATCGACGCCTACCTCAACGGCCACGAGCTGGAAAAGCGCCCCAAGGTGGACGTTCACTACTTCGACATGGTGCGCAAGCTGGTGGAGACCGGCCATGCCCCGGAGGAGGTCCATGAGCCCCTGCGCGGCACCGATTCCAGCAAGGGCGCCGTTCACAACTACGACGACCGCTCGGCGCGCTACATCATCCCTCACGAGGACCTGTTCCTCGGCCACTTCGGGTTCGTGGAGCGCAAGAAGCGCAAGATGACCCACATCTCCCCGGAGGAGGTGCTGGGCAACTACCAGGAGCGGATCGATTCCCTTTCGGAGCAGGACGCGGTGGCGGAAGCCAAGCGCTGCATGAGCTGCGGGCTTTGCTTCGAGTGCGACAACTGCGTGGTGTACTGCCCGCAGACAGCCGTGTTCCGGGTCAAGAAAAAGGACGCCACCACGGGTCGCTACGTGGACACCGACTACACCAAGTGCATCGGCTGCCACATCTGCGCCGATGTCTGCCCGACGGGATATATTCAAATGGGCCTGGGAGAGTAGAGGCCGGGACATGAAGGCCGGCGCCGCACTGCTTGCCTTGATCGCCGCGCTGGTGGCGGGATTCGCGTTTGCCTCCGGGCGCACCGCAAAGCCGGTGGTGCTGAT
>Ga0210334_10262419_pt1 | contig 13185 bp, 12 predicted proteins | sample S306metaT_FD_164440 | JGI IMG/M metagenome (GOLD analysis project Ga0210334, IMG submission 164440) | Metatranscriptome of estuarine sediment microbial communities from the Columbia River estuary, Oregon, United States - S.306 (Metagenome... | ecosystem: Environmental > Aquatic > Marine >... | reverse complement strand
GACCCGGGCGTACCCGGGCGTGCGCTTTCGATCCGCTTCAGCAGGGACATCGCCTACTCCCCTTCAGCCCCCGCGCGGGGACCCCTTACGACTGGCGCCATGCGAACAACGACTTCCTGGGCGCGACCTTCCGATCGTCGGCCGTCGCCTCCTGGGGGCCGGCGATGGAGGTCGCCAGCCGGATGATGTCTTGTGACACCTGGGTCTCCCGATTGCTGAGCACGAACGGGATGCCCCGATTGAGTGCATAGACCACGCTCCGACCGTCGCTGACGATCGTGTGGTCGACCTTGCGCCCGATCGAGTGCTCCACGTCCGCGACGCGGATACCGAGCGTCGAATCGGCCCGGTTGAGGATGAGCTTCACCTTGTCGCGGCCGTAGCCGAGCTGGTCGGCGACCTCGAGGAACAGGCGCATGTTCTTGATGCTCGTGATCTCCAGCGACAGCACGGTGAGCACTAGGTCGGCGGCGTCGAGCACCCCGAGGGTCGCGTCGTTGAACGACGAGGTGCAGTCCACGAGGACGACGTCATGATGCATCCGGAGCGCCTCGAGCACCCGCCGCAGGGCCTGGGTCGTGACCAGCTCGGCCATCTCGGGCACGGGCGGGGCGAGCAGCACGTGGATGCCCGACGAGTGGTTGATGACGAACGTGTCGAGCGACTCCGGCTCGCCTCCGCCCTCGAGCTCGGGCATGAGGTCGGCGATCGACTTGTTCTTGGGGTTCAGGTTGAGCAGGACGCCCACGTCGCCGAACTGGAGCGACGCATCGACCAGGCAGACTTTCAGCCCGAGCTCCTGGTGGGCGGCGACGGCGAGATTGACCGCGATCGTGGTCCGACCGACCCCGCCCTTGGGGCTGAACACCGCCACGATGGCGCCGGGCTCTCCGGGCTCGGAGTCGGCAGCCGCGGCGGCCGCCGCGGCGCCGTCGGTCACGGGCCGCACAGCGATCCGGGACTGCTTGTCTCGCTCGCGCTCGTAGACCTGGCGGATCGACGCCGTCAGCTCGTCGGAGCTGAATGGCTTGACCAGGAACTCGCGAGCGCCGGCGAGCATCGAGCGGCGGAGGTAATCCGCCTCGCCCTGGACCGACATCATGATGACCGCGGCCGTCGGCACCCGCGTGGCGAGCAACTCGGTCGTGGCGATCCCGTCCATGTCCGGCATGTTGATGTCCATCAGGACGACGGCCGGCGTGAGGGCCACGGCCAGATCGAGCGCCTCGGCGCCCGATGCGGCCGCCCCGACCACCTCGATATCACTCTCGAAGCCGAGCAGCTTCGTGAGGTGATCGCGGGTCTCCGGGATGTCGTCGACGATGAGGACTCGGATCCGGTCGGCCATTTCTCGATCGCTACGGGTTCTGCTGTCGCCTGGCTGTTTCGCGGTCCCGGAGGACGGACGGGCGCCGGGTCTGCTCAGACCGTGGCGCCCGCATCGCCGGGGAGTTCCGACCCGCTACGGAGCGGGTGATGCCTGGGCGGGGAGGAGGGCCTCCACGACCTGCGGCACGAGGACGCCGTACTCGTCGATGAGGACCCTCAGGATGATGCCGGTGGTCTCGTCGGGGAGCGGCGTGACCTGGATCTTCGGATCGTTCGGATCCTGGAAGTCCTTCGAGGAGCGGAGGACGAGGCTGACGTTGCCGTCCAGCTGGGCGAACTTGATCACCTCGGCCTGCTGGGCGTCCACGCTCAGGACCACGATCTCCTGCTGGCCGTTGAGGCTGGTCGGCGTTTCACCACCCGTGTCGGTGGTGCCGGTGTCGGAGGGAGGTGGCGGCAGCAGCGTGCCGAGCACCTGCATACCCTGGAGCAGCAGCTTGACGCTCGTGGCATTGATGCCGGTCACCGGCGTGATCGTCTCGTCTTCGGGATTGACGGTCACGACCGGGAACTTGTCGGCGGTGAAACCGACCACCATGTCGACGTAGTCGCCGGGTTTGATCAGCGTGCCGACGCCGGTCACCTGGTCGACCTGGACCGAGATGGCGCGCTTGGTCGGCGGCACCGTGATCGTCGTGATGCCGGTGCTGCTGAACATGCTCGTCGTCAGCTGGGCGCCCTTGGTGATGTCCGTCCGCGCGATCTGGCCGATGACCTGGCTCGTGGCGGGGTACGAGTTGGCCAGGACCTCGGCCTTGTCGAATTCTTGCGCCTCGACGTCGCTCTCCGTGACGGTCACGCCAAGGGGGATGTCCTTCAGCGCGATCACGGCCTTGGCCTTCAACGCTCCGCCGGTGTCGGTGCTGCCCCGGTTGTTGCTGAGCAGGTAGAACACGCCGACGAAGGCGACGACCGCGAGGAAGAGCCCGATGAGCAGGATCAGGCGATTCGATCGCTTCAAGGTGAAATCTCCCCGGTTGCCGTGTGACAGGTGGCACCACTGTAGCACCGCTCCCGAGCGGCGCGACTATACCAAAGGGCTAGGACCATCGGAGGATTTGGTAGGTCCGGAGGCGGGCCGGCAAGGTCGGCCGCAAGGTGGTCATCCGACCGCGTCGTGGCGATGTTGCGCCGGCCCCGAGGGCACGCGCAGCGGGCGGGCATCGGCGCATCTTCGGAGACGATTCGACCGCCGGGCTCGGATGAGACCCGGCGGTCGAAGGTCGGACGCGGTGTCCAGCTAGACGGAGTTCCCGACGTCGCTGAGGATCTCGCTGACCTGGCTGCCAAGGAAGATCAGGGCGACGATCGCGACGATCGCGATCAGGGCGAGGATCAGCGCGTACTCGGCGAGTCCCTGGCCCTCGTCGTCAGAGCGGAAAAGCTCGATGAGAGCGGTGATGAGCTGCATGTTCGTGTTCACCTCCTTCCCCGCGGAAGTACCCGATGTGCCCAGATGAAGATTGCAGGCACATGGGCCGGAGCCGACACTACGGGGCGCGACCGAGGGTGTCAAGGGACCTAACCCCACCGGTCCGGCCGCCGGTGCCCGAATGTCAACACCTGTGCGGACGGGCGGTGCCCGGTGCGTGCGGCAGGCCGGACATCCATCCGCTCAGGAGCGACCCGGCCCGGAATCGTCGAAGCCGCCGGTCGCTCCGGCGGCTTCGAGACTCAGGTGACGAGGCGCGACTAGACGGAGTTCCCGACGTCGCTGAGGATCTCGCTGACCTGGCTGCCGAGGAAGATGAGAGCGACGATCGCGACGATTGCGATCAGGGCGAGGATCAGCGCGTACTCCGCGAGACCCTGGCCCTCCTCGTCGCGGTGAAGCGAGGCGAGGAGCGAGGTGATGAGCGCCATGCGGCTACCTCCTGGATGAGTACTCACCCCCAAGAACTCGAGGGCGGGCTCAACATACGAGCGCCGCGACTCCGGGGGAATAGCCAATTGGTACCGAACGCCCGAGAACGTGCGATCCCAACGTCCGGTGCTAGCTCGCACCCTCGACCAGCTGGGCGATCCACTGGACGATGTCGGCGACCTGGTCGCCGAACACAACGAGGATGACGAGGGTCAGGGCAGCGCTCAGCCCGATGATGAGCCCGTATTCGACCAGGCCCTGGCCGGCCGTTCGCCCGACGAGGCCGTGGCCCTGGCCGGCCATCACGCCTCCGGCAGTGGCACCACGAGGCGGAGCCGGCTGCCGCCGTCGAGCAGCTCCACCCCGACCGCGATGGCCGACGCCCGATCCTGGATCCCGCGCCAGCCGGCGGCGGGCAGCTCGACCGGGGCCGGTGCGACCGGCCTCGCTTCCTCGCGCCGATCCCGGATCATCGCCGCCAGCGCGGGCGGCAGGTCCTTGGCCGGCGGCGTCGGCGCCTCCTCCGGTTCCTCGGGTGCCGGCGGAGCGTCGCGCTGGGCGGCGATCTCGACGACCAGCTCCGGGTCCCAGGCCATCGTGACCGCGACTCGGTCGGGGTGGCCCTCGAGATAGAGGGCCAGCACCTCGTCGAGGATCCGGAAGACGCCGCTCTCGAGGTCCACCGGCAGGCGCCGATCTCGCCCGTCCGACTCGAACGACACCGGCACCCGTGCTCGCCGCGCCCGTTCCCTGGTCGCGCGCCGGAGGGTCGGCACGAGCCCGAGGTCGTCGAGCACCATCGGGCGGACGTCGAAGATGAATGACTTGGTCGCGTCGAGGGTCTGCTGGACCATCGCCACCAGCTGGCTCAGCTCGCCCCGCGCCGTCGCCGGGTCGCGCTCCAGGAGCCGATCCACGATCTGCGCCTGGAGCACGATGTTGGTCAGGCTCTGGGCGGGCCCGTCATGCATCGCCCGGGCGATCTCGCGCCGCAGATCCTCCTGCGCCGAGAGCACGACCCGCGAGAGCGAGGGTCCGTCGGCCGGTCCGGCAATGGCTCCCTCGGCCCCGCCTCCGGCATCGCCGTCGCCAGCCGGCTCGGTCTGGTCGGCGGGTGCGCCACCTGTCGCCCCACCCCCGCCGGCCAGCAGGCCAAGGGCATCGGCGTACCCTGCCAGGCCGTCGCGGTAACGCGCCAGCGCTCGCGCCTTGCCCTCGAGCACATCGACCTGGGCTTCCATCACGGCCGCCCGCCGCGTCAACGTCACCAGCTGTCCCTGCAGCTCGGCGATCTCATTCGGCTCGAGCCGATCGGCGGCCTCGAGCTTCTGGGCGGCTTGTGCCCGACGCGTCTCGTGACGACCGGCCTCGGTCCTCGCCTGGGCGACGAGCATCTCGATCTCGCCGAGCTCGTTGGAGAGCGTCCGGACCTCGCCCTGGGCGCGTTCGGCCAGCTCGCCGAGCGAGACGGCGGCGGGCATCTCGGCGCCCTGGTCGTTCATGATCGCCGGGTCGGCCTGGGGACGGCTCAATCCTCCGGCATCTTGATCCAGCCCTGGCGCATCGCGTAGACGACGGCCTGGGTCCGGTCGTTCACGGAGAGCTTGCGCAGGATCGAGCTCATGTGGTTCTTGACCGTCTGCTCGCTGATGCCGAGCGCGTAGGCGACCTGCTTGTTGGTCATGCCCTGGGCGATGTTGTCGAGGATCTCGACCTCCCTCGGGGAGAGCGGCGCGAAGATCGGCGCGGCGTCCTGACCGTAGACGGCCAGCTCGCGGAACTCCTTGAGCACGCGCGAAGCGACCGCCGGCTTGGCGAACACCTTGTCGTTTATCAGGTACTCACCGGCCGACACCCGGCGGATGATGGTGACCAGGTCGTCCGGACCGACGTCCTTGAGGATGAACGCCGCCGCCCCCGACCGGATCGCGTCGAACAAGGCCTCCTCGTCCTCCTCGACGGCCAGGATGATGATCCCGGTGGAAGGCAGCTCGCGCTTGATCCGCGAGGTCGTCTCGATGCCGCCGGGCGGGGGCAGCGAGAGGTCCATGAGGATGATGTCGGGGGACAGCTGGCTGGCGGCGTCCGTCGCGCTGCGGCTGTCGTCGGCCTCGCCGACGATGATGAAATCGGGCTCACGCTCGAGGATGTTGCGCATCCCCACCCGGAAGAAGGGATGGTCGTCCACGAGGAGGATCTTCGTGTGCTCGCCGGCGCTCCGGCGATCAGGCCCGCCCCGCCGGCGCTCCGGCCCGTTGTAGTCGATCTCGCTCATGTGCTCCTCTCACCTCCCAGTGGGATCGCCAGGCGGACGACCGTGCCTCCGTCAGGACGCGATCGTACTTCGAAGCGAGCGCCGACCAGGTCGGCTCGCTCGCGCATGAACTGAAGCCCGAAGCTGCGCCGCCCGTGGACGGCGACCGCGGTCGGGTCGAATCCCCGCCCGTCGTCCCTGACCTCGAGCAGCCAGGTGGCGTCTTCGAGTCGGGTGCTCACCCGGACGCCGGTCGCGGCCGCGTGCTTGCGTACATTCTGCAGCGCTTCCTGCACGACCCGCAGCACGACCGTCTGGCCCGTGTCGTCGAGACCGTCCGGCGGCGCGGCCAGCTGCACCTCGATCGGCAACCCGGTCAGGGCCATCAGATTGTCCACCGAGTCGCGGATGGCACCGTCCAGCCCGAGGTGCTCAAGCAGCGGGGGACGGAGCTGGCTGATGAAGCTGCGCACGTCGCCCAGCTCGCGGCGCAGGAGCTCGCGCAGGAAGCGGAGCTCCGTGCGGGCCAGCCGGCCGTCCTGGTCGAGCACCCGCTCGATGTACTCGACCTGGAAGATAGCGTTGGTCAGCGACTGGGCCGGGCCGTCGTGGACCTCCTGGGCCAACCGGCTCCGCTCCGCCTCCTGCGCCTCCACGATGCGCATCCGGACGTCCGTCGATAGCTGCGGGTCGGCGGGGTCTGCGAGCAGGCTCGAGTCGCCGCGCTCCAGGAACAGCAACGTGCGCTCGAGGTTCTGCTGAGCCAGCTCGAGCTTGCTGAGCTCCTGCTGGTGAAGCCCGAGCTCGATCGTGAGCTGCTCGACCTCGGCCCGCGTCGGACGAAGCCGGGCGTCGTCGGCTCCGACCTCGGCCGCGGCGGCCGGATCGATGGGGTCCGCGTCCTCCGCCTGCCTGGCCCAGGCGGCGTCTCGTCGTTCCAGGCGGTCCAGCTCGTCGCGCAGCGCGTGCCACCGACCGAGCTCGTCGAGATAGGCCTGACGGTATCGCTCTCGGACGATCCGCATGGAGTTCGCGGCATGGCCGATGGCCGCCTTGGCGTCGGCGTGCAGACCGTCGAAGCGGCGGTCCTGCGGATCGGTCGCGACGCGTGCGGTCTCCATCTGTTCCGGAGTATAGGCGTGGGGTTCAGGCGGGTCCGAGTGCCGCTCCTCCCGAGTCGCGTCGTCGTTCATGGGCAGACGATCCGCCAGACGCGGGCGTCGGCGATGGCCTCGGCATCCTCCGCGTCGGCCGGCGCCGGCAGCTCGACCTCCTCGAAGCACTCCGATCCGGGGGTGCCGGCGGCGAGGCTGTCGAACCAGACGTGGTGCAGGCCCCCGAAGGTGAGGACGGTCCGGGTGCCCGGGACGGCTGCCGCCAGCGAGAGGACCGACGACGGCGGCTCATCCGGCAGGGCGAGCGCCTCGGTCCGCTCGGCCTCAGCGAGCCAGATCGGGTAGTCGGCGATGACCGGCCCGATGTCTTCGAACGGCAGCCCGGCCGCGGTCATCGCCTCGTCGATCGCCGCGTAGCGTCGGGCCATCCCCTCCGAGCCGGCGGCGAACGTCGGCAGCACGACGACCGAGAAGAGCACCGAGCCGGCGATGGCCAGCGTGGCCCCCAGCCAGGCGACCGGTCGCGTCCAGCGCCGGCGGACCCCGACCCAGGCGATGCCCGCGTCGAGCGCGGTCAGGGCGCTGACGATGAGCAGCACGTGGATCGCACCGCCGCCATGGAGGAACGTGCCCCATTGCGTCGCGATCGGGAAGACCAGGCTGGTGACGAGGAAGGTGACCAACGAGAAGACGAGGAGCGGCCGCAGCGCCGGCCCGCGGGCGGTCCAGGGCAGCGCCAGGACGCCGAGGATCGAGAGCGGCACCCCGAGGTAGACGAGCACGTTCAGCAGGTTGTGGACGAGCCCGTCGAGCCGGGCCTCGACGATCGCCGCCGGTCCCTGGTCGAGGTAGCGCTCGAGGGTCGGCGGGTCGGACCAGGCGAAGATGTCCGTGCCCGACACGGACAGGGCGTTGGACAGCGCCTGGCCGGGGAACGGGCTGCCGAACACGAGCATGTCCCGGACCGCCCACGGAGCGAACACCAGGGCCGCGACCACCGCGGCGCCACCGACGAGCCGGACGCGGGCCGGGCGGTCCAGCGGACGGGTCACGGCGACCAGGCCGGCCCAGGTGAGCGCCAGCCAGATCGCCTCGTTGCGGGTCAGGGCGCCGAGCCCGAGCAGGAGGCCGAGACCGAGCAGCCGCGGGTCGGCCAGGCGGGCGCCACGTGGGTCGCGCAGCAGCCGGGTCATCAGCAGGCAGGCGGCCAGCACGATCGCCGCGAACACCATCGTCGAGTCGGGCAGCGCGCTGTGGAGCAGCAGGGGCAGGTAGATCGCCGCCGTGAACCCGGAGCCGAGGGCCAGCACCCTCGCCCGGCCGACCGGCAGACCACGTTCAGCTGCGACATCGGCGCCGAGCCGCCAGGCGAGCACCGCGACGAGCACCCCGGCGCTGACCGACATCACCTGGGCGGCCCGGGCCGCCGGCCCGAGATCGGCGGAGCCCTGGCCGAGCAGCCCCATCGGGATCGCCGCCAGGAAGCTCGGCAGCGGCAGCCAGACCTCGAAGGCCGGCCGCGGGAGCTCCAGCGGCGGGGTCTGGAAGCTCCAGATCGCGTCCGACACGAGGCCCCGCGCTTCGAGCAGGTTGCGCGCCACGCCCACGTAGTAGGCCGTGTCCTCGGGGCGGGGGAACACGATCGGCTGGCTTGCCAGCAGCCGCGCGACCAGGGCCACGGCGGCCACCGCCAGCACCGAGAGCCACGCCTCGCGCCGGTTCATGGCCGGGCTCCGGTGACGGCCCCGCAGCGATCGTCGCCGGCGGTCGTGCAGACCGGGTAGACGGCCCAGTCGACCCGACCGTCCGTGCCCTGCGAGGCGTAGGCCGGCGGCCCGATCCAGGCCGGTCGCTCGTCGCGGTCGAGGATCGGCGCCACCGAGGCCACCGCGTCGCCACGCTCAAGGGCGAGCCAGCGGATGTCGTAGGCGCGGGCGACATCCTCGATGACGTCGAGCGGGTCGTTGACCAGCACCACGCCGCCGTGCCCGGTCCAGTACCTGTAGCCGGCCGCGTCGATCGACATGAGCCGGTCGTCGGGCGCGGCCCCCGCCTGATCCAGGACGCCGGCCACGTCCTGGCGCTGCTGGCCGACGTGGTCCCAGGTGAGGTGGACGGAGAACGAGCCGTACACGGCGAGCACAAGCCCGAAGCCGACGGCCGCGTTGCCGAAGATGCGCGCCGACCGCTCGGCGTCCCAGCTCGGGCGCCGCCGGGCGACCCAGGCGGTCGAGGCCCGGATGCCCTCCAGCGCGAGCACGTACGAGTAGGGGACGAGCGCGCAGGCGGAATGGATGAACGTGCCGCCCGGCACGTGCACCGCCGAGACGATCGCCGAGAAGGCGAACAGGATCGTCGCGTAGGCGAGGAACGGCCCGTAGTCGACCTGGCGCCGCCTGGCCCAGGCCCCGACGAGCATGAACGGCGCGAGCAGCACCCCGCCGACGAGGACGGCGTAGATCCAGACCGCGCTCACGAGCCCGCCGACCCGCGTGAGCAGCAGTGGCCCGAGTCCCATGCCCAGGAGGTGGTCGAGCGAGGCGGGCGTCGAGATGCTGTTCCACTCCCCGATGTCGCGGATGAACAGGACCTTGCCTGAGGCGGTCGAGGGCGAGAGCTGCCCGAACACGGCCATCTGGCGGGCGTACCAGGGAAGCATGACCACGAGGAAGAGGGCGACCGCCTCGACCGCGGAGGCCAGTGGGATCCGCGGGGCACGCGAGCCGGTGGAACGCCACGCTCGCCAGCGATCCCAGAGGAAGGCGAGGCCGATGACGCCGAGGACCAGCACCCCGTCGTTGCGGGCGAGGGTTGCGCCGCCGGCCAGCAGGCCCGCCAGCGCGAACGCCCGCGTGTCGCCCTTGAGGCCGCGAGCGGTGAGCCAGAGGGCACCAACGACGAGCGGCTGGTAGAGCCCGAAATTGTCGGGCTGGGCCATGAACGGGGTCAGCAGTGCGGGCGCCGCGGTGAGCACGCCCGCGCCCACGGCGACCCACCCGGGCGATCCCGCGTCGCGCGCCAGGGCCCAGGCGAGCGGGGCGGCCAGCGCGCCGACGATCGCGAATGGTGCGGCTGCGGCGTAGGCCGCCGCGGTGGAGGCGGTGCCGGTCAGCAGCAGGAACGGCACCTGGACGATGGACGCCAACGGCATCCAGTGGGCGTTCGACGGGATCGGCAGGGCCGGGACGTCCGGGATGCGGCCGCCGACCTCCGGGAAGATCCAGATGAAGTCGACGTTGAAGCCGTTGCCGTTGACGAGCTGGCGGGCGACATCGACGTAGTAGGACGAGTCGGGATACGCCGGGTCCGGATAGTGCACGACCAGGACGGCCCGGACGAGGAGGGCGAGCGCGTACAGGGCGAGTGGCGTTCGCACGGCCGGTGCAGCGTAGCACCACCCCCTGGCCGTTCGGACCCGTACGAACGGGCTAGGACAGTAGGAGCCCAGGTCGCTTCTAAGATGGACCCATGGCGCCACCGTCCACCGATCTCGTCGACACCGCGACGGCCACACGCATGAGCTGGCGGGCAGCGCTCCGAAGCTTCGCGATCGGCGCGGCCGCCGGCGCGTCGCTGGTCGCGGCCCCGCTGCTCGGCTGGGTCGGCATCGTCACCGTCCTGGCGCCGTTCCCGCTGGCAGGCGTCCTCCTGTGGGTGGTCCTGGCCGCCTCGGTCGCCATCGCCGCTCTCGGCGTCCAGACGGCCGGGCGACTTCGGCCAGCGGATCGCCGGGCCGTGAGGATCGGATACGTCGTGGGCGCGGTCGCCCTGGTGCTGATCCTGGCGAGCGACGCGTCGGGCGCCTGGCGCGACTCTCGTGCGTACTTCGATCATTCGCTTCCGGACCCGTATGACACTCCGTATCACCTGGGCGGCATCGCCTACCCTCCGCCCTTCGCGGTGGCCATCGCGCCGCTCGTCGCGCTCGGGTGGACGGCGTTCGTCGTCGTCTGGACCGGGTCGATCCTCTTCTTCGTCGAGCGGATGCTGGGACCCACGGCCATCGCCATCGTCCTCGTCCCCCTCGTCGCCCTGGACGTCGCGAACGGGAACGTGAACCTGTTGATCGCGGCCGCACTCGTCTACGGGTTTCGGTGGCCAGAGCTGCTGGCCGTCGGGATCGTGACCAAGATCACCCCGGCGGTGAGCCTTCTGTGGTTCGCCGCACGGAGGGAGTGGCGGTCCCTGTCGCGAGCGCTCGTGGCAACCGTGGCCGTCGTTCTCCTGAGCGCCCTGCTCGCGCCCGGTCTCTGGGGGGAGTGGCTCGCGACCGTGACCGCCAGCTCGGTCCCGCCCGGGGCATTGGGCGTCGGGCCGTTGCTCCCGCGCTTGATGCTGGCCGGAGCGCTCACGGTCTGGGGCGCCAGGACGGACAGGCCGTGGGTCGTGCCGCTCGGGGTCTTCATCGCAATGCCCGTCATCTGGCCAGGGACCGTGTCGATCCTGATCGCCTGTGTCCCCCTCAGCCGCCCACCGTCCGCCGAAGGGCCTCGCCGACGGGCCGTGGACTGGGCGCTTGCGCAGGCCGTGCGGTGACCGAACAGGCATTCCTCGCCCGCCCCGCCGTGCGTCGGGGGCTGCGCGACGGTCTCGTCATCGCGGGGCTGCTCTTCGCGGCCTACCTCTTCGTTGTGGTGGCGCCGCAGCAGGGCACCGTCGGCTTCGACGCCTACGCCTACTGGTCCGTCGACCCGCAGGACCCCTACGCGCAGACGGCGGGTGCCCTCGGGGCCTTCCCCTATTCCCCTGTCGCGGCGCGCTTCTTCTCGCTCTTCGGCTGGATGTCGTTCGTCGACTTCTGGTGGCTGTGGACGGCGGTGCTCGTAGCCACGGTCATCTGGCTCGGCTGGCGGAGCGCGCTCGTGGTGCTCGCCTTCCCGCCGGTGGCGCTCGAGCTCTACCACGGCAACGTCCACCTGCTGATGGCGGCGGCGATCGCCCTCGGCTTCCGCTACCCGGCGGCCTGGCTGGTCGTGCTGCTGACGAAGGTGTCGCCGGGTGTCGGGTTGCTCTGGTTCGCGGCGCGCGGCGAGTGGCGACGGCTGGCGATCGCCCTCGGAGTGACCGGGGCGATCGTGGGGGTGTCGCTGCTGGTGGACCCGCAGCTCTGGGTCGAATGGATCCGCGACAGCCTCCTCCAGACCGCCGGTGGCACGGCGCTCGGCCAGTTCTCCTTGCCGTTATCGATCTGGATCCGGCTGCCGATCGCTGCGATCGTGGTCGTCTGGGGCGCACGGACTGACCGCGCCTGGACCGTGCCCGTCGCCTCCACGCTCGCCCTGCCCATCCTGTGGCCGAGCGGGTTTGCCGTGCTGGCGGCGCTCTGGCCGATCGCCCAGAAGCGACGCGGATTGACGGACGAGGCGACGCTGCGCGGGCGCTGACGGCCACGAACCTCCGACCCCGAGCGCCCGCTAAGGGCCCGACCGCCCGCCGTCCAGCCCAACGTGCCCGCTAGCGGGCCGAAGCCAAGGCCTCCGGCTCGAGACGATCCTCGGGGCCCCGACCGCCGGCCGGCTCGCCCGAGGCGTCATCGACAACGGTCGCCGGGCCCACCGCGGTAGGCGGCTCGAGCAGCCATGCCCATCGCGTCGCTCCGAGCGACCATGCCACGGCGACGATCGCCACGGCGATCCATACCCCCGGCTCGGTGAAGGTGCCGATGAAGAAGCCCGCGATCAGCGCCAGCTCGCGGCGGATGGCGAGCCAGGCCGGAACCATGAACAGCATGCCGAAGACGTGCAGCGACGGAGCGCCCACCACGGCGAGCATGCCGACCCAGGTGCCGGCGCTCGCCCGCGGCACGAACCACAGGGCGACCACGGTGAACACGAGGAAGCCGTACGCGAGGACCGGCGCCACGTACTTGGCGATCGACAGCCCGCCGATCGACCACGACGGGTCTGCGGCCCGGCGGACCTGGGCCAGCCAGTCGAACCAGACCTCGATGCCGGTGAGCGGCACCGTCGCCGCGACCACCGCCCCGACCACGGCGACGCCGAGCAGCGCGGCGCCGGGGCGCTTCAGCAGCAAGTAGACCCAGCTGTGGAGCTGGGACACCTTCAGGGCGGCGATCACGGTGGCGAGCAGGCCTTCTCGGAGGGCCGGGGTGGCCGGGTCGGTCGGATCTCGGTGGACCGGGTGAAGGTCGGCGACTCCGGCCGCGTCTCCGCCTCGAGTGGCACCCGAGAACCGCGCGAAGAAGAGCGCGGCGAACGCCGCGAACAGGAGCACCTGCACGTTGCCGCCGATGATCCCCTCCGCGAACGGCGGCGAGATGAGGATCAGCGGCATCACGAACCAGGGCACTCGCAGCCGACGCAACGCCCAGATCGACCCGCCCAGGCAGACGGCGACCCAGGCGTACAGCACCAGGTCTCGCGGCAGGGACAGCAGCGGTGCCAGGAAGGGCAGCACGAACGGCGGGTAGAGGAACGGCAGATCCGGCCCGGGACCCTGCTGGAAGCTGGAGGCGAGGTACGGCTGACCGCCGTCGACCCAGCGCTGGGCGGCCCGGAGCGGGATCTCGAGGTCGATGCCCCGGCCGTGAACGCGGACGAGAT
>Ga0210334_11026131_pt1 | contig 13197 bp, 15 predicted proteins | sample S306metaT_FD_164440 | JGI IMG/M metagenome (GOLD analysis project Ga0210334, IMG submission 164440) | Metatranscriptome of estuarine sediment microbial communities from the Columbia River estuary, Oregon, United States - S.306 (Metagenome... | ecosystem: Environmental > Aquatic > Marine >... | reverse complement strand
TCGCTTTGGCGCAGAGCAGGGTCAGCTGGTCGGCCGAGACGTTGCTGATCCCGATCATCTTTGTTTTGCCGGCATCATAGAGGGCTTCAATCGCCGCCCAGACCTCCCAATCCTCAGCCCCTAAGCCACGCCGCGAATAGGGGCCGTGCAGCACATAGGAGTCGAGAGAGTCTGTGTGCAGATGGATGAGTGAGCTCTCAAAGGACTGTTGCACCTGCGTGGTGATACTTGCACGCGCGTCATAGGGCAGCCGATGGTCCTGGCCATTGACGGGGGTGAACTTGGTCTGCAGAAACAATTTGTCGCGGGTGATGCCTTGCCTTGCGAGTTGCACAAGCGCCTCCCCGACCCTGGCTTCGTCGTAGTGAACCAGTTGATTGGCCGTATCGATCGCGGTGAACCCGGCCTCGACAGCCTGAAGCACCAGCTCCGTCGTCGCCTCTTTCTTCCAGGCCGTGCCGTACATGAACGAAGGGATCGTCACGCGATTATATGCCGTCAACGTCATCCGCCTGCTCCCTGAGAGGTGCCACACCATACACAGATCATTGTCGCAGTCTCAATACAAGAATTGGTATAGTGTGGGTTATGAATTCTGAACAGGGCGGTCAGGTAGTCGAGCTGCGGCTGAGTTACCGCTATGTGACGGCACACCCGTGGGTCGTCACAGCCATTAACGGCTTTCTCTCGGCCTATTTTATGGAACAGCCGAGCTTTCGGGTCCAGCGGCATTTTGACGAGTTGGAATCGGGCATGCACGTCTGGCTCTGCGAAGTGCCAGGCACGATGAAAATGGAACGGCTTCTTAGACGCCTGAAAGCCGACATTCCCGCGTTTCACCTGACGATAACTCCACCAACCGCCAACACCTGCCCACAGTATCTGATCGACTCTCCAGATCCCGTCGCCTAGCCCATCGCCTTGGCGCAAATCTGCTGCCGTATGTTTCAAAATTCCGGAGAGGAGTATACTAACAAGCAGCGAGGCTGTCTGATGCATCGAGTGCTGGTCCTAGGGGCTGGGAAAATTGGCTCACTCATCGCCTGCTTGCTTGCGCAGCGCGGCGCCTATGACGTGCATCTGGGGGACATGACCCTGGACGCCCCGAAACACCTTGTCGAAGACCTCGGATTGGAGCGTGTCACGCCCTGCATCCTCGACGTCCGGCACCCCGATGCAGTCAGCACCTATCTCTCGGCCCATCCGGTCGATGCGATTGTGTCCTGTCTCCCCTATTTTTGTAACCCCACCGTCGCCGGGCTGGCCTTAACCCATGGCCTACATTACTTCGATCTGACGGAAGACATCGAAGTGACGAGCCAGATCAAGATTTTGAGTGCCGGAGCCGCTCATGCCTTCATGCCGCAATGCGGGCTCGCGCCGGGCTTCATCAGCATCGTGGCACAGGATCTGATGACACACTTTGAAACATTAGATACGGTCAAGATGCGGGTGGGCGCCTTGCCGGTCCATCCCAGCAACGCGCTCAAGTACTCGCTCACCTGGTCGACCGACGGACTGATCAACGAATACGGCAACCTCTGCTACGGGATCGAAGAAGGCGAAAAGATCCCGCTTCAGCCGTTGGAAGGGTATGAAACAATCGAGCTGGACGGACTGCTCTACGAAGCCTTCAACACGTCGGGAGGATTGGGCACGCTGGCCGATAGTTACGCCGGAAAAGTCTGGACCATGAATTACAAAACGCTCCGCTACCCCGGCCACTGTGAAAAGATCCACTTGCTGATGAAAGATCTCAAACTCAATGAAGACCGCGAGACACTCAAACGCGTCCTCGAACGAGCCATTCCACAAACGCTGCAAGACGTCGTGTTGATCTATGCGTCGGTCACAGGGACTAAAGACGGCGGCCTCTTCGAAGAGAATTACGTGAAGAAGATCTACCCCCAATGCATCAAGGGCAGGCTCTGGTCCGCCATTCAGGTCACGACCGCATCCAGCGCCTGCTGCGTAGTAGACCTTGTCTTGAATCGACCGTCGCAGTACCATGGATTCGTGACGCAGGAATCGATCTTATTGCAGGATTTCCTGAGCAACGATTTTGGAGCATGCTTCCGATGAGCGCGATTCAGACCGCCCTCAGAGACCTCGGCATCCAAGCCATCAATTCCGGTGGGAGTACCGGTTCCACCTGGTGGTCCGGTCAGGGCGACAGACCCATCTTGCAATCATTCAACCCTGCAACAGGCGAAACAATTGCAGGCGTTTCCCCCTGCTCGCAAGAAGATTATGAGCGTATTCTTAAAGAATCAGTTGAGGCATTTCGCATGTGGCGTTTGGTGCCGGCGCCCAAGCGTGGCGAGGTCGTCCGGCTCATCGGTCAAGCGCTGCGGGACAAGAAAGATCAGTTGGGCACGTTAGTATCTTTGGAAGTCGGCAAGATCAAGGCCGAGGGCGACGGCGAGGTTCAGGAAATGATCGACATGGCTGATTTCTCAGTCGGCCAATCACGAATGCTCTACGGCGTAACCATGCAGTCCGAGCGTCCGGCCCACCGGATGTCCGAGCAATGGCATCCGCTGGGACCGATCGGTGTCATCACTGCATTCAATTTTCCTGTGGCTGTCTGGGCCTGGAATGCCTTTCTCGCGGCGATTGCCGGCGACACAGTTATCTGGAAGCCCTCGCCAAAAGCGCCCCTCTGTGCCGTTGCCGTACAACGGATGTGCAATCAGGTTATGCAGCAGCAGGGCTACGCGGGAATTTTTTCGCTCTTCATCACCGACCAATCGGATCTGGCAGAGCAGATGACACACGATACGCGGCTGCCGCTGATCTCTTTCACGGGATCGGTGCCCGTCGGCCGCCGCGTCGCCTCTGCCGTGGGCCAGCGTCTGGGACGCACTCTGCTGGAACTGAGCGGCAACAATGCTGTCATCGTTGATGACACCGCCGACTTAGACATGGCCATGCGGGCGATCTTGTTCGGCGCCGTCGGAACCGCTGGCCAGCGTTGCACGACCACCAGACGCCTCTTCATCCATGAGTCGCGCTACGAAGAGTTGGCAGGCAAGTTGGTGAAGGCGTACGCCCAAGTCCGTATCGGGAATCCTCTGGAGCCGGAGGTCCTATTGGGGCCGCTCATCGACCAGGCTGCGGTCGCGGGCTATCGCGCCGCCCTCGATGAGGTGAAAAAAGAGGGGGGAAAGATACTCTACGGCGGCCATGTGGTGAATCGGCCCGGACATTTTGTGGAACCCACGATCGTCCGCGCGCAGAACCACTGGCCCATCGTGCAGCGTGAAACTTTTGCTCCGATTTTATTCATCATGACATTTCGAACGATCGAGGAATCCATCGCCATGCAAAACGACGTCCCTCAAGGGCTCTCCTCCGCCATGTTCTCGAACGACATTCGCCGCACCGGGCAATTTCTTTCAGCCGCCGGCAGCGACTGCGGCATCGCCAACATCAATATCGGCACGTCCGGAGCTGAAATCGGCGGGGCATTCGGCGGTGAAAAAGAAACGGGTGGCGGGCGAGAAGCGGGATCGGATGCCTGGAAAGCCTACATGCGACGCCAAACCAATACGGTCAACTGGGGAACCGATTTGCCGCTGGCCCAGGGCATCACATTTGGAGAGTGAACCGTCCATCGGTCAGTGGTCATACGTCATTTGCAAGAAGGACTCTCAAGTCTTTCACGAATGACCAATGATAAATGACCGCTGACAAAACGACTTGAACTCGAAGAGGAACCGCCATGACGGATCGCGCCGCAGCATTGGACGCATTGATTGAACGGATGGTCGCAGACTATATTCGGCAGAATCTGGCCGCCAAAATGCTGAAGACCATGCTTGATGATGCCGGTGTCGGACTCTCCCCCGTGATCGACCATCTAACGATCCGCACATTCGATATCGATCATGGAGCAGAACCGTTCGTCGCGCTGGGCTATGCCTACGATGAAACGATCGAGTATGACGACTGGTATGCCAAAGTCTATCGCAAGGCCGGATACCCTGCACTCTTCGTCGATCAGGCCTATACCGATGATCGAGGCAAAACCAGTATCATCCCCGGGTGGGTCAAGAAATTCGGCGACCAGATCTTTCACCATATCGCGGTACGTGTCGAAGATATTGAGAAGGCTGTAGAGCGGCTCAAACAGAACGGCGTCGTATTTGCTGGGAATATTGTCGGAAACCGCGGGGACCGCCTCCGGCAGATCTTTTCTGCTCCTGAGACAGTCGATGGTCGGCCGTTCTCAGTCTTAGAACTGGCGGAACGGCATCGCGGCTATCTCGGCTTCCTGCCGCCGCAAGCTGACAGCCTGATGAAATCGACCGCACCGCGCTGAACCGGATTGTGCATCTCTGCCGATGCGGCAGGTCCAGAGACAGAATGGATGCATCAGGATGACGTGGATTGTCTATATCTTGGAATGTTCGGACAAGAGTCTCTATACCGGCATCACGAACGATCTGAAACGGCGATTCAATGCGCACAACAAGGGTCTGGGCGCAAAATATACGAAACATCGCAGGCCGGTCATGATCCGCTATGGCGAGGCTCATGACACACAGGGTGCGGCGCTCAAACGTGAGGCGGCGATCAAATCTTTGGACAAGAAAGCCAAGCTCGCTCTGATCTCCAAACAATTTTCAATCATACGGCTGTGCAAGTAAGAACGAAACCACCACTTTTCATTTCCTCCTGGCTCCCGTCTGACGTACCATAGTCTTCTTCTGCCTCACATTCCTCGTGGACAAGTGGCCGACCACGTGCCGAATCGTGGAAACGGCGGCGCGACCGTGTTCCACAAGGACGGCGACTACACGGCCTTCTTCGACTTGCTCGCCATCGCGAAAGCGACATACCCCGTGACGCTCTTCGGCGTCTGTCTCATGCCCACTCCTTTCCATCTGGTTGTGCAACCGGCTACCGATGCGAGAACAGTCAGCTTGAGGCTGCATACCTGCGTAAATCGGCAGCAACCCTCCGGGACCGCGGACTGGCAAGCGAGGATCGCCGCCCTGCTCGGCCTCACATCCACGCTACGCCCGCTCGGTCGTCCGCGAAAATCTCCTGAAAAGTTGCTGTCCCCTGTTCCTCTCCTAGGCTGCATGCAGGAAGGAGGAACTCGTGACGATCATGGGCAGGAAAAGACTCGCGCTGAATAACTGTCGTGCCACTCCAAACACCATGGCCCATGTCCATCTAACTGCCAACATGTGCCCCCGTGGCTAGAATGTGGTCTCCTTTGCAAATCCTTGTCTCATCTCCATTCCATCGCGCGTTCGAATACGTTCATGGCCTAGTGCGCCGGTTGAGCACCACCTAACCACAGGGCTACACTTCCGCTCCCTGTACGTCTTACTTGCTCGCCGCCGGCGTAAACCCCTCGAACGACTGGAGATACGTTTCAACCATGACTCGCGCCAACTGATCCCCGCCCAGCGGGCAGGTTCTCTCTTCGATCTTGCGAACCAACCCCGTCGGAACGGCGCTGCTGGTCCAGAGCTTGATGACAAGGCGGCAATTTTTGAAGGTCGGCCACACCGACGCGTCATACTCATACGTAGCGGACTCCCACTGCGTCGCAATCCGCGCGCCATTGAGCTCGATCGTGTCTGCGCCGGTTTCAATTGGTCGGGGGTTTGGCTGAACACCCATCGCAAGATTGCCGGCTTGATGGAAGATAGTCAGCAGTTGGGCAGAACGGGATTGATTCGCCGACGGGCCGACATTGGAATCATACTGAGCGGCGATAGTTTCTTCCCATTCATTCGGAGGCATAGGTCTCCCATACCGATCAGTGGGAGCTTGGCTGAACCACAGCCTGACGCCCTCAGCGTTGATGCCCCGCAACTGATAGGCATTGAGAGAAGTGATCGGACCGGCCACGAATTTGTTCGGGCCGGCCAGGTTCCAGTATCGAGCGGCGTACACAACCTTCGCACCAGGTCTGAAGTTCTTCCAGGCCAGATATTCAGGACGGTCGACGAGCGCCCCGGCGGGCTTGGCCGCGATCTTGGCTGTCGCCGTCGCGCAGCATTCGTCGGCTGCCAAAGCCCTGTGAGAAGGGACACAAATAAGAAGCACTGAGAGAACGCATCCACCCAGCAAAGCGATAACTGTCTGACGCATACTATATCTCCCACAACAGTAAGGGGTGTTCATCTTACTTGAAAAATAAAAGGTGAGGCAATCCTAGGATTTCTAGCTGGGCTAGTGGGGTGCTATTGCGTCAGAGCGCCAATAGGGTTGAGGAGGTCATCCCATGTCTCGGAGAGTGTGTCCGGGGTTCCGATCCCGCGCGATCGTTTTCATGAGCTGATCGCCGAAGAGAACAACGACGCGGTCACGCTGATCCTTGACGATCATCGAGGCTGACGGCGGCTTGAATGTCGCGGGATCGCCATCCAGCCAGGCGCTGCACGTGAAGGGCAACTGATCGAGTATGGCCTCGACACGGTATTCGTGCCGCAGCCGATATTGCAGCACGTCAAATTGGAGCCGCCCGACCGCCGCAACCAGCGGCTCTTGATCGTTCAGGGTCCGCATGATCTGAACGGTTCCCTCTTGCGCCATCTGCCACATGCCTTTGTCGAAGGGCTTGCGTTTGCCGACGTCGCTAGGGCGAATACGCGCGAAAATTTCAGGTTGGAACTGCGGCAAGGGTTTGAAATTGAATCCTCCGGTCACTGAAATGGTATCGCCGATGGCGAACAGCCCAGGATTGATGATGCCGATGATGTCGCCGGGAAAGGCTTCTTCCACCGTACTCCGTTCCTGCGCCACGAGACTATGCGGCCGTGAGAGCCGCACTTCCCGGCCAAGGCGATGGTGTTTGACCATCATGTCCCGCTCGAAACGACCGGAGCAGACCCGCAGAAATGCGGTGCTGTCGCGGTGCTTTGGATTCATATTGGCCTGGAGCTTGAAGACATACGCGCTGAACGGCCGTTCGATCGGATCGATCAAGAGTTCGGTTCCGTCATCGGCGTCGGCCGGCCTTGCGCTGGGAGAGGGCGCCAGCCTCACAAAGGCATCCAAGAAACTCTCAATGCCGAAATTCGTCAGGGCCGACGCAAAAAACACCGGTGTCACTTCTCCTTGGAGAAACTGTTCGCGGTCGAACGGGTTCCCGGCGATCTCCAGCAACTCCAAATCGTGCTGTACCTGTTCCAACACCTCCTGCGAGACCCTGCCGCTCTGCGCAAGGTTCGCCAATGCCATGGTATCAACATCCACCTTGCTCGCGCCGCCATGGGCGGTCCGGCTAAACAGCGCCACACGGCTATCATCCCGATTCACGATCCCGACGAACTCACTCCCCGATCCGATCGGCCAATTAACCGGGCTGGCATGGATGTTCAAAGCCTGTTCCACCTCCGTCATCAAATCGAGCGGAGGACGTCCGGGCAAATCCATCTTGTTGATCAGGGTCAGGACCGGAATGCGCCGCAGGCGGCAGACGGCAAAGAGCTTGCGTGTTTGCGCCTCGACCCCCTTGGCGGCATCGATGACCATGATGGCGCTATCGGCAGCCGTGAGCGTTCGGTAGGTGTCTTCGGAAAAGTCCTGGTGCCCCGGTGTATCGAGCAGGTTAATGACTGCGTGCTTATAGGGGAATTGCATGGCCGAAGCGGTGATCGAGATGCCGCGCTCTTGCTCCATGCCCATCCAATCGGATGCCGTCGCCTTGCCGCCCTTGCGCCCTCGCACCATACCGGCTGTCCGGATCAGTCCGGAGTAGAGCAACAGCTTTTCCGTCAGCGTGGTCTTGCCGGCATCAGGATGACTGATGATGGCAAAGGTCCGCCGCCGCGCAGTCGCCGAAACAAGTTCAGTGAAAAGAGACGTATCCGTAGTCATCGCGCCGTGCAGCATACCATATTGAGCGTGATGAGAGAGGACGAGTCGTCGGAATGTTCCTACGCAGTGCCACCGGAGAATACCTGAGCCAGCCTGTTCGATTGGTGGCCTGCCTCCGCCTTGAACTGCACATCGAAGGCCGACTCGCCTGCCCACCGCACGAGAGCATCAGGAATACACACGGACGGACCGTGGCGCGGCCTGATTTGAGGCTCAATCTCTGACTCTTGAGGCGGCACTGCCGAAGAGAAAATCCTGCCACCCTTCATGAAAGAGGTCGAGCACCGCCCTTTCTTCGCCTTCGATGCCGCCGGAAGAAAAAACACTTTGGATCGTGACGGGATGGCGGGCATACTTGCGTTTCTCAATAGCGGGGTTCATTGGATTGTTTGGAATTGCCTCCGGCAGTGATCAGAAATGAGCAATGCCAGTCTATCTCTTGAGTATAAATGCGCAAAACAATTGGGAATATTTCCGCGCGTGGATCATTCGATTGGCATTAGAGCTGCACAAGGAATATAGGAACAATCTCCGTCACACTTATCCAGGAGCAAACCATGGTTGTACGGAAACACCCTCGATTCCATGCCTCTTTTTCCGGAAAGGTCATTCACCAGAAACAGAGTCACACAATCAATAAATCGCTGGATCTGTCCAGAAAAGGCTGCCGAGTCCAAAGCACCTTTTCTGCTTTCACTGGGATGAGGGTAGACCTCATGCTGTATCTTCCCGAAAGCAAAGCCCCCATTGTCATTCACGACGCCGTTGTGCGTTGGTCCGGCTCACAGGGAATCGGCATCGAGTTCCCAGCCCTTGTCTCCCCCTATCAGGAACAGCTGGAAGGAACGATTCAACGGCTCGAATCAACAGCCGCACACGGCAGGCGCCCTGCGCCGATCGGTGGCCGCGCGTAATCATTTCGATCGTGGCCGGCGGCCAATGACATAGATAATGGCAGGAAACAGCATCGTGGTGCCGGGGAACACGACCCGAAATCCCCACCAAGGCAGCTTGAGTTTCAAGAACCCTAATCCGAACGTCAGCAAAAGCGAGGCTACGATCCCGTAGACCGGAGGGGGAACCAGAGAGTCGGAACCAAGTTTACGCCGGCGGAACGCAGCCATAATCCCTTTGGCCAGCACATACACCGCAACAATCAAACATATGATTCCCCAATAGAGAGCGTATTCTTGCATACATCTCCTTCAATACGATCGACCGGCCTTCAGTAACAGATCGAACAGGCATATCGTCTGCCAAGCCATTGTCCCTGTTCCTATGGATGAGGGCTGTCTGAGAACAGCGTACAACTGCTTACCCATTGACCACACCGCAGGGTACCTACATCAGGACGAACGCGTCAACGGGAAAGTCAGAACCAGCCCACAATGGGTATGGATTTCGCGGGGTGAAGCGAATTGGAAGAGTTCGAGTGAATGCGTAGCTGACCAGCTGGCAGACAGTAGTCACTCCTCTCCATCGCTAACCTCTGAGAAGTACAATTTTGGCTCGGCCATGTGAAGGATATTCACTACGGCGACTGAATCAAACCCCAAGATCAGCTGGTCTCAGAGCTAGTAAACAGCCTGTTTTTCACCATATACGCATATGATAGGCATGGCATATGTATTGCTTTACCATTCGTTTGGGATCGTTTTTGAAAACCAGTCATCTGCTGATCTTACTGAAACGGACTGCTGCGAAAGAAGAACGGCTTATCAAGGAATCTGTGCCTGACGATGCCTGGAGACACTCGTGAAATCAAAGTGGGAATGTCCGCTGCCTATCTATATTACGCAATCTCTGGGTCAGAAGCCCTGGACCTCTGAAGCAGGGCGGAAAGGGACATCATGACATACACCTATACCCTAGGACGAATCGGCGCCATCGTGATGGGGCTGATGCTCTGGAGCGCCACGGGATGGAGCGCCACGTTAACTTGGAATGCCAACAGCGAGCCGGACCTTGCAGGATACCGCGTCTACCAATGCGCGCAGACTCCTTGCGGGCGGGCCTTTGGTTCGGCGACACTGCTCACGACATTGGGGAGAGTCACCAGTCTCAACATCGGGACGCCAACCGTGGTTCAGTACTACGTTCTCACCGCCTATGATTTGGCCAACAACGAATCGAGCGAGAGTGCTGTGGCCACTTACACTCCGTCTAGTACTCCGCCGCCGCCTCTGACACCGCCACCCACTCCTGGCAACTTACAGCTACAATCTGTCCAATAGATCGCAGCTGACTCGGTCAAGGCAGACACACCTCCCGGTTCTCAACCTCGCAGAAAGCACAACCGGGAGGTTCATCGCCCCAGTGACTACCCCGTACGTAATCCCGTATTGGTGAGACATCTCAAGAACGAGTCCCGATACCTGTTCTCCGACCTTTTTTCTTGCCTTTCAGTTCCTGCCCCCTATCCACCGGAGCGATCCATCCCGATTGTATCTTTCACGATACGAGGCCTATCCGGTGAGATACAACCAGAAACCTCTGCGCTGCTTGATCATCGTCTTTTCTGCGCCTTCTGCATTGGAATGAATCTCGCAATGATCGCCGTGCGACAGGACATGCACCGACCGCAACCGATGGCCACGGTTCAGATTGGATGCATCGACCATCTCAACCTTGGATGAAGGAGAATCGCCATGACATCACTCACTCGTTTGTTCATTCCCTCGTTCGCCCTCTTCGCTCTCTTCGCGGCGACACTAACCGCGTTGGCGGCGCCATCGGAGGATACACGACAGGCTGCGGTCTTGGCCTCGGCACAGGTCCAGCCGACAAGCCTCATCGATATTAACTCGGCTTCGCTCACAGAGCTGCGCTCACTCCCCGGTGTCGGAATCGTGAGAGCGCAAAAGCTTGCCGCAGGCCGGCCGTACTCATCCATAGACGAGATCAAGACGCGCAAGCTCATGCCAAAAAGCGCCTATGATAAGATCCGGAGTCGGATCAAGGTGGAACGGAATGCGGGTGCTGGCGGCGATGAACGGCAGGACCTCTCGATGCCTCGCATGACCCAGCACTGAGCGACAGAAGCAGGCATCATCCCGGGCGGCTCCACTCGAACGAGTGGAGCCGCCCGACGCGAACGGCAGCGATCGCAATCGCCTCTGGTCGTGATCGTTGACAGGTGCCGTTCAAGAATGCAGTATGCCGTTTGCGCCGACGCTGCCTATCGCATGACCACCGAAGCCATCCAATCCACAACCCTCTCCGGCCCGCCGGTATCCCGCTGGTTCGGGTTCTTTTCTGAGTTTCGACGGGACAGCCTCGGCTTTCTATTGCGCTGCCATGCCTATGGCGATGTCGTGAAGATCCCGATGGGCCGGATCGCCGGACTGCTCTTGCGCGAACCGGACCCGGCGATGTATCTGCTGAACCATCCGGATGATGTCAGGCACGTGTTGGTGGCCAATCAAGACAATTACGCCAAGGCCCCTGTTCCTCCGGTAGAATCCCGCATCTTTGGACAGGGTGTGCTGCATACAGAAGGAGATCGCCATCACCGCCGGCGGCGACTCTTTCTCCCCTTCTTCCACAAAGGCCATGTCGGCTCCTATGCCGGACTGATCACCGAAACAACTGCCGCACAGGTCGAGAGCTGGCAGGACGGCGCCACGATCGACGTCGGCCGGGAGATGACTCAGCTTACCCTCTCGATCATTTGGCGACTTCTGTTTGGAACGGACATCGGGCACGAAGCGGTGGAAGTCACTCAGGCTATTACGACAGGCCAGCATTTGATCAAAAAACAGTATGACTCCCTGTCGGCGAGGATGACACCGCTCTGGATTCCGACGGCAGACCATCGGGAATTTTCTCGCGGGCATCGGCGTATGAACTCGATCATCCGGCAGTTCATACAATCCCGGCGCGTGAACCCGCAACACACACACGACATGCTGTCGCTGCTGCTCGCTGCGACAGACACAGACGGGCAGCCGCTGAGCGATGAACAGATTCGGGACGAACTCATGACCTTCCTGTTGGCCGGACACGAAACAACCGCCAGCGCTCTGACCTGGACGTGGTTGTGCCTCTCTCAGTCACACCCAGTCCGCACGCGCCTGGCCCATGAGTTAGCCGCCGTCGTGGGCCATCGCTTGCCGACCGCCGCAGATGTTCCGCGCTTGCGATATACCAAGATGATTTGGGATGAGACCCTTCGCCTCTATCCGCCCGCATGGCTTCTCCACACCCGCGTAAGCCGCTCGGAAGACAAGCTGCCATCCGGCGCGGTCCTTCCTTCCGGTGCCAGAGTGTTCCTCAGTCCTTGGGGCCTGCACCGAGATCCTCGATGGTTTCCAAACCCCGACCGATTCGATCCGGACCGTTTTTCAGAGGACACCGCGCCGTATCGCCCGGCGTTCTGCTATATTCCATTCGGTGGAGGCGCGCGTCATTGTCTCGGCGAATCGTTTGCCGAACTGGAAGGTCTCTTGATTGTGGCGACCGTGGCATCGCGAGTCGGTCTCCACGCAGTCGATGGGCAGCCGGTCCTTCCTGAGCCTCTGATGACCCTGAGACCAAGCATCCCCGTGCGCATGACCGTGGCACGGGCCAGCTCACCGAAGAGCTCCATAACAACAGGGTGATTCTTCCGATGCCGTTTTTGTCTGTTTCTGCATCTCCCGTAACAACCGGATGAGCGATGATCGACACATCGCGCGTATGATAACGAACCTCTCTCACCTTCTAGAGGAGTGCCGACTATGAAGATGTTGTTGATTGTGTTTCGTGAGTCGATGGCGGAGCAAATCCACGCGTTGCTGAAAGAGTACGAGATCACGGCGTTTACTGAGTTACACAACGTCTCCGGCAGGGGAGAGACCGGCCCCACTGTCCAATTTTTCCTCTCGGCGGGCGCCAACCGCATGATCCTCGCGGCAGTCCCTGAGGCGGCTGCCTACCGTCTCATCGAGGGCTTTACAAAATTTCGAGCGGAACAAGTGCGACATCAGGATGATGATCCTGTTCCGCTTCATGTGTTTGTCTTGCCCTGTGAGCAAGTCGTTTAGCAAGATACGGCTAGTCCTTGCCAGTCTCGCCTCTCCCGCACTCTCGCGCGTCTCGCGTGAGTCGCGCATCGGCGACGACATGCTGGGTGGATAGGGGCGGCATATCTGGGAGAACAGCCTACCATCTCAGCGTAGCGTCGAACCGTCGAACAGAAACACAGAATCTCATGGCCTGCGTTTATGAGTAGTCATGACCGGCGCGGGAAATAGTCCCAACTCCATATCTTTCCCGCACAGTGATCCTGCTTTCCTGTCTCAAGTAACACCGCATCCTTCGAAACATTGTCCGTTAACCCGCATTATTCATGACGGTTCGTCGCGAAATCGC
>Ga0210334_10488604_pt1 | contig 13199 bp, 13 predicted proteins | sample S306metaT_FD_164440 | JGI IMG/M metagenome (GOLD analysis project Ga0210334, IMG submission 164440) | Metatranscriptome of estuarine sediment microbial communities from the Columbia River estuary, Oregon, United States - S.306 (Metagenome... | ecosystem: Environmental > Aquatic > Marine >... | reverse complement strand
TCGCCCACGCCCAGCCCGTCGCCCACGCCCGAACCGAGCCCATCGCCGGCGCCGACGCCGAGCCCCAGCCTGACGCCGCCGCCGTAGCCGCCGACGGCCGGTTCCCCGCCGCCGTAGCCGCCGACGGCCGGTTCCCGGCCTGCCGGGAATGGAGATCGTCATCGCGGGCTCGCGAGCGTGCCGCAGAAGCCCTCTGGTATACTCCCGCCGCGTTCGACAGGAGTTGCGTGAACGAGCCCGGCCGGGCGTTGGCCTACTTCGCCCTCTTCTCGGAGATCGGTCTCGTTCTGCTGGTGACGGTCCTGCTCGGCGTGCTTGCAGGCTACTGGCTGGACCAGAGGCTGGGGACGATCCCGATCTTCGTCCTCGTCGGTCTCGGCATCGGACTCACGGCGGGCGCCCTCGCCGTGTGGCGGATGATCAGCAGGTTCCTGGCGAGCCTGGAGGATTAGCGACGGACCCAGCGAGCGCGGCCACCGCCGCGCTCACCGTGTGTGTGGAGCGATCGTGTCGAGCGACCCGCCCGCGGCCGTGGACGTCACGGCTGCCGAGACGAGCGCAGCGCCGAAGGCCGGCGGCAACCGGATCCGGAATCTCCTGATCCTGGTGGTGGTCGTCGTCGTCCTCGATGTGGTCGCGTTCTTCGTCGCCCCGCCGTTCCCCCGGGGCGGTACCCCCGGCGAAGCGTGCGACTACCCGGTCTGCTTCATCAACGGCACCCTCGAGTTCCCGCCGCCCCATGTGGTCTGGCAGATCTCCCCTGAGCCACTGCCGTCGGGACAGCTGGTGATCGGTTTCAACGTCAGCATCACGTCGTCGATCCTGACGATGTGGATCGTCATGGCGGTCGTGCTGCTGGTGATGCTCGTGGCCACCCGCGGCCTGCGTGAGGTCCCGCGCGGGCTCCAGAACCTCGCCGAGTGGGCCTACCAGACCTTGCACGACTTCGCGATCGGCCTGGGCGGGACCGGGGCCGCCCGCTTCGTCCCGATCTACGCGGCGTTCTTCCTGCTCATCCTGTTCTGCAACTGGAGCGGACTCATCCCGCCGGTCGGGCGGATCGAGGAGCTGCGGGCGCCGACCTCGGACGTGAACATCACCATCGGCCTCGCCCTCGTGAGCTTCCTGTTCTTCCAGTTCCAGGGGTTCCGGGCGAACGGCGTCGGCGGCTACCTGTCCAAGTTCTTCCCGTTCTACGAGTTCAAGCACGGCGTGGGGGCCGGCATCATCGCCCTGTTCGTCGGCCTGGTCGAGCTCATGCTCGAGTTCGTCAAGCCGGTCACGCTGTCGATGCGACTCTTCGGCAACATCTACGGTGGCGAAGTCGCCCTCGGCGTTCTCACCGCGCTCACCATCGGACTCGTCCCGATCGCCATGTACAGCCTCGAGCTGCTGCTCACGACCGTGCAGGCACTCATCTTCAGCGTCCTCACCCTCATGTTCACCCTCGCGGCGGTGGAGAGCCACCACGAGGACGAGGGCGAGCTCGGCGAGGAAGCCGTTCACGGCGGACCCGCCCAGCATCCAGTCGACCGTCCGGCCGCCGCCTGATCGGCACGGCCCCACCCGTCAGGCCCCACATGCCCCGGCCGCCAGGCCGGGGACAGGAGAGGAGACACGACACCATGGAGAACCTCGGCGCCGGCCTCGCCGCCCTCGGCGTCCTCGGCCCCGGCATCGGCATCGGCATCCTGGCCGGCATGTCGGCCAGCGCGATCGGGCGCAACCCGGACGCCGCCGGACAGATCCGCGGCCTGGCGATCATCCTCGCGGCGTTCGCCGAAGGGCTCGGCGTCCTGGCGATCGTCGTCGGCCTGCTCGCCATCTTCATCAAGCCCGCCTGATCCGCCCCCGGACGGAGCGAACGACGTGGACTTCCTGGCCGTCGCGGTCGGCACCGGCGCCGCCGCGTCCGCACTCGCCGCCGAGGAGGGCACGGCGGGCGGCCTGACGATCAACCTCTTCTGGGTCGTCGTCAGCGCCCTCAACTTCCTCCTGTTCTTCGCGATCATCTGGACGTTCGCGTTCAAGCCGCTCAGCCGGATGCTCGAGGAACGGCGCGAGCGGATCGAGCAGGGCCTCAAGGATGCCGAGCAGGCGCGCGCCGACCGCGAGAACGCAGAGCAGGAACGCCTGGCGACGCTCGCCGAGGCACGCCGAGAAGCGAACGACATCCTGGCCCGTGCTCAGAAGGTGTCCCAGGAGACGCGCGAGGCGGACATCGCCGCGACCCGGCAGGAGCTCGACCGCATGCGCGTCCGCGCCGCCACCGAGATCGAAGCCGAGAAGGGCCGGGCGATCGCCGACCTCCGGGCGGAGGTCGCCGATCTCGCGCTGGCCGCCGCCGGCCGTGTCGTCGGCGAATCGATGACCGACGACCGGCAGCGCCGGCTCGTCCAGGAGTTCCTGGCCGAGTCGGCGCCCGACGGGGGCTCGCAAGGCTGATGGCCCGCTCGTCGACCGCTCGCCGCTACGCCGAGGCCGTCTTCGACATCGCGCGCCGCGACGGCACCGAGGACGCCTGGCTCGTCGCCCTTGAGGCAGCGGCCCACGTGCTCGGCCCGGCCGAGGTGCTCCGGATCGTGGAGAACCCGGCCATCCCGCTCAGCCAGCGACGCCGGGCGGTCCGCACGGCGCTCAGCGCCGAATCCGTCGCCTCCGTCGCCAGCGGGCTCCTCGCCGGTCGGCGGACCCTCGGGTCGACCGCGGAGGTCATCGGCGAGGCGATCGCCGGGCCCGTCGGCGGCCAGCTCGACAATCTCGTGGGTCTGCTGGTCGAGCGGCGGCGGGTCTCCTTGCTCGCGGCCATCGCCCGCGACTACGGGCAGCTCGTCGATCGCGAGCGCGGCCTCGTCGCCGCCATCGTGACCAGCGCCGCCCCGCTCACCGCCGACGAGACCGCGGCCGTCCAGGCCAGGGTCGAGGCGATGACCGGGAAGGCGGTCACGCTCCGGACCGACGTCGACCCCGCGCTCATCGGCGGGCTGACCGTCCGGGTCGGTGATCGACTCCTCGATGCCAGCATCCGGGGCCGCCTCGAGCGGCTCCGATCCCAGCTCCTGGCGGGCAGCCGCCAGGCTCACAGCTCGGGCGTCTAGCCCGGCCCCCGAGCCCCCGCGGGCCCGAACGGAGGACCCCATGGCCATCCGATCCGACGAGATCATCAGCATCATCAAGTCGCAGATCGACCGTTTCGACGAGACGGCCGAGACGCGCAGCGTCGGCACTGTCGTCGAGGTCGGCGACGGCATCGCCCAGGTCTATGGGCTCGATGGCGCGCTCGCCTCGGAGCTGATCGAGTTCCCGGGCGGGGTCATGGGCATTGCCCTCAACCTCGAGGAGGAGACGGTCGGCTGCGTCATCCTGGGCGACGCGCGGGGCATCAAGGAGGGTGACACCGCCAAGACGACGGGGCGTGTCGTCGAGGTACCCGTCGGTCCCGAGCTTCTCGGACGGGTGGTGGATCCGCTCGGCCGCCCGCTCGACGACAAGGGACCGATCAACGCGACCCGCTTCCGCCCGGTCGAGCGCATCGCCCCGGGCGTGATCGTGCGCCAGTCGGTGGACTCGCCGGTGCAGACCGGCATCAAGGCGATCGACGCGCTGATCCCGATCGGCCGTGGCCAGCGCGAGCTCATCATCGGCGACCGCCAGACCGGCAAGACCGCGATCGCCATCGACACGATCATCAACCAGAAGGGCAAGAACCTCGTCTGCATCTACGTCGCGATCGGGCAGAAGCTGTCGACCGTGGCGTACACGGTGGCGGTGCTCGAGCAGTACGGCGCCATGGAGCACACCATCGTCGTCGTCGCCGGCGCCGAGGACCCGGCCCCGCTCCAGTACCTCGCTCCCTACTCCGGCGTGGCGATGGGCGAGGAGGTCATGGAGGAGGGCGTCGAGGTGCCGGGCCAGGGGCTGGTCAAGGACGCGCTCTGCGTCTACGACGACCTGTCCAAGCACGCCTGGGCCTACCGCGAGATGGCACTCCTCCTCCGGCGCCCGCCTGGCCGCGAGGCGTACCCCGGCGACGTGTTCTATCTCCACAGCCGCCTGCTCGAGCGGGCGGCCCGGCTCAGCGACGACAACGGCGGTGGCTCGCTGACCGCGCTGCCGATCATCGAGACGCAGGCCGGTGACGTGTCGGCCTATATCCCGACCAACGTCATCTCGATCACCGACGGCCAGATCTTCCTCGAGACCGACCTGTTCAATGCCGGCCAGCGACCGGCCCTCAACATCGGCATCTCGGTCAGCCGGGTCGGCTCGGCCGCCCAGACGAAGGCCATGAAGAAGGTCGCCGGTCCGCTCAAGCTCGACCTCGCCCAATACCGGGCCCTGGCCGCCTTCGCCCAGTTCGCTTCCGACCTGGACAAGGCCACCCGCGACCAGCTGACGCGCGGTGAGAAGCTCTCAGAGATCGTCAAGCAGCCGCAGTACCAGCCGCTGCCCGTGGAGCGCCAGGTCGCCATCCTCTACGCGGCGACGAAGGGCGCCCTCGACGATGTGCCGACGCCACGGGTGAAGGAGTTCGAAACGCAGCTCTACCGCTTCCTCGAGACCGAGCGACCGGCCATCCTGACCGAGCTCGGCGAGACCATGACGCTGACCGACGAGCTCGCGAGCGCCCTCGACGAGGCGATCGCGGCCTTCCGCCAGGCGTTCCTGGCGTGATCAGCTCCCCGAGCGCATGACCGAGATGCAGGGCCATGGCCAGTCAGCGTGACATCCGGCGGCGGATCGGCGCCGTCCGGAACATCAAGCAGATCACCCGGGCGATGCAGTTCGTGGCCGCGTCCAAGCTCAAGCGCGCCCAGGACTCGACGCTGGCCGCCCGCCCCTACAGCGAGAAGATCGACGAGGTCCTGGCCGACCTCGCGACGGTGCTCGGCGAGGAGGACCATCCCCTGTTCGCGGCCCGCGAGGGCGGCAAGCGACTGATCGTGCTTATCACGACCGACCGGGGGCTGGCCGGCCCGCTCAACACGAACACGATCCGCTTCGCGTCGCGGATCATCACCGAGCACACCGGCGACCTCTCGGTCGTCACCGTGGGGCGCAAGGGCCGCGATGCGATGCGCCGCGCCCGCGTGCCGCTCGAGGCCCACTTCGCCGGCTTCGGCGACCGACCGTCCTTCGCCGACGTGCTGCCGCTCGGCCGCCTGGTGACGGAGGACTTCATCACCGGCACGTACGGGCGGGTAGACGTCGTGTACGCGAAGTTCCTCTCGACGCTGGCGCAGCGCCCGCAGCTCGACCAGCTGCTGCCGATCCGGCCGGCCGAGGATACGGCCGGCATCCCGGGCAACCAGTTCATCTTCGAGCCCGGACCGGCCGCCGTGCTGGAGCAGCTCCTGCCGCGCTACGTGGCCACTCGCCTCTACCAGGCGGTGCTCGAGGCGAAGGCCTCGGAGGAATCGAGCCGGATGGTGGCCATGAAGAACGCCACGGAGAACGCCGAGGACCTCATCGAGGACCTGACGCTGGCGTACAACAAGGTCCGCCAGACCAACATCACCCGCGAGATGATCGAGATCGCCACCGGCGCGCAGGCGCGCTGAGGCGTCGAGGACGACCAGGAGGCACCGAACGACGATGGCGACCGCCGCACCGACCGCGATCGGCCGTGTGATCCAGATCACCGGCCCGGTCGTCGATATCGAGTTCCCCGCCGGCCAGCTGCCGGCCATCTACAACGCCGTCGAGATCGAGCGCGAGGGACTCGACCCGCTCGTCTGCGAGGTCCAGCAGCATCTCGGCAACAACTGGGTCCGCTCCGTCGCGATGACCACGACCGACGGCCTCGCCCGCGGGGTCGCGGTCCACGACACCGGGGCGCCGATCAGCGTGCCGGTCGGCGAGGTCACCCTCGGCCGCGTGTTCGACGTGCTCGGTAAGCCGATCGACGGCAAGGGACCGGTCGGCGATTCGGTCACCCTGCCCATCCACCGCTCGGCGCCGGCCTTCGACCAGCAGGTCACCGACGTCGAGGTGTTCGAGACGGGCCTCAAGGCCATCGACCTCATCTGCCCGTTCAAGAAGGGTGGCAAGGTCGGCATCTTCGGCGGCGCCGGCGTCGGCAAGACGGTCATCATCCAGGAGCTCATCCGCAACGTCGCCCAGGAGCATGCGGGCGTGTCCGTCTTCGCCGGTGTCGGCGAGCGCAGCCGCGAGGGCAACGACCTCATCGCCGAGATGACCGAGTCGGGCGTCATCGCCAAGACGGCCTTCGTGTTCGGCCAGATGAACGAGCCCCCGGGCGCCCGCCAGCGGGTCGGCCTGACCGGGCTGACGATGGCCGAGTACTTCCGCGACGAGGAGGGCCGCGACGTCCTCCTCTTCATCGACAACATCTTCCGCTTCACCCAGGCGGGCTCCGAGGTGTCGGCGCTGCTCGGGAGGATGCCGTCTGCCGTCGGCTACCAGCCCAACCTGGCGACCGAGATGGCCGGCCTGCAGGAGCGGATCACCTCGACGAAGGACGGGTCGATCACCTCGCTCCAGGCCGTGTACGTCCCGGCCGACGACTACACCGACCCGGCCCCCGCGACGACGTTCGCCCACCTCGACTCGACGATCCGCCTCGAGCGCTCGATCGCGGAGCTGGGCATCTACCCGGCTGTCGACCCGCTCACCTCGACCAGCCGGGTGCTCGACCCGTTCGTCGTCGGCGCGGAGCACTACGACGTCGCCCGCGAGACGCAGCGCGTCCTGCAGCGCTACCGCGACCTCCAGGACATCATCGCGATCCTCGGCGTCGACGAGCTCTCCGAGGAGGACAAGGCGACGGTCGCCCGGGCTCGCCGCCTGCAGCGCTTCATGAGCCAGCCCTTCTTCGTGGCCCAGGTGTTCACCGGCCGCGAGGGCAAGTACGTGCCGATCCGCGACACGGTCGCGTCGTTCAAGGAGATCCTCGAGGGCAAGACCGACACCCTGCCCGAGCAGGCCTTCTTCCTGGCCGGCACGATCGACGACGTCCGCGCGAATGCGGAGCGGTTGGCGTGATGAGCATGGACGCTCCGAGGACCGAGGGGAAGCTCCTGCGGGCCCTCGGTCCGAGGACCTGATCCGATGGGAATCCAGCTCGAGATCGTGACGCCCGAGCGGCTCGCCTACAGCGACACCGTGGACATCGTGATGCTGCCCGGGTCGGAGGGCGAGCTCGGCGTGCTGCCTCACCACACCCCGCTCGTGTCGATGCTGGGCGTCGGCGAGCTGCGCGTCCGCAAGGAGGGCGTGGAGGAGTCGTTCGCGATCGTCGGCGGATTCGTCCAGGTCCGTCCGGACAAGGTCGTCGTGATGGCCGAGACGGCGGACCTCGCATCGGAGATCGATCTCGAGCGTGCCCAGGAGGCTCGACGCGAGGCCGAGCGAGCGCTCGAGACCGGCTACCACGAGGGCGCCGACCTCGCGGCCGCCCGCGCCTCGCTCCAGCAGGCGCTGCTGCGGATCCGGGTCGCCGAGAGACGGCGCCGCGAGGGCACGCGGCGGCCCGGCTGAGCCCATGGCCGACGCTCGTCCGTTCCACTGGGAGTACACGCCGCCGCCGGTCGCCAAGGAGCTGTTCCGGGTCGAGGGCGGTCGTCCCTTGTCCGGGACCGTCCATATCAGCGGCGCCAAGAACGCGGCGCTCAAGATGCTGGCCGCGGCGACCCTGACCGGCGAGCGCTGCCGGTTCACCAACATGCCCGAGATCGAGGACGTCCGCGTGATGGCCGAGACGCTGCGCGATCTCGGGGTCGTCGTCGACCACCCCGAGAGCGGCGTCTACGAGGTGGCCGCGGGCGACGTCGACTGGCTCTTCGTGCCGCTCGAGGCGGCGGCCAAGATGCGGGCCAGCTTCATGCTCCTCGGCCCGCTCCTCGCCCGCTTCGGGCGAGTCATCATCAGCAACCCGGGCGGCGACCGGATCGGCCGCCGGCCGGTCAACCTGCATGTCGACGCGATGCGAGCCCTCGGTGCCGACATCGGCTACCGCAACGGCTACTACTTCGCGCTGGCGCCCGGACGGCTGCGCGGCGCCGAGGTCACGTTCCCCATCGTCTCGGTCATGGGCACCGAGAACGCGATGCTCGCGGCGACCCTGGCCGACGGCCACACCGTCATCCGGCCGGCCGCCCAGGAGCCCGAGGTCGACGATCTCATCGCGTTCCTGCAGAGCATGGGCGCGGAGGTGCAGCGGACGGCGCCCGACACGATCGAGGTCGAGGGTCGCAAGCGCCTCCGCGGTGCCGAGCACCACGTCATCCCGGACCGCATCGAGACCGGGACGTTCGTGGTCGCGGCGGCGGTCACCAGCGGCCGCGTCCGCCTCGAGGGCGCGCCGTGCGAGCACCTCGGCGCGCTTCTGGAGGTCCTCGGCCGGGTCGGCGTGGCGGTCGCCTGCGGTCAGGACTGGATCGACGTGGACGGCGGCGCCCTGATCGACGGCGGGTTCCGCGCCTGTGACATCGAGACCGGCCCGTATCCAGGGCTCGCGACGGACCTCCAGCCGCCCACCTGCGTGCTGCTGACCAGGGCGACCGGCGACTCGCACGTCCACGAGACGATCTTCGAGGATCGCCTCGAGTGGATCGCCGAGCTTCGCCGGATGGGCGCGGCCATCGACCAACCCGACAACCAGCACGCGATCATCCACGGCCCGATGCGCCTGCACGGCGCCGAGGTCGAGATCGGCGACCTGCGCGCCGGCGCCTCGCTCATCCTGGCTGCCCTGGCGGCCGACGGCGTGTCCACCATCCACGGCGCGCATCACGTCAAGCGAGGCTATGAGAACATCGAGCGCAAGTTCCTGGACCTCGGTGCCAGGATCGAACGCCTCGCGGAAGGAACGACCGTCACCACCTCATGAAGATCGGCATCGACCTCGGCACGGCCAATGTGCTCGTCTACGTCAAGGGCAAGGGGATCGTGATCCAGGAGCCCTCGGTCGTCGCGGTCAGCGACGACAACCGAATCGTGGCCGTCGGCGAGGAGGCCCGCGAGATGATCGGCCGCACGCCCGGCAACATCCAGGCGATCCGGCCGATGAAGGACGGGGTCATCGCCGACTATGTCATCACCGAGGCGATGCTCCGCTTCTTCATCGCCAAGGCGACGAAGGGCCGCATCGGCTTCAGCCGACCCGAGGTGATGATCAGCGTGCCGGCCGGCGTCACCAGCGTCGAGAAGCGCGCCGTCCGCGACGCCGCCCTCAAGGCCGGCGCGAAGGACGCCTTCCTCATCGAGGAGCCGCTCGCCGCCGCCATCGGCGCCAACGTGCCGATCAGCGGGCCGTCCGGGAACATGATCATCGACATCGGCGGTGGCACCAGCGAGATCGCCGTCATCAGCCTGGGCGGCATCGTGGTGTCGCATTCGCTGCGCGTCGGTGGCAACCGCTTCGACGAGGCGATCGCCAGCTACATCCGCAAGAAGTACAACCTGATGGTCGGCGAGCGGACCGCCGAGGAGGTCAAGATCGCGATCGGCACGGCCCTGCCGCTCGAGCGCGAGCTCCAGATGGAGGTACGCGGTCGCGACCTCATCGCCGGGCTGCCACGTACGATCCCGATTACCAGCTCGGAGGTGATGGAAGCCATCGAGGCGCCCCTCCAGCAGCTCGTGGGCGCCGTCCGCACGGTGCTCGAGCAGACCCCCCCGGAGCTCAGCTCGGACATCATCGACAAGGGGATGGTGATGTCGGGCGGCGGCGCGCTCCTGCGCAACGTCGACAAGCTCCTTACCCAGGTCACCGGGGTTCCCTGTCACGTGGCCGAGAACCCGCTCGACTGCGTGGCGCTGGGCACCGGTCTTGCGCTCGAGCACTTCGACTTCTTCAAGAAGTCGCTCGTCCAGGCGGTCTGAGGGACGCGCGCCGCCCCGGCCATGCGCGCGTTCGTCGACCTCCACTGCCACACGCGAGCGAGCTTCGACTCGCTGTCTCGACCGCGTGATGTCGCGCGTGCCGCCGCCCAGCGCGGGCTGACCCACCTGGCCATCACCGACCACGACCGCATCGACGGCGCGCTCGAGGCGCGCGACCATGCTCCGGCCGGGCTGGCGGTCCTGATCGGAGAGGAGATCAAGACGACGAGCGGGGATCTCATCGGCGTGTTCCTCGAGCGGGCCGTGCCGCCGGGGCTCCCCCCGTCCGAGGCGATCGCCGCCGTCCGCGAGCAGGGCGGTCTCGTCGGCATCCCGCATCCTTTCGACCGCTTCCGGAACAGCCTCGCCCGGGGCGAGGAGCTGGGCGCACTCGCCACGCTCGTGGATTGGGTCGAGGTCCACAACAGCCGCCTCGTCGGACGGGGCAACGAGCAGGCCGGCCTGTTCGCCCTCGAGCACGGCCTGCCGGGCGTGGCCGTGTCGGACGCCCACTCCGTGCTCGAGGTCGCCGTCTCGTACAGCGTCCTGGAGGGCGATCCCTCGACGCCGGCCGGGCTGCTGGCCTCGCTGCCGCCGACCAGCCTCGTGACGTCGCGCGCGTCGTACCTCGTCCGCCTCGTGACGCCGGTCGCCAAGGCCGTGCAGCGGGTCCGCGGCAACGGTCGGATCCGGCCCGGCGATACGGGCTCCCGGCCGGGGTCCGGGGCGGGCCTCGGGTCTCGCGATCCCGCCGCCGATGCCTCATCGGACGATCCGGTCGCCGCCCTCGACGAGCCGGACGCATCGCGATGACCGACCGACCGGGGGACCATCGGCCCATGGCGGGCGTGGGCGAAGAACCCGTAGCGTCGGAGCCCATGGACCTCGTTGCGCCGACCGCCGCGACCGCGCCGGCCGGCACGCTCCCTGGCTCGACTCCCCGCGATCCCGCCCCGCCGGCGAGCGACCCGGCCGCCACGGCCGACGGGCCCGAGCGCGAGGTGTCGGCCGATCAGGTGTCACTCGCTCGCCGACTGCGCCAGCCGCGGACCATCCTCTCGATCGCCGGCCCGCTCATCCTCCTGGTCCTGATCTTCCGGGTCGTCCTCAACGTCGACTTCCAGGAGCTCCTGGGAGCCATCGCTCAAGCCGACAAGGGCCTGCTGCTGGCGGCGTTCGTCATCTACTACGTGGGGTTCCCGCTCCGCGGTGTGCGCTGGGCGATCCTCATCAAGGGCGGGACGCGGTATCGCCTGAGCACCCGTGACGCGACCGAGATGGTCTTCCTCTCCTGGCTGGTGAACTGCCTCGTGCCGGCCAAGCTGGGTGACATCTACCGCGCCTACCTGCTGAAGATCAACAGCCCGGTGTCGCTCAGCCGGACGTTCGGCACGGTGTTCATCGAGCGCGTGCTCGACCTGTTCGCGATCTCGATCCTCGGCCTGGCGGCCGGCTTCTGGTCCTTCCGTGCCGGGCTGCCGCCCGAGATGCAGTTCGTGGCCGCACTCGGCGTCGCGGTCATCGTCCTCCTGGCGCTCGCGCTGCTGATGCTGCGCAACTTCGGACGCCGGATCCTGTCGGCATTGCCGCTGCCGGAGCGGGTGCTCGAGCTCTACGACCGGTTCGAGGAGGGCGTCTTCAATGCCATCGGCCCGCGCGCCGTCCCTGGCCTCCTCGTCCTGACCCTGTTCATCTGGGCGACCGAGGCGATGCGGCTCTACTTCGTCGTCGCGGCACTTGGCTTCGAGGACGTGTCGCTCGGCATCTCGGGTGCCTTCTTCGTCGCGCTGATCGGCTCGCTCCTGACGGCCGTGCCCCTCAGCCCGGCGGGCCTGGGCATCGTCGAGCTGGGCGTCGTGGGGGTCCTCGTCACGGCGTACAACGTGCCCCTCCAGGAGGCCACGACGATCGCCCTCGTCGACCGTGCCATCAGCGTGTTCTCGGTCATCGTCCTCGGCTCCGTCGACTATCTCGTCACGCCGCTCCGTCGAGGCGGCGGACTGCGGCACCCACTGCCCCAGGACGAGCCGAGCCCGGCCTGAGCGGTCCGCCGTTTGCGGGGCGCGGAGCGGTGCCGCGCATGGCGAGAGCGCGCGGGGCGGTGGCGCACAGGCCGGTCCGGTCCGGTGTGCTGCGGGGCGGTGCGTCGAGGCGACGCCCGAGTGGCGTGACTGGTACGAACGGGGGATACAGGCGGGCAGGGCGCCGCCCGATAGTGGCCTCATCGCGGACTGGCCGCGAGCGCCGGATCACGGAGTCCGACAGTCGGCATGACGACCCAGAACGGCCGAGCCTTCAACGAATGGCTGCGAGCGCAGCTCAAGGCCAAGAAGATGTCGCAGCGGCAGCTTGCCCAGCAGTCCGGTGTCGACCACTCGACGATCTCTCGCCTCATCCGGGGCGACCGGACGCCGTCGCTGGCGACCGCCACCGCCCTCGCGCGCGGGCTGCGGGAGCTGCGTGACGACAGTGACATGCCGATCTACCTGAACGTCGTCTCGGCCGGATCGGCCAACCCGATGGCCCGCGTCGAGTACGCCCTGCGCGCCGACGAGTACCTCACCGAGGCGCAGGTCCGCCAGATCATGGAGTACTACATCGCCGTTCGGACGCGACGGTTCGGGGGTCGGGGACCCATCTCCGCCGAATCGGCTCGCTCGGGCGGGGGCATCTCTCGTCCGCCGTCGGGACCCGTCGGCGCATCGGGCGCCGGCCCGGTCCGCTACGCGACCGTCCGCCCGATCGGGCGGACAGGAGGGCGGACGGACGATCACTAAGCACCCTGGGGCACGACCCGGCGGCCCTCCACGTCCGGGTCTCGGGGACAGCGAACGCCGGCTTCTGGGGAGCCGGCGTTCGCATGTCCCGCGCCTGCACCCGGTTTGCACGGCGGCGCACCTCGAGCGCGGCCCGAGCGATCAGCCGGACGCCACGCGATAGAGCGACAGGAGTCGTCCCGGGGCCGGCGCGAACCGCTCGATCAGGCTGAGTGGACGACCGCTCGCGGCGGGTGACGACGCGGCGGCCGGATCCTCGGCCGGCCCGCCGCAGGCCGCCCCGATCAGGTGCGTCCAGAGGTCCTCGCAGAGCACCACCACGACGCCACCGGGCGGAAGCGCCTCGCCGTCCGTGACGACGAGCGCGCCCCGGCGCGTGACCGGGAACAGGTAGGCGTCCGGGCCCTTGATCGAAGGCAGGCCGATGAACGCCAGCGGCGCGTCGCCGGCAGCGTCGATGATGCGCTCCCCGGCGCGCTCCGCGGCCGGCCAACCTCCGTCGCCCGCGACCGCCGCCGGCTGGGTCGCCAGGTTCCAGGCCACCAGGCCGACCAGGGCCACGGCCGCGACGGCGGT
>Ga0210334_10100560_pt1 | contig 13212 bp, 14 predicted proteins | sample S306metaT_FD_164440 | JGI IMG/M metagenome (GOLD analysis project Ga0210334, IMG submission 164440) | Metatranscriptome of estuarine sediment microbial communities from the Columbia River estuary, Oregon, United States - S.306 (Metagenome... | ecosystem: Environmental > Aquatic > Marine >... | reverse complement strand
CTTCTGAGATACCGTCAGCCAAAACCTAACGGCGACTCTCGGTCTCCGTCCCTCGCAATCGAACGACTATGTGTGGCCTGGTCCGGCGGTTGATCTTGACAGACTCGCGCCTCACGCCTAGCCTGACAGCATGTGAACGTCCATTGGATTCTGCTTCCGGTAGTCATCGGTGTGATGCTCATGCGTAAGGCGGCGGTCTGGTGTCGGACGATGGAAAGAAGAATGCGTGGGTAAGACGTGGTTATACGCGGTTGCAGTCGGGGCTGGGATTGGAGTGTGGGTGCTCGTTTCCGCCATCTCAGGCGAGCGCGAAGCCTGGGATTCTCCGTGGTATCTGTTCCTCGGCATGCCGAGCATCTGTGCCGTGGCGGCGGTTCTCGGGTACATTGACCGAACAGGACCGTGGCGGTGGGGGGTGCTTCCAATCGCGGCCCAGGCTGGGTGGATGTTCATGACGCAAGGCTTTGGAAATCTGTGGCCGCTCGGCATCGCATTTTTTCTCGTACTGGCTCTTCCGCCCACTGCAGCCGCCTATATCGGCGCGGTGTTCAGATGCTATCATGACACACAAACCAGGTCGGTCATTTGATCTCCCCAAAGCGGCGGTGGAGGCGCTGTGGCAGGGCAATGTGCTCGGGGCGATTAAGGTCGTTCGTCAGGAGCGGAACATCGGTCTGAAAGAGGCAAAGGAATTGGTGGAGGCCTATATCGGCATCCAACCGGCCCTGCGCAAGAAGACGGACCAGATGCTCGCCGAGGCGCAGCAGAGGTTTGTCCGCTGGCTGATCGGATTTCTGGCGCTTGCGGCCGGCGTTGCCTATTTCGTGATGCAAGGGCTGTGAATCAGCGATCATTTACAACGACGATAACCTTTTCGCCCTTTCTGAGGCGGGGCGGTCATACTTAAATGGGAGGATCACATGAACGATCAAGACACACAACATGCGGTTGGAATTCTCAACAAAATTATGGAGCATGAGTTAGCGGGAGTTGTGCGCTATACACATTACTCACTCATGATCTATGGCTACAACCGCATTCCTATTGTGTCGTGGCTGAAAAGTAATGCCGACGAGAGCCTTGCCCATGCGTATAAAGCCGGGGAACTGGTTACCTTGCTTGGCGGCCACCCGTCATTGAAAATTGGGACGCTCTTGGAAACCGAGCAGCATGACGTGGGAGATATCTTGCGGGAAAGCCTGGAGCACGAGAAAGCCGCCGCCGCCGCCTATTACGAACTTCTGAAACTGTCCGAAGGAAAATCCGTCCTGTTGGAAGAATTTGCGCGAGAGATGATCGTCGGCGAGGAGCTGCACCTTGACGAGGTGAACAAGATGTTGCGCAAGTCAGGCGATGTCCAGCCATTTCGCTCCTGACCCTTCACATGACTGGGAAAGACAACGGGGATGAGCACATCGGTCGCTTGATCGCGTACGGCGGCCGATGTGCTGTATTCATAGAGGTGCCGATGAAGCGATATGGCAAGGCGAGGGTGGGCATCGGTCTAGGTCTGGTTTTGTGCGCAGTGCTGGCATCAGGGGCTGCGTTCGCCGAAGTGCAGGTGTTACCGGACACGGAGTTGATGGTGGAGGGAAAGAAGATCACGGGACAAAGCCGCCTGCTCCGCCATCCGGCCGTGAAAGAGCTGCTCGCATCGTTTCATCGTGCGGAAGCGGCGCTGCAGAAAAAGGATCTGGACGATCTCATGGAATTTTATGCCCCGGCGTACAATTACCACGGGTTGAAAGAAAGCGACGTGCGCCGGGTGTGGGATGAGGTGTTCACGCACTACAAGGCCTTGTCGTCGCTCCATCTGTTGTCCGATATCAAAGTCCTGCAGGTAGATTCCAGGCTTCGGGCGGAGGTCACCTGCACCGGCGGGCTGTACGGCACCGATGAACGCACGGGCACCCGGATCACGCTTGACAGTTGGTTTCGTGAGGTGCACTACCTGGTCAAGGAAGATGGTGTCTGGAGGTTTCTCGGCAATGCCGGGGAGGCTCCGACTGCCGCTCCCTTCTCTTCCGCGCCGCATCACCCGTTATTTTGAAGGCTGACGCGAGGCAATCTTTTCTGGTACACTCTCCCACGCTATGACAACCCAACCGGAACAGTCTTCCGATTTTCCCGAGAGCGTGCTTGACGCGCTATGGCGCGGCAAAAGAAGCGAGGCGATCGACTTGCTTCAGCGTGAGCGGAACATCAGCAGGGAAGAGGCGAGGGAGGTGGTGGGGACCTTCATCCTCGCCAATAAGTCTGTGCAAGGAAGGATGGACGATGAGCAGCCTAAGCTCAGTTGGGGATACATGCCGTGGCTGCTGCTGCTCCAGGCGATCGTGGTCGCGGTCGGGTATTACTTGTTGTTTTATGAGAAAGGGTGACGTTCCGTGCCGGCGCGGCATGAACGGATCTTGACCGCTTTCCATTGTGCCCATCCCCATAGGTTCTTCCTCGGTCCTCTGAATCTGATCCACGCCTCCAGCTCCGTCATATCTGCTCGGCTGCCTCAGCTGAGCGGGTGCTGACCCTTTCACGCACTCCGGAGGCGCCTCATAAAACAACCGATCGATACTGACGGCCGCCCTCTAGGAACTCAACTGGTGCGCCGAACAGCAGTGATGAAGGGTTGGCATAGATAGGCGCGATCATGTCGAACACATTAGGACTGATTTCTAGACGTCTACTACTCAAGCGAGCAGGGGCTCTGGGACTGCTGACGGCGATGCAGCACCTTCTGCCTGCCTGCACGGTCAACTCGCTGATTCCCTCCGCTCTGGCGGGTACGCAGCCCGCAATACTGAGCGGCGAGGTCATCGATCTGGACATCGGTGAATATCGGTTTACGGTGGGAGACCGATCCGCACCCGCCATGACCATCAACGGGACAATCCCAGGCCCGTTGATCCGTCTGAAAGAAGGACAAGCAGTGACGCTACGGGTCACCAACCGCTTGGTCGAAAGCACGTCCATTCACTGGCACGGTATTCTGTTGAAGCCCGACATGGACGGCGTGCCGGGCGTGAGTTTCGGCGGCATCGCGCCTGGGACAACCTTCACCTATCGGTTTCCGGTCCAGCAGAGCGGCACCTATTGGTATCACAGCCACTCAGGCGGTCAGGAATTGCAAGGCATGTACGCGCCGATGATTGTGGACCCGATCGAACCGGATCCGTTTCAGTATGACCGGGAGTATGTGGTGATGCTGTCGGATTGGACCGTCGAATCGCCAGAAACTGTGCTCAGCAATCTCAAAAAGCTCCCCGGCTATTACAACTTTCAGCGGCGCACACTGGGCCAGTTCTTTGACGATGCCTCACGCATGGGGTGGTGGTCTACCTTCCAGAACTACTTAATGTGGGACCAGATGCGGATGGACCCGACCGACTTCGCCGATGTCACCGGTTATACCTTCACCTATCTGATGAATGGCGTATCCCCGGCAGCCAATTGGACCGGGCTGTTTCGTCCGGGCGAGAAGGTCCGCCTGCGGTTCATCAATGCCGCGGCCATGACGTTTTTCGACGTGCACATTCCAGACCTCAAAATGACGGTGGTGCAGGCCGACGGGCAGAACGTTCAGCCTGTGATTGTAGATGAGTTCCGCATTGGGGTGGCCGAAACCTTCGACGTGATCGTCGAACTACCTGAGGATCGCGCCTACACGATTTTCGCCGAGACGATGGATCGGAGCGGCTATGCGCGGGGTACGCTGGCGCCGAGAGCGGGGATGGCGGCCGCGATTCCTCCCCGCCGTCCCAGACCGGTGCGGACGATGGCTGACATGGGCATGCCTATGGAGCATGGGGGTATGGGGGGCATGAAGGGCCCCCACGTGAGCGGTATGCAGATGCCCGGCATGGAACCTTCCAGCGACATGCCCCACGGTCAGGAAATGCCGCCCATGCAAGGCACGCATGAGATGCCGGGCATGAAAGCAGATGATCAACGCCGCTCGGAGATTCCCGGCATCGAACCGGTGAAGCACGGTCCCGACGACCATGGCGCCGGCAATCAAATGATCGCCGAGTATTCACGAAATATGATGCACGAACCGGGTCGTGGACTGGAAGGAAGTTCTCGGCGGGTGCTCCTCTATACCGACTTAAGAAGCCTGACCCCGTACCCGGATCAACGTGAGCCGGAGCGGGAGATCGAACTGCATGTGACCGGCAATATGGACCGCTACATGTGGTCGTTCGACGGCGAGAAATATTCAGAATACCAAGACCCGATCCGCTTCCGGTACGGTGAGCGTCTGCGGCTCACCTTTGTGAATGACACCATGATGGAGCATCCGCTCCATCTGCATGGAATGTGGATGCAGCTCGAAAATGGCACGGGCGCGTACCTGCCGCGCAAGCACACCGTCATCGTCAAGCCCGCGGAGAGGGTGAGCGTGGCGATTACCGCGGACGCGCCGGGTCGCTGGGCGTTTCACTGCCATCTGCTGCTTCACATGGAGGCGGGGATGTTCCGCGTCGTCGAAGTGTCCGACAAGACGCATGGCGGGCACTCGTGACAGCTTGTCGACGGGCTATCGTGGCTTCGGCAATGGTTTGTCTGGTCAGTACTGGAACCGGCGCGACGTTCGCCTCTGCGCAGACTGCAGGAACAATGGACACGATTGCCCTGAGGACCATCGCACCTGGTCCGAATACGGCACGGAGCATTCTCGCAACTTCTGAACCGGAACGCACCGTGCTGACCGTCTCTCTACAGCAAGACTGGCCCAGCCCGGTGAACGACCAGGAACACCGTCTCTTCACCCTGGTGGATGTGCTGGAATACCGGCCGAGCACGGCCAAGAGGGAAAGCACGAGCGACTACCGGTGGGACATCGAGGGCTGGTACGGAGGGGATTACAATCGCCTTTGGTTCAAAAGCGAAGGGCAAAGGGACACGGCCTTCAAGGCAGACTACGACGTGGATTTTCAGCTCCTCTATGGGCGGTTCATTCGGAAGTATTATGACATTCAAGTAGGGGGCCGCGTTGAAACGCAGTCGTTTCGCGGGGCGAACGTCACGCGGGGGCAAACCGTGATTGGGATCGAAGGGGTGGTGCCCTACAACTACGACGTCGAGGCCGCGCTCTTCATCGATCTGGACGGCAAGGTGTCAGGACGACTGTCACTTACCAAGGACTTCCTGCTGACTCAGCGGCTGATTCTCCAGGGCCGGTTTGAAACCAATGCGGCGGTTCAACGGGTCGAGCGGTTCACGACGGGCTCGGGGCTGAACTATCTGGAATTCGGCATGCGTCTCCGCTACGAAATCAGGCGCGCGTTCGCGCCCTACATCGGGTTCTCGTTGGATCGAAGCTTCGGCGAAACCGCGACGCTGGTCCGGCAGGAAGGTGGAGATCCAAGCCAGATTCGGTTTGTCACGGGCCTGCGGGCGTGGTTCTAGCCCGCACCGGCCGAGGCGTGATGGCGGGGGGAGCCTTGCAAGAGAGGCCTGGAGTCCGTACCATGCGGCGAACGTATCCGGTATCACGATGAATTCTGATGCGCGCGGCGCCCTACTACTAGCCGATCTTCAACGACTGCTCGATGCCTTGGGCGCGAAGGGGTATCGAATCGTCGGGCCCAGGGTGCGCGATGGGGCGGTGGTGTGGGAGACCGTTGAACGAACGGCGGATCTTCCGATCGGCTGGCGGGATGTGCAGGAACCGGGACGCTACCGGCTTGAGCGATCCGGCGAGGACCGTCTCTTCGGCGTCGTGCATGGACCGCAATCCCTGAAGCCTTTCAGTTTCGCGCCGCGCGAGCCGCTCCTTACCATCGAGCGATCGAAGAAGAGTCTCACCGCAGTCCCCACCATGCCGAAATCGGAGAAGGTGGCAGTCCTCGGCGCCCGTCCCTGCGATGTGGCGGGCTTGGTCATGCAGGACAGGATTTTTCTCCGCGATGCCTATGCCGACCCCTATTATCAGGCGAGACGTAACGGATTATTTGTGATCGCCGTGAACTGTACGAGGGCCCTCTCCACCTGCTTTTGTGCGTCCATGGGAAGTGGACCTCAGGCGAAAGCGGGCTTCGACCTTGCCCTCACCGAATTGGATACCGTCTTTCTCATCGAAGCAGGAAGCCCGGAAGGAAGAGAGATTCTTTCAGCGCTTGAAGTCAAACCTGCTTCTCAGACACACATCGAAACAGCGGAATCTCGCATCGGGTCCTGTGCGATGAGTCAAACGCGACGCCTCGACACCTCCGAACTGCCAGGGGCGTTGTATGAGGCGCAGGAGCACGCTCGGTGGGATGACGTAGCGGCACGTTGCCTGGCCTGCGCGAACTGTACGATGGTCTGCCCAACCTGCTTTTGTCACACGGTCGAGGAGACTCCCGATCTCACCGGGCAGCGCGCGGAGCACGCCAGGTCGTGGGATTCCTGTTTCACGCAGGAACACGGATATATTCACGGCAAGAACATTCGCCCGACCATCAAAGATCGGTACCGCATGTGGCTGACACATAAGCTTGCGTCGTGGATCGATCAATTCGGGACATCCGGCTGCGTCGGCTGCGGTCGTTGCATCACCTGGTGTCCGGTTGGGATCGATCTCACCGAAGAGTTGCCCGCGTTGCTGAAGCATTCGACTCGAACCAAACAGAAACCAGGCCACGCATGACGCCCTTCTCACAGACCACCGGGAGCGCCGTGGCCAACCCCTATCTGATCCAGCCGGCCACCATTGTGGAGAAGATCAGAGAAGCGGACGATATTGGCACCTATCGATTGCAGTTTGTCGATGAGCAGGTGAGGCGCGCCTATCGGTTCGCCCCCGGCCAGTTCAATATGGTCTATCTGTTCGGAGTCGGCGAAGTGGCGATCTCGATTGTCTCGGACCCCGAGGAGCCTGAGTTCTTGGACCATACGATCCGTGCCGTAGGGCGAGTCACGAAGGCCATCGCACAACTACAACCTGGCGATGCGCTGGGCATCCGCGGTCCGTTCGGGCGTGGATGGCCGCTGGAAGCTATCCGTGGCAAAGACATCGTCATCGTGACCGGCGGATTGGGCTGCGCGCCGGTCGTCGGCGCGATTGAATACATCTTCCGCCGGCGCAGCCAGTATGGAGCGGTGAAAATTCTGCACGGAGTCAAGACGCCACACGATTTGCTTTTTCGGGAACGGTTCGATGCCTGGCGGCGGCAGCCCGACACGGAGGTGCTGCTGACCAGCGACCAGCCGGACAAGACATGGCACTACCACGTCGGCGTGGTGACGGAACTGTTCGAGCAGGTGGCGGTGGATCCGGCACGCACCGTGGCGCTGATGTGCGGACCGGAAATCATGATGCGGTTGGGCGCGCCGATCCTCATCGGTCGAGGCATTCCGGCGACCTCGATCTATGTCTCGCTCGAACGGCATATGGAATGCGGGATCGGCCTCTGCGGACACTGCCAGATGGGGCCCTACTTTCTGTGCAAGGACGGGCCGGTCATGCGCTATGACCGAGTGGCGCAGTGGCTTGGACGGGCGGGAGTGTAGCTCGTGAAGCGTCGTTCGTCGCTCGTATCTCGTAGCGGATCATGATCTTCGCTGAAAAATGAGCATGGACAATTTCTTCCGAGATACGAGATACGCTTCACGAGAGACGCAACCGTAACGACCCTAAAGGGAGAAAATGTTGGATCGATCGGAAGGGATCAAAGAGAGACGGCGACCCAGGTTGGGCGTCTTCAAATTTGCCTCCTGTGACGGCTGCCAGCTCAGTATTTTGAATCTGGAAGATGACCTCCTCGCTCTGGGGCAGGCGTTGGACCTTGCCTATTTTCCTGAAGCCTCCAGCGACATGAAGTCCGGCCCCTACGATATCGCGTTAGTGGAAGGTTCCATTACGACGCCGGACGATGCTGCCAGGATTCGAGCTCTGCGTGAACAGGCCACGGCGCTGATCACGATCGGCGCCTGTGCGACGGCCGGCGGGATTCAAGCCTTGCGCAACTGGGCCGATGTCGAAGCGTTCAAGCGCGCAGTCTATCCCAGCCCGCAGTATATCCAGAGTCTCGGCACGTCCACGCCGATTTCCGAACACGTGCGCGTAGATTTCGAGCTGTGGGGGTGTCCGATCGATAAGGGCCAATTGTTGCGGGTTATCACGGATCTACTGGCCGGGGTTCGGCCCAGACTTTCCGCGGACAGTGTCTGTATGGAGTGCAAGCGACGCGGCAATGTCTGTGTGATGGTTGCCAAAGGCATCCCTTGTTTGGGACCGGTCACCAGGACCGGATGCGGCGCGATCTGTCCTTCCATGGGACGTGATTGCTACGGCTGCTTCGGCCCGGTCGAAGGAGCGGCCTCCACCCTGGCCTACCCGCCGAACACTAAGTCGCTAGCTCGACAGTTTCATGAAGAGCTTGGCCTGATCCCGGTCGAAGTGCTGCGTCGATTCAGAGGGATCACCGGCGCGGTGGAACCGTTCAGACGGGAGAGCGAGGCGTGGGAGACGAAGAAGTGAAGCGTGAGGGGTAAGGGGTGAAGGGTAAAGAAGGGAACAACCCTGAACAGGCGAAGAGCACCAGGACGATCGCCATCGGCACGATTGCGCGGGTGGAGGGCGAGGGCGCGCTACGCGTCACGGTGAAAGACGGCGAGGTGCGCGACGTGGAGCTGCGCATCTTCGAGCCGCCGCGGTTCTTCGAAGCCTTCCTGGTAGGCCGGCATTACGATGAGGTGCCGGACATCGTGGCGCGCATCTGCGGCATCTGCCCCGTCGCCTATCAGATGAGCGCCGTCCATGCGATCGAGCAGATCTTCGGCCTGCGCGTCGATGGCGCGCTACGGGATCTGAGGCGGCTGCTCTATTGCGGCGAGTGGATTGAGAGCCACGCGCTGCATGTCTACATGCTCCAGGCGCCGGATTTTCTCGGCTACGACAGCGGCATAGCGATGGCGAAGGATCATCCGGCCGTGGTGACCCGTGGCTTACGGCTCAAGAAAGCCGGCAATGCGATCATGACGCTGCTGGGCGGGCGTTCCGTCCATCCGGTGTCGGTCAAGGTCGGCGGATTCTCGCGGGTGCCCAGCCGCCGCGAGCTGGAAGGTCTGACAGCCGAACTCTTGTGGGCGCGCGATGCGGCGGCGGAGACCATCCGCTGGGCCGCCACCTTCGACTATCCGGACTTTGCGCCCGACTACACCTACGTGGCGCTGCGTCACGCCGACGAGTATCCGTTCAACGAAGGGCGAATCGTGGCTGGCAACGGCCTGGACGTACCAGTGGGCGAGTTCGAACAGCATTTCACCGAACATCAGGTGGCCTATTCCAATGCCCTGCATTGCACCCTGCGGGGAGCGCCCTATTTGGTAGGGCCGATGGCCCGTGTGAACCTAAACCATGATCGGTTGTCTCCCATGGCCAGGGAGGTGTTGGCCGATACGGGCATATCGCTCCCGTTGCGCAATCCGTTTCATGGGATCATCGCCCGCTCGGTCGAAATGCTCTATGCGCTGGAAGAATCATTGCGGCTGATCGAACGGTACGAGTCTCCGCCCGTACCGGCGCTTCCGGTCACCGTCCGATCCGGCACAGGGACAGCCTGTACCGAAGCGCCGAGAGGGATTCTCTATCATCGATACAGAGTGGATGGGGATGGCGTGATTCGCGAGGCCAAGATCGTTCCGCCGACCTCGCAGAACCAAGGCCGTATTGAACAGGACCTGCGCCAATTCATGCCCCGCCTGTTGAATCTTTCCAATGAAGATGCGTCCCTCGCTTGCGAGCGCGTCATCCGCTGCTATGATCCGTGCATCTCCTGCGCGACGCATTTTTTGAAACTCGATGTGCAGCAGGTGGAGTGAAGTTTGTGTGGTGTGTCTCCTTTATCTAATTGGAGCGATCGAGTGGTCGGATATGCGGGATCAACCAGACAATCCAAACAGACGAAATAGACCAAAGTGACCATGGCTGCAATTCGTATTATCGGGATCGGCAACCTGTTCAGAGGGGACGATGCGGTGGGGCTCCTGGCGGCTCGCCGCCTGCGCGAGGGGTTGGACTCGTCGGTCGAGGTATTGGAAGCAGAAGGAGACGGCCTCGCGTTGCTCGATCTGATGGAAGGCGCCGATCAAGTGATGCTGATCGACGCGGTAAAGAGCGGAGGACATCCTGGAACGACTGTCCGACTCGACTTGTCGAAGGAAAGCCGCTGGGGGAGACTCGTTCCCCGTTCGACCCATGCCATAGGGATTGCGGAGGCGATCGATCTCGCGCGGACGTTGGGGCGATTGCCGAAGCGGGTCATGCTGTACGGCATCGAGATCGACTCCCTCGAATCCGGCGCGGCCCTTTCAGAATCGGTGCGTGGCGGTTTGGATAGCATCGTCGAGCAGGTGCTGAAGGACATCGAGGGGATTCCATGCACGAAGTGCATCTGATGGGCCAGGTCGTCAAGGCGGTGAACCAGGCGCTTCGGGAGGCCAATGGGGCGAAGCCGTCGGTGGTGCGGCTCAAAGTCAGCGCCCTTTCGCATCTCTTGGATCATGATCCGTCTCAGCTTCAGACGGCGTTTGATGTGGCCAGCCTTGGCACGACGTCGGAAGGGGCCACTTTGGACATAGAGAGGGTTCCGGTTGATGCATGCTGTCGGCGCTGTGGCGCAAAGTTGAAAGTGAGTCAGGCTGCTGCCGCGTGCAATGCCTGCGGATCGCTCGACCTCGATGTTGTGTCGGGACCGGAAGTGGTGGTGCATGACGTGACGGTGACGGAATGATCGCTGGATCGGCTGTGCGTGCCCAGGTGAAGATCGAGGGGACCGTACAGGGCGTCGGGTTTCGGCCCTTTGTGTTTCGAGTGGCGCGCGAGCTGGGCCTTAGCGGATGGATTGTGAACGGTGTGGATGGGGTGCTGATCGAGGTGGAGGGGACGGCCGACGCGGTTGACCAGCTGCTTCTCCGGATTCGAACCGGGTGCCCGCCCGGCGCGAACATCGAACGGATGACCCTGCGTGCAATCCCGGCCATCGGCGATGCGGCCTTTACGATTCAGTCGAGTCATGAGGCGGGCACGAAGCAACTCGCGATGTCCCCTGATCTGGCGACCTGCGCAGACTGCCTGGCCGAATTGTTCGACCCGGCCGACCGCCGGTTTCACTATCCCTGGCTCTCCTGCGCGCAATGCGGGCCACGCATGAGCATGGTGACATCGGTTCCCTACGATCGCGCGAACACCACGATGTCGCGCTTTGTCCTCTGCGAGGACTGCCGGGTCGAATATGACGCGCCGGACAATCGGCGATTTCATGCGGAATCCATCGCCTGTCCCGCATGTGGTCCCACCGTCGCGCTATGGGGTACCGACGGGAAGGTCTTAGCGGAAGGGGAAGAGGCGCTGAAGCAAACCTGCCGGATCATCCGGGACGGCGGCATCGTGGCGGTGAAGGGGATCGGCGGATTTCATTTGTGGGCTGATGCCACGTCTGAAGAGGCGGTGCAGTTGCTGCGCGCGCGCAAGCGGCGCGCCCACAAACCCTTTGCCGTGATGTTTCCAACTCTGGAGACGATCAGGACTTCTTGCGACCTGTCGCCGGGCGAAGCAGAGTGGTTGACCTCGCCGGCGGCGCCGGTCGTGATTCTTCAGCGGAGAGAACAGACTGCCCTGGCCGAGGGAATTGCGCCGGGGAATCAGACGGTCGGGGCCATGTTGCCCTCTGCGCCGGTGCAGCATCTGTTGATGCACGAACTGGGCACTCCAGTTGTGGCCACGAGCGGCAATCTGTCCGACGAACCGATCGTGACGGATGAACAGGAAGCCGTGAGTCGACTCGCTGGTATTGCGGATGCGTTTCTGCTTCACGATCGCCCCATCGCGCGCCCGATGGACGATTCTGTCGTTCGGATGGCGGGATCCGGCCCGCTCATTCTTCGACGGGCGAGAGGACTGGTTCCTCGCGCGATTCGTCTTCCCGAATCGCTTGCGCGCCTTGTCGAAGGTCCGGTGCTGGCGGTCGGCGGTCATCTTAAGAACACGGTGGCGCTGCTGGATGCCGATCATGTTCTCTTGAGTCAGCATCTGGGAGATCTATCCACGCTTGAAACGGAATGGGCCTCCAGGCAGGCAATTGACGATCTCCAATGGCTGCTCAACGTGCAGCCCCGCGCCGTCGCTTGCGATCTGCATCCGGACTACCGCTCGACGCGTCTGGCTGAGGAACTGGCAGGACGATGGAACGTTCCGCTGATTCGCGTACAACACCACCATGCGCATGTGGCCGCCTGTATGGTGGAACAGAGAATAACGGGAGAGGTGCTCGGAGTGGCGTGGGATGGAGCCGGATACGGGATAGATGGCTCACTGTGGGGGGGCGAGTTTCTGGCTGCGACCTATGAGGAGTGCCGGCGCGTGGCACACCTGCATCCGTTCCGGCTGCCGGGAGGGGAGCAGGCGGCGCGTGAACCCCGGCGCGCATCGTTGGCTGTCCGATGGGAAACATTCGGCGATCAGCTGGGTGGCGCAGGCGTCGAGCAGGACTGTGCGTGGAAAGAACAGGAACAACTACTTGTCGCGATGTTGGCCAAGCGGACTCATTCGCCGATCACCACCAGTATGGGACGGCTTTTCGATGCCGTGGCCTCGATGCTCGGCCTCTGTCAGGTAGCCACCTTCGAGGGGCAGGCGGCGATGGCTCTGGAGCAGGAGGCGATGAAGGCATCGGTGCTGGTTCAGGGCCAGGACGAAGCCTATCCGATTACCCTGATCGCAACAGAGGGTGGTCCGCCACGATGGATTGCCGATTGGAGGCCGATGATCGAGCGGATTGCCGATGATCTCAGCCGTGGGACGGAACGGTCGCGCATTGCCTATCGGTTTCACTGCACATTAGCCGAACTCATCGGCCAGATGGCCAAGAGGGTTGGTTTGCGGCAAGTCGTGCTGACCGGGGGCTGTTTTCAGAACACCCTCTTGGTCGATCTGGCCAGGGAGCGGCTGGAATCGGCCGGATTTGTCGCGTTGACACATCGGCAGGTTCCCGCAAACGACGGAGGGTTGGCGCTGGGGCAGGCGGTGGTCGCGGCGTGCGTATCCTGCTCCTGAGTTCCGGGTTTCGAGTTGCGCGTTTCGAGACGACAATACTTTCTGACACAATACTCGAAACAAGAACCCCGAAACTCGAAACTTGAAGGTGCAATAGCGGTTGCAGGAGACGTTTCACGACAAATGCAGGTCAAGAGAGATAGGTGCGACGATGTGTCTTGCAGTGCCAGGCCAGG
>Ga0210334_10155275_pt1 | contig 13231 bp, 9 predicted proteins | sample S306metaT_FD_164440 | JGI IMG/M metagenome (GOLD analysis project Ga0210334, IMG submission 164440) | Metatranscriptome of estuarine sediment microbial communities from the Columbia River estuary, Oregon, United States - S.306 (Metagenome... | ecosystem: Environmental > Aquatic > Marine >... | reverse complement strand
GTAGGACCGTCGCCACACGATATTGTCTGCTATTGTTCCGTCAATCAGCGACAGATGTGAATCGATCATGAAGCCACGGTGCTGATTGACAACGCTCAGATCAAGGTGCCGAAGATCAACGTCGTTATAGGAGACGCCTCCCTTGGCCGGCAATTCGAGACCAGCCAACACTCTAGCCAGCGATGTTCTCGTCGTCGTCGTCCTCGTGTAGATAGCGACTTTTTCGCCGGCAGCAACATCCAGATCAAGATGATCCAACACAGCCGAGCCGTCGTGAACCAGACCCAATCCTCTACATGTCACTCGGATGCCATGAATTTTTGGGTCAGGGATGGTCGCCGACGACGTCGGAGAGAGATTGACCTGATCTTTCGGTAGCGAGAAGAAGGCATCCAAGTCTACCAAAGACGTGAAGAAGTAATAGACGTGCCCGATACTCTTGACCACCGCATCAAAGTTAATAAGAAGGCTCCCGACCACCACCTCAACCGCCACCAGTTCTCCGAGAGTCAACTGCCCGATGGATAGGAGCCATCCCGCCAGAGCCAGGGCGCCGCTGTGTGCGAGAGCTTGTCCTCCCACAGAGGCGAGGAATTGACGCAGCAGGACGGCGAAACGCACTCGACGACACTCAATATACTTCGCTGTTAGTTGGTCGGTTTTCTGAATGAGCAACGCTTGGCTATCGGTAGCCTTGATGTGCAGTAAATTATCGGAGATTTCCTGTATCCAGTACAGCACATCGTACTTTGCGTGAGACATTGCGATGGTCGTGCGCAGGCCTCCGCGAGACAGAACGAAGAAGATGAGCGCGAATCCGAGGAGCAGGACCAGGTTAAAAATGATGAAGTAGGGATGGTAGAAGACCAAGATCGTCATTCCAACGAAGCCGCCGACAATCACATGGACCAGATCCACAAGTAGGACCGACAACGCACGCTGCATGAACGATGTTTCCATGAAGGTGTTCGAGACCTGGGGTCTGAATCCTTGCAATCGAAGATGGGGAAGCTTCTGGGCCATGGCAAACGCCGTCCTGACAAACAGCCGACGCTGGATCACCTCGACCGCGTAGTATTGCAACGTTTTGAACACCCCGACAAACGCCAACACGACGACCATGATTATGGCGAGGGTGGCGATCATGACCGGTTGGATCGCAAAGGAGAACGTGTTGACCAATTCCTGTACGGTCAAGGGGACGATGAGCGAGAACAGTCCGATCACGATCGAATACGAGACCACGAGAGCCAGGATTCTGCGCTCAAGCCGGAAGAAGCGTCCAAAAAGCCCCAGCACGTGAAAGAGGTTAGGTTGTTGTTTGCTGAAAGCCTCTCCCATCCATCAGCTCCTCATGCTCATGTATATCGACAGCTTTCCCGGCTGCAACAATGCCACGACTTGCAAATTCAACCCGCTATTCCCGAGCCCACGTAGACCCTACCACGCTCTCGCCGGCTAATCGCTTCAACGATAACTTACTCCTACGGCTTCGCTCGGGCTCTTGGCCCAAGCTCCGATGGCCCACTGATACAGCGCCAAGGCCTTGTAGTACTCAGTCTTTGCTCGAATGACCTGATTTTCCGAATCGATGGTGTTACGTTCCCGAAGATTGACGAACAGCACGCTGCTCATGCCGACGCTGAAGCGGTACCGCTCACCCTCTTCAACGATTTCGACCAGACGGAGCGCCTGCACAGCTTCTTCTATTCTTTCCTTCGCTCGCTCAATCGCAGAGAGCGCATTTTCGACATCGACAGCCACCTGGTTTTCCCGGAACTTTTGCGCCATCACGAGCCGTTCCGCCTGGCCCTGCGCCTGAAGCACCTCGCCGCGACTGCGGCGTTGCGGTAGAGGAAACTTCAGTTCGACGGCAAATCGGTATCCCAACCCGAGGACAAATTTTTCCGGAGCACGCGCCGGTGCCGCTTCGAGGTCAAGGCTTGGGAGCAGGTTGTTCTTTGCCAGAGCGAGATCGATGTTGTTGATCCTCGCCTCTACTTCAAGCTCCTTTACCTCAGGCCGTTCTTTCATTGCTTCCAGTTTATGCGCCGTGACATCTTCCAACGTGGGAACCACCCGTCTCTCCTCTGGGAATTCCGGAACGCGATCTATTGGCGGAGTCGCCGGAGAGCCATTTTCCCACAAAAACATGGAAAGCTTGAACTGCTCCTGCTGAAACATTCGCCTGGCAGCGATCGCTACCCCTCTCCGGCGGTGTACCTCCTGGGCAACTTCCGTCATATCGATTGAAGCGGACGCACCGGCCTTCACACGCTCTTCCACCTGTTTGTAGCGGTCTTCCGCCACTGCTAGTGCCCGCTCTTGCACGTCGAGCAGTTTGGCAGCAGCTACCCATTCCCAGAATTGATGGGCAGCGGCCAAGAAGAGATCTTGTCTGGTTTGGGCGATCTTAATTTCTGCACGGGGGGCGGCCAATTCTGACCGCTGCAATTCAGCACGTTCGGGGTTTATCATCAGGCCCCTAAGCAAAGGCAAAAAGCCGCCCAAGACGACCTGCTGACTACCATCACCGAAAGAAAGGTCGGGAATTCTCGCGTCGCCAATCCCTTGACGGATCCCGGCGCTGCCTCTAAAGCCCCAAGGGTGAAGCGCTTCAATCAGCGTGTCGTTATATCCTACCGTCTGTGTTCCCTTGCTAGGGTCAGAGCTCAAAATAAAGCGTTCAAGCTCCGTGTCATTGACAAGAGTTGGGTCAAACGCGCCGAGAGCCTTCAGCATCTTCCCACGAGCGATTGTTTTTTCGGCTCCGGCCCCCCGGAGGAGCGGATGAGTCCGATCAATCATAGAGTGAAGTTCATCAAGACTTAACGGGATGGACGTAAGGGAATTGGCCGCAGAGATCTCATTAACCTGACCCGCATAGGCGACGACCGGTAGAATGAGTAACCAGCTGAAAATCAATGATAGGATTCTCATGGAAACACTCCTTTCTGTTCAAGGAAGTCCGCCTTGCGTGAGTTTCCGAAATTCGAGCATCGTACTGTCCTCACTTGTCAGGCCAGGAGTGGAGAGGAAAGAAGCCAGTGATCCGTACGGTAATTGGCAGTATGTTGACAAACCCCTCCCGTGGTCGTCGAGGTTGCGAGAAGAGATCCGTCCATCAGGAGGACTACTCCTATGAGAGGTGTCGCCGATCACCTGCGACTATTCGAACTTTGATAGGTGCGGTCCGGCCTAATAACTTTTCAGTAGCCTGATCATTGGCCTATTCTAATTCCTCTCTTTCATCGCCCGTTCGACTTCGCGGCCGGCGTCGCGGGTCTTGATGGACTCCCGGCGATCATGTTGCTTCTTGCCCTTGGCGAGCCCCAGCTCAACCTTCGCCATGCCGCGCTTTGAAAAATAGATACGGAGGGGAACGAGCGTAAGCCCCTTCTGTTGCGTCTTGCCGAGCAGCTTGGTGATTTCTTTCTTGTGCAGCAGCAACTTGCGCACACGGATCGGATCATGGTTCATGATGTTGCCGTGGCTGTAGGGACTGATGTGGCAGTGATGGAGAAAGACTTCGGCCTCGCGCACAGAAGCGTAGCTGTCTTGCAGATTCACCTTGCCCTCGCGTAGCGACTTGACCTCCGTGCCTTGGAGCACGATCCCCGCTTCGAACTTCTCTTCAATGAAATAGTCGTAGTAGGCCTTGCGGTTCGTCGCCACAACCTTGGTCGGTTCGTCTTTCGTTTTCGTCATTTCGCCTGTTCACTTCGCCGTTGCTGGTCGTTTCACCGCATGAATGAGCCTATGGCATGTGGCCGATGCAGTTATACGCCGTGCGGTAAGTTATTGGTGCAATTCACCATGGCCATCACCCCTGACGCTCGCCTCGCATCGCCGGCGAAGCGGGCCTTACCCCTTACGTCTGGATGCCTCAGCGATATGCGCTGCTCCTGAACGAGAAACCCCGTTTCAGCTGATGGCCGTTCTTGCTACAATGCCGCCATGCCTCGCACCGGCTCGCTCGACTCATTCGGCTCCGTTCTTTCCGGCCTCGCCAAACGGCTGGGCCTTGAATCCAAACTCCTCGAGCTCCGCTTGCAGCACGATTGGCGTCACATCGTCGGAGAACCGATCGCGTCACACACCTGGCCGGCCCACATTCGTTTCAAGAAGCTCTCGCTGGTCGTCCGGAATTCCGTGTGGCTCCAGCAGCTCACGTTTTTGAAGCCTGCGCTGCTCGCCAAACTGAACGCCGCCTCCGGGACAGAATTGGTCAAGGAAATTGTGTTGCGTGTTGGGGACATCCCTTCGCCTCCGGCAGCGCCTTCCGACAGTCTTGCCATAGATGGGAAGTCCCCCGAGGCCGAAGCCGCGCGCGCCGAAGCCGCCGGCCACGTCGCGGCGATACAGGATCCCGGTCTCCGCGAACGGTTTACATCGGTGATATCGAAATACCCCTCTCAGGCTCCGCCTCCACCGGCAAAGGGTCGGTCACGCGTCCTTTGAAGAGAGTGCGCTTGTCCTCTGAAATCTTCCCGTTCTTCAACAGGGAACCGATTCCGGCTTCTTCCTCCCGGTCCTGTAACCAATAGTATCCGCGAACCGACCGTTCATACTCTCTGACAACCGCCGCATCGCCGGCCACATACTTCGCCAGCTTTTCCGGATCAGTCCATCCGGCATCGTCGAAAACATAGATCAGGATGTGCGCATATCGGCCGCCGGAATCTCCCGGGGTTGTGGGGTAAATCTTCATGGAGCCAAAATCGTGTGTCTGGTGGCCCACTTTTCGAAACCGCTTCAGCAGCCTTTCGATTTCGTCATCGGTGGTGCCTCTCGGAACGTGCGCCGCCACGAGGTGCCCGTTTTGAGACCCGATGGTATAGGGAGGAATCGACCGATCTGGGCGGCTGAGATACATGCCCCCCCAAATGAGCGCGAAGGACCCGATTAAGACGCCCAGGGCCAATTTGACAACGATGTCCAGCGGCTTCTTTGTCTTGGAACCAGGGGAAGACATCTGGGCGCATACCTGCTCGGGCTAAACCCCAGGGACATTCACCGGAGCCGGATCTTCCCGTTCGCCTGACTCGACCAGCCTGGCCACCGCGACGACACGATCCTCGTCTCCATCAAGGTCGAGAATGCGGACGCCCTGGGTATTGCGTCCGATCTCGCGGATGTCGTCCACCTTGCAGCGAAGCACCTTGCCCTGCGCCGCCATCAGCATGATCTCATCGTCGTCCCGCACTTGCAGGAAGCCGACGGCCGGGCCGTTGCGTTCATTGGTCTTCACGCTGATGATGCCTTTGCCGCCGCGGCCTTGAACGCGATATTCGCCCACGGGGGTGCGCTTGCCATAGCCCCCCTCCGTCACGGTCAGGATCGCCGTGGTGGAGTCGGGGGTGATCGTTTCCATGCCGATCACTTCGTTGCCTTCTTCGAGCGTGATGCCTTTGACGCCATAGGCCATGCGGCCCATCGGCCTGACTTCTTCTTCTTTGAATCGAATGGTGATCCCCTGTTTCGTGCCGAGCAGAATCTCACGATGGCCGTCGGTCAATTGGACTCCGATGAGCTTGTCCCCTCCCTCCAGACCTAATGCGATGATGCCGCCTTGACGAGGATTGCTGTACACCGTCAGCTCGGCTTTCTTGATCAGACCCTTCTTGGTCGCCATGACGACGAACCGGTCGTCGCGATATTCCTTCACCGGCAGCGTCGCCGTGACCTTCTCGCTGCCGGCCAGCGCCAGCAAGTTCACCAGCGCTTTGCCCTTCCCTGCGCGGCTGGCCTCCGGGATCTCGTGCACTTTGAGCCAATAGACCTTGCCGGCATCGGTGAAGAAGAGCAGCGTGTCGTGCGTCGAAGCCGTAAACAGGGTCACGACGAAATCCTCGTCCTTGATGCCCATGCCGATCTTGCCTTTGCCGCCCCGCCGCTGCGCGCGGTAGAGCGAGGCCGCGTTGCGCTTGATATAGCCGGCATGAGAGATCGTGACGATCACTTCTTCTTCCGCGATCAAATCCTCAATAGTGATCTCGGCTTGTTCCTTCACAATCTGCGTCCGGCGTTCATCCTTGTACTCGTCACGGATTTGGGTCAGCTCGTCCTTGATGATTGAGCGCACCAGCCCCTCACTGGCCAGGACAGATTTGAGGTATTCGATCTGCTTGAGCACCTCTTGATACTCTTCGACCAGTTTGGCCCGCTCAAGCTGCGTCAAGCGCTGAAGCCTCATGTCGAGAATGGCAGTGGCTTGGATTTGACTGAGCGCGAACTGCCGCATCAACCCGGCGCGGGCTTCGTCAGGAGATTGTGACGCCCTGATGAGCGCGATGACCGCATCGAGATGGTCCAAGGCGATCTTCAAGCCTTCAAGAATGTGGGCCCGTTCTTCCGCCTTGCGCAACTCGAACGCGGTCCGGCGCACCACGACTTCGCGGCGATGCTCCAGAAAGTGATGCAGAATCTGCTTGAGATTGAGAACCTCCGGTCGATTGTTGACCAACGCGAGCATGATGACGCCGAAGGTCGTCTCCAGCTGGGTATGCTTGTAGAGATTATTCAGGACGATCAGTGGGATTTCGTTCCGCTTCAGTTCGATGACCACCCGTACCCCTTCGCGATCGGACGATTCGTCGCGCAAGTCGGAAATGCCCTTCAATCGGTCCTCTTGGATCAGGTCGGCGATCTTTTCGATCAGCTTGGCCTTGTTGACCTGATAAGGAACTTCCGTGACAATGAGGCGTTCGCGATCGGTGCGCGGGTCGGTTTCCACCACAACTTTTGCCCGCAGCTTGAGAAGACCCCGTCCCGTTTCATAGGCATCTTTGATGCCGCTCTTGCCGTAAATAAACCCCGCCGTGGGGAAGTCGGGCCCCTGAATTTTCTGCATCAACTGCGCGATGGTGACGTCCTGATTCTCCAGCAGCAGAAGAAGCCCGTCGATCACTTCACCGATATTGTGCGTGGGAATGTTCGTCGCATACCCGACCGCGATGCCGCCGGCTCCGTTGATGAGGAGATTTGGCACCTTGGTCGGCAGCACGAGCGGCTCTTGGAGGGATTCGTCGTAGTTGGGACCGAAATCGACTGTGTCCTTGTCGATGTCGGCCAGCAGATCCTCCGCGAGCTTGGTCATGCGCGCTTCCGTATAGCGCATGGCCGCCGGCGAATCGCCGTCCATCGACCCGTAGTTGCCTTGGCCGTCGACCAACGGATAGCGCATGTTGAAGTCCTGCGCCATCCGGACGAGGGTATCGTAAATAGCCGTGTCGCCATGGGGATGGTAATTCCCCATGATCTCGCCCACGATTTTGGCGGACTTCCGGTAGGCCCGGTTGGAGGCCAGGCCCATTTCGTTCATGCCATACAGGATACGGCGATGGACCGGTTTGAGCCCGTCGCGGACGTCGGGAAGCGCGCGCCCGACGATTACGCTCATCGCGTAGTCGAGATACGACGATTTCATCTCGTCTTCGATCGCGATATGGCCTAGTCGTTCATCAGGGGGCATTGTGTCCTCGTGAAGCGTATCTCGTGAAACGTGAAACGTGACGATCCGGAATCCCGTTCCGTCTGTGTTTCACGAACGACGTTAGACGTCTAAATTTCTCACCTCGAGCGCGTGCGTTTGGATGAAGTTCCGGCGTGGCTCAACCTCGTCGCCCATGAGGATCGTGAAGATCTCATCGACGCCGGTGAGGTCTTCGAGCGTAACCCGCAGCAGCGTGCGCGCTTCGGGATTCATCGTGGTTTCCCACAACTGACTCGGATTCATTTCGCCCAATCCCTTGTACCGTTGAATGCTCAGCCCCTGTTTCCCCATGTCGAGAATGGCCTTCACCAACTCGTCCGTCGACTGATAGAGCCGCTCCTGCTCTTTGGCTTTGAGTCTATACGGCGTCCGACCCAGCCCCATAGCAGACGGCGTCAGCTTCTGCAGCTCGCGGAAATCGGCCGAGCCTACGAGTTCGTGCGTGATGTCCAGACCGTACAACACACCGTTAGCCTGCAGCCGGCAGACCACTTTGTTGGAGTGGTGTTCTTCGTCCGGCAGGATCTCAAACGTCGGCGCAAGCTTGGGATAGGCGCCTGCCAACATACGTGTAACGCTAGCGACTGCGGCTGTCAGCGCAGCCCGATTCTTGAGGAGGTCCCGATCCAGGCCCGGCTCGTCGACAAAGGCGCGCAGGATCGCGGCTTCATACGCCTTCTTGTTCAACCGGCCCAGCAAGGCCTCGAAGGCGATCAGTTTCTTGAGAATCGGCAGGAGCCGACGCCCGGTCACATATCCCTGCGTCCCTTCGAGATACAGTTCGACATCTTCCACGGCCAGATCGGCCAGATGGTCGTTCAACGCCCCTTCGTCTTTGAGATACCGCTCTGTCTTGCCCTTCTTCACTCTGAAGAGCGGAGGTTGAGCAATATAGATGTAGCCCCGCTCGATCAGTTCAGGCATCTGCCTGAAAAAGAAGGTTAGCAGCAGCGTGCGGATATGGCTGCCGTCCACATCGGCGTCGGTCATGAGAATGATCTTGTGATACCGGGTCTTGGCGATGTCGAACGCGTCCTTGTCGCCCTTGTCGCTGTCTTCCCGCTTGCGGCCGATCCCGGTGCCCAAGGCCATGATGAGCGTCCGAATCTCGTCGCTCGCCAACATCTTGTCGAATCGCGCTTTTTCGACGTTCAGAATTTTCCCTTTGAGGGGAAGGATCGCCTGAAACTTGCGGTCGCGCCCCTGCTTGGCCGAGCCGCCGGCCGAATCGCCCTCGACGATATAGATCTCGCTGAGCGCCGGATCTTTCTCCGAGCAATCGGCCAGTTTGCCGGGCAGCGATCCTCCGTCGAGCGCGCTCTTGCGCCGGATGAGATCCTTGGCTTTGCGGGCCGCATCGCGGGCGCGGGCCGCATCGATCGCCTTGCCGATGATCTTACGGGCGACCGACGGGTTCTCCTCGAAATAGGCGCCCAGCTTCTCGTTGACCGCCGTCTCGACGACGCCTTTGACTTCGCTGTTGCCGAGCTTCGCTTTGGTCTGCCCTTCGAACTGCGGATTGCGGACCTTCACGCTGACGACGGCCGTGAGCCCTTCTCGCACGTCGTCGCCGGTGAGCGACTCGGTGTCTTTCTTCAGCAGATCGTTCGTGTTGGCATAGCTGTTGATCGTTCGAGTGAGCGCGGCCTTGAAGCCCACGAGATGCGTGCCGCCCTCTTTTGTGTTGATGTTGTTCGCGAAGGAATAGAGATTCTCCGCATAGCTATCGTTGTACTGGAGGGCGACTTCCAGGACCATTTCTGGTTTCTCGACTTTGACGTAAATCGGCTTATGCAGGGGGGTCTTCGCTTCGTTCAAGTGCTCAACGAAGGAGACGATCCCGCCCTTGTATAGGAAGACTTGTTCCTTGGCAGGTTCTTTCCGCTCATCCTTCAGGGAGATCGCGAGGCCCTTGTTCAGGAAGGCGAGTTCGCGCAGCCGCTGAGCCAGCACGTCGAAACTGAACTCCAGTGTTTCGAAGATCTGTCCGTCTGGCTTGAATCGAACCTGCGTGCCACGGCGCTTCGTGACGCCGGTGTTCTGCAGCGGCGCACCCGGCTTGCCCCGTTCATACCGCTGTTCAAACACTTGCCCGTCCTGCCAGATTTCCAGCTCAAGCCACTCCGACAGTGCGTTCACGACGGAAATGCCCACGCCGTGCAGGCCGCCGGATACGGTATAGGCGCCTTGCTCGAACTTGCCGCCCGCGTGCAGGACGGTCAACGCCACTTCGGCGGCGGACTTCTTTTGCGTTGAATGCATGCCGGTGGGAATACCCCGGCCGTTGTCGATGACCGTGACGCTGCCGTCAATGTGGATTGAGACTTCGATAGCCTCGCCGAATCCGGCCATATGTTCGTCGACGCTGTTGTCGACGACTTCGTACACGAGGTGATGAAGCCCGTCCACACCGGTGCTTCCGATATACATCGCCGGACGCTTCCGGACCGCATCGAGGCCTTCGAGAACCTTGATGTGGTCCGCGCTGTAGCTGTCAGACTTGGGCTTGATAGTGGACTCGTCAGTGGCCATCCGTCTCCTACTTCAGAACGTCATTGATCATTCGGGACAAGGCAGCAGCTTTCTGGTTCGGCTTCCACGATCGTCTGTAGATCATCGGGGTCCGGCGACTCTCAGATCTTGATCGGCATGACGACGCATTTGAATCCAGGGCTCTCGGTTTCCTGGATCAAACAGGGGCTAAGCGGCGTCTCAATCTGCAAGGTCACGCTCTCCCCGTCCATGACACCGAATACGTCCAATAGATAGCGCGCGTTGAACCCGGAACTGAGCGCCTCGCCCTCGTAGCCTGCGGATAATTCCTCGGTGGCCTCGCCGTAATCCGGGCTGCTGGAAAACAGGGTCATCTTGCCCGGCACGAACGAGACCTTCACGGCGCTGGCTTTGTCTCTGGAAAGGACCGAGACACGGCGCAGCGCGCTTTCCAGTTCGATCCGGTTCACGACGATTTTCTTACCGCCTTCTTTGGGAATGACCTGTTGGTAGTTGGGATAGTTGCCTTCCATCAATCGGGACGTCAGCAACAGGCCGCTTTTTCGGAAGATCATGAGGTTCTTGGCAAATCCAATCAAGGGTTCGCCGTCTCCTCCCTCTTCCAGGAGTCGGCGCATTTCTTGCGCGGCTTTCTTGGGAATGATCGCTTTGATTTCCTGTGGGATCCCCTTACCGCCGACCTGGCCCATCTCATGTTCCGCCATAGCCAAACGATGACCGTCGGTGCCGACCAATCGAAGCGTGGTTTTCTTCTCGGTATTGATAAGTGTGACCAGCAAGCCGTTCAGAATATACCGCGCATCGTTATCCCCGGCGGCAAACAACGTTTTGTGGATCAATTCCAGCAGGCCTTCTCCCGAGAGCGGCGTCAATCCTTCGCGCTCAATGGCCGGCAATGCGGGATAGTCGGCGCTGGACAGTCCGACGATCTTGAACTGGCTTTTCCCCGCTTGAATGGTCGTCCAGTTGTTCTCTCCCGTGGTCAACTCGATGTCGCCCGACGGCAACTCCTTGATGATCTCGAACAGTTTTCGAGCCGAGATCGTCACACCCCCGGTCTCGAGCACGGTCGCCTTGTACAGGCCCCGCATGCCGATTTCGAGGTCCGTCGCTACAATCTCGGCCCCCTCCTGCCTGGCTTCCAACAGAACGTTGGACAAAATGGGCATCGTGTTTCGTTTCTCCACGACGCCCTGTACCCGTTGAAGCCCCGTCAATAGTTCATCCCGTTCGATCCGTACCTTCATGGCGCAGTCTCCAAAAGAAGCTCCTTATCTTCGCAGAATGTGCTCTTTCAACGTTTCCAGTGTCGTGTGCAACGTCGTATCAGCCTCTTTGGCCTTCGAAACTTGTTTGCACGCGTGAATGATCGTTGTGTGATCCTTGCCTCCGAATTGGCGCCCGATTTCCGGGTAAGAGGCATCGGTCAGTTCGCGGCAGAGGTACATCGCGATCTGCCGGGGATGCACCAGCGTCTTGCTGCGGCGGCGCGATTTCAACTCGCTCATCTTGACATGGAACTGGGCGCACACAGCCTCCTGGATATCATCCATCGCAACGACTTTCTTCTTGTCCCCGATGAGGTCCCGAAGCACGTTCTTGGCCATGTCCAGAGTAATGATCTGGCCCGTCAACGAGGCATAGGCGCCAAGCCTGACTAAACTGCCTTCCAGCTCACGGATGTTGCTCTTCATGGCGCCGGCGAGGAACTGAATCACATCTTCCGGCAGCGCGATACCCTCATCGTCAGATTTCTTCCTCAAGATCGCGATACGAGTTTCGACGTCGGGGGGTTGCAAGTCCGCAATCAATCCCCATTCGAACCGCGATCGAAGCCGTTCTTCTATGTCCGGCATGTCTTTGGGAAACCGGTCGCTAGAGAGAACGATCTGCTTGTGCCCTTCATACAAAGAGTTGAACGTATGGAAAAACTCCTCTTGGGTCCGCTCTTTCCCGACGAGAAACTGGATATCGTCGATCATGAGCATGTCAATGTGGCGATACCGTTTGCGGAGATCCGTCATCTTGTCGTATCGAATGGAATTGATGACCTCGTTCGTAAATTGCTCGGTCGTCAAGTAGGCGATGCGGAGGTCTGTGCGTTCGGCCACATGGTTTCCGATCGCATTGAGTAGATGGGTCTTGCCCAGTCCGACGCCTCCGTAAATGAAGAGGGGGTTGTAGGTCTTTCCGGGCTGCTCTGAGACCGCCATACAGGCAGCATGGGCAAACTGATTTCCCGCTCCCACCACGAAATTCTCGAAGGTGTATTTCGGGTTGAGTTGAATGCCCCGGCGGGTTTTCACTTGGCCCGCAACTTTGGCTATATTCGAAACAGTTTGAGCCTCGATCAACCGAGCAGAAGGATTCTGCGATACGATAAAGCTTACTGACACATTCCCTCCACCACGCGCGGACGAGACTGCCTCGACCAGTAAGGTGGCATAATGCGTATGCAACCAGTCGCCGAAAAACTTGTTTGGCACTCCGATGTGCGCAGTGGAGTTTTCTATCCGATCAAGATGCGTCGGGATGAACCAGGTGTCATAGACCTGCCTGGGAACCTTCCCTTGGATATACTGCAGTGCCTCTTGCCAGACCGTATCGACACTCATAAGTCGCAGATATTCCTATACACAGGATTATTCACACCTGTTGATAACATGGTATTGGGGGATGGGTTTATTACTCTGGACGAGGTGGTCAATACCATGTCGCTCCTACTTATGTCGAGTTGTGTTTTCAGCCGTATCCGTTCCCCACAGGGCTCTGCCAAGCTGTACGGAGTATTTCCAGAAGAATTCCACAAGTTTATACGCACACATGGGACGATTTTTTGTCTTCTAAAACAATATCATCTCTACTATCCACATAATTCCATTCCCTACTCCGACTCCGACTCCGACTCCTAATTTTCTTTAGATATATAAATTTAGGAGTAAAGAGTCAGATGATAATAACCTTTGATGCTTGCAGAACCAGGTCCAAGAACTGCTTATAGGTGACAGGTTGTCCTATGACACCATCCATATCTTGTCCCGACTGAATAGGTATCACTGCTCGATCAGACGGCGTTGATACGGTGACAGGTTCAAGAGCACAGACAGAAGTGCTCAAGTCCTGAGTGGAATAGAGGGCACGTGATAGCGAGTTTGACGGATGACGAAGGAGGTACAAAAGAGAAGCCATAAGCTATGCACCTTCAAGGACCGGTCAAAAGAT
>Ga0210334_10220264_pt1 | contig 13259 bp, 11 predicted proteins | sample S306metaT_FD_164440 | JGI IMG/M metagenome (GOLD analysis project Ga0210334, IMG submission 164440) | Metatranscriptome of estuarine sediment microbial communities from the Columbia River estuary, Oregon, United States - S.306 (Metagenome... | ecosystem: Environmental > Aquatic > Marine >... | reverse complement strand
GTTCGAAGTCGCCCAGCGAGTCGGAGAGGGCGGCATGGCCGTCGTGTACCAGGCTCGGGAGCGGGACACCGGCGCCGTGCGCGCACTCAAGGTGCTCGCTCCCCAGTTGGCGGACGACGAGAAAGCCGTCGAGCGGCTGCGTCGCGAAGCGCAGCTCGCGATGCAGCTCGATCACCCCAACGTGTGTCCCATCTTGTATGTCGGCGAGACGACGGAAGGCTTCCTGTTCCTCGTCATGCCGTTCCTCAAGGGTCAAAGCGTCGCCGAGGCCCTCGATGCGCGAGGGGCATTTGATCTCTCGACCGGTGTGCCGTTGCTCGTCGACATCGCGCGTGGTTTGGAACACGCCCATCGGGTGCACGTTCTCCACCGCGATCTCAAGCCGGAGAATGTCATGCTGGTGGCGGCCCCAGAGCGGCCCACCGGCGAACGCGGCGTGGTCATGGACTTCGGCTTGGCGAAGCACATGGCAAGCGGTGCCGAACTGCAAAAACTCACCGCGACGGGGATCGTGCTTGGGACGCCGGAGTTCATGAGCCCGGAACAAGTGCGCGGCGAGACGCTGGACGAGAGGAGTGACCTCTACGCTCTGGGCGTGCTCGCCTTCGAGTTGTTCACTGGCGAGTTGCCCTTCCAAGGCCGCACACCCCAAGACCAGATGATCGCACGTCTCACCAAGGCTCCCCGCGCCATCCGATCGATCAAGCCGGATTTTCCCATCGCACTCGAAACGGTCATTCGGACTACCCTGGAATCGAACCCCAACGATCGGTATTCCACCATGGCCGCCTTCCTCGCAGCCCTCGAAGAGAGCGGCACGGTCCCCAGGCCGAGTTGGTGAAGCGCTACCCCGCCTTCGAGCCTCCGGAGTATGTCGCCTGGGTGGCGGACCGCGCCCTGGTCGATGCGTTCGGTGAGACCGTCGCCCGCGACCCGGCTCGTCAGCGGCTGATCGCTGAACTCGACCAGGACGACCTCCTCGATCTCTATCAGCGCCTGCTGCGGGCCCGGCTCCATGACATCGCGCTCACGCGCTGGGTACGCCAGGGCGTGATCTCCAAAGCCTGGCTTGGCACCGGCGAGGAAGCGTCAACCGTCGGTCCCGTCTTTGCTCTCACGCCGGGCCTGGATTACGCAGTGCCGATGATCCGCAACGCTTCGGCCTGTTGTGACATGGGCATGCCCCTCGCCGATATGCTGCGGGCCTACCTGGCGAGCGCGGATTCCCCGTCGGGAGGACGCGATCTCCACGTCGGGTCCGTCGAGCACCATGTGCTGCAGCCCGTATCCCCGGTTGGGACCATGGTGCCGGTTGCCGCCGGGGTGGCCTTGGCCGCGCGGATGCAGCACCGAGAAGCCGTGGTGCTCAACTGGATCGGTGACGGCACCACCAAGGCCGGTGTGGTTCATGAAGGCTTGAATTTCGCCGCCGTCGCCAAACTCCCCGTTGTGTTCATTATCCAGAACAACCAGGTGGCCCTCGGCACCAGGTTGGAGCAACACCATCTGGCCCCCGACTTCACGGATTGGCCCACCGCCTACGGCATGGCAGGCTGGGGATTCGATGGCAACAACGTGCTCGACGCGTACGCCGCCACTCAGCTAGCCGTCGACCGGTGCCGCAGTGGCGATGGCCCCGTGCTGTTGCTCGCCGAGACCTTTCGGATGGGAGGCCATGCGACCCACGATGAGCGCGAAGCGCGAGAGACGTTCCCCCCCGAACTGTTCGGATACTGGGGTAAGCGCGATCCCATCGGCCTCTATGAGGAATATCTGAAACGTTTCGGCGTGCCCGTCACGCGTTTGGAGGCAGCGGAAGACGCCGCGATCCGAGAGGTCGATCTCGCGGCGGACCGTGCGTTGGCCAGCCGGGCCGAGCTGCCCGTTCCCTCGACCGCGCTCGCCGGGGTGTATGCCAACCCCGTTCGAGACTGAGCAATGTCCCTGACGTTCGCCCTGCGAAGCACAACAAGCGCGGGCCGGCGGATCCGCGGCGGTCGTGTCTTAGTGCTGGCTGTCGCCCTTGGCCTCGGAACACCTGGCTGCCGGGTTTCATTCTCACCGCTCCAGAATCGCATCGCGGTTGGCGTGGACGCCTTCGTCATCTTCGTCGGTGATGGCGAGGAAGGCGCCGGAGACCTATTTGCCGCGGCTGCAGCCGGCGGGACAGTCCATCCGGTCACCTTCACCCGCATGCATGAGACGATGCCCCTATTGGCCCCCGACGGCATCACGGTGGCGTTTCTCCGGAGCCGACGGGCGGCGGACTCGGCCGACTATCGGGTCGTGATGTTGAATCTCCTGAGCGGGGCCGAGCGAACACTCTTCCGCGCGTCGAAGGGCGAGTTGATCCGGCACATCGGGTGGGGCTCCCATGGCGCAGCGCTCTACGTGGCCACGAATGTCGGTGTGTATGTGTTGGAACCGCCCCCAGGCGGATCAGCGCCGGTCGCCATCCCGCCGTCGTCCGGGGCGAGCGCAGACTCGGCATTCCGGGTCTACGTTGGGTCACCGGCCTTTGCGGAGGTGCGCGCGTGTCAATGGAACGGCACCGAGTCGGCTCTCTGCGTGTACCCGCGCACAGGTACGGAGTCGCTAATGGTATCCGGCGGACACGATCCCGTACGGTGGGGATCGGATTCCATCGGCTATGTTCGACAAAAGGACTTGGAGGTTCGCCCCCTGGGGCCGGGCAGCGTCCGTCGTGTCATTCTCACGTCTGCACCGCGTCATCTCAGGCTGCCATCCTATTTCGGCGGAGCGTCAGGGGACATGGCCACCGAGTAAGTTGAAGCGTGGAGCAGCTCGCGGTACATTCGGTGGCTTTTCACTTCGTTCATAGGGTTTTCGTTATGAATATGCTGGTGCTCGGAGCCGGCCTGCAGGGATCGGCCTGCGCCTACGACTTGCTGAACAATCCCGCGGTGCGTATGGTGACCCTGGCCGACTTGAAACCCGACCGGCTCCGGAGCTTTCTCGCAACGCGTGCCGATCCGCGGCTGCGCCCGGTACCAGTGGACGTGACGGATCATGCGGCGGTTACGAGCCTCATGGAACGCCACGACGGCGTCATGTGTGCCCTGCCGTACTACTTCAACGGGCCCATGGCCACGCTCGCCGTCAACGCGGGGTGTCACTTCGCGGACCTTGGCGGTAATACGGAGATCGTGTTCGAGCAGCAGAAGCTCGACGCAGCAGCGCGCGTTCGGGACGTCTCCGTTGTGCCGGATTGTGGACTCGCACCGGGCATGATCAACATTCTGGCTGCCGAGGGAATCCGTCGGCTCACGAAGGCGGAGAGTGTCAAGATCTACGTCGGAGGGTTACCGCAGCATCCCGAGCCCCCGCTCAACTATCAGATCGTCTATTCTCTCGAGGGAGCGCTCGACTACTACACCACGCCGTCCTTCGTCTTGCGCAAGGGACGGCGGGTGCAGGTGGATTCCTTGAGCGAGCTGGAGCACGTGGAATTCCCGGCTCCGATCCATACGCTCGAGGCATTCCACACGGCCGGGGGCATCAGCACCATGCCGTGGCAGTACGAGGGCACGATCGACACCATGGAGTACAAGACCCTGCGCTACCCCGGCCATATGGCCATCATGAGACCAATCCGAGAACTGGGGCTGCTCGGCCTCGAACCCATCGAGGTCAAGGACCAGCGGGTCGTGCCGCGAGATGTGTTCATCGCAGCCGTGGCACCCAAGCTTCGGAAGCCCGAGGGCCGGGATCTCGTGGCCCTGCGGGTGGAAGTGGCCGGGATCAAAAATGGCGCGCCGTGTGCCATTCGGTGGCGCCTCATCGACTACTACGATACCGAGCGAGATATCAGCGCGATGATGCGGACGACCGGATATTCGCTTTCGATCACGGGCCAGATGCAGGTCGACGGCCGCATCACGGCTCGGGGCGTCCGCATGCCGGACGACGCGGTTCCGTTTGACCAATACATCGCGGAACTGGCGGGGCGGGGCATCGTCATCGAGGAACTCTAGCCGGCTGGCCGGCGTTCACTATCTGCTATGACCGCACTCGACTTCAGGGCACTCTGGGAAGAGGCGCTCCCGTACGAGGAGTTCGTCGCTGCGGCGGCGCAGCACCATGCCTTGTGGAGAGGAGTCTACCGCCTCGCGGAAATCCCCGATTGGGTCGGCGATGCCGTTCCGGTAGGGACCATCCGGAGGTTCCTGGTCATCGCCGAGGATTGGTGCGGCGACGCATCCAATGCCGTCCCCGTCATCGCCAAGTGGGTGCATCAAACCGCGGGCCTCGACCTCAAGGTGCTCCGCCGTGACGCGTACCCTGAGGTCATGGATGCCTATCTGACCGCTGGGTCGCGGTCGATTCCCATCGTCATCGCCTTGGGCTCTGACTTTGAAGAGCTGGGGCACTGGGGGCCTCGGCCGGCCGAGCTTCAGCGCTTCGTGTTGGAGCGCCGGGCGGTGGTACCGAAGGGCGAGTTGTACCCGCAAGTACGGCGATGGTACGCCAAGGACCGCGGCCAGGCCATTCTCAGGGAAGTGCTACACGCGGCGCGGTTACCCGTCCCAGCCCAGCTAGAGCGACGGCCGGACAGCTAAAACATCCATCCGCTGCCGAACTCGAACTCGAACCCCTCGGGCCCGTCACCGAAGTTGAAGGTGACGATGTTCGACCGGAGGATGCGAAGGGCGAGGCCACCACCGACGCCTACGTGAAAATCTTCGGTGGTGAAGCGGAAGGATTCCTGCTCGAACACCCGGCCGGCATCGAAGTAGGCGAGCAGCGTCACCGCTCCATAGTTGCCCAGATTGAGCAGGTCGTGGCGTACCTCGGCGTTGACAAAGAGGGCGTCCGTTCCGAGATAGCGGCCGTCGGACGTCCCACGGTTGGATTGATCGCCGCCGTAGGCCCGAACCCGCTTCTCCCACATTTCCAGGTTGAAGCGGGCGTCGAGCGGCGGGGTGCCGCCCATGCCGGCCGCGACGATCCGCCCGGCCACGACCGTGCCTTCATGGAGCGTGAGCCAGCCCCGCAAGTTCGAGTAAAGGCGCGTGTAACCGTCCCCCCCGCTGCCGACCGCTCCGCCCACCTCGAGCAGCACCCCCCGGTGGGTGTTGTAGTCGGTGTCTCGGCTGTCGTAGATGAGGCTGGTGCGCAGCGTGGCGTCGGTGTCTTCGAGCTGCGATCCGAAATCAGTGGAGAACGCCGACACCCCTGGGTACGCTGAATACCTGACGAACGAAAGAGACGGGCTCACGGCCGCATGAAAATGGCCGCCCAGCCTGCGGGTGACCTCAACGTTGGCCCGATAGCGTACTCGCTTGACGCGGTAGAAGAATTCCTCTGTCGCTGCCAGCTGGTCATCGACTACCGTCGCGTTGCCGAGCCCGATGTAGTGTTGCCGGGTTCCACGGGCGGCCGAGATCTCGGCCTGCAGACGCCACCCGTCCCAGAGCCCCGGTGCGCGGAACCGCACCCCCGCCAGCCAACCCCCGTGCACGCCCACACCCACGTCCGCTCGGACATCGCCCGCGGCAACAAAGGGGGCGTCCCATTCGGCCGGTTTCGCGTAGAGATACCGGAAGGCGAAGACCGGGAACTCGCTCGAGCGGCTCGTGACGTACGGGAAGTAGCTCGCCCCCCAGCTTTGGCCTCGGAGGGGTGCGCTGACTCCCAGCAGGACGATCGTGGCAAGGAAGAACGAACGTCGCACTAGCCAGCCCGCTCATAGAGGTGGGCTGCATCTCGAAAGGTTGCCTCGCGGCCGTCATGCACGGCAAAACGTCCCGGGTAAAGGGATCCGGATCCGAAATCACCCGTCTTGTTGATCGCGTAGAATTTGAGATCGAAGCCGGGCCGGCCGTCCGGACGAATCAGGCGCACCGGAGTCATGGCCATGACGCGGCGCAAGGTCTCGAGGCACGCATCGGTCGGCGCCATGCCGCGCCGCATGTGCTCCACCGTGAGGAACGCCCCACACACCATGATGTTCGATTCCCCGCGGCCGGTGGAACCGGCCGCGCCGACATCGTTGTCGGTGTATTGGCCGGCGCCGATGATGGGCGAGTCGCCGACCCGACCGGGAATCTTCCAAGATAAGCCGCTGGTGGTGGTGACCGAAGAAATGTCGCCCGCCGCATTGATGACGTTGAGGTTGATCGTGCCCGTGGACCGCACCATGTTCTCATCGTCCGGGACATCGAGCCAGTCGTCATCCTTGCCCCGGTTGGCACGCCAGCGAAGCCAGATCTCGCGCGATCGCGGGGTCAGGAGATCTTCCTCCTTGAAGCCGTAGGACAGCGCGAACTGCTTGGCCCCCTCGCCGACCAGCATGATGTGGTCGGTATACTTGAGGACGAGCTTGGCAACCTCGCTGGGCGTCTTGATGCCTTCGAGCGCGCCGACGGCTCCAGCCCGCCGGGTCGGCCCATGGATGCAGGAGGCATCCAACTGCACTATCCCCTGCTCATTCGGCAGGCCGCCGTACCCGACCGAGGCGTCCTCGGGGTCGAGTTCCTGGATCTTGACCCCCTCGACCGCCGCGTCGAGGGTATCAGATCCTTCGATCATCAACGCGAGAGCCCGCGACACCGGTGCGAGGCTGTTGGCGGAGCTGATCGCCACGGGCCGGGCGGCTCCGCGCAGGTGGATTGCCGGGGCTGCCAGGCCGCCTCGCAAAGATGGGTGGATCGTCGCAGCGCCGACTGCGCCGCCGGTCACGGCGAGAAAGGCGCGGCGGGTAACAGGTTCGATCACGGCACGCTCTCCTGGCAATGGTTGAGGCGCTCGGGCGTGAGGGATTTAAGGCGCCTGCCTCCAAGGTGTCAACTTGCCGCCCCGGCGCAGCGTTCCTAACTTGCCAGCTTGCGGACCTCCAGACTCCTGCATACGGCTGCCGAACAGTACCAAGTCGGCCACGATCCACTACGATTCCTCCGTGTGGTGGTCGGGACCCTGCTCCTGGCCGGCACCGCCGTGGCAGTGCTCTTTGCCGTCACGGGGGTAGCCCCCCGGGCGCTGCTCTTGGCTGGGGCGCTCTGGGCCTTGTACGGATTCATCACGGCCCTGATCAGCGGGGTGCTCGAGCCCGTGATCGATTTTGCGGCGGAGGCCTTTACCAGCGTCGGGCTGGTGCGGGCGGGTGCGGGGTACTCGGCGATCGAAACGATGGTGGCGCGCGGCCAGTACGAGGCGGCTGCTGAGGCCTATCGGGAGCGGGCGCGCGAGCGCCGCGACCGGGTGGCGGCCACCATCCGGCGGGCAGCCCTGTTGACCGGCCCCCTTGGGGCTGCCGACGGGGCTGTGCTCGAACTGAACCGGCTGCGCGAAGATCTCGGCACGCGACTCTCGGCTGGCGACGACATCCGTATCGGCCTTGCCCTGGCGGACATTCACGAATTCAGCCTCCACGACCCCGGTCGAGCCATGGCCGAGCTCCGCCGGCTGATTGACTGTTATCCTCATTCTCGGCGCATCCGTCAAATGCGGAGCGTTCTGGCCGCCTTGAAGGCAGCGCATTTCGGCCGGTAACGGCCTCCCCGCCGGAGAGCATCTGTCATGCCGCGTCGTCCACGCCTAGATCCCAGCATCTTCCATTTGCCTGTCGAGCGAATGCGCTCGGGGTATTACTCCGACAAGTACTTCGTCCGGACTCGCGATGTTCTCCTGGCGGATCACTATCGTCCCCATGTGACCATGCAAGTGTTCGGCAAGACACACGCGTTTCTGGGCGGGATCGACGAAGCGATCGCAATTCTCAAGTTGTGCTCCGCCGAGTGGCCGGAATTGACCGTCCAGGCGCTGTTCGACGGGGACGAGGTCGAGCCCTGGGAGACGGTGCTCCTCGTCGAAGGCCCGTACGATGCCTTCGCGCACCTCGAAACGCTCTACCTCGGCGTCCTGTCGCGCCGAACGAGGGTTGGCACTAATACGAGGCGCGTGGTCGAAGCCGCCGCGCCGAAGCAAGTCATGTTCTTTCCCGCCCGCCACGATCACTGGTTGGTCCAAACGGGGGACGGATACGCGGCGCATGTTGCCGGGGCGATCGGCGTCTCCACCGATGCACAGGCGTCCTGGTGGGGGAGCGAAGGCATCGGAACGGTGCCCCACGCCCTCATCGCCGCATATGACGGCGACACGGTCCTGGCCACGCAGAAATTCGCGGAGTATTGTCCCGCCGACGTGCAGGTGGTGACCTTGGTCGATTTCGAGAATGACTGCGTCGGAACTTCCCTCAAGGTCGCACGGGAATTGGGTGATCGGCTGTTCGGCGTTCGGTTGGATACCAGCGAAAAACTGATCGATCGCTCCGTGATTCCGCAGATGGGTCGCTTCAAGCCGACCGGCGTGTGCCCGCAGCTCGTGTGGAATGTCCGCAGCGCACTGGACCGCGCGGGCTTTCAGAATGTCAAGATCGTCGTTTCCGGCGGATTCAACGTCGAAAAGATTCAAGAGTTCGAGTCCCAGGGCGTTCCGGTTGATGCCTATGGCGTCGGATCCTCGTTGTTCCAAGGTCGTTACGATTTTACCGCGGATGTCGTGCTCAAAGACGGTGTCTCATGCGCCAAGGTAGGGCGTGAATACCGACCGAACCCCCGTCTGGAGCGGGTGACCTAGGGTCGGTGGTGTCCGTTATGCTCTCATCTGAAGGCGGAGGACCATGAAGCGCCTGGTATTCTGGGATGTCGATACCCAAGTCGATTTCATGACCTCCGCCGGGAAGCTCTACGTGCCGGGCGCCGAGGAGATCACGCCGGTGCTGAAACGGCTGACCGACTTTGCTCACGACCGCGGGATCCGGATCGTCGCCAGCGCGGACGATCATGTCCCAGGCCACAAGGAACTCAGTGCAACGCCGGATTTTCGCGAGACCTTTCCGGAACACTGCATGCGCGGGACGCCTGGACAGCGGAAGATTCCCGAAACGACGCTCATCGACCCACTAGTCATCCAGCCGGATCCCCTCGATGTCGATCGTCTGGCCGAGGAGGTCGGCCGGCACCGCGGCGACATTCTGTTCCTCAAGCATTGGTTCGATGTGTTCACGAATGCGAGCGTTGACACTGTCCTGCGGGTCCTCGACCCCGAGGTGATCGTGTTGTACGGCGTGGCCTTGGACGTGTGTGATAAGTATGCGATCGAGGGCCTCCTGCGCCATCGTCCTCAGACCCGTCTCTACTTCGTGACCGACGCCGCAAAGGCGATTCACGCCCACGTGGCCGAACACCTCCTCCGGGAATGGGGTGACGAAGGCGTGCGGCTGATCACGTCGACGGACATCCTCGAGAACGCCATTCTCGAGTCGTACCTCACTGGCACGCCGTAGCGGTGCCGACGCCGCGATGACATTCGGCCGCTCGTTCTTGCCCGGCCCGGTGGACGTCCACCCCGAGGTGACTCGCGCCCTGGGCCGCCCGATCTTCTCACATCGCGGCCCCGAAATGGCCGTCTTGCTTCAGCGAATTCAGCCTCGCCTCCAGGCATTATTCCGAACCCGTCGCCCGGTCTACGTAGGTACCCATTCGGCGACCGGCTTCATGGAAGCGGCGATCCGCTCGGGGGTGCGCGAGCACGTCCTCGTGGTCGAGAGTGGCTATTTCGGCAAACGATTCGCGGCGGTGGCGGCACGCTGCGGCAAGACCGTAACGACCGTCCCGATTCCGGCAGGCCAGGTCATCTCACCTGAGCAGCTGGCGCAGGGTATCGCGCAGAGCGGAGCTGACGCGGTTGCAGTCGTGCATTCGGAGACCTCCACCGGGGCTCTGGCACCGCTTGCCGAATTGGCTCGAGCCGTCCGGGCGGTACCCGACGTGTTGATCCTCGTCGATGCCGTGACGTCGATCGGTGGCTCTCCCGTCGAGACCGACGCGTGGGGGCTCGACTTCGTGTTCACCGGGTCCCAAAAGGCACTGGCCCTTCCGCCGGGGATTGCACTTGCGGTCGCGTCGGAACGCATGTTGGCACGAGCACGAACGCTGGCGGTGACCGGCTGGTACCTCGACCTGTCGCTGCATGAGGAAGCTGTGCGCAACAATCAACCCACTCAGACCCCCGCTGTGCCCATGTTCTTCGCGCTGGACGCCCAATTGGAACGGATCGAGGCCGAGGGCGGAGTCGAGGCGCGATGGGAACGGCACGGCGCCATGCAGCGGCGCGTCGAAGCCTGGGTCGACAAGCACCCGGCCCTCCGATTCCTCTCGCCTGAGGGGTTTCGGTCCTTGACGGTGTCGGCCATCGCGATGCCGCCACGTCAGTCCGCGAAGGCCATGGTGAATACGATGAAGCAGCGAGGCTGGATTCTAGGAACCGGCCTCGATGGGGACGCCGACTTGTTGATTCGGATCGGGCACATGGGCGACCTGCAGGTCGAGCATCTCGAGGCCCTGTTGGACGAACTCTCGCACCTCGTACCCGCCCAGTAGCTATTCGGCGAGAGACTCCCGAGTCCCGGACGCCCCCAACGTAAACCCGCCGACTGCGGCGGTGAGCCGGTCGGCCGCCTCGGCAAGGCGAGCCGCCGAGGCGGACACTTCCTCGGTGGACGCGTTCAACTGCTGCGCCGCTGCTGCAATTTCTCGAGCGGCCATGGCGACGTCGTCGGTCCCGCTCGAGATCTCCACCATGCGCTCGACGATGCCGGCGACCAACGAGCGAACGTCAGCGGACGATTGGGAAATGGCCTGGGTCCAGCTGTTATTGATGGCCGCCTCTTCGGCTACCCGCCGGAGGCCGCTGGCTGCTTCATCGGCGGCTTCGCGCGCCCTCCCTCCTCCCGCGCCGAGTTGCAGCAACCGCTCCCGGGCCGAGTGCACGCGTTCGAGCACCCCGTGCACCGTTGTCGCTGTGGAGGTGGCTGCCTGGGCTGCCTGGTTCGCCAGCTTGCGGATCTCGTCGGCCACGACCGTGAATCCACGGCCTTCCTCACCGGCGCGTGCCGCTTCAATGGCGGCGTTCAAGGCCAACATGTGGGTCTGTTTGGCGATGGCTTTCGTCTGGGCCACGAATTTCTCGATTTCACCGGATGCCTCGGCGAGTGCCTCGGCCTCGAGCGTTCCCTCCACGATGTCCTTGGACAGACGCTCGAGCTCAACCGTGCTCCTGTCGAGCCGCTCCTTGTGCGAGCGCGCGAGCCCGGCGAGCGCGGCGTTCCGGTCGGCTGCCTCGGACGAGCCCACGTCGAGCTCCTCGGCAATGCCCAGAATCCGGGTCGCGTCGCTGGAAGCGGCCCGCACGAGGGACGCATGATGCGTGGCTCGGTTCGTCAAATCGCTGGTGGTACTGGCTACCTGGAGCGTCGACCTCGTCATTTCCTCGGTCGACGCCGAAATCTCGTCGGCCATGGCGGCTGCTTCACTCGACGCCGCCTGAATTGCTCCCACCAGCGAGTGGAGCGTCTGAACCATGGTCGCGATGCCCGCAATCAGCCGATCCGCCTTGGGACCCTCCTGGTCCAGCCTTGCGATCGACTCGTCGAGATGACCCTCTGCAACGCGGGCGGCGACATCCTCCGCCAGCACGAGGGGCGTCAACAGACGCTGCTCGATCCAGCGGCTGATGAGGAAGAGGATGGTGACACCGAAGACAATGATGAATCCGGCCGTGATCCACACCCTGCTGCCGCGGGCGCTCACCAATGCATCCGGCGCGGCGGTCCGTGCCACGACACTCCACTCACCATGGACCAGCGGGATCACGGCGAGACGCTGGCCGTCCCCGGTGCTGGCAAGGCGCAGGCCGGGCCGGGCATCCTGAATCGCGACGCCGCTCACCCGGCTTCCGATTAGGGCCGCCGGATTGCTGCTCCACACGAGCGAGTCGGGACCGTGCACCAGTTCGAGTTCGGCCAAGCCGGTCTCGGTGCGTTCGGTGGGCAGGAACTCGGTGAGGAACCCGAGCGGCAGAGTGGCGAGGAGCGCTCCGCCGATTCCAGCCGAGTCGTCGGGGATGGAGACCGCCATGCGCAGCGTCGCCCGCGCTCGCCCATCGCCCGGGCCGGTGGCGAGGAAGAACCCGGTGGTGGTCACGCCTCGCCACCACGCCTGTGCAACATGGCTGAGCGTCCCGTTCGGCGAGGTGGACTCCACGGTCAGACCGTGCGCCTCGGCGAGCAGGACATCCTGAAAGGGGCTCCGGGCCACCCACTCCCTCAGAAATGTGGCGAGGGCCGGGGTGCCTCCGAGGCCGGTCCGCCGGCTCTGCCTGGCGCCTTCGGTCGTGGCCGACCGCACCACGGGCATGCTGGCCAGGAGGTCGAGTTCACGGCGCCGTTCGGCCAGGGCTTGATTGAGGAGCGCGGCGCCGCGGCCTGCAAGCGCCTCGAGCCTCGCGTCGGTCCGGCGCCGAACGTATCGGGCTTCGCCGGTCGAAATCACCGTGGCGACCAGGACACCCAGGAAGATGATCGCGGCCATGCCCATGGCATGGATACGGTGCGTCAGATGCTTGCTGAGATCGCTCAATGGGCTTCCGGATGCGGGGTGAGCATCGGCGGGTGACGCAAAACTAGGGGAGGTGGTATGGGGCGGCAAGGCGGGCGAACCGCCTTGGTCCGTGCCTAGTGCGCGGGTACATTTCACACCTTCCACCCGGGAGCACAGGGAGAGTCAATGGGGACGAGGCCGCGTGACCGTGTAAGCAAGCGCACACCTACACCTGCCCGAGCGGTGTACGATCCAGCGGTCGTGGAGGCCAAGTGGCAGGGGCGGTGGGCGGCAGAGCACGTCAACGAGCCCGATCTCGACCAGGCTGCGCGCCCATTCTACAACCTCATGATGTATCCCTACCCCTCGGCCGAGGGGCTTCACGTCGGTAACATGTTCGCCTTCACGGGCAGCGACGTCTACGGACGCTTCAAGCGGTTGCAGGGGTTCGATGTCTTTGAACCCATCGGGTTCGACGCGTTCGGAATTCATAGCGAGAACTACGCGATCAAGGTGGGCACACATCCGGCCCAGCTCATTCCCCAAAACATCGCCACTTTCCGCCGCCAACTTCAGCGGATGGGGGGCATGTTCGACTGGCGACACGAGCTCTCGACCACCGACCCCGCCTACTACAAGTGGACCCAGTGGATCTTCCTCCAACTGTACAAGGCCGGCAAAGCGTACAAGAAGCTCGGTGCGGTCAATTGGTGCCCAGAATGCAAGACGGTGCTGGCCAACGAGCAGGTCATCGACGGGTACTGCGAACGACATCCCGACGTGCGGGTGGAGCAGCGAACCCTCGAGCAGTGGTACTTCCGGATTACCGAGTACGCCGAACAATTGCTCGGCCATCTC
>Ga0210334_10355739_pt1 | contig 13260 bp, 12 predicted proteins | sample S306metaT_FD_164440 | JGI IMG/M metagenome (GOLD analysis project Ga0210334, IMG submission 164440) | Metatranscriptome of estuarine sediment microbial communities from the Columbia River estuary, Oregon, United States - S.306 (Metagenome... | ecosystem: Environmental > Aquatic > Marine >... | reverse complement strand
GTCCGGGCCGGGGCGATGCTGACGGGCTCGCTCTCGGGGCCGAAGGCGCGGGTGGCGCTTGCCCTGGGCATCGGCGCGGGGCTCGGCCGGGCAGGGCTGGCGGCGCTCCTTGCCGATCCGGTTGAGCAGGGAAGGGGATGACCGGCGCTGCCGACCTGGTCATCGTCGGGCGCATCATGACCCTCGCCGGCGAGACCGGCTTCGGCCATGTCGGCGGGATCGCGATCCGTGGCGGCCGGGTGGTCGGGACCGGACGGCCCGCCGCGATCGAGGGGTTCGTGGGCCCCGGGACCCGTCGGCTCGACCTCGCCCCCCACGAGGTCGCCCTGCCCGGTCTGTCGGACGCACATCTCCACCTGGCCGACGCCGCGATGGCTGCCGAGAGGGTCGACCTGGGAGACGCGGCGACCTACGCCGAGGGCCTGGAAGCGATCGCGGCCGCGCACGCATTGCTGAGCGATCCGCAAGCCTGGCTCGAAGGGCTTGGCTGGGATGCCGAACGGTGGGGCGGCTGGCCGACCGGGGACGATCTGGATCGCGTGGCGCCGGGTCGCAGGGCGGCGCTGTGGGCCCATGACCACCACGCCTACTGGGTGAGCCCGGCGGCCCTTGCGGCGGCAGGAGTGACCGGGACGACCGCCGATCCGCCCGGCGGCGTCATCCGGCGCGATGGGGACCGGCGCCCGACCGGCGTGCTCCACGAGGCCGCCGCGCGACTGGTTTCCAGCCTCGTCCCGACGCCCACGACCGAGCACCTGGCCGCAGCCATCGAACGCCTGGGCGACCGGCTGGTCGCCACGGGCGTGACGGCCGTCCACGACCCGGGAGGCGTGCGGGCCGATCCTGATCTTGCCCAGGGGGTGGCGGCCTACCGCGTCCTCGCCGAGGCCGGTCGGCTGCCATTGCGGGTGCATGCCTGCCTGCGCCAGGAGGGGCTTGACGTGGCCGTCTCGCGCGGCCTCCGGAGCGGCGACCCCCTCGGACCAGCCGAGGGCCGCGCCCGGGTCGGCTGGATGAAGCTGTTCGCCGATGGCACGCTCGGATCGCGGACCGCGGCGATGCTCGCCCCTTTCGAGCCGGAGCCCGATAGACCGGCCCCGCCGGGCGGGCCGCTCGGCGTCTACGTCACCCCGCCCGAGCGTCTCACCGAGCTGGTCGCTCGCGGTGCGCGGGCGGGCATCGCCTCGCAGATCCACGCGATCGGCGACGGGGCGGTGCGGACCGCGCTCGATGCGCTCGAGCCGACGGTCGGGCGGGTGCCGCTCATGCCGCGCGTGGAGCACGCTCAGCTCGTCAGTCCCGAGGACGTGCCGCGCTTCGGTCGCTCCGGCGTCGCCGCGTCCGTGCAGCCCGTTCACCTGCGCTCCGATGCTCTGACGGCTCGCAGGGTCTGGGGTGGCCGCGCCGAGCGGGACGCCTACCGCCTGGGGTCGCTCGCCGCGACCGGAGCCGTGCTGGCGTTCGGCACCGATGCGCCCGTCGAACCATGGGATCCGTGGCCCGGCCTGGAGCTGGCCGTGACGCGGCATCACGCGGCCTGGGGCGATGACCCGAGGCCGTTCGGACCGAGCGAAGCGCTCGACGTGGCCCGGGCGCTCCGGGCGATCTGCGTCGATCCGGCCCGGTCCGCGGGCGAGCTCGACCGGGGTCGGCTCACGGCGGGCCAGCGGGCCGACATGATCGTGATCGAGGCCGCCGCCCTCGCCGAGCCGGTCCTGTCGGGTGGACCGCTCGGGATCACTCGTCCGCGGCTGGTCCTGCTCGACGGGGTGAGCGCCTACGAAGGCTGATCAGGCCATGCCGGGACGCCCTCTGGCGCCAGCCCGAAGCATGGTCGCCACCTCGGCGGACAGCGGGTCGAGCAGCCTCGAGGTCGAGCGAAGGCGTCGGCGCCTCAGGCCGGACGACGGCCGGAGGCGCGCTGTCGCAACGCCTCGAAGAGCAGGACGGCGCCGGCGACCGAGACGTTGAGGCTGTCGGCCACGCCGAGCATCGGCAGGCGCACGGTGAGCACGTCGGGGCCGGTCCAGGTGTCGGACAGGCCATCAGCTTCGCTGCCGAGCAGGATGGCAAGCGGCCCTCGAAGATCGGCGGCCGTGTGCGCGACGGCGCCGTCGACGCGGGCGGCCACCAGACGCAGCCCGTGGGCGCGACACCACGACAGGACGGCCGCGCTCGGGGCGGCGGCGAGATGGAGGCTGAAGATCGTGCCCAGACTCGCCCTGATCGCGTTCGGGTTGTAGAGGTCGGTCCGCGGATCGGCGGCAATCACGGCATCCGCCCCCACGCCGTCGGCGGTGCGCAGCAGCGCGCCGAGGTTCCCGGGCTTCTCGACGCCCTCGGTCACGAGTACCAGCGGATCTCGCGGCAGCGCGAGCTCCTCGAGCGTGAGCGACGGGACGGCGACGACCGCGACGACGCCCTCCGCCCGATCGCCGAACCCGAGGCGCGCCTCAACGGCGCCGGACACGGTGACGATCGTGACCCCCGCCGCACGGAGTCGCACGACGAGCGCCTGTGCGGCCGGCGAGTCGGCAGCGGTCGGCCCGACGATCGCCTCCTCGACCGCGGCGCCGGCCGTGAGAGCCCGGCCGATCTCGGTGAGTCCGTCGACGAGCGTGCGGCGCGCGCGGTCCCGTTCACGTCGTTCCCGGAGACGCAGCCAGCTCCGGACCCTCGGGTTGGCGAGGCTGGTGATGGCAGGTTCGCTCATGGCGGCCCGCCGGGCCGCCCCATCACCGGAGGCCACCGAGACGGGCCCAGGCGCCGAGGTGCAGCCGGGTGCCAGATCGGGCATCGAGGCACAGCTGGCCCATCTCGACGCCCTCGGTCGTGGCCGGGCGAAGGTTCAGCAGCCGTCGCGACAGGCGCTCCGGGTGCTCCCCGGGTGTGTGCGCCGTCAGGAGCGCGAAGGCGTCCCGGTCCAGGAGGGCGGAGCAGGTCGCGAGGAGCGCATCGAGATCCTCGGCGAGGTGCCACGTCTCGCCGCGCGGCCCATGGCCGTAGGTCGGCGGATCGAGGACCAGGCCCTGGTAGCGGCGACGACGTCGCGCTTCGCGAGCCGCGAATGCCGCCACATCGTCGACGAGCCAGCGGATCGGCCGATCGGCCAGGTCCGACCGCTCCGCGTTGCGACGCGCCCAGGCGACCGATGGACGGCTGGCGTCGACATGGACGACGCTGCCCCCGGCCGCGGCAGCGGCAAGCGTCGCCCCGCCCGTATAGGCAAAGAGGTGAAGCACGCGGACGGGACCGGCTGCCAGCCGCTCCACGATGCGATCTCGCAGCCAGGTCCAATTGATGGCCTGCTCGGGAAACAGGCCGACCTGGCCGGTGTCCGTCGCCCGGAGCTCGAAGATCGCCCCATCGAGGTCGACCGTCCACGGGTCGGGAAGCGGAGCCGTGAACGCCCAGCCCCGGGAGTCGGCGTCTCTCCCTGGTGAGAACCGTGCCGTCGCGCGCTCCCAGGCCGCCGTATCCCGGCGCGGCGCGAGCGCGGTGGGCGCGGGTCGGTCGACGACGGCCTGGCCGAAGCGCTCCAACCGCCGATCGTCGCCGGCGTCGATGAGCTCGTACGAACCCGGAAGCGGGTGCATGCGTTCATCATCGCGCGTCGCCGCGATGCGCGAAGCCCGATCGCATGGCTCGTCGGGGTGCCACCATGTGGCCATGACGCCCGACGAGGATCGCGGGTCCCGCGAGCCGGGCACACCGGACGACGCCGTCGAAGGCCTGGCCTGGCTGGGTCGTGCTCCGAGCGCTCGGTCCAATGCGCTGTTCACGGCGCTCTGGCACCTCGGTCGCGCTGCGCTCCGGATCTCGGGGCTGAAGGTGACGGTCGAGGGCACCGAGAACCGCCCGGCGGGAGGAGGCTACCTGCTCGCCATCGGCGGTCATCGACGCTGGATCGACGGCCCGCTCGTCTATCTCATCTCGCCCCGCGAGCCGCGCATCTGGTACCTCGGCAGCGGTGCCTCGATCTTCCGCCGCCGGTGGCTCGAACGGCTCCTTCGTATCGCCGGCGGCGTCCTGCCGGTCTACCGGGGCGGGACCGACGTGGAGGTCCACCTCGCGTCGGCGGAAGCGGTTCTCGGCGCCGGGGCGATCTTCGCGATCTACCCGGAAGGCACGCGCCACAACCCTCCGGGCGAGCTCGGCCGCTTCCGGCGCGGCATCGGATACATCGCGCTTCGCACCGGTGCGCCGATCCTGCCGGTCGCGCTCGCCGGCACGGTCGAGCTGTACCGCGGGCGCCGGATCGCCTACCGCATCCTGCCCCCCGTCACGGCGCTGGAGCTGCTCGGCCGGAGCGCGCCCCCGGCTGCGGATAGTCCCGACGAGCGCGACGCGATCGCCGCCATCTCGGATGGGCTGCGCTCCCTGATCGAGCCGCACTACGGCATGCTGGCCACGGCGGCAGTCGACCCGCCGGGGCGCCGGCACTGGCACTGGTTGACCGGCCTGTTCGATTGACGACGTGTTCGTCGGCGACCTACGCCGGCTGGACCGGCCCGCCATACTGTCGGCGTCAGGCCCGCCAGATTCCGCGGGCACAACGGAGGATCACGCGATGTTGCAGCGGCTGATTGGCGTCGGCCTTGGGGCGGTCATCACCTACGCCATCCTGATCATCGCCAAGCCGGGCGTGGACGGGGGCGACCCCAGCCAGGGGTACCTCCTCGCCGTGGCAGCAGGTGCCATCGTCAGTCTGCTATGGCCCTGGCTCATCGGCCTCTACTTGGTCCGCCGCGCCAAGGATCGCCGCGATAACGAGGTCCAGAAGGAGGTCCAGAGGCAGCTCGCCGACAAGAGCTGAGGGGTGGTCGCCAGGCGCGACCGGCCAGCGGCTGCGCTATCATCCGTCGCGCGGCGAAGGCCGCGCGGGACGGGCGGTTAGCTCAGTTGGTTAGAGCACTTGCTTGACATGCAAGAGGCCACTGGTTCGAGTCCAGTACCGCCCACCAGATAGACAACGCGTCGAGCGGGACGCGCCGATCTCGAGGAGCCACCACAGAGCCGGGCCACGGATGCGAGCCCGGCAGCCCAACCGAGGAACCGGCACCACCCACGAGTGGCCGGCGAACCGGCCCGGCAGTCGCCCGTTACCGCGACCACGAGCGCGTCGAGCGAGCGGTGCGACCGGGAGCCGGCGAAGGCGGGTGGGACCGCGGGAGACGACCTCTCGTCCCGGCAGGGGCGGGAGGTCGCGCGTTTGCGAGGGCAGGAGGAGGCGAGATGGCCGAGGAGCAGGAACGGGACGACGAGCTGTTCGAGGCGCCTGAGCGCGGCTCCGCCGAGGAGCTGCTCGACGCCGGTGTCGGAGGCGAGCATGGGGAGCTCGGCCCGATGCGCCACTCGGCGGCCCACGTGATGGCCGAGGCCGTGCTCGATCTCTTCCCCGGCGCGAAGCTGGGCATCGGGCCGGCGATCGAGGACGGTTTCTACTACGACTTCGACCTGCCCCGCTCGCTGACGCCGGACGACCTGGCCGCGGTCGAGGCCCGGATGGCCGAGAGTGTCGCGGCGAACCTTCCGTTCGTGCGCTATGAGCTGCCATTCGTCGAGGCCCACGCGCGGGTCGCCGCCGAGGGGCAGGCGTACAAGGTCGAGATCCTCGATGACCTGGCTGCGAAGGCGGCCGCCGACGGCGCGGAGCCGCCGGTCACCTCGTTCTTCGAGCACGGCCGGTTCGCTGACCTGTGCAAGGGCCCGCACGTTGCCACGACCGGTGGCATTGGCCCGTTCAAGCTGCTCGCCGTCGCGGGCGCCTACTGGCGGGGCGACGAGAAGCGGCCGATGCTGCAGCGCATCTACGGGACGGTCTGGGCGACCCAGGAGGACCTCGATCTCTACCTCTGGCGGCGGGCCGAGGCGAAGAAGCGCGACCATCGGCGTCTCGGCGTCCAGCTCGACCTGTTCAGCTTCCACGACGTCAGCCCGGGCGCGCCGTTCTGGCATCCGAGGGGCTGGACGCTCTACCAGACGCTTCGCGACGCTATGCGCGAGCTGCAGCGGCAGCGCGGTTACCAGGAGATCTACACGCCGCCCCTCGTCCACCAGAAGCTGTGGGAGCGCTCAGGGCACTGGGAGCACTATCGCGACAACATGTTCCTGGTCGAGGCCGAGGGCCAGACGTTCAGCCTCAAGCCGATGAACTGCCCCGAGTCGACCTTCATCTACCGCAGCCGCACGCGTTCCTACCGTGACCTGCCGCTCCGGCTGTCCGAGTACGGCATCCTGCACCGCAACGAGCTGTCAGGGGTCCTGTCGGGCCTGACGCGGGTTCGTCACTTCGTGACCGACGATGCCCACATCTACCTGCGACCCGAGCAGATCGGGGCCGAGATCGATGCGCTGATGAGCGAGGTCCGGGAGTCCTACGCCTGGTTCGGGCTGACGCCCACCCTCACCTTCGGCACCCGTCCGGACAAGGCGCTCGGCGATCCCGCCGTGTGGAGCGAGACCGAAGCGATCATGCGCGAGCAGCTCGAGCGATCGGGCCTCCAGTTCCGAGAGAAGCCGAAGGACGGTGCTTTCTACGCGCCCAAGATCGACATCCAGATCGAGGACGCCCTTGGGCGCGAGTGGCAGACCGCGACGATCCAGGTCGACCGGGTGATGCTGCCCGAGCGCTTCGACCTCTGGTACATCGACGAGGATGGACAGCAACAACGACCCGTCGCCATCCACCGCGCGATCTACGGCTCGCTCGAGCGCTTCATCGGCGTCCTGACCGAGCACTTCGCGGGCGCGTTCCCCTTGTGGTGCGCCCCCGTCCAGGCCGTGCTGGTGCCGATCGCCGACCGCCACGTCGAGGCCGCCCGCGAGCTCGCCACGGTTCTCGGATCGCGCGGACTGCGAATCGAGGTGGACGATTCCGACAACCGGATGCAGAACAAGATCCGGCTCGCCCAGGAGCAGAAGATCCCATACATGATCGTCCTCGGCGACCGCGAGGTCGAGGCGCGGACGGCATCGCCGCGGACGCGGGCGGGGGAGCAGCAGCCGCCCGAAGCCTGGGAGGCGCTCGCGGATCGGCTGGCCGAGGAGAGCCGCGAGCGTCGGGTATCGTAGTCGGGCGGCGCGGCCGCGCACTGGAGTCTGGCGAGGCGCGAAACCCTGTGCTATCGTACCGCGGCGGTTCGCCGGGGCGTGCGCGCGCCCGGTGATCCGTACGTTCCAACAGGAGCACGCTCGAAGGGGGCGACCATCAGCAGAGACCTGCGCGTCAACCAGATGATCCGGATCCCGAATGTCCGGGTCGTCGACGAGAACGGGAGCCAGCTTGGGGTCATGCCGACCGCGCAGGCCCTCGCGATGGCGCAGGATCGTGGGTTCGACCTCGTCGAGGTCGCCCCGATGGCTTCCCCGCCGGTCACCCGATTCCTCGATTTCGGCCAGTACAAGTACGAGCTGGCCAAGCGCGACAAGGAGGCAAAACGCCGGTCCCGGGCGGTGGAGTTCAAGGAGGTCCGCCTCCGACCGAAGATCGGCGTGGGTGACTTCGACACGAAGGTGCATCGGGCGATCGAGTTCCTGGAGGAAGGCGATCGCCTGAAGGTCACGGTCCAGTTCCGCGGCCGGGAGATGACCCACCCGGAGATCGGCCGAAACCTCCTGGAGCGCTTCGTCAAGCGCATCGAGGAGCACGGTGTCGTCGAGCGAGCGCCGCTGATGGAGGGGCGATCGATGCACCTGATCGTCGCCTCGGTACACAAGCCGAAAGCGGCCGACTCGAAGCCCGACTCGAGGACCGAGCACAAGCAGGAGCCGCGACCTCCGGAGGGCGTGGCCGAGACCGCGGAGACCCCGGCGGCGAGTGTCGACCGGCCCCCGCCGGCGAGTGAGGCCGCGACCGAGGCCGCGACCAAGGCCGCGACCAAGGCGGGCGGCGCCACCGACGCGACCGGCGTCGCAGCGACAGGAGAGTGAGGCAAAGGTGCCCAAGATCAAGAGTCACAAGGCGGCCGCCAAGCGGCTTGGAGTCACCGGCAGCGGCAAGGTGATCCGGGTCAAGGCGTGGCGCGGGCACCACCTCGAGATCAAGTCCTCGCGTCGCAGGCGCCGGTATGCCGGCAAGGCGGTCGTCGGGGGCGTGCACGCGAAGCAGGTCCGCCGCCTGCTCCCGTACCTCTAGGAAGGTCCGACTCGCATGACCCGTGTCAAGCGCGGCGTCGCCGCTCACAAGCGCCACAAGCGGCTGCTCGACGCCGCCGAGGGCCGCCGCGGCACCCGCTCCAAGCTCGTCCGCCCCGCCCGCGAGGCGCTGCTCCATGCCATGGCATATGCGACCCGCGACCGCAAGCAGCGCAAGCGCCAGCTCCGCCAGCTCTGGATCATCCGCATCAACGCCGGTGTCCGTCGCCAGGGCCTGAGCTACAACAAGTTCGTCGCCGGGCTGAAGAAGGCCGACATCGCGATCGACCGCAAGATCCTCGCCGATCTCGCCGTCCGCGACGAGGCCACGTTCGCACGCATCGTCGAGGTCGCTCGCGGCGCCTGAGCGATCGACCGATCACGGTCGCCCGGACGGGCCCGCCGAGCCCTCGGACTCGTTGTCGAGCTCGAGGGCTCGTGATTCCGGGGACCCAGCAGGGGATGGAGGCACGTGGAGCTCGCTGATCTGATCCGCCAGCTCGAAGCGCTGCGCGATCGCACGCTGGCGGGCATCGCCGACGCGCCGGATCTGCCCGCGCTCGAGGCGCTCGAGATCGAGGTCCTTGGCAAGAAGGGCGAGCTGACGGCCGTCCTGCGCGGGATCGGGGCGCTGCCGGAGGCCGATCGGCCCAGGGTCGGCGCCGCCGTCAACCCCGTGCGGAACGCCCTGGAGCGCGCCTTCGCCGAGCGCCACGAGGTGCTTCATGGGGGCGCGCTGGCAGCTCGCCTGGCGGCCGAGGCCGTCGACGTCACGACACCGGGCCGGCCGGTGGCGCGAGGCGAGCTCCACCCGATCCACGAGACGATCTCGGCCATCTCGGAGGTGTTCGGCCAGTTCGGCTTCGTCGTCTACGAGGGCCCCGAGATCGAGGATGACGTCCGCAACTTCCAGATGCTCAACATGCCCCCTGACCATCCCGCGCGCGACCTGTGGGACACGCTCTATGTCGACATCGAGGGGCACCTGCTGCGGACCCACACGTCACCGGGCCAGATCAGGGTCATGCACCACGAGCGGCCGCCGATCCGCGCCCTCCTGCCGGGCCGCTGCTTCCGCTACGAGGCCGTCGATGCGTCGCATGGCTTCGAGTTCTTCCAGGTCGAAGGACTCATGGTCGACGAGGCAACGACGATGGGCGACCTCAAGGGTCTGCTCGACCAGTTCGCCCACGCCTTGTTCGGGCCCGACCGCCGGACCCGGTTCCGTCCGGGCTACTACCCCTTCACCGAGCCATCCGTCGCGTTCGACGTCGAATGCGTCGTCTGCGACGGTGCCGGCTGCCCGGCCTGCAGCCGCACCGGCTGGATGACGATCCTGGGCGCCGGCATGGTCCACCCGGTCGTGCTCCGCTACGGTGGCCTCGACCCGGAGCGATACCAGGGCTTCGCCTTCGGCATGGGCGTCGAGCGGATCGCGAACCTGCGCCATGCCGTGGGCGACCTGCGCCTGTACATGGAGAACGACCTGCGCTTCCTGGAGCAGTTCCGATGAGAGTGCCGCTCGGGTGGCTCCGCGAGTACGTCGACATCGATGTCGAGCCCGAACGCCTGGCCGAACGCCTGACACTCCTCGGGATGGAGGTCAAGACGGTGGAGCGTTGGGGCGCCGACTGGCAGAACGTCGTCGTCGGCGAGTTGCTGACCGTCGAGAGGCACCCGCGCGCCGATCGACTGTCGCTCACCACGGTCACGGTCGGTTCGGGCGAGCCACTCTCGATCGTGTGCGGCGCTGCCAACATCGCACCCGGGCAGCGGATCCCGGTGGCGCTGCCGGGGGCCGTCCTGCCGGGCGAGCGACGGATCGAGCGCACCGAGAAGATGGGCGTCGTCAGCAACGGCATGCTTTGCTCCGGCGACGAGCTCCGCCTGACCTCGGATGCCGACGGGATCCTGATCCTCGGGGCGGATGCCCCGCTGGGCGTGCCGCTCGTCGACCTCTACGGCGACGTCGTGCTCGATGTCGACGTCAAGCCGAACCGCGGGGATGCGCTGTGCCTCGTCGGGCTCGCCCGGGAGGTGGCGGCTGCGACCGGTGCAGCCGTCCGCTTCCCGACGACCGACGTGGAGGAGACCGGGGAGCCGATCGGGTCCATGCTCGGTGTGGCGGTCGAGGCCCCCGACCTGTGCCCCCGCTTCGTCGGGCGGCACGTGTCGGGCGTTCGGGTCGGGCCATCGCCCGACCTCGTGCAGCGACGCCTCATCGCGGCGGGAGTGCGCCCGATCAGCAACGTCGTCGATGCATCCAACTACGTCATGCTCGAGCTGGGCAAGCCCATCCACACATTCGACGGCGCCGCCGTCCGGGACGGCCGGTTGATCGTGCGCCTGGCGCGACCGGGCGAGCGCCTCGAGACCCTCGATCACGTCGAGCGCGAGCTGACGGAGGACACGCTCCTCATCGCCGATCCCGACGGGCCCCTGGCCATCGCCGGGGTGATGGGTGGCGCCTCATCCGAGGTGGCCGAGACGACCCGCGACGTCATCGTCGAGTCCGCGATCTTCGATCCGGTCAGCATCCGCCGGACGGCTTTCCACTACGCGCTCCGGTCGGAGGCGAGCCTGCGTTTCGAGAAGGGCCAGGAAGCCCGGCTGGGCCGCCTCGGCGCCGACCGGACCGCCCGGTTGATCCGGGAATGGGCAGGCGGCGACGTCGCGGTCGGGCGGGTGGACTCCGCACCGACCGAGCCCGAACGGTCGCGTATCCCGTTTCGCCCGGCGCGCGTCGAGCGGCTGCTCGGCGCTACCCTGGCCAACGCCGAGCAGCGGTCGCTCCTCGCCCGGGTGGGCGTCGACACCGAGCTCCCGCGCGGGGATGTCTCGATCCCGGTAGCCGAAGGGGCGGAGCCGCTGATGGTCCGGGCGGTCGCCGACGAGGCGCTGACCGCGATCGTCCCGACCTGGCGCCGCGACCTGGCGATCGAAGCCGACGTCGCCGAGGAGATCGCGCGGGTCCGAGGCTACGAGCTGACGCCCTCGATCCTGCCCGACACGGCGATGCCGCCGTTCCGACCGGATCCGCTGGCGCTCCGTGACGCGACCCGCCGAGCGCTCGCCGGGGCGGGCTTGACCGAGGTCGTCACCCATGCCCTCGTCGCGCCCGAGGACGTCGCCCGCTTCGGGCCCCTCGTCGACCCGGACGCGCCACCGGGCGAGGGCCAAGCCGGGGGACCGCCGGTCACCGTCCAGAATCCGCTCTCGCGGGAGCACTCGGTGCTCCGACAGTCGCTGCTGGGCAGCCTCCTCGGCGTGGTCGCCACGAACCTCAGGCACGGCCGCGAGGCGGTGTCCATCTTCGAGATCGGGCGTGGCTATGCCGGCACGGCCGAAGGCCCGGTCGAGTGGAACCGACTCGGTTTCGCGCTCTGCGGACCGGCGGCGCCGCCGTACTGGGCCGACGTGGCCCGCGGTCGCGACCTCGACGACGGCAAGGGTATCGTCGAGCTCATCGCCCGAGAGCTCGGCGCCGGCGAAGCGGATCTCGAGCCGCTGACCGACGATCCGCGGCTGCACCCTGGCCGCAGCGCCCGGATCCGCGTCCCAGGCTCCGACGGCGGTGTCGCCATCGTCGGGCGGATCGGCGAGCTGCACCCCGGCCTTCTCGAGGCGCTCGACCTGCGGACCGAGAGGGTGATCGTGGCCGAGCTCGCCGTGGCCGGTCTGGCCGGTGGCGCGCCGAGGGTCGCCCGGGCTGTGGCGCCCCCGCGATACCCGGCGGTGGAACGCGACCTGGCCATCGTCGTGTCGGAGGCGGTGGCCGCTTCGACCGTGGTGGCCGCGATCCGGGCCGGTGCCGGAACGCTGCTCGCCGGCCTTCGGCTGTTCGACATCTACCGCGGGGCGCCGCTCGCGTCGGACCAGCAGAGCCTCGCCTACCGGCTCACGTTCCAGGCGCCTGATCGGACGCTGACCGAGGACGAGGTGGACGCTGCCGTCGCGTCGGTGACCGACCGCCTGGCGTCCGTCGGCGGGCACCTCCGCACCTGAACAGTCGACCGACCAGAGCAGAACGGGGGGGTGTGGTCGGTTGCGGCGCCCGAGCGGGCGCTGCTACGCTTGCCCGGCCGTGGCGACGATCGGCGGGGTGCGGTCGAGCCCGGCGAGATAGGGAGGACGCGTGGACATCGCGGGGTTCCTGACGTCGCTCAACGTGTTCGACCTGCTGGTCGCCCTGTTCCTGTTCGGGATGTTCGTGCTCGGTTTCGCACAGGGCACGATCCGGCGGCTCCTGGGTATCGCCTCGATCCTGTTCTCGTTCCTGTTGGCGGGCCAGCTGCGTGAGCCCCTGGGGTCGTTCCTCGCCGACAACTGGACCCAGTTCCCGCCGCAGTACAGCTTCATGCTGGCGTATCTGTTCGTGTTCGTGTTCGCGACGATCCTGTTCTCGATCATCATCCAGAGCTTCTACAAGCACCAGCCGCTGTTCGAGGACTCCCGGTTCGCCGACGAGGTCCTGGGCGGGGTCCTGGGCGTGCTCCAGGGGATGCTCCTGATCGGCATCATGATCGTCATCCTCGATTCCTTCTTCGAGCTGCCGGGCATCGCGGAGAGTCCCAACGAGCTGGGTATCCTGCGTTCGATCTACGACACGTACGATCCATCGGCGAGCGCCGGTCTGTTCCGCGACACCCTGATCCCGGCCGCGTTCGCGATCCTCGGACCGCTCATCCCCGAGGAGGTCAAGGTGATCTTCCCGGGCGGAGGCGCCGGCTGAGCATCCTCGATCGGGCGCTCCTGACGGGGACCAGCCCGGAGGCGGCGCGGAACCTGATCGGCGCCAGGCTAGTGCGTGACGACCCCGCCGGCGGTCGGCGAGTCGGCCGCATCGTCGAGACCGAGGCCTACGGTGGCCTGGAAGATCGGGCGTCACATGCCCGGTTCGGCCCGACCGAGCGGAACCGGGTGATGTTCGGACCGCCCGGCATCGCCTACGTCTATCTTGTGTACGGGATGTACGACTGTCTGAACGTGGTGGCCGGACCGGTCGGCAACCCGGCGGCCGTGCTGATCCGTGCCGTCGAGCCGCTCGAGGGGATCCTCTCGATGCGGCGCGGCCGTCTGGCGGTCGCCGGGCGGCGTCGCCTGCCGGCGCCGGGCCTCGAGGCG
>Ga0210334_10421291_pt1 | contig 13288 bp, 9 predicted proteins | sample S306metaT_FD_164440 | JGI IMG/M metagenome (GOLD analysis project Ga0210334, IMG submission 164440) | Metatranscriptome of estuarine sediment microbial communities from the Columbia River estuary, Oregon, United States - S.306 (Metagenome... | ecosystem: Environmental > Aquatic > Marine >... | reverse complement strand
CTTGAACGGGCTTGCAATCCAGGACAGCGTGGGCTGCGGGATCGCAACGTTCAGCGGAAAGTCCACCTACATGACTTGGGACCCGGCGGCGAACTCGGGCCTAGGCGGCTACGTGAACACGGGCGGCCAGGACTTCGCGGTGTACGCGAAGGACTGCAACGAGCCGGGATCCGGGTACGACTACATGTGGGTGCGCGGCGCCGGGAACCTCGCGATGCTCTCTCCCGCCGAGCTAAACAGTGTCGTGCTCTCCGGCGGGAACCTCGCGATTCCCCACAAGCCCAAGAAGTAGATCCGGATAACTCATCGAGCAACGAGAGGGGTGCCGCGAGGCGCCCCTCTTCTATCCGGCCGGCTCGAGCGCCGGAGCCGGCGGTCGGCGCGCGAGCAGAATCACGAGCGCGGGTGCCACGACCGCAGCCGTAGCCCCGACCGCCAGCGCTGCCACTCCCCACTCCGTGTACGCAAGGCCGCCCACGAGCGCGAGCAACGCAGCCAACAGCCCGGCGCACAGGTCCGTAAACCCGACGAGGCGGCCACGCTCGACCGGAGTCGCATGCGTCACGAGCTCCGTGGACGCGGCGACGTAGGAGAAGTTCCAGCCGAGCCCGAGCAGGAAGAGCGAAAGCGCCATGCTCGGGATCGACGCGACCCAGGCGAGCATCACGGTCGAGACGGCCATGGTCGCGAGCCCGGCGATCATCGACGCTCGCCGTCCCACGCGATCGACGAGCTCTCCCACAACGAGGACGAGCCCGAACATGCCTACGATGTGGAGGCTGATGACGGTGAAGACGTCGGCCTGCTCGTGGTGGTGCCCGACGACGATGTAGCCGGTCAGGTTCATCACACTCGCCATCACCGCGAAGCTGGCGAGTGCGGCGATAACGGCCGAGGGAACGCCCGGGCGCCGCAGGATCTGTCCGAGCGGCGCGGCCGGCTCGCTCGTATCGGGCTCCCCTGCCGCGATCCCGGCTCGCTGGAGCTCGAGCGCGATCGTTCGCGGATCGGGCCGGATCGAGAGCGCGATGACGAGCCCCACGACACACATCGCTGCAGCGGCGAACCAGGGGATGACGAGGGTCTCGAGCTCGAGATCCTTTCCCGCGAAGAGCGGCCGGAACACGAGCGGGCCGAGCGCGGCGCCGAAGAGCGCGCCGAAGAGCACGTACGAGATCGCGCGCGCCTTCTTCTCTGGCGGGTACATGTCGGCGGCGGCTGTTCGTGCGAGCAGGACGCTTCCGTTCATCGCGCCGATGCCGACGAAGCCGAGTATCACGAGCGGCGCCGAGTCCACAGCGCAGCCGAGCGCCGTGAAAACACACCCGACCATCCCGACGACGAAGCCGCCGGCGATGACGGGGACGCGGCCAAACCGGTCCATGAGGCGGCCCGCAGGGAGCGCGGCGAGGGCTCCCGCGGTGAGGAAGATCGCGGGCCCGAGGCCGAGGATCGACTCGATCCCGGTGACGAGGACGAGGGTGATCGTCGCGACGGCGACCGCGAGCTGAAGCACGCCCGACAGCAGCACCAGGGTGAGGCTGAGCAGGAAGGTGTTGCGCTTGACCGGATACGAGATCGCCGCGATCGCACAATTCAATCAGTCGGCTTCGGGAGCCACGTCACCGCTTGGCCGAGGCCGTCCCGCTCCTGGACAGACGAGCCAGCCGCTAGCATGGGTTCAGCGTTACGGGGAGCTCGGGCGACCGGGCTGAGAGGGCGGTTAAGCGTGCCGCCGACCCGCAGAACCTGATCTGGGTAATGCCAGCGGAGGAAGGCGTGTCGAACGAGGTCATTGTGGTGGTGGCAGGCGGGGATCCTCCCGATCCTGAATCCGCGCTCGCCGTGCCTCTCGATGCACGCGTGATCGCCGCGGACAGCGGTTTGGAGCATGCATTCGCGCTCGGACTCGAGGTCGAGATCGCGGTCGGCGACTTCGACTCGGCCTCCCCTGAGGTGGTGGCGCGGGCCGAGGCAGGCGGGACGCGAATCGACCGGCACCCCGTCGAGAAGGACGCGACCGACCTCGAGCTCGCGCTCGACACTGCGCTCTCCCTCGGGCCTCGGCGGACCCTCGTTCTCGCCGGCGACGGAGGCCGGCTCGATCATCTCCTCTCGACACTGCTACTTCTCGGGTCGAATCGCTACGAGGCGGTGGAGATCGATGCGTTCATCGGGACCACGCGCGCCCACGTCGTGCGCGGAAAGCGCGTGCTCGAAGGCGCGGTGGGTGAGCTGATCTCGCTCCTCGCGCTACACGGGCCAGCGGAGGGCGTGCGCACGGACGGGCTCGCGTACCCGCTCGCGGGCGAGACGCTCGAGCCGGGATCGAGCCGCGGCGTCTCGAACCTGTTCGCTACGAAGACTGCGCGAATAAGCCTCGACCACGGCGTTCTTCTCGCCGTGCGGCCCGGGAGAGAAGCGGGAGCTGGCGAGTGACAGATCGTTACAAGGTCGCGGTCGCGGTCGCGCTCGTCATTGCGCTTGTGGCGCTCGCCGCACCGGGTTGTGGCAGTGGTGCTGGCGCGCCGACAGAGGTCGTCCTCGTCACGCACGACTCGTTCGCGGTCTCCAAGAACGTCGAGCGCGCGTTCGAACGGAAGACGGGCCTGGAACTGACCACCCTCAAGTCCGGCGACGCCGGCGAGTCCGTGACGAGAGCCCTCCTCACCGCGGGAAACCCCCAGGGCGACGTCCTGTTCGGCGTCGACAACACGCTTCTCTCGCGTGCGCTCGACGGTGACGTCTTCGTGCCGTACGAGTCGCCGGCGCTGAAGAACGTAGCCGAGCGATACATCCTCGATCCGGAGCACAGGGTGACGCCGATCGATCATGGCGAGGTGTGCCTGAACGTGGACGAGGCGTGGTTCGCCGAGCACGGGATCGACCCACCGCGCACGCTCGAGGAGGTGACGCTCGATCGTTACCGCAGTCTCCTCGTCGTCGAGAATCCTGCGACGTCGACTCCGGGTCTCGCGTTCCTGCTCGCCACCGTGGCCCGGTACGGCGAGATGGGCTGGCAGGACTACTGGCGGAGGCTGCGCGCGCAAGACGTGCTCGTGGTAGACGGTTGGGAGGAGGCCTACACGGTGCGCTTCTCGGGCGCTGCCGGCAGCAGGGGAAACCGCCCGATCGTCGTCTCCTATGCGTCGAGCCCCCCAGCCGAGGTCATCTTCCGCACGCCCAAGCCAGCGACTGCGCCTACCGCCGTGATCGAGGACTCGTGCTTCCGTCAGATCGAGTTCGCCGGTGTCCTGCGCGGCGCTCGCAACGAGGAGGGCGCCCGGAAGCTCGTCGACTTCATGCTCTCGACCCGCTTTCAGGAAGACGTGCCGCTCAGCATGTTCGTCTTCCCGGTCAATCGCGCGGCGACGCTCCCGCCCGAGTTCGTGAAGTTCGCGATCGTGCCGGAGAGCCCGCTCGACCTGCCGCCAGAGCAGATCGAGGCGAACCGAGACGACTGGATCAGGGCGTGGACGGACATCGTCGTTCGGTGAGCGGGCGCACGTGGCGTGCCGCGACGTACGGCGTTCCCCTCGCATTCTTGGGGCTCTTCTTCGTCTATCCGCTCCTGTCCATTTTCGAGCGCGGCCTTCGGTCCGACGGCTCCCTGGCGTCTCCGCTCGACGTCCTCACGGACCCGCTGACCCGCGACGTCGTCTGGTTCACGATCTGGCAGGCGCTTGCATCGACCGCGCTGACGTTCGTGGTCGGGCTACCCGCTGCCTACGTCCTCGGACGGTACTCGTTCCCCGGCCGGAGCCTCTTCCGCGCGCTGGTGATCATCCCGTTCGTTCTGCCGACGGTCATCGTGGCGCTGGCGTTCCTGGCGATCCTTCCTTCCGGGCTCGAGCGTGGTTGGGCGCCGATCCTCATCGCCCACGCGTTCTTCAACGTCGCCGTCGTCGTGCTCGTCGTCAGCACGTTCTGGGCGAGTCTCGACCGGCGCGTGTCCGAGGCCGCAGCGACACTCGGGGCCGGGCCGTGGCGAAGCTTCCGCGAGGTGACGCTGCCGCTGCTCGCACCGTCTCTCGCCGCGGCCGGGGCGATCGTCTTCCTCTTCTCGTTCACCTCGTTCGGAATCGTCTTGATTCTCGGAGGGCCGGCGTACTCGACGATCGAGGCCGAGATCTACAACCAGGCGGTTCGCATCTTCGACTTGCGCGCAGCCGCAATCCTCTCCTTCGTTCAGCTTCTCTGCGTCGGTCTCGCCGTGTGGGTCACGCTGAGGCTGGAGGCGCGTGTCGGCACAAGTCGCTCGCTGCGCTCCGAGCAAGACGTGCTCCGACCGCCGAGAAGCGCTCGTGAGAGGACCGTCGTTCTTGGAGCCCTCGGCACGCTCGCCGTGTTTCTGGGACTCCCGCTCGCGCTGCTCGTCGAACGCTCGCTCTCTGTCAGCGGCGGATACGGCTTCGACGCCTACCGCGCCCTCTCCCACCCCACCTCCGCTCTCCTCGCCACGCCCTGGGAGGCCGTCTGGAACTCGATCGTGTACGCGGCAGCGGCAACGCTGATCGCCGTCGTCGTGGGGGGCCTCGCCGCCTTCGCGGTCGCAGACTCGCGAGGCCCGCGCACCCTCGACGTCTTGCTCATGCTCCCGCTCGGTGCGTCGGCGGTGATGCTCGGCTTCGGGTTCGTGATCGCCTTCGATCGTGCCCCGATCGACTTCCGGGCAGCACCCTGGATCGTCCCCGTCGTGCAAGCGCTCGTCGCCATCCCGTTCGTCGTCCGGATCATGGCGCCGACACTTCGAGCGATCGACGAGCGCCACCGGGAGGCGGCTGCCGTGCTGGGTGCATCGCCCGGGCGCGTGCGGCGCGAAATCGATCTCCCGATCGTCGGCCGAGCACTGGCGGTGGCGGCAGGCTTCGCCTTCGCTATCTCGCTCGGAGAGTTCGGGGCAACGGTGTTCGTCGCCCGCCCCGACAACCCGACCTTGCCGGTCGCGATCTTCCGTTTCCTCGGCCGGCCAGGCGAGCTGAACACAGCGCAGGCCTACGCGCTCGCCGTCGTGCTCATGGGAGTGACAGCAGCCTCGATGTTCGTGGTCGGGCGACTTCGTGTGCAACGCCAGGGCTGGTTCTGATGCTGCAGGTCGAGGACGTCACGGTTCGGTTCGGTGAGAAGGTCGCGCTCGACGAGGTGGCGCTCGAGGTCGCCCGTGGCGAAGTGCTGGCCGTGCTCGGCCCGAGCGGCTCGGGCAAGAGCACTCTTCTGCGCGTGATCTGCGGGCTCCAGCAGCCGGACGACGGTTGCGTTCTCATCGACAGCGAGGACATCACCTCGTCGCCGCCTCATCGACGCGGCATCGGGCTTGTCTTCCAGGATCACGCACTCTTCCAGCACAAAGACGTCGCCGGCAACGTCGGCTTCGGGCCGCGCATGAGGGGGGACGCGCCCTCCGGGGTGGCCCGGCGAGTCGGGGAGCTTCTCGATCTCGTAGGACTCGCCGGATTCGAGCACCGCTCCGTCGCGACCCTCTCGGGAGGCGAGCAGCAGAGGGTCGCACTCGCCCGAGCCCTCGCGCCGGAGCCGCGCGTTCTGCTGCTCGACGAACCGCTCGGATCCCTCGACCGCCGCCTACGCGACCGCCTGCTCGTGGATCTGGGGGTGCTGTTCGCCGAGTTGGACGTGACGGCGATCTACGTCACGCACGACCAGGCAGAGGCGTTCGCACTCGGCGACCGCGTCGCGATCATGCGCGCAGGACAGGTCGTGCAGCACGGCACGGCAGACGAGCTCTGGGCGCATCCGGGCGACGAGGACACGGCTCGCTTCCTGGGGCTCGACAACGTCCGCGACGGCACCGTGATCCGGCCGGAAGCGATCACTGCTCGCCGGGTCGAAGCCGGCAACCCCGGCGACGGAGTCGTCGAGAGAGCTCGCCGTCACGGCCCCACCGTGCACCTGACCGTTCGCCTCGACGACGGAACGCTGCTCGATGCTGCGGTCACCTCGCTCGAGCATCCGGCGACAGGCGAACGGGTGTCGCTCGAGATCGACCCTGAGGGAGTCGTGCGGTTGTGACCAACCGAAGTTCTGCTACTCGGCCCCGGCGTCGTCCGCGGTCTCTTCCTCGTCCTCCTCGGGGTCATCGAAACCGTCCTCGATGTCAGTCTCGATGCTCTCCTCTCCCTCGTCCCAGTCGTCGTCGCCGCCCTGGTTCAGTCCGCTCCCGCTGCCGAAGCCTTCGTCCTGCCATAGATCGGCCATTGCTCCTCCTGATCGAGGTCGTACGCGGCAGCGAGCTTAGCGCTCGCCGGCGCAGATCCTGTCGCCGGCCATGACCTTGTCGAACGCCGAGTTGAACTCGGCGTCGCGCGACCGGTCGTTCTCGCTCAGACCGGGAACCTCGACCTGCATGACGGGCAGCACTCCGGGCCCGCCGACGGTGACGCGGTACCGCTCACCGTTGGCCGGGGGCCGCATCTCCTGGCTCGGGTAACCGACGAACGGGCGCTGCGGGACGAAGCTGTGGCAGAACGTCCCCGTCCTCTGGTGCGTGAGGATCCCCGATTCGCGCTTCCAACCGGGCCCGTACGCGGAGTTGAGGGTGTCGATGTAGAGGTTGCGGCCGAACTTGTCCTTGGGCACGCCCTTGGCGTTCGAACCGAACCCGAAGATCGGCTGGCCGAGGTAGCTGTAACGACCGAAGAGGCCATGCCAGCGCCCGTCGTACGTCCAGTTGGGGAAGACCTCGAGTGAGGGGAGCTCGCCCGACCAGTGCGCGATGTGGAGCTCCCAGTTCATGTGCTCGGGGAGCCACGGTTCGAAGCCGAGGAGGGGCAGCCGTCGCTGCCAGGCCTGCACCGTCCAATACGTTCCGTTCGGCGCCTTGCAAGCCGCGACGAGCAACGGCAGCGGCGGGCCGTCGTACGGCCGGCAGAGATTCTTGAAGCTCTGCCAGTACTTGCCATTGCGGTACTTGCCCCAGCCGCCGGCGTAGTCCCACTTGAAGCGCACCTGCGGAACGTCGACCGAGGGGGCGCGAGCGTTGATCGCGCCCCAGACCAGGACGTGTCGCAGCCGGCCGCCGCTCCTGCGATACGTGAACAGAGCCTCACCCTTGGCGTTCACCTTCAGCGAGAGGAGCGTCACGTTGGCGTCCTGGAGCAGCTCGCTGGCTCCAGCTCCGGTTACGGTGACCCCAAGCGCGCAGGCGACGCCCAGAAGCCCGAGCCCTAGGCGCACGCGTGCGTTCCGTCGTGGGTTACGCCGCTGCGGACGGAGCATGGGGGTCGATGACGTGACTGAGGGAGCCGTTCGCGACGAGCTTCTCGAGCGCGCCCACGCACGTCGGACAGAACTGCGTGCCGGCGGCTTGTCGAAGCTCGGCGAGAGCTTCCCCGAGCGTCATCGCCGACCGATACACGCGGTCCGAGATCATCGAGTCGAAGGCGTCGACGACATGGAGAACGCGAGCTCCGATCGGAATCTCCTGCCCGCGGAGCCCGTCCGGATAGCCGTTGCCATCCCAATACTCGTGGTGGTGCCTGATCGCTGGGGTCGCGTTCGAGAGGAAGCCGAGGTGCGCGACGATCCGCTCGCCCTCTTCCGCGTGATGCCGCACGATCTCACGCTCGGCGTCGCTGAGGGGACCCTTCTTGAGGAGCACGGAGTCCGGTACGCCCAACTTCCCGACGTCGTGGAAGAGAGAGGCGAACGAGAGCGACTCGAGCTCGGTGTCGTCGAGAGCGAGCTCGCGCCCGACGGCGACGGCTATCTCCTGCACACGCCGTGAATGTCCGGCGGTGTACGCATCGCGGGCGTCGACCGCGGCGGCCAGTGACTCCATGGCCTCCGTCGCTCGATCGCGCAAGAGAGCGTTGGCACGGGTGAGCGACTCGTTCTGGAGCTCGATCGTCTCCGCGGCGTCGCGGAGCCGCTTGACGCTTTCCTCCGTGTGATCGATGTAGTCGAGCTGCGCCTTGCGCACGAGGATCAGGGGTACCGCGAACACGACCAATGCCAGCACACCGGCGACGTCGTAGGCCACGGCAATCATCGCACCGACGACTCCGTAGATCAGGTAGTAGGGGAAGAGCCAGGCGAAGCGGGCGCGAAACGTGTCGAGCCAGCGCTCGGACGTCTCCAGCACGATGGCTGTTACGAGCATTCCGATGTTGACGGCGTAGTACGCCGCACCTGCCAGCACGCCGCCCGCGACGAAGAGCCAGGCACCGCCCGGAAGCGACTGATAGACGACTGCACCCATCATCGTGCTCAGCACGATCACGCCGACGTTGAACGCAGTGCGGTACAGCTTGCCCCGTCTTGCGCTCCAGTCGACGATGCAGACGGCGAGAGCGATGGGGAGAGCAACGCGTGGTCCGAACATCGCTGCACCGGCGAGCGAGCCGACCGCGCTGAGCGAGATCGAGCCGTGGTCGAGAACCTCGACCGCGAGCGCCTGACCCACCGCCACGAGCACGATCAGCGCGATCAGACCCGCGAGATCCTCGCTCCCGCCGGCGACCAAGGCCGCTGCGCCAGCCACGGCGCCCGCGACCCCAACCACGCCTACGAGAAGACGCAGACGCGAGGAGAGCGACAGGTAGTTGGGAGTCGGCGGAGGAGTCTTGGCCACGCGCGGCGCGACCCGCACGGGCGGAGCGGCGACCGCGTGGGAGGTCGATGGAGCCCGCTCCGTGACGAGGTCGTCGAGCGCGACGTCATCGCTCGCCACGACGACGCGATTGCGTCCTTGAGCCTTCGCTCGGTACGCGGCGACATCAGCGCGGTAGACCAGCTCTTTCCCGTTGGTCGCGTCCGCCGGATAGCTTGCTACCCCGATCGAGATCGTCGCGCTGATCGGGACGCTCGAGGTCTCGACCTCGACCCGCGAGTCGCTCACCGCAGCGCGTACCCGCTCGGCGATGACCGCGGCCTCCTCAGTCGTGGCACCAGGAAGAAGAAGCGCAAACTCCTCGCCCCCGAACCGGGCGGCCGAATCTCCGTCGCGGACATGAGCCAGGAGTACCCTCGCTACCGCGAGGAGCACGGCGTCACCGGCCAGGTGTCCGTAGCGATTGTTGATATCCCGCAACAGATCGAGGTCGGCCACGAGAAGCGATACAGGGCAGTCGTCGCGCTGTGCGCGCTCGAGCGCATCCTCGAGTAACTCCGAGAAGTAGCGGGCGTTGAACAGCTCGGTCTTTGGGTCCTGCCGCGCCTCTGCCTCTAGCTTCGGCAGAGCCAGAGTGCGGTGAATGAGCACAAGCGGCGCGAGCGCGAGCACGACGAGCCAGGGGTTATCGAGCCAAAGAGTGGCAACGACGACTCCGAGGAGCGCAAGGACAAGGTCCGTCGAGAGGCTTTGCAATGTGAAGAGTCCGCTCCCGAGGAACGAGTGGCCGCGAGCGAACTTCAACACTCCTGCCAGTAAGAGGTGGTTAACGACCAGGAACGAGACTGCGGCGGCGATCCCGGCGACGAAGTCGCAGAGATCCTCGCTGCCTATGACACCGTCCCACCGCGTCGAGGCGAAGATGAACACCTGGTGCGCTGCCAATCCGGAAAGCGCGTAGTTGGCGATATTGAACGTCTGGATGAACCACGGGTATCGCTCGCGGAGCCACTCCGGGATGTGCTGGATCACCGCTACGAGCACGATCAACGGCGGAGGGAGGAGGATGACCGCAGCGACCGCGAGCACGGGTGTCATGTGGTACGACTGGTTGCGGGGCGTGACGACGACGAAGAGCTGGGCGACGGCAGCGCCGGCTGCGAGCAGCAACGCCAATTGCCAGTCGGCCCGGTCGATAGGCGTCACCGAGGACCAGGTGAGTGCGCACGCGAGCAGCGCCGCTGCGTAGATGACGAGCAGGTAGACCTCGGCACGCAGCGACAAGCCGCTACGCCGGCGAGATGGTGTCGCCTCGGTCAGGGCCGAATCTTCCGTCAAGACACCACTCAACATCGGTGTTAGCGGCCCCCGTTGAGCCCCTCGGACGAGGGAGTGCCTGCCGCTACCGAGGGATAGCCCAACAGGGAGCCCCGGTCTCCCGATCCGCTCCGGGAATCACTCGACCGAGTGATCACCGGTCGTCTAGATACCCCTGCCGGGGGAGATCTCTCCCTCGAGCGCGCCTAACGTCCGCAGTGATCTCCGGAACTGCGGCGCCCGTCACGTTGATGGGCAGGAGGAGGCAGGTAATGCGGCACCACGACGTAGGCCGCCGAGGCCCCAAGGGCCCGGTCGGCGAAACCCGCGGAAACGCTCTCTGGGGCGGCAAAGGCTCTCTCTCGCTGACGCTCGCCGTGCTGGTCGTCGGCGCGCTCGCGCTCGGCGGAGGCCAAGTCCAGGCAGCGGAGTCTCCAAAGGTCGACGCCTACCTGTCAGCCGGTCTCTTGGAGGAGGCTGAGGCGAGCCCGAGCGCGCTGTTCGACGTCATCGTCCAGGCTCGAACGGGGAAGAAGACGGACGACGTCGCCGCCGAGGTGACAAAGGTTCAGAAGGAGGAGCCCAGCAAAGGCTCGAAGCTGAAGCGGAAGTTCATCTCGATCGCTGGAGCGTCCGCGACGCTCACCGGCAAGCAGCTGCTGAAGCTCGCCAACCGCAGTGAGATCGAATCGATCACGCGCGACGTGGAAGTCGAGCTCCTCGCGTACTCGAACAGCCAGCTCTGGCCACAGGCGGCGGGCGTCGCCGAGGACTGGTCCTCGACTGCGCCCGAGTCGGCTTACCCCGCTATCGCGGTGGTCGACTCTGGCATCGGGAACATCTTGGGTGGTTTGAACGGCGCATCGGGCTCGCGCCTGGTGAAGAGCGTCTCGATGGTCTCCGGCTCGACAAGCAGTGCGTACTACGGCCACGGGTCGATGGTCGCGAGCATCGCCGCGAACCAGAATGACGGGTACACCGGCGCTGCGCCGAAAGCGAAGATCGTGTCGGTCAAGGTGCTCGACGGCAACGGCGTCGGCATGAAGAGCGACATCGTCGCGGCCTGCGACTGGATCCTCCAGAACAAGGCCGCGTACAACATCCGCGTCGCGAACTTCTCCCTCAACGCAGGCGGTGAGAGCATCCGTTTCGACGCGCTCAACAAGGCGGTCGAAGCGCTGTGGCTCAACGATATCGTCGTCGTCGTGGCCGCGGGTAACTACGCGGTGAACGGGGCGCAGAGTGACGTCGGCTACGCGCCGGCGAACGACCCGTTCGTGATCACGGTCGGGGCGTCGGACATCAACAACTCGGTCTCGAGGTCGGACGACTTCGCGGCACCCTGGTCGGCCTACGGCTATACGCAGGACGGGTTCCGCAAGCCGGAAGTCGCAGCTCCCGGGCGGTACATGAACGGGTCCGTGCCGAGTGGGGCGACGCTGCTGACGCAGTTCCCCCAACGAATCCTCGAGCCGAACTACATGTGGATGTCCGGAACGTCGTTCGCCGCGCCGGTCGTCTCGGGCATCGCAGCGTCGATCATCGCGAAGAATCCAACGTGGTCGCCCGACCAGATCAAGGGCGCGATCATGCTGAAGGCGGTCTCGCCGACCGGCTACGCGACGAACGGCGCTTTGGGTGTCGGCGTCGTCAACGGCAGCGCCTCAACGAGCACATCCGGGCTAGCCAACCCGAACGCGGGTCTACGCCAGTTCGTCTCCGTCAATAGCGCGACGGGCAGACCCGAGTTCAATGCGAACGCGTGGTACTGGACCGCCCTCTCGAACGCATCGTGGAACTCGGCATCCTGGTCGAGCGCATCGTGGTCGAGCGCGTCCTGGAGCTCGGCCTCCTGGTCGAGCGCCTCCTGGAGTTCGGCCTCGTGGAGCTCGGCGTCCTGGGCGAGCGCGTCCTGGGCGAACGCGTCCTGGGCGAACGCGACGAACGTCGAATAGATACTCCGGTCAGTTCCTCGCAAAAGGGGCCCCAGTTGGGGCCTCTTTCGTTACTCCCACTCGATCGTCGCCGGCGGCTTCGAGGAGACGTCGTAGACGACACGGTTGACGCCGGGGATCTCGTTGATGATCCGGCTCGAGATCGCCTCCAGAACGTCGTACGGGAGCCGCGCCCAGTCTGCGGTCATGGCGTCCTCCGACGTAACGGCTCGAATGACGATCGGGTAGGCGTACGTGCGCTCATCGCCTTGCACGCCCACGGAGCGGATCGCCGGAAGAACGGCGAAGCTCTGCCACAGCTCGCGATAGAGGTCGGCGCGGCGGATCTCCTCGAGCAGAACGGAGTCCGCGCGCCGGAGGATCGCGAGCCGCTCCTCCGTCACCTCTCCGATGATCCGAATCGCGAGGCCCGGGCCAGGAAACGGCTGGCGCCAGACCATCCGCTCGGGCATTCCGAGTTCCTCGCCGACGCGGCGCACCTCGTCCTTGAAGAGCAGGCGCAGCGGCTCGACGAGCTCCATGCGCATGTCGGCCGGGAGTCCGCCGACATTGTGGTGGGACTTGATCAGGGCAGCGACACCGTCCTCACCACCGCCCGATTCGATGACATCCGAGTACAGCGTCCCCTGGACGAGAAAGCGGACGTCCCCGAGCGACCCGGCCTCCTCCTCGAAGACGCGGATGAACTCCTCGCCGACGATCTTGCGCTTCTCCTCGGGATCGGAGACACCCGCGAGGCGCGTGAGGAACCGCTTCTGCGCCTGAACGTGGACGAGCGGAACGCCGAAGTGACCCGAGAACGTGTCCACGACCTGCCCCGCTTCGTTCTCGCGGAGAAGGCCGTGGTCGACGAAGACACATGTCAGCTGATCGCCGACGGCTTTGTGCACGAGCAGCGCCGCCACAGCGGAGTCGACGCCTCCCGAGAGCGCGCACAGGACGCGCTCGTCGCCGACAGCCGCGCGGATTCGCTCGACCTGCTCCTCGATGACCGCAGCGGGTGTCCACGTCGGCGGCACACCGGCGACCTCGTACAGAAAGTTCTTGAGGATCTCCTGGCCGTGCGGCGTGTGGACGACCTCGGGGTGGAACTGGACGCCGTAGAGCCGCCGTTCGCGGTCCTCGAACGCGGCGATCGGCGTCGACTGCGACGAGGCGGTCACCTCGGCACCGGCCGGAGGCGCGGTGACCGAGTCGCCGTGGCTCATCCACACGATCTGCTCCGGTGGAAGGTGGCGGAAGAGCTCCGACTCGCTCGCCTCGAGCTCTGCCTTGCCGAACTCGGAAGCTCCGGTTCGCGCGACGGCGCCACCGAGGTCGCGGGCCATGAGCTGCATCCCGTAGCAGATGCCGAGTGTCGGTACGCCGAGCATGAAGATCCCGGGATCGACCTCGGGGGCACCGTCTGCGTAGACGGACGCCGGACCGCCGGAAAGGATGAGCGCCGCCG
>Ga0210334_10179670_pt1 | contig 13319 bp, 12 predicted proteins | sample S306metaT_FD_164440 | JGI IMG/M metagenome (GOLD analysis project Ga0210334, IMG submission 164440) | Metatranscriptome of estuarine sediment microbial communities from the Columbia River estuary, Oregon, United States - S.306 (Metagenome... | ecosystem: Environmental > Aquatic > Marine >... | reverse complement strand
TGTTGGACGAAATCGGGCGTGGCACCAGCACGTATGATGGTCTCAGTATCGCGTGGGCCGTGGCAGAGCACATTCATGACCGAACGCGTCTGGGCGCACGCACCCTGTTCGCCACGCACTACCACGAGATGGCGCAACTGGAGTGCCAGCGTGAAGGGATCAAAAACTATCGGGTCGCAGTCCAGGAGCGCGATGGGGAGGTCGTCTTTCTCCGTAAGATTGTCGCTGGGGGCGCCGATCGAAGCTACGGCATTCACGTCGCCAAACTTGCGGGACTCCCCGGATGTGTGATCGAACGGGCGCAAGCGGTCCTGGCTCAGTTGGAGCGGCCGGAGTCTGCCATCCCAGGATCCGTCCGGGAACAACCCGACCAGGCTGCTCCGCCTCTGCCTCAGCCCCATCCCATGATCGAGGAGATCAAACAGATCGACCTGTTTTCCATGACCCCGCTCGATGCGCTCAATCGCCTGGCCGAACTACAGCGCATGGTGCATCCGGGTGACGGCCGCCATGAAAAATGAAAGGCGGCCACCCACAGTCAGGAGTGACCGCCTTCATATCGACTCGACAGGTGAATCAGTGCGCTAGGTTGTACTTTGCTGTCGTTGGAATCAAGCCGCCGATGGTTTTTCCGCCTGGGATCATGACATCGTACTGCATGCCGACGTTAGACCCATCAGGAGAAACCGGTGACGTGTTGAGTTCGCGCTTTGCCGCCGCGCAGGCTGCATCGTTCTCGCTCTTTCCCGCACATTCCTTGAACTGAAGCGCGGAAATGCTAAGCGGTTTGCCGATGGTCCCGGCCACCTCAGGAAGTTTCTTGATCGCGGAAATCACGCGGTGATTCTGTTCGGTTTCTGTCGCGACAAACTCAATCAAATCCGTCGTGCTGCCAGGAGGCACTTCTTTCGCCGCAGCCGGTCCTGCATGCGGGCGCCCCATCTTCTTCAATTCGTTCCATGCGCTCTTATCCGCATAGAACTTCAACGTCTTGCCGGGATGCACCTTCTGCCAAAACAATCCACTTTCAGCCTGGCCGCCATACACAGATACGGCGATCCAGACCGCTTCATCGTAGGGGTCGAGCACGATTACGCGGCCCTGAATCGTGGTGGGTTTGCTCATGTCCCCCCACTCAAACCGCTCTTGGAACGATTCGATCGCCAATGCCGTGGCAGCCATGCCAACGACTAACGCCAGGGCCGCCACTGCGGCTCCGCCTTGTTTCTGCAGGGTCATCATCACGTCCTCCTTCAACGACATGCGAGGATGGAATAATTGGCTCGCGCCTACTCCTTAATCACCTTGAATCACCTTGAAACCGGTGATCGTCCGTCCGTCCAAAGTCACTTCCATGGCCACGAGTTCCTGTGACGCCTTGATGATTCGATCCATCAGGGCCTTATCCTTCACCGCTAACCGTACCGTCGTGGCTGCGTGGTACCAGCCGGAATAGGCATTGTTCTTTTCAATGCCGCCGGAAAACCCCCATGCGCAGCAGCTCAATAACGGATCTGGCGGCTTCACGTCGAGCATCGTCGACGACCGCCCAGCCGGGTTGCCGGACGCCGGTTCTCCGGTATTCCAATATTGAATTCCGAACAGCAGCTCTCCGTCCGGATTATCCGCCCATTGCGACCACACGCGGCCTTGGAGCGTCTTTGCAGCAGCTTCGGCCTTGAGTGGCTTTCCACCGACGACCGCATCGGCAAGACCGAGTTTTTCGATCGCACCGGCAGCCAAGGCAGAACCGGCCGCCAGCAAGCCGACGGCCGAGAACAGCGCGACGGCGGCTAGAACGACTTTCCTTTTCATACCTCGTCCCTCCTTCGTACAGAGTTTATGACAAAGCCCGCAATTTCTTGAACAGCGATCATTCTCGACACATGGCATATTCAATAGCACCGACTGCCGCGCGTATCACATCCGCTGAATATCTTCTCTTTGTCGCTCTATAAAATAATCAGGACAACGGAACTGAAACGGTACTTAATCCGCCATGTTATGTCAAGAAAATGTTTGACGATGGATCGAGCGCACTATACCGCCATGAGATTATGCAAATCAATCGATTAACGCCGTGGCTGTGTAAGCCGGTCATGCGCACGACAAGATCTCCCATATATCGCCATGAACATATCTGTTTACCGCAAGGCTGCAACCTGACGAGACGAGAGCGGACCCAAGGCAGTAATCGCCAGCGTTCCCGGAGCGAACAACTCTTGCGCAACATGTCCGACACGCTGCTCCGTAACGGCATCGATATCCGACAACATCTCTTCGAGGCTCGTATGGACGCCGGCGATGAGTTCGTCTTTCGCCAACTTGTTCATGCGGCTATGCGAACTCTCGAGACTCAGCATCAGACTGCCTTTCATCTGGTCCTTCGTCCGTTTGAGTTCCGCCCGTTCGATACCGTGCGCCGCCATTCGCTTAATTTCACGCCGGATCAAATCCAGGACGCGCTCTGCTTCAGACGCACGGGTGCCGGCATACACCGTCATCGTCCCCCCATCTGAATAGCCGGACAAAAACGAGTAAATCGAGTAGGCCAAGCCTCGTTTTTCACGAACCTCCTGAAAGAGGCGAGAACTGACGCTTCCACCCAACACACTGTTCAGCACATAGGCCGCGTAGCGATCTTTGTGGCCGGCTGGAATTCCCTTGAGTCCCACACAGAGATGGACCTGTTCCAACGGTTTTCGTTTTGTCACGACGCCGCCGCAGATGTCCGGCGGCCAACGTTTGCGAGGCTGGCCACTCACGGATGGGCGATGCTTCCCGAAGGTACGGGCCATCGTCTGTTCGAGCTGACGATGGTCGAAATTCCCGGCAACCGCGAGCACCATTTCCTGCGGCCGGTAGTGGGTCTCCACATAGTCGAGGAGATCTCGCCGCCGCAGCCTGGCAATCGTGGCTTCCTGCCCAAGGATGGGTCGGCTGAGGGGATGACGGCCCATGACGAGCTTGGTGTGGAGATCTTGAACCAAGTCCTCGGGATCGTCTTGGACCATACGGATTTCTTCGAGCACCACCTGCTTCTCTTTTTCAATTTCTTTCGGCCCGAAACGGGATCGGTGAAAGAGGTCCGAGAGTAGATTGAGCGCTTTCGGCAAATGCTGATCAAGCACTTTGACGTAGAACGTAGTCGTCTCCCGCGTGGTGAAGGCGTTCATCTCGCCTCCAAGCGCGTCGATCTCGCGCGAGATATCGGTGGCCGACCGGGTGGCTGTCCCCTTGAAAAACATATGTTCGATGAAATGGGAATACCCCGCCTGCGCGGGGCCTTCGTCGCGGGAACCGGCGTTCACCCACATGCCGACCGTGACGGATTTGAGAGTCGGGATCTGCTCGGTCACCAAGCGGACCCCGTTGTCGAGAATACGTTTATGGTACAAGAAAGTTACCCGCCCGCTTGATCCTTTGCGCCGCTTTCAGCCGGTGCCGGCATAGTTTCTTTCCGGCTGAGCCGGATCTTGCCTTGCTTGTCGATCTCCAGCACCTTCACCTGAATCTGATCGCCTTCCGCCACTTCGTCGGACACGGCCTTCACGCGATGGTGCGCCAGCTGCGAGATATGGACTAACCCATCCGTCCCCGGCAACACTTCGACGAAAGCGCCAAAGTCCATGATCTTCCGAACCGTGCCCGTATAAACTTTCCCGATTTCGACTTCCTCGGTCAGACGGCCAATGATGTCTTTGGCCTTCTGCAACGATACCTCGTCGGCAGATGCGATCGTGACAATCCCGGTATCTTCGATGTTGATCTTGACGCCACAATCGGCCTGGATACCACGGATGGTTTTCCCTCCTTGGCCGATGATGTCTCGAATCTTGTCTTGCTTGACCTTCATCGTATAGATCCGCGGCGCAAACGGCGACAGATTTTCGCGCGCGCCCGTCAGCGCTTTGGCCATGTGGCCGAGAATATGGAGCCGTCCTGTGCGAGCCTGCTCCAACGCTTGTTGCATAAGCGCCATCGTGATGCCGCCGATCTTGATGTCCATCTGCAGCGCCGTGACGCCATTCTTGGTCCCGCACACTTTGAAATCCATGTCACCGAGATGGTCTTCCAGTCCGAGAATATCGGACAGGATCATCACGCTGTTCCCTTCCTTGATCAAACCCATGGCAATGCCAGCGACCGGTTCCTTGATCGGAACGCCCGCGTCCATCATCGCCAGCGTGCCACCACAGACCGTCGCCATTGATGACGAGCCGTTGGACTCCAGAATCTCCGAGACAATGCGAAGCGTGTACGGGAATAGGTCTTTGCCGGGAATGACCGGTTTCAACGCCCGTTCGGCCAATGCGCCATGTCCGACTTCCCGCCGGCCCGGTGACCGGAGCGGCCGCGCTTCCCCGACGCTGAAGGGCGGGAAATTGTAGTGGAGCATGAACGTCCGCATGTATTCGCCTTCCAACGCGTCGATGCGCTGTTCGTCATCGGTCGTGCCTAGCGTGACAACCGCGAGACTCTGCGTTTCACCGCGCGTGAAGAGCGCGGATCCATGCGTACGTGGCAACACCCCCACCTCACAGGTAATCGGCCTGATGTCCGAGGGGCCGCGCCCGTCGGCGCGGGAACCCTTTTCAAGGATCATGTTCCGGACTTCCGTGTATTCCAGCCCATGGAACACAATCTTGATGTGCCGTTCGCTTGCGGGCACCTCAGGATTCTTGAGCTTTTCAACCGCCTCTGCCTTCACCTGATCCAACCGCTCCTGGCGAGCCGATTTGTTGGGAATCATGATGGCGTCGCGAATAGGCTGCGCGACCATGTCTTTCACCTTCGCCGCGAGCGTCGGATCGATCGCTTCGACCTTCACCTCGCGCTTTGTGTTCCCCACTTTCTCGGCCAACTCGGCAATCTTCGCGACGATCTTTTTGATCTCGGCATGCGCCAATTCAAGCGCCTGAAGCATCGTCGCTTCCGGCAATTCGTTGGCTCCCGCTTCGACCATCATGATGGCATCGGCCGTTCCGGCCACGACGAGATGCAGCTCACTCTTCTCCATGGTCTCAAGATCGGGGTTCACGACGAACTGCCCGTTCACTCGCCCGATCTTGATGGCGGCGATCGGCCCTTGAAACGGAATGTTCGAGATGGACAGCGCGGCGGAGGCGGCTGTGATGCCGATCACATCCGAGGAGCCGGTCTTGTCGGCTGACAGCACCGAGGCGATGACTTGGGTTTCGAAATAGTACCCTTCAGGGAACAGCGGGCGAAGCGGGCGATCGATCAAACGGCTGGTGAGGACCTCCTTCTCGGACGGCCGTCCTTCCCGCTTGAAATAGCCCCCTGGAATTTTCCCCGCGGCGTAGGTTTTCTCTTGATAATCGACCGTGAGCGGAAGAAAATCGATGCCCGGCTTGGCCGTCTGCGCGGCCACGGCCGTTGCCAAGATCACCGTATCTCCGTACGAGGCCCAGACTGATCCGTCTGCCTGTTTGGCCACACGGCCGGTTTCAATCCGCAGGGTCCGTCCTGCTATCTCGATTTCAACTGTCTGTACCATCTAGGGGGTCTCCTCTGTTAGGTCCCACAGATGCCCACAGAGATGCGCTCACAGCAAGTACTGAGAATGTGCGTGCTGAGTCATTCGTCATACTTGGACAACTCAGCAGTCAACACTCACAACTGACAAGGACTTGTCAGTGAGCGTATGTCCGTGTTCACCTGTGCGACGTCTGTTCCAAGCCGCTGCGGGCGGCGCCGGGCCGCACAGTCGGCGGCCTACTTGCGAATGCCGAGCCGTCCGATGATGGCCCGATACCGCGCTTCATCGATGCCACGGAGATAGTCCAGCAACCGCCGTCTCCGTCCCACCAACTGCAACAACCCGCGGCGAGAATGGTGGTCTTTCTTGTGCGTCTTGAAATGTTCGGTGAGATACGTGATACGGTTGGTCAACACCGCAATCTGGACTTCCGGAGATCCGGAATCCGTATCGTGCTGCCGATGCTGCTTGATCAACTCTGTCTTTTCTTCTTTGAGTAACGCCATGGTCTTGCTCCTCTTTCTGATTCAATCCAATGACTCAATCGCCGCCAATACCTTACGAATCTTGATCAACCCCGCCGTGCGCGCGTCATGGATGCCGATCGCCAGCAGCCGTCCTTCCTGATCATGCAGCCGAACGGACACCGGTTCGACGGAGGCCGGCAACTGCTCTATCCCGGCGGGAGACACCGCTCCGCCATGCAGTGCCAGCCTGGTCTGATCGCCGGTCAGTACAAGAACGGGCAGCCGCTCGAGGGCCTGATCCAAGGTGATCAGATGCCGAGGCAATGTTCCGATCGCTGCTTGCGCTTCGGCCTGATCGACGGTCAAGGCGTCATCGATCGACAACGGTCCCACCCGACGGCGTTCAAGCGTATAGAGATGGCCCCCGACACCCAGCGCCTGTCCGATGTCGGCGCACAAGGTTCGGATGTAGGTGCCCTTTGAACAGACGACATTCAAGGTCACATTCCGACCCTCGACAGCGAGAATGTCCAACGCATGAATGACGATCGTCCGCTCCGCTCGGTCAATAGTCTCACCCGCCCTCGCCGCTTTGTAGAGCGGTCTCCCGCCCACTTTCACCGCAGAGTACATCGGCGGCATTTGCCGCTGGGGGCCGCGAAATCGCGCAATCGTTTCCCGAATCGATCCTTCGCCGATCGCGCTCGGATCGACGCGGGCAAGGACCTGTCCGGTGGCGTCCTGCGTGTCGGTCGTTTCCCCGAGCCGCAGAACCGCTCGGTATTCCTTGTCCCAATCGACTAAGTATTCGGACACCCGCGTGGCGCGCCCCACTAACACCGGCAAAACTCCGGTCGCCGCCGGATCGAGGGTGCCCGCATGTCCGACTTTGACCCCGCCAAAAATCGTGCGCATCTTGGCCACGACGTCGTGGGAGGTCCAGTCCGTTTCCTTGTTGACGACGAGGACTCCCTCGTCAACGGCGGTTGGCTGGCTCATGCGCGTTGCGTTGCTCATCGACTTATGACCCCGGTGTCGTTTGATCCGGGCTTTCCGGCAGCGACGGCGAGCCGCTCTGCTCACTGCCCGCATGCAATTCGTTCAACAGCCGCATAATGCGATCGCCGCGCAGGCCGCTGACATCTTTTTTAAAAATCACTTCAGGAAGGTACCGCAGCGTGAGGCGCCGGCCTAATTCGGCCCGCACGAACCCGCTGGCCCTCGACAACCCGGCAAAAGTGTCCCGCTCGGCCTGTTCCGTTTCCATCGTCGTGACGAAGACGTGGGCGATGCGCAAGTCCGCCGTCAACTCGACACCGGTCACCGTTACGGAACGCACTCGCGGATCCTTAATTTGTCGCATCAGGATGTCCGCGACTTCCATCCGAATCTGATCGGCCACCCGGTCGGCCCGTTTGTAGGTGGACTTGGACATCGTGCGTTGATCTGCCGCTTCACTAGAGACGATGACGACCATCATGCCGCCGTTACAGCAATTCCAGCTTGGTTCGGACAACCTCGACCGCAGGCATACCCTTGATCACATTCAATGCTTGCTCGAGCACTTGATTGACGTGGCCGCTTTCATTTGCGACGCAGGCCATGCCCAACACGGCCCTCTGCCAGAGATCCTGCCCATCCACTTCAGCGACCGAGAGATTGAACTTTCCGTGCAGCCGGTCTTTCAAACTATGAAGCACCTGCCGTTTATCCTTGAGCGAACGGCTCTCCGAAATAAACAGCTCGACAGTGCAGAGACCGACGACCATGTCCGCTACCGCGCAGGCTCAGAGCTTTGCCGCAATCTTGTCGATTGTATACGCCTCGATGATGTCGCCGACCTTCACATCGTTGAAATTCTCAACGCTCAGGCCGCATTCATAGCCTTGCTGAACTTCCCGGACGTCGTCCTTGAAGCGCCGCAAGGAGCCCAATTTCCCCTGATAGACGACGACGTTGTCTCTGATCACGCGCACCCCGGCGCTCGCGCGTGAAATTGTCCCGTCGACAACATACGAACCGGCCACCGTCCCGGCCTTGGGAATCGTGAACACCTGCCGCACCTCGGCGCGCCCCAACGTACGCTCTTTGAGCGTCGGCTCAAGCAAGCCTTCCATCGCCGCCTTGATATCGGCAATGGCATCGTAAATGACCGTATAGAGCCGGATATCGACGCCCTGCTGTTCCGCCAACGAGGCGGCTTTTGGTTCCGGCCTGACATTGAAACCGATAATGATGGCACGAGAAGCGGCCGCCAGCAGCACGTCGGACTCCATGACCCCACCCACGCCGTTATGAATAACGCGCAGCTTGACGGCGTCCGTCGACAGCTTCTCCACTGAGCCGGCCAAGGCCTCGGATGATCCCTGGACGTCGGTTTTGATGACGACGGCCAGTTCTTTCACCGATCCTTCCTGAATCTTTGCGAAGAGGTCGTTCAGCGATACCTTAGCGGGACCGACCAACTCGGCGGCTCTCCGCTTCTGAGTCCGCTCCTCGGCAATCTCTCGGGCAACCCGCTCATCCGACACGACTTGAAAGACATCGCCAGCCGACGGGACGCCCGGGAGCCCGATGACTTCGACAGGGATGGATGGCCCGGCTTGCTGCGTCTTCCCGCCCTGATCGTTGATCAGTGCCCTGACGCGCCCGCTGAATGATCCAACCACGTAGATATCGCCCACCTTGAGCGTGCCGTTCTGCACCAACACGGTCGCAACCGGGCCCCGACCCCGGTCGATCTTGGCTTCAATGACCGTGCCCTTAGCCTGCCGGTGGGGATCTGCCTTCAGTTCAAGGACCTCGGACTGGAGCAGAATCATTTCCAACAGGGTATCAAGCCCGGTCTTCTTCTTGGCGGACACTTCCACCATGATGGTGTCGCCGCCCCAGGCTTCCGGAACCAGTCCGTGCTCGGAGAGGGCGTTTTTCACTCGATCGGGATTTGCTTCCGGCTTGTCGATCTTGTTCATCGCGACGAGTAGAGGAACCCCCGCCGCCTTGGCATGGTGAATGGCCTCGATCGTCTGCGGCATGACACCGTCGTCTGCAGCCACTACCAAAATGACGATATCGGTGACTTTTGCGCCGCGCGCGCGCATGGAGGTGAAGGCTTCATGGCCCGGCGTATCAAGGAAGGTCACCTGCTTGCCGCGCACCGGCACCGTATAGGCGCCAATGTGCTGCGTGATGCCGCCGGCTTCCCCTTCGGCCACTTTCGTCTGCCGAATCGCATCCAGTAGCGAGGTTTTCCCATGATCGACATGGCCCATGATGGTGACGACGGGAGGACGAGGCTCAAGCCGTTCTTCGCCGCCGGTTTCAACCACATCTTGCAGCAAGTCGTCACCGGCCCTTTCCACGGCTACGTCGAGCTTCACACCGGTCTCTTCGGCGATCATCAATGCGGCATCCAGATTCATCGACTGATTGAACGTGAGCATCTGGCCCATTTCCATCAGCTTCCGAACGATGTCGGCCGGTCGCTGGCCGATCAGTTCGGCAAATTCCTTCACGGTCGTCCCAGGGGTCAGCTTGACGCTCTTCTTGCGCGGCTTGGTGATCTCGCTCGGGGCGCTGTGATGCAGGTGTTTCGAACGGTCGTCGCGCCGATGAACAGGGATGGCGCGGAGGTCTTGCCAACGGGCGGCATCCTCGCGAAGCTTTACGTCCAGCTGTTCGTCTTTGGGCCGTCCCGCCTTCCGCGCTTTCTTGAGCTTTTCTCGTTGCCCCTCGGCCTCGATGGCCTCGATGGCCATGCTCTTCTTCTTGGCCGCCACCGCCTCGACCGTCGCCGCTGCACTCGGCGGTACAGCCGCGGACGGCTTGACTGGAGCGGCTTCCTCCACCGGCACAACAGCGGGGGGAGTCGACGTCAATGGAACGGCTCCACTCGCCGCCGCTTCTGCAGGCTGGAGGTGCTCGGTCTCTCCCGCGATCGAGGGCTCCACAGGAACAGCCGACGGAGGCGCGGCGATCGAAGAGGGGAGGGTGGATTCGACGTCGCTGGTCGATACGGGAGAGAGGGGTTCGCTCGGCTCATCCTCTTTCTTCCGCTTGATCAGAATGCGCCGCTTATCCGGCTTGGCCGGCTGCTCAATAACGTGACCCTTCACAGCCCCTGCCTTGACATGATCGGTATCATGAGCGGTTTTCATCCCCTGTGGCGCTTGTCCCTCGCCGGTTTTTCCTCCGCCTTTGGCGCTCGGAGCAAATTTGTCCAATACTTTTTGAGCGATGCCATCGTCCAGCGCGCTGCTATGGGACGCGGCAGACACGCCCATCTTCTTGAGTTCGGACAGAAGAGCTTTGTTTTCCAACCCTAGTTTCTTGGCAAGTTCGTAGACACGCATGCTCATTGGACCGTCCCCGCCTCCAAGTCGCTTGCCGCTTTGCTTTCCTCATCCCTGGCAGCCTGCCGAGCTTCTTCCTGTAACCGCTGCGCTTCGGCTTCATCCGCGATGGCCGCCTTGATTTCCTTGTCGCGCTCGACCTTTTCCTTTTCGTATTCGGTCGCGCTGATGATGTCGATTTTCCATCCAGTCAGGCGCGCCGCCAGCCTGACGTTCTGCCCGTTCTTGCCGATGGCCAACGACAACTGGGAGTCGGCGGCCACAACGAGCGCCGACTTCTTCTCTTCGTCGATGCCGACCTTCTCGATTGTCGCCGGATTCAGAGCTTCCGCAATGAACACCCGCGGGTCTTGCGTCCACGTGATGATGTCGATTTTCTCGCCCCGCAATTCACGGACGACCGCTTGCACGCGCGATCCCTTAATGCCCACGCATGCGCCGACCGGATCTACCGCTTTTTCCCGCGAGGTGACCGCGATCTTCGTGCGGTCGCCCGGCTCACGGACGACGGACTTGATCTCAATGATCTTTTCCATGATCTCCGGCACTTCGAGCTCGAACAGCTTCGCCACGAATTGCGGATGGCTGCGGGTGAGAATGACTTGCACATCCTTCGGCGTGCGGCGAACTTCCAGCAGCATCGCTTTGACTCGATCGCCGCGGCGATAGGTTTCTCGCGGAATCTGTTCCTGAATGGGGAGAATCGCTTCCGTCTTTCCGAGATCGACCAGATAGTTCCGGCGTTCCATGCCGAGGATGATGCCGTTCACCAAATCACCCTGGCGCGTCGAATATTCCTTTTGAACCGCCTCCCATTCCGCCTCACGGACCTTTTGGAAGATCACCTGCTTGGCTGTCTGCGCCGCAATCCGACCCAGCTCGTTCATTTCGATCAGCGATCCGATTTCATCGCCGACCTCCGCTTCACTGTCGTATTGGCGGGCCTCCTGCAGCGAAATCTCCGCTTTTGGATTACTGACCTGATCGACGATGATCTTCTTGGAGACAACGGAAATTTCGCCGGTTTTGGGATCGATTTCGACTTGGATATTTTCAGCTTGGCCAAAGCGTTTCTTGGCGGCCGTCTGCAAGGCGGACTCGATGGCCCCGATCACCCGTGCCTTGTCGATTCCTTTTTGACGTCCGATTTCGTCGATCACCGAGATAAGTTCGCGGTTCATGCGTTACGCTCCTGCATCCTATTGTCTGCACACACCGAGCTTCATACTCCGCCTAAATTTTCACGAACAATCTGGCATCGGCGATCTGTTCTCGTTCCACTCTTACCATCTGCGGTTCAGCCCTCCCCATCGACAAAGTCAGTGACACCGCCTGTTCATCCGCCTCAGCCAACCGCCCGATCACACGCCACTGGCCGTTCAGCGGCTGCCGCAGCTTGAGACTCACCTCTTTGCCGATCGCTCGCTGATAGTCTTGAAGGCACTTGAAGGGCCGATCGAGACCCGGCGAAGACACTTCCAAAGTGTAGGCGTGGGGGAAAGGATCGGCCATATCCAACGCCGGTCCCAGCGCCTTATGCGCCCGTTCGCAGTCTGTGACCGTAACGCCGCCCGGCTTATCAATCAGAACTCGGACCACGGAGCGAGGCCCTTGCCCTACACACACCACCTCGACCAACTCTAATTTGAGCGCCCAGAGAATCGGCGAAATGACTTCCTGCATCCGGTCGACGACCGATTGCGCGCCGCTTTTCTGTGTACTCACCCCTCTTCCCCTGACCAGACCTACACCAGATCAAACAAAAAAGTGGGCCTGAGCCCACTTCCAGAGGCAGCACATTACCACGCACCCCACGGCAAAGCAAGGGGCGTTACCCCGTCAGGATCGACCAACGGGCGGCAAGCGTTTTGGTGATCGGTCCGGGCCGGCCGGACCCGATGGTTCGTCCATCGATCTGTACAACACCCAAAACTTCAAGGGTCGTTCCGGTCAAAAACACTTCGTCCGCCGCATAGAGGGAGTCGACCGATAGGAACCGTTCTTCGACCGGGAGGTCTTCCTTCTGGGCCAATCCCAACACAATCGTTCTCGTGACTCCGGAAAGAATTTGAGGACCCTCGGGCGCTGTGACAATCGTCCCGGACTGCACCGCCATCACATTGCTGAGCGAACCTTCTGTAACCAGCCCGTCTTTGACGAGGATGGCCTCGAAGACACCGGCCTTTTTCGCCTCTTCGCGGGCCAGTACATTGCCGAGCAAATTCAGGCTCTTGATATCACACCGGCCCCACCGAAGATCCTCGCAGGTGCGCGCGCTGACTCCGTCTTGGCGTATCTGAAGTTTCAGCGGATGGATTTCCCGAATCGTCATCACGACGGTCGGCGGGATCTCCGGCGGAAACGCATGGTCGCGAGGAGCCGCCCCTCTCGTAATTTGGATATAAACCTTCGCTTCTTGATACCCGGCCTGGCCGAGTCCCTGGTCAATCCACTGCTTCCACTGCGCCCTTGAATAGGGCTGTGGGAGACTCAGCTCTTTTGCGCTTCGATTGAGGCGGTCGAGATGCGCCGCAAGTTCGAACGGTGCGCCCCGGTAGGTTCTGACCACTTCGTAGACGCCGTCCCCGAATTGAAATCCTCGGTCGTCGATGGAGACCGTCGCGTCTTTCCATGGGAGAAAACGGCCGTTGACGAACGCGATATCCGGCATAGTGGTCAGCCCCCTGATGAATGTGTCGCTTCGATCTGAAATACGCGCCGATCCTCGGCGGTAAATTTCCATCCCATGCGCTTTTCGAACACCAGGCGGTGCGCGCCAGGCGTCACGGCTTTGAATTCGAAGATACGCTGCCCATTCTCCACCGCGTTGTTGCCCGCGATGCGAACAAATTCGTCGCTGAGCAACGCCAGCCCTTTGGAGTCATAGGATGGGACCCATTGCTCCCCCCTGGTTCGATCCTCCCATAAGTGGATAACGAACGGCCGCTCGACCGTTGCCGCCATCGAGCGACAGTCGCTGAAATTGTGAGCAGGATT